>Ga0187847_10002947_pt1 | contig 13338 bp, 13 predicted proteins | sample June2016WEW_4_10_FD_132458 | JGI IMG/M metagenome (GOLD analysis project Ga0187847, IMG submission 132458) | Peatland microbial communities from SPRUCE experiment site at the Marcell Experimental Forest, Minnesota, USA - June2016WEW_4_10 | ecosystem: Environmental > Terrestrial > Soil >...
ATCCGGCCCAGGCTTCACGTCCCACTAGGAATGCGCGCAGGTACTCAATCACCTGCAACACCTCGATCGGCTTTTTCGGCAGGCGGACTTCTTTCAGTTCGCCGTCGGTGACGGTGCAATTATTCAGGATGCGGACAATCCCACCCACCGCAATCACGCGGCTGGGATCGGAGAACACGCCAGCCATGATGCGCGTCAAGGATTCTTTTTCGAGGATCGAGTCGGCATCTACGACACAGATATAAGGGCTGGCCGCCGCGTTAAGTCCTGCGTTGATGGCGTCGGCTTTACTGCCAGCCGCTTCCTTGTCGAGGACCAGTAGTTGGGGTTCGGTCAGGCTGCGGTAGATTGCACGCAGCGGCGCTGTAGCAACGTCCGGAATGTAGAGAACCCGGGCAGCCTGAAGCTGAAACGCCTCGTGGAGCTTCTCCAGAGTACCGTCGCTCGATCCATCGTTGACCACAATGACTTCCAGTGCGGGATAGTCAAGGCTCAACAATGCTCTGACACTCGCGACGATGCTGCCCTCCTCGTTGTGTGCGGGAACCAAAAGCGAGATGGGCGGTGTAAAGGGGGAGGATTTGAGCAGTTCAAGTCTAAGACTGGCCAGGCGGTGACGGTGGATCGTGTTCTTAAAAATGGCTGTAATGAGCAAAACCAGGTAGATGACATTGGACAGCAGGTAGTAAACAAAGAATGTGTCATTGGAGATCGAAAGGAGCAGGCGCATTTAATGTGCACCTGCCGCGACGGCCGAGGCTTTGCTATTCAACCCCACGCGGTTTCTGGCGGCGTCAACCACGTCGCGCAAGGTCTCGGCGGAGCCGCTGCCGACTCCGAGTTCCATGGCGCCGACGAATTTCTCGATGGCTCCCGAGCGTTCCAGTTCGGAAATCAATGCCTGCAGAGCATATTCGTCTTTGGTCGCCACTACATCTTCGAGAATCTGTTCGAGTTGTGGCTCCATGCGCGCCAGCGCCCATGCGGCACGTTGACGAACATAACGGTTGGCGTCGCAAAGCGCTTGCAACAGCGGGCGGATCTTTCCGATGTTCTCAATTTGTCCCAACGCCACCACTGCCCGCAAACGTACGAACCACTCCGGATCATTTACCAAAGAATGGAGCGCCGGCAGGGTGAACGACGTATTGGTACGGCCTAGAGCTCGAGCTGCGGAACCGCGTACTTCCGGAAGCGGGTCCGCGGCCAGCACAAGCAAATCCTCGCCCAAGTCAGGCGACGCCAACTCTCCCAAGACGCGGGCGAGCAACTGGCGGACCGAACCATGGGACCGCGCTACGTAGTTGACCAGGATGCCGGGGTGACTGCTGCAGCATTTCACCAACGCGCTCTTCAGAGTATGTTCGGGGACGTCGAGTTGCATCAACATGCGTTCGAGCATGGGAATCGCAGCGTCCATGCGCGCGATGCGCCCTAGCCCGCGAACGGCGGCGATCCGGGTTTCCCGGGAGCGCGAATCCAATGCCTCTGCCAATGCGGGAATGGCCTCGAACGCTCGAGTGCGCCCCAATGCGATGAGGGCAGTCCGCCGTCGCCATCCCCTTGCCCCGCGCGTTTCACGGACTCGCATGTCGAGCAGTCCACTCTTGCGCAGACAATCGAGAAGACCGGGCAGGGTCTCAGGAGTTCCCATCTCGATGTTGTCCAGCAAAATGGATTCCACGATTTCGCAGTCGAGCGGGTTGAACCGCCATTCGAGCGGAGAGATTTTGCCGGAGACAATGTCATCCCACTGCGCCCGCAATACCACAGTGCGTCCGTTTCTGCGGCGGAAATAACGTCCGCGGTACCAGCGCCGTAAGATGATGAATCCGACCAGTAACAGAATTCCCAGCAGCGAGATGACAATCGCCTGGAGCACGAGCCCCGCAGGTCCGAGTGCCTCGATTGCGCTAGAAATGAATCCCATAGCTCAATCCGAAACTCGTTACGGTCTGGTTCAGGTCCCGGTACTGGCGGGAAACGTATCCGGTAAGGTCCTGGCGTTCCGTCAACTGGTAACGTAGTCCAGCGCCGTAAGTGTGTCCGGCAATCCGGCCGATCTGATCGATCTGAGAGAAGTTTTCTGTGCCTACCGCATAGAACACGTTGCCCGTGAGATGACGTGGAAGTGGAAAACCAAGCTTGCTCCAGCCCGAAGGTTCCCAGGCCACTGGAGTGCCGGTGAATCCGGTGCGCGCGCCGGTCACGACCAGGGTCCAGATCCAGTTCCTGGGAAGGTAGGCAATCTGATTGGTCGTGAATGTTAGAACATGTGCGCCGTTATACCAAAACCAATGCTGCTGGTAAGAACTTTCCAACCCCTGCACCCAATGGTTACGGAAGCGGAAAGCATGTCCGTATTCGACGAATGCTTCGTGGGTGGGCACGACCTGCTGCTGGTTAGCCACGGCACCGCCCACGTTGAGCCAATCGTTTTGAGTGAAGTGAAACGCTGTGCTACCCAGAAACTTGACTGCATTTTCTCCGAAACGCTGGTAGATGCTGATTCCGAAGACGGTCGACCATGGTTGGTTCCAACGGGAACTTAGAGTGATACTCTGCGTCCCGGCAGGGCCGGTGTAGTTGAAGAAATCGACGTCATCACCGACTCGGAGTTCGTGGACGGTATTGAGTCCGAGGTCTGCTAATGCCGTCTTGGCGTCGTGATTTTCGGGATCGAGCTTGAGGGTTTCCTGATATTCCGCGCGTGCTTCGGGCCCGCGGCGCAACAAGCTCAGTACTCGGGCGCGTCGCAGCAGAACCTCAGGATCCGAAGGAGAGATTTTTCGTGCCTGATCCAGAACCTGGAGCGAATCCTGCCACTTCTGTTGCCAGAGGAGAACGTCGGACAGGTAGGTGAGAACATCCACGTCGTTTGGGACGGTGCGCAGAACCAACCGGAATTCCGCTTCACCTTCCGGCCAATGGCCTTTCCATGCCAGCAATCGGCCTCGCCAACCGTGGGCCTCCATGTCATCGGGGGCTGCAGCCAGGCGTTGTTCGACCAACGTAAGAGCGGCGTCCAGATGTTGCGCCTGGACTTCAGTGCGCACGTGCTGCTGCCAATCATCGTCGCTCGTTTGCCCCGAGGCGAAAGCTGCCGCAAGGCAAAAGAGAATGGCGATGAACCTCGCGAGGAACACCGCTTGGAACCACTCCGTGGGCAGGTAGCTCGGCTTCTCGTGGATTGCAGTCACCGCCGAACTCTGGCAATTTCCATCGATGATCTGCACTCTGTTGAGCACCGTCTGGAAGAGCTTGGGTGGGCGCACGGGCCTTCGATCAGGAGAAGCTTCATTCAACAGTCACCTGTGGGTTTGGCTTAACGCCCAGACTGTCTGTCTTCGGGCGAAATTTCGCTTCGACGAAACGTCGAGTCGAACCTGCTTACGTAAAGCCCTCTGCTCTGCGGGCACGTCGTAGTCCAAACGGATCTGGAAACCCAAGCTCAGGGCGGCGTAGGACTTGGCAGATATTGCTGCGTGTGCGCAGAAGTTGGGTGTGTACGATTTTTGGACTGCTGTCTACTTTGAGAACACTTCGCGGTTTATCAGATTGGAACCCGAGAAGACCATCCGAGAACTTTAACTCAGGGCGGATATGAAGACTCACCTTAGGGCTGGTAGGTGACGCGAAGAGAAATTGTTTGGCCCGGCTTCAATTCAGGCAGCACGACGCGCCGGTGATCAGCGGATATGCTTCCACCTCCGGTAACACTCGCCACCAGGCGCTGGAATTCGATGGTGAGCCCTGTGAGGGGTTCTTGCGACTGGAGCTGCAGGACATCCGTCGAGCTCGAAGTGGAGAGGACGCGCCACTGCAAACGATCTCGGGCACGCCAGAATTTCGCGAAGCTCAGCATGTCCATTTTGCCGATATCGTCAGGAAGCTGGCGAAGCATTTCCTGTTCCGCTGCGGCTTTTGTCTTGGATTCATTGCTGTGGACGAGAACGACGCTGACGGCGCCATTCTCGGCATTAGCCCGGATTACTTCGACAGCCTGCGGCACCCGCTTGGCGTAGCCCGGAGGTTCTTCGTCCTCAATCGTTACAGGGAATTCGTAAATTCCGCTGTCTTCCTCAAACCCCTGGTCGAGAGGAAGCGCATAAGGAAAATTGCTGAGCACGTCATCGGCGGTAAACGAAGAGTCGAATTGATAGCCCGAACGCACCAGCGCCTCCGCCAGTGAACGCGGAACCCGCAGATGTCCGGCTCGGAAGAATATTGTGTTCTGACCCGGGACTTCTCCATCCAACAGTTGCTTGGTGACACGAACCTCGCCAAAGACAGTGGCTCCCGATGCGGTGTCAAACCCGAGCCCGCGTGGCTGATAGGTGGGATAGGTTTCACGACCGGTGCCTAGGTCGAACTTGTTGAAGCCGCGCGAATGAATAATTGAGTGACTGCCGATACTGGATCCCTGTGCTTTGAGTTCTCGAAGGACGGTGAGATTAGGCTCGAAGAAAAATGCCTTGCTATTGGCGTCATCGACGTATTTGGTCTGGACGAAAAAGGTGCTGCTGGCATGGTTCGTCTTCTCTATGTGTACAAAATCCAGACCAGGCTTGAAGGAATTCTCCCAATCCACATCGTGTGAAAGTAAAACCACCGACCGCTGGCCATCCGGGATTGTCGCCAGGCGAATCCAGTCCTTGGCATAGTGTTCATACCAAGCCCTGACCACGAGCAGCCACACATCCGCGCCGGGTTCGAACTCATTCACATAATGACGCTGAGCCTCGAAGTCATCGTTGCTTTGACAACGCAAGACTGCGTCGACCAGACTCAGTCCGAGAAGATAAACATTCCCTTTGCCCAGCGAATTTCTGAACAGTGCCGCACTTCCGTCTTCAAACCGTGCCAGCACCTCAGTCCCCGCCTCAGCCGTGTAGCCGTTACTCCAGATGACCTCGGGGATACTCTGGCTTCCTAGGCTGATCTCGCGTTCTTCTGGCCTGTTTAAATACTTGGTGACGGGATCCGACGTAGCCGTGAAGGTCAGGCGATGGCGATGGCGCGAAGCGGAGAAGTCGGAAAAACCGAAAAGAGGCTTGAGGCCGCCCCAATACACGTTCTGCGCAAAGATGTTTCCACCTTGCTTGACGAACGTGATCAACTGCTGTGCCTCGGCGTCAGTGAATGTCCGCGGACCGACCTCAGGAAAGAGAATCACCATACGGTGTCTGAGGGCCTGATTCACGTTGTGCGTGACAAAAAAGGGAATCCCCATTTCCTTGAGAACATGCACCAGCGCGAGTGGAGTCTTTGGACCGTCTTCGGTTGGTGTCCAAAGCACTGCGACCTGCAGCGGAAATGATTCCAGGAACTCCTGCTCAGGATCCACATTGAGGTGGGCAACGGGTAGAAGAGTTAGCTCCGTGGCATGCAAGCCTGGGGTCGGGTGATGCATCTTCCACGCCACTGCAGCGCCGAGTCCAAAAGCTACTAATACGAAGATGATGTACGGTTTCAGAGAATCCTTGAGACTTCATTGTAGGGGTCTGTTCTCTTGGATTCGCACAGAAAGCAGGGGTTGAGGTGACGATGGTGTACCTGATGGTGCCGACTAGTCAGTTCCCAAGACACTCGCCTGGGTGAACTTTCCGCGTGATTTGTCTGCAGGTACCGGAAAACTGGCGGAAGCGTGTGTGAGCCGAATCCGCCGATAAGCTTCAAACAAAGGACTTAACAGAGCACACTTGGCAATCTCAAGCATCGTAAGTCTATGGTGGGTAACGAACTGATTTCCGAAATCATTTCGTTGAGGAAATGATACTCAGACTGGCGACTGTGAGGGCAAGTATCCCGCCCCGACGAGCTTTATTCCTTGGGAGCCCACGTGACCTCGTTGCTTTCGGCAATTGGGCGGCTCGATCCGGATTGCGACTGACCCTGCAACCGAAGATTAACCTTGGCCAAACATCTGAACAAGAAGTGCGACAACGGTAGGTTCACGTTTGAAGGCACATGGGCAGATGTGAGTTGTTTTTCAGCGAGGGTTACGGGATGATGTTTTCCTCTCTCTTCTCGGTAGTCCTGCCCTACAACCTAGATTGTGGCGCAGATGGACGAACTGTTTAGAACCTCTCAACCGTGAGAACCGCGGCCATTCTATGCTCTTGTCCTGGTGCAAGATTGATCGCAACGTCCAGGATATTGCTGGCCTCGACGCAGAGAAACTGCCTCCATTCTCCATCGCCGAGGTCCTGCAAGCGCGCTGCCCCTTCGCTCCACGGATTCCACACCACTGTACTGAGCGAATGTTCCTTTCGCAATCGGATTCGACGCTTCTTGTTCGGATCCAGCAGCCTGCAACCGGGCACACCGCACGCGTTATTCAAGGCCACAACCGTGAGCGGTGGCAGCGGAGCGTACACCGTTTCCGCCGACGGCAATAGATTCGTGATGAACACGGTGCTACCCCAATCCATCACCGAAACGCTCACTCTGATTATGAACTGGCCCGCAGACTTGAAACCATGAGCCTCACTGCGGGAACCAGACCCGGCGCGTAAAAGCATTGCATCCCCAATCCGGAAAGGCAGGCGTTGCTGACGATACATCCCGAATCGCCCCCGTGGGGACGTTGGTGCAGGTTGGCTTGTAACTTCTTGCTGTTTCGCAAATCACATATAATCTCTGTCTCTTGTTTCCGTAACGGAGCGCAATTATGCCCTCACGAACCGATAGCCGGAAGTTCAAAGCCATCAGCCGGCGAGAGTTGTTGAAACTTGCACCGGTGCTAGCGGTGGGCGCTCTTGCCATTCCCCAACTGCAGACGCGCGTACTCAAGGGCGGCCTCGGCTTCAGCGATTGGGCTTCGGCCAAGCTCTTTCGCTCTGGTCATTTGGCGCCCACATTTGCTGACTCCGACCTGACTCCTTTCAGTAAGTTCCCGATTAACGATTACGACGTCGACGATCCTCAAGTGGATTTCGACAAGTGGACTCTCACCGTGGCAGGCGCGGTAGAAAAACCGGGAGATTACACTCTCGCGCAGATTCAGACTTTGCCCAAGTTCACGCAAAACACACGGCATGTTTGTGTCGAGGGATGGGACGTCATTGGCCGGTTTGGCGGGGTGCGCCTTTCAGACTTTCTGAAGATGATTGGCGCGGACCCTACTGCACGCTTCCTGACCGTCGAATGCGCGGACGATTATTACGAGTCGCTCGACATGGCTACCGCCGTCCATCCGCAGTCTTTGCTCTGCTACGAAATGTATGGCATGCCGCTCACCCGTGAGCACGGTGCTCCGCTGCGTCTTAGCATTCCCACGAAGATTGGCTACAAGCAGGCGAAGTATCTTACCGACATCAAAGTGAGCCATGTACTCGAGAAGGCCGGCTACTGGGAAGATCAAGGCTATTCGGAATTTTATGGTTTGTAGCCCGGAGAGATAACCATGGCCACGCGCGCAATTGCAGTCGAAGACGTGAAGACGGGCGAGGAAACCATTGCGGTTTACGAACATCCTTTTGTCGTTCGTCTTTGCCATTGGGTGAACGCCGTAGCGCTGTTCGTTATGGCTGGCAGTGGACTGCAGATCTTTCGCGCTTTCCCAAGCTTCGGCGCGAAGATTCCGCAAAAAGATTTGCTCAACTGGCCGAAGGCGTTTGCGATCGGCGGCTGGCTCGGCGGCGCGCTACAGTGGCACCTCACCTTCATGTGGATCTACATCGCGACCGGTCTGCTGTATCTCGGTTACGAGATTTTCAGCGGAAACTACAAGCAGGTACTTTTTGTACATCGCGATTTGCCGGGAGTGTGGCCGATGGTGCGCCATTACTTCTTTTTCGGGCCCAAGCCTCCCGTGCGGGAAGCCTATAACCCGCTACAGAAGCATGCGTACACCTCCGCGATTGGGCTGGGCGTGCTGTCGGTGCTGACAGGATTTGCGGTGTGGAAGCCGGTGCAGTTCTCGTGGCTCGCTTGGCTAATGGGAGGGTTCCACTGGGCGCGGTTGTGGCATTTCCTGATCATGTGGGCGATGTTGGCGTTTGTCTTTGGACATCTGGTGATGGTGGTGCTCCATGGCTGGAGTAATTTCGTCTCGATGTTGACAGGATGGAAGAAGGACCCGGAATACCGAACTGAAGTGTGACAGTGCGCGATCGCAGTGCGTTTACGGTGAGGGACGATGCCGGAAGAGGTGAGTTCGCGGGAACATCCTGCGAAAGCATTCCACGAAGAAATGCTGATCCAGCGTATCCGGAACGGCGAGCACGAGCTTTTCTACGAACTTATCCAGCCTTACGAAAGGCGCGTGTACGCTGCGGCCTTTGCCATTTTGCGCAATGAAGCGGATGCCGAAGACGTGGCACAGGAGGCTGTGCTGAAGGCTTTTAAGCACATCCGGCAGTTCCGAGCGGAGGCGAGGTTCAGCACCTGGCTGACCCAGATCACCATCAACGAGGCGCATATGTGGAGACGGAAGCAACACGCCAACGTTATGGAGCCGATCGTTGAGCGTCAAGACGAGGAGGGCAACTATACTCCGCGCGAGTTCGCCGACTGGCGCGAGATTCCTCTGGAAACCCTGGAACGCAAGGAGGTCCGGCAGAAACTGGGAGAGGCATTGGCCTCGCTGGGAGAGAAATATCGCGAGATTTTTGTGCTGCGCGACATGCAGCACTTGAGCATCGAAGAAACCGCCAAAATTCTCGGGATTTCAACCGCATCGGTCAAGACGCGCTTGCTGCGGGCACGACTGATGCTGCGCGATTTGCTGGCGCCGGGACTCGGCGGGAACTGGAGCGGTAAGCTGTTTTTCGCTAAGGGGACGAAGCCATGGTAGTCAACTGCGAAGTAGTGTGGCGGGAGATTTCGAACTACCTTGATGGTGAGATCGATGCGAAACTGCGCTCTGCCATGGACGAGCATATCCACGGTTGCAAGCGCTGCACCGCAGTGCTCGCGGGGACGCGCAATTTAGTGGAGTTGTACGGCGATGAACGGATGGTCGAAATGCCGTTAGGATTCAGCCACAGGTTACATCGGAGGCTGGAGGAGAATATGCCCGGCAACCGACGAACTTTTTTTGGGTGGCTAGTCGCGGCTGCGGCGGGGATCCTGGTCGCAGGCAGCTTTGGGGTGGCCCGATCTTCCGTCTTCAGCCGTCCTGAACTCCGTTCGGAACATGCGCAGCCGGGTACCGGCGTCCCCCCGGATATGATGGTGGTGGTTTCGACGGATGGGAAAGCGTTTCACGCAGCTGGGTGTCCCTTCATTCACGACAAAGCACACATTCGGGTCATCCAGGCCCGGGAAGCGCTCCGACAGGGCTATGCCCCCTGCGTGCGGTGTATGAAGAAGTATCTGACCGCCTGATCTCAGGTCATGCTCATGCCAATCGCCAAGCCTCTGCTCGGGAAGACCAGCATATAAAAGACGGCGATTTTCTGGGCTGGAGATGACGGCAGGAGTTTCAAGGTAGCGGTGACATAGTCTGCACCAACTACCCCGAACTCGAATTTGAGAACCGCAGGCGGGAGCTAGTTCTGCTTCATGCTGTCGTCGTGCTTCATATTGTTGTCTTTCTTCATGTCGTCCTTCTTCGTCTTGCCCTGCTTGGTCTTCTTGGACTTCGCGTCTTTCTTCGCGTCATCTTTCTTCATCTGATCGTTCTTCATCTGGTCTTGTTTCATGTCGTCGTGCTTCATGCTGTCCTGCTTCGTGGTGTCGCCGGACTGCGCAAAAGCCGCAAAGGAAACAGAGAGAAGACACATTGCCATCAACCTGCGAATCATCTTGTTCATAAACTCTTCTCCTATTCACGTTCGAATTGACGCCGAGGAACCTGGGCGCATACATGGGATGTAAAGAACCATGAAAAGTTACAGGATCTCTCTCCCCATGGCAGCCTTTCGGAATGTCCTCGAGTTGGTGGTTCTAAGACTGCAAGGCAGCAAACAGTCATTCCCCGTGGCTCAATGCTGACTGATTATTGGCGCATACACGCGGTTCCATGAATGCTAGCGAACGATTTTGGGCACATGACGGGCTAACCGGAACTTATCGGTTCATCCTTACGGTTTAGTACCGATAAACGTCCTTGTGTCCAGCGAACGATCAAGGTTTACGAGTTGGCCAGAAATGGGCTTCGAGGAAATGATGACCAGGATTTCAGGTGCTGGTCAGCAAACACGAATAGCGCGACCGGTCGAAGGTGCGCTCTCGCTTGGCGGGACCCTCGGCTACCGCCAATCGAACGTCGATGATTACGGGGTCAACTTTTCCATCAAGTTCTGTACTTGACTTCTCCATTCAAAATCTTCGGCTAGCTCCGCTCGTTGACCCGCAATCCACGAGAGGACTTGGCTGACTCCGAACAGATTACTAACCGGAGCATTCACGCCAGGGACCGCGCTGATTTTGCTGGTGCTGATCGCGCTTGGTTTGCGGTTCGTTATGGCCCCGACCGGCTCGACGTCCCACCCATTACCTTAAGGTCAAGCCGCGGTCGCTTCTCTTGTGGGTCCGCCAAGGAAAACTTCAGGCTTATGCTTTCTCCGGCACGAAACGCCGCGTGTGGAGGTTTCGCAAGGAGGATCTGGATTGAAAACTGGCGGAAGCGTGTGTGAGTCGAACACACCGGCAACATCGAAGATGCCGCCCGCCGGTTTTGAAGACCGGGACGATCACCGGACCGCATGCGCTTCCGTGCTTTCGCAAAAGAGGTTCGTGCAAAAGCTCGTCAGCACTTTCGTAGCGAGCTTTGTTCGGAAACGTAACACGAACTACTTCGGCTGCGCTACCACCCGCAGATAGGGCTTTAGCGTCTTCCAGCCGCCGGGATATTTCTGCTTGGCTTGGTCTTCGGAGACGGAGGTGGGAATGATCACGTCCTGCCCCGGCTTCCAGTTCACGGGCGTGGCCACGTTGTGTTTGGCATTGAGTTGGATCGAATCGAGCGCGCGCAGGACTTCATCGAAGTTGCGCCCGCTGCTCATGGGGTAGATCAGCATCAGCTTGATCTTTTTGTCGGGACCGATGACGAATACCGTGCGCACCGTGGCGTTGTCGGCGGCGGTGCGGCCCTCGCTGGTCGAGCCAGCCTCGGCGGGCAGCATGTCATAGAGTTTGGCCACCTTCAGTTCCGGATCGCCAATCATCGGATAGGTCACCTTGTGACCCTGCGTTTCTTCAATATCGGCGGCCCACTTGCCGTGACTGGTCACGGGATCTACGCTCAAGCCGATAATTTTGGTGTTGCGCTTGGCAAATTCCGGTTGCAGACCCGCCATGTAGCCTAGTTCGGTAGTGCAGACGGGGGTGAAATCCTTGGGGTGCGAAAACAGGATTGCCCAGCCATTGCCGATCCATTGGTGAAAGTCGATCGTGCCCTGGGTGGTTTCGGCGGTGAAGTTGGGAGCTTCAGAATTGATGCGTAGAGACATGTTGGTTCCTCGTGTAGTTTCTTGAATCGATGAATGGCGAGCGCACTTAAACCCCACCGACTTAGTAGAGATAGAATAACGAGCGGCCCACCCGCCCGTCAACCACCACTCGGGCGGCAGGGACAATGCTATCGCATCCGGGCCGCGGTCGTGTTTTGAGCTTACAAGTATGAGCTTGCGGTGGCGAGATTTTGGGCTGGCAGGGCAGGCTACGGAAGGCCAAGGCATCGCCCGGCTAGCACACAGATTCGGTAAAATTCTGACATGGCTACCTCGGCGCGAAAGTTCTCCATGGTGCAGGTCGACGTATTTACCGAGCGCGCCCTCACCGGAAACTCTCTGGCGGTTTTTCTGGACGGCAGCGGCCTCCGCACGGAACAAATGCAGGCCTTGGCGCGCGAAATGAATCTTTCCGAAACCACTTTCATTTTGCCTGCCGACGCCGGTGGACAAAAGGATCGCGGAGTCCCCGTCCGCATCTTCACTGTGCAGGAGGAACTGCCTTTCGCCGGACATCCTACGCTAGGCACGGCTTTCGTTCTTCGCGGCCAGGGCGCATCCGAAGTACGGCTCGCGCTGAAGGTGGGCACCGTGCCCGTGGGTTTCACCGAAGAAGCAGGACAGCCGGTCTTCGGAGAAATGACGCAGAGGAATCCCGAGTTCGGAGCGATCCATGATGTGGAGGCCATCGCCCGGCTGACGGGGTTGAGCGCGGCTGACTTCGACGACTGCGCGCCCATACAAACTGTATCCACCGGTATTCCTTTCACTATTGCCGCGCTGCGCTCGCTGAAGACGCTTCAGAACCTTCGCTTGGATCTCAGCCGGTCTGGCGAATATCTCGCGCCGAGCGGCGGAAAGTTCTTTTACTTCGTTTGCCGAGAGACCGTAGATCCCAAGGCCCGGCTGCACGCCCGCATGATCTTTTACGGGGGCGACGATCCCGCCACCGGCTCCGCTGCCGGATGCTGCTCTGCGTGGATGGTTGCCCATGGTGTGGCGGCGAGCGACGAGAAGATTTTGATCGAGCAAGGCCTTGAAGTGCACCGTCCCAGTCGCATTTTTGTTCGCGCCAGCAAGCAGGATAACCATGTGGTCAATGTGCGTGTCGGTGGAAATTGTGTAGAAGTTCTGCGCGGCGAAGTTACGCTCGCGACGTAGGAATCAAAACACCGCGCCAGTCGTGGCTTTCGAACCGATGGCACGATGATGCCTTCCACCGAGGTGCCATTGGCGAGCGCGGTACTTTACCGGCGCCGTAATTCTATTTAGCATTCACCTCGCTCACGATTCCAAAAAAAAGTTAGAAAGAAATTTGTGACGACCGTCTCCCGGTTAAGCCAATGAAGCCCAAGAAAACGATTCTTTGTGTGGACGATAACGAACAGGCGCTCTCCATCCGTAAAATCCTGCTGGAAACGCGGGGTTACCGCGTACTCGCGTGTAACAGCGGCACCACGGCCCTCGAGGCCTTCCGGCGCGGCGGGGTTGATCTGGTGCTTACCGATCTGATCATGCCGGGAGTGGACGGCTCGCGGTTGATCGAAGAAATCAAAAGTCTTTCGCCACAAACTCCAACTGTACTGATTTCCGGCCGGATCAAAGTCTACGAGCGCGAAACCCTCGCCGATGTGTTTCTTTCCAAGGGAATGTACGAACCCGCGGAGCTGCTGGAACGTATTCGTCTGTTGCTGGTACGAAAACGTGGGCCGAAGCGGCAGGTGGAACATCGGAATGCTGCAGTGGGCTTGGAACACGCGAGCGTCGCATAGAAAAGCATTACGCCGTTGAGGCGTTACGGTGTTGAGACATCGAATCACTCGTCAATGACTTGATCCCTCGATGATTCGATGCATCTATCGTCCTTCCTGCTGTGATATCGTTTTCACTGGATGTCAGCGTTCATCGAAGCCAGGGAACTGCGCAAAACCTATCG
>Ga0187847_10002948_pt1 | contig 13336 bp, 10 predicted proteins | sample June2016WEW_4_10_FD_132458 | JGI IMG/M metagenome (GOLD analysis project Ga0187847, IMG submission 132458) | Peatland microbial communities from SPRUCE experiment site at the Marcell Experimental Forest, Minnesota, USA - June2016WEW_4_10 | ecosystem: Environmental > Terrestrial > Soil >...
CCGGCCTGCGTGATGCCATCGGAAAAGAAGATGATGCGATCCTCGCGCTGCACGTCAAATTTGGAGAAGCTGATTACACGATCTTCCCAGCGCTTGGGACGCACCTCGGTTTTCTGAACGCTCAACTCTCCGTTGGGTCGGATCAGCAGGAAGGGTGGATTGCCGTGCTCGATGATGCGAGTCTCGCCGGTGCTTGCCATATCGACGACGGTAAACGTCGAATAGCTGATCTTCCGCACGCTACAGATAGGCAAAGTGTCCATGATGATTTCTGCTGAATCGTGAATGTCCATCGCGCTGGCCGTGAACTTCAACGCCATGGTTGCAGTCATGGAAGCCAGCACGCTTGCCTTTACGCCGCTGCCCAGGCCGTCGGAAAGGACCGAGATCATGCGGCCTTCCGGTTCCACTTTTCGCGAGAGAAAGACATCACCGGAAATTAACTGTCCGTGTTTGGCCCGCTGGTATGAATCGACTTCGATAAAGCTGTCGGCGCCGGTCACTGCTGGCCACCAGCCTCGTTGCCGTCGACCTCTTCGGGGCTGAACGAGCGCACGATGGAGTTGAGAATGATCTCTGAGTCGGCGGCGTTTTCACCCAGAAGGAAGGCAATCTGCTGCACTGTCTTCAGGTTCTTCTGGATGACCTCACGGGCACGTCCGATGATCTGCTCTTTCTGGAAGATCGGCTTGGTGATGTCCTGGAAGATTCCGCACATGACCGAGTGAGGCTCGATGGTAAATATGCTCGTGTTCAGGATGCTCCGCTGGTATCGGATGTCGTGACCCACGATATCTTCGTCCGAGTCGAGTACGCGCCGGAACAGATAAGAGAAGGGAATCACGGCGTCCAGGGCGCTGCCTTCAAGGTCTTTCGACTGCTCGACATCGGCGGCGAAGAGATGCGCAAAATTCAGATTGCATTCAATGATCTTCAGATTCTCATCGACGATCACCACGGCGGAAGGCATTTTCTTCAGAAGTGCATTCGCTTTCTTCTGCGCCAGCTTGCGCGTATAGGTGGCACACATCATGCGCTCGGCGTTGCGAGCTATCAAAGCATGGGCGAAGTCGCGGCAGGAGTCATATCCGCAACCTCCGCAGTTCAGTTCATCGTCGGCCGAGTACTTTCCCACGGTGCGCAGCGCTTCCTGCAATTGCTGTTCGCTGTATTCGTTGCGAGCCACCGGGGAGGCAGAGTAGTGGCTATCGATTCCCAACGATAGCTTGCGAGGGACTTCCGCGGCCGGCTTTGCGTAATGAAGAATATCGTATCGGCGGCGAGCCACGGATGTGTTGCGCGCCGCCTTCGGCCCGTTCACGCAAGATCCTGCGCATGCCGTCAATTCAAAAAAGATATTGTGCTCGGGCTTCCACTCTCCGATGCCTTTCAAAGCCTGCTCGACATTCGCAAGTCCCGAGAATGCCATGAATTGCGAACTATTAACTTGGCGGTTGCCGGCTACGTCGGGAACCATTCCGCCATCAATGGGATAAAGTGCACCTTCTTCAGCCTCGCCGGGCCGGAAGCGATCCTCCGCCGTCTCAACGATCTCCGCCAGAGAGATACTCTCTTCTGTCAGCCAATGATCAAGATCTTCGAAGGTCAGCACCGCATCGAGAAGTTCGGGATGCTGTTCGGCCTCAGTCTTCTTGGCGATGCAAGGTCCGATGAAAACGATTGCGATGTCTTCGCCATAATGCGCGCGCAGCATCTTGCAATGCGTCAGCAGGGGCGAAAGAACGCCGAAGATATGGGGCTGACACTCCGGATGATACTTGCCGATGAAGTCCACGACTACAGGGCAGGCTGAAGAGATCCATATCTGTTTCGGCTCGCTGCGCATCAGCTTAGAGATGCTGGCCGATACCTGTTGGGCGCCGAGCGCAGTTTCTGATGTGGCATAGAAGCCCAACTTCTTCAGCGCGTGAATCAGTTGTGCCGGGCGCACACCGGAATACTGCGCTACAAATGAAGGAGCAAGCGAGGCGACTACCTTGCGTCCGCTCTTCAACAGAGCCTTGGCGTCGGGCAAATCGTCGCGTACTCGCTTTGCGTTGCTGGGGCACGCCAATACACAGTTACCGCACATGATACAAAGCTCAGGCACTACGCGCGCATAGCCGTCCTCTACACGGATTGCCTTGACCGGGCACTCGCGAATGCACTTGTGGCAATCCTGACACTCGCGCTCCTGTGTGTAGATGGGGTTACGCCGCTCCATGATCTCCCCCCAATGGACCGCCTGGCTGCTGCAACAGTTCACGCAATCTTGTAGCGGTTACGCCGTGGTAGATTTCTCCGCCGATGCTCAGATTGGGCCCCTCTTTGCATTGGTCCTGACAGAGCTTGCCTGTGAGCCGAATCGAAGCGTTCAATCCGAGGTTCTTCACATGCTGATTGATGATGACAAGATTCTCTGAATTTCCTCTGGCGAAACAGGAACTTCCCAGACAAACCACAATCTCGACAACGCCGTCATCGGAAGCCATGACTCACCTCTCTATGCCCGCAACGGCACAAATTGCGAAGAGACATCAGGCAAGACGCTCGTGAGAGTCTCGATCGTTCCTCGCCCGCCTTGCCCCTCTCCGGCAAAACGGCCGAGAGAGTGAATCTGGCCGCGCAGGCACTGGCTGCAATCCGCGGCGCTCTCATCAATGCAAGCCTTCTCGGGATAAATCTCATACATTCGGCGATACTTCGTCGGACTCAGGTTGGGCATCACGACATTGGCGCCGGCCTTGAGCCCCAGCTTTCGTCCGTCGACTCTGTTGATCGTTGCCAGTGCTGTCGTGCTGGGAATGTTTGCGGTGGGGCAGGCGATACGCGTCAAGGCGATCATCTTGTACACCATCTCTTCATTGCTCGGAACCTGCTCAGATGGGACAATCGCAGGACGAAGCGCGCCGGAACCCAACGGCGTGTCGGCGTGCGCAATGTAAGGGCCGATGCCGATCATGTCGAGATCAAGAGCGCGAAACATGAGAACGTCCTCGGCCAAACTATCGAATGATTGGCCGGGAATGCCGACCATCACGCCTCCACCTGCCTCATAACCGAGGCTCTTGATTTGCCGCAGCAGCGTCAAGCGGTCAGGCCCACCGGAATAGCGATTGGGGTGAATGACTCGAAACAAACTTGCATCGGAAGTCTCGAAGCGGAGCAGATAGCGATCTGCTCCCGCGGAGCGCCATAGCTTCAGTTCATCTTGTTGCCGCTCGCCGAGGCTGAGTGTCACCGCCAGTGGCGTTTCACGCTTGATCCAGCGCACGATCTCGGCAATCCACTCGGCGGTAAGCAGATCGTCTTCACCGGCCTGCATCACGACTGTGCCGTATCCCAGCCGTTCGGCATGGCGAGCGCAATCGAGGATTTCTTCCCTCGTCATGCGGTAGCGCTGCAAGGCGCGATTGGCTTGTCGCAGTCCACAATACATGCATTGTCGTGCGCAGTGACTCGAAATCTCAATGAGGCCGCGTAGATGCACGGCATCGCCGACGTTCTGCTTGCGCACGCCATCAGCCCGCTCGTACAACTCCGCGAGACGCGAGGGTCGCCGCTCGCGGAGCCATTTGAGTATCTCGAATTTGGTAAGTTCGGCCACGGCTAATTCACAAGACTCATCTCGATTGCATCCAGGTCGGTCAAGCTGCTTACTCCGACCGCTTCCAGTTGTTCCTGGCGCGCCTCCTTGTACGCGGCCAGCGCCTCCGGGAAGGGCTCCAGCGCACGCTCAAGAATACCCAGCGAATACGCGATCACCAATCCGTAGTTCGTGATGGGCACTCCCTGACGATGGCACTCCGCGATGCGGCTCATCATCTCCTGGCGATTCCACATGCACGCGCCGCAGTGAATCACGAGCCTGTAGGGTGACAGATCCTGCGGAAAGTCGCGCCCCTTGACGGTAGTGAATTCGAGGTCGCCGCCTACGTATTTCTGCAGCCACCGAGGAATCTTTACACGGCCGATATCTTCTTCGATCGGATGGTGCGTGCAAGATTCCGCCACGAGTACCTTGTCGCCGGGACGCAGCGAATCCATCGTAACTGCCGCCCGGGTCTGTGCAACCAGATCGCCTTTCAGACGTGAAAGAAGAATCGAAAACGCGGTCAGCGGAATGGAATCCGGAGTGACACGCGCCACCTGATCGAAGACCGCCGCGTCTGTAACAACGAGACTGGGAGGAGTTTTCAAGTTGTTCAGCGTTCTCGCGAGCCCTCCATCTTTCACCACCACGCAGGAAGCCTCGCCGTCGAGTAGCTCGCGAATGGACTGCGCTTGCAGTTGCTTGATGCGGCCTTTGGGAGCTTCCTTGTCGATCGGCATCACCAACACTGCCGTTTCGTCCGGACGGATCAGATCGCGCAGCAGTGGCGGAGGCTCGACGGATTCCGCGGGCGCGATCTCCCAGAGCTTTGCGCGGAGTTTATCCATTCCATCGCCGGTCGTTGCAACGAGTTTCACATACGGAAGATTCTCCTGCTCGAAGCGAATCATGTGGTCGGTATTGGGGCGCTGCAGATCCGTCTTGTTCAAAGCAACGAGCACTGGAATTCCATGCGCGCGAAGCTCGGCCAGAAGCTTTTCTTCAAAGTCGGTCCACACGCCGGATTCGCAAACTAGCACACCGATATCGGTACGAGCAATAGCCAAGCGCGTCTTCTCAATGCGCTGCGCGCCGAGCGCGCCGACGTCGTCCACTCCGGCCGTATCCACAAAAAGCACCGGCCCAATGGGAAGCAGTTCCATGGGCTTCTCGACCGCATCGGTCGTTGTTCCAGCCTCCGGTGAGACGATCGAAACCTGCTGCTGGGTGATGGCGTTCAGCAAGCTGGATTTGCCGACGTTGCGGCGTCCGAAGAATCCAATATGAAGCCGAAAGCTTTTTGCTGTTGCCCGAATCATGGTGATCTCCTTTTTTCTAGACGAAGACGTCGCGTTCGCCGCGGCGAACCTTGTTTAACATCGGCAGCGCGCAGGCGGTCTGCTGGCCGTCCATGTGCTGCAGTTCAATCGAGATGAGCTTTTCGCCGGCAGACTTTGCCTGCGGGCTTGCATAGTCGCTCAGGTATTCCTGAAAAGTCGAAAGCGCGTTGGGATGGCAGTGATACTTGATTTCTCCAGGCTTGGCAAGATCCATGAAGTCCTGCCCCGTGCGCCCCAAACGATAGCAGGCGGTGCAGAAAGAAGGAAGGAAACCGAGCGTGACAACATCGCTGACAACCTCTTCGACCGAGCGGTGATCGCCGAGTTGAAACTGGCTGCCGTTTGGATCGCCTTCGCCGTCTTTGTAGCCGCCCGGATCGGTGCGGCTTCCGGCTGATATCTGCGAGATTCCCAACTCCAGCGTCGCGCGGCGTACTTCCGCCGTTTCGCGCGTGGACATGATCATTCCGGTATATGGAACGGCGAGACGCATGATCGCGATCATCCTCAGGAAGTCTGCGTCGCTGACCGGGTGCGGAGGCTGAGAGGCGATATCGGAACCCACCGCCGGCTCCATGCGCGGGAAGCTGATAGTGTGCGGTCCAACGCCAAACTTGTTCTCGAGATGACGAATTTGCTGCATCATCGCAATGATCTCGAAGCGCCAGTCGTAGAGTCCGAACAAGACGCCGATGCCGACATCGTCAATGCCGGCTTCCATGGCCCTGTCGAAAGCTGTCGCGCGCCAATCGTAGTCGCGCTTCGTTCCTTTCAGGTGGACCGCCGCATACGTGGGGCGATGATAGGTCTCCTGAAAAAGTTGAAAGGTTCCGATCTCCGCTTGCTTCAGCAACCGGAAGCGTTCCGTCGTTTGCGGCGCGAGATTCACATTGACGCGCCGGATTTCGCCCGGACCGACTCGCGTGGAGTAAATGGTTGCGATGGAGTCCAGAAGATATTGAAAACCATCGGGAGGAAGCGCCTCGCCGGAGACCATCAAGACCCGCTTGTGTCCCTGGCGAATCAGGATGCGAGTCTCTTCCGCAATCTCTTTTTGCGTCAGTGTGCGGCGCTTGAGAGATGCATTGGTCGCGCGAAAGGCGCAGTAGGTGCACTCATTGGAGCAGCGATTGGAGATGTAAAGCGGTGCGAAGAAGACCAGCCTCGATCCGTAGATGTCTTCCTTGATCTGCTTGGCCGTCGCGAAGATCTCCTGGAGCAGTTCGGGACTCTCGACGAAGGACAGCGTAGCGACTTCATCCATCGAAAGCCCGCGCATTTCGCGTGCTTTGGCCAGCAGTTCGCGGACCTTTAATGGCTCCGGGCTCTTGTGATGCGCCAGGATCGTTTCTATCTCTACCTCGTTGATAAAGTCTGCTCGTTCATGAGTAATCAAAATAGTCTCCTTTCCGATCACTCAGTCGGCGCCGGGGCTTGCCAATTCCGCGTCGGCTGCTTAAGCCGGTTTCTCTGTTTCGATACGGCTATTCAACTCTTCAATCGCCTTTGCGGCGGTGCAGTGATGCACATGTTCGCCGTCAATCATTACGGTTGGACCACTCTCGCATTTCTCGAAGCAGAACCCCGCCCGCACATCGATTCGGCCTTCGAGCCCGTTCTGTTCACAATGACGAAGCACTCCATTCAGCACGTCCTGCGAGCCCTTCAAGAAACAGTTCGTTCCCAGGCAGACACTGACTTTGAGTTTGTCTGTTCCCCGCGCCTGCGTGAGCGAAAGCGACTCATCGGCGATGCGACGGCGGCTCTGGTAGCCGGTGTGCAGCAGATGATGCGCCTTCTCTCCTCCGATCTCTCCGAGGAACTTCGCGTAGCACTCGGTGATGAAGACGTTGTCCTGCGACTTGTGCAGTTGCAGCATCTTGTCCGCGTGATACAAGCCTTTTGTTCTGAGCGCGCGCGCTGTTGTTGAAGTGGTAACCGGCTGTCCGGCGCCGCCGATGCATCCGCCCGGGCAGGCCATCACTTCAATCAGGTCGTAGTGGCTCTTGCCCGCCCTCACCTGTTCGGCGACGACACGAGCATTCCGCAATCCGTGGACGACGGCCAGCTTGAGCTGCGTGCCGTTGACCTCGATGGTGGCCTCGCGAAGGCCTGAATCGCCGCGCACCTGCTCGAATTCAACGTTGTCCAGCTTCTTGCCGGTAACTTTTTCAGCGGCGTAGCGCAGCACAGCCTCCATCACGCCGCCCGAGTTGCCGAAGATGACTCCGGCGCCTGTGTAAAAGCCAAAGGGCATATCGAAGGACTCAGGCTGCAACGAGTCGAAGATGATGCCGGCAGACTGGATCATCTGCGCCAATTCCTGCGTGGTCAGCACATGATCCACGTCGGGATCGCCATCGACGCCCATCTCCGGGCGCTGGGCCTCAAATTTCTTCGCCGTACACGGCATGATGGCGACGACCTTGATGTCCTTGCGTTCGATCTTGAGTTGATCGGGAAGCATCGCCTTTACCAGTGAGCCGAACATCGCCTGCGGTGAACGGCAGGTGGAAAGATTCGGCAGCAGCTCAGGGAAATATTGCTCCGCGTACTTCACCCATCCGGGGCAGCACGAGGTGAACATTGGTAGAGTGCCACCATTGGTCTTGCGCTCCAGGAATTCCGTGCCTTCTTCAATCACAGTTAGGTCGGCGGCGAAGGAGGTGTCGTAGATTTGGTCAAAACCCAGATGCTTCAGAGCCGCGACGATTCGGCCGGTGGTGATCTCGCCCGGCTTCAGGCCAAAGCACTCGCCTAGGCCGACGCGCACGGCTGGCGCGATCTGTACGATCACTGTTTTCTTCGGGTCGGCGAGCAATCCCCAAACCTGCTCGACCTCGGACTTCACCGTCAGCGCGCCGGTGGGGCAGACGCTGGCGCATTGGCCGCAGTTGACGCACTCGACCTCGCCAAGCAGTTTGCCAAAGGCCGGTTGCACACTGACCTCATGGCCACGATGAGCAAAATCAATTGCCCCGATCCCTTGTATCTCCGCACACATCCGGACGCAATCGCCGCACAGCACGCACTTGTTGGGATCGCGAACCAATGAGGGAGAAGACTCGTCCAGCGGAACCGGAGTATGCACAGACTTGAAGCGCACCTTCTTCACACCCAGCCGCAAGGCCAGACTCTGCAACTGGCAGTTGGCGCTGCGCGAGCAGGTTGGACAGCTCTGATCGTGGTTTGCGAGCAGCAGCTCCACTGCGATCTTGCGGATCTCGCGAATCTCCGGAGTTGTAGTGAGAACCTTCAGCCCGGGCTCGGCTGGTGTGGAGCATGCGCCCTGGATTCCGCGCCCTTCTATTTGCACGAGACAGAGCCGGCACGCGCCATAGACGCTGAGCTCGGAGTGATAGCAAAAAGTGGGCAAGTCGATGTTGGCCTTGCGAACAAGTTCGAGCAGATTGCGCTCGCCTTCGATCACTACCGTTTTTCCATCGATCGTCAAAGTTGGCTGCGTGACCTTGTTCATTCCGCTATATCCCCTCGACCGCATGTATTTTGCAGGCTGTTGCACAGGCGCCGCACTTGATGCACAGTTCAGGATCAATATGGTGCGGCTGCTTCTTCTCTCCCGTGATGGCTCCGGTCGGGCAGGCCTTGATGCACAGGCCGCAGCCCTTGCACTTCACTTGATTGATCTCTGGACTCAACAGGGCCTTGCAGCGGCCCGTCCGGCAGCGCTTCTCGAATACGTGCTCTTCGTATTCCTTGCGGAAGTAGCGCATCGTCGAGAGCACCGGATTCGGCGCCGTCTTTCCCAGTCCGCACAAAGACCCGATCTGTACCGCGCGTCCCAGCTTATCGAGAAGGTCGAGCGTATGTTGATCAGCGCGTCCTTCAATCACGTCATCCAGTAGTGCAAGCAGTTGTCGCGTTCCTTCTCTGCACAGCACGCACTTGCCGCAAGATTCGCGTTGCGTGAACTCCATAAAGAAGCGTGCAATGCTCACCATGCAGGTGCCCTGGTTCATCGCCACCAACCCGCCCGAGCCGACCATCGCGCCGACAGATCGCAGCGATTCGTAGGCCAGCGGCAGATCGAGATGTTCCTCGGTCAGACATCCGCCGGATGGGCCGCCGATCTGTACCGCCTTGAATCCGGTCTTCCAGATTTTTCCTGCATCGTCCGTCACTCCGCCGCCGATGTTGTAGACAATCTCGCGCAGCGTTGTTCCGAACGGAACCTCGACGAGGCCGGTATTGGCCACATGGCCGGTGAGTGCGAAGGTCTTGGTGCCCGGAGATTCCTTGGTGCCGATTTGCGTGAAGACCTCGGGACCTTCGTTGAGAATGCGGCAAACATGCGCCAGCGTTTCGACATTATTAATGATGGTCGGCTTGCCCCACAGTCCGCTCTGCGCGGGGAAGGGCGGTTTGGGCCGCGGCATGCCGCGCTGGCCTTCGATCGACGCAATCATGGCCGTCTCTTCGCCGCAGACAAATGCGCCCGCGCCCTCCATCACTTCGCACTTCATGGAGAGACCCGTGCCAAAAACATTCTTGCCAAGAATTCCTTCACGCTCAGCAGCCGCCACAGCGCCACGCATGCGCTCAACCGCCAGCGGATACTCCGCGCGAACGTATACCAGTGTCTCGTTGGCGCCAATCGCACGTGCCGCGATCATCAGTCCTTCGATGACGCTGTGCGGATTGCCCTCCATCACGGAGCGATTCATGAACGCGCCGGGGTCGCCCTCGTCGCCGTTGCAGATGACATACTTCTTCGTCGAGTTTTGAATGCGCGCCGCGTCCCACTTGCGACCTGTGGGGAAACCGCCGCCGCCACGTCCGCGCAAACCCGAGTCCAGGATGGTTTTGCAAATCTCCTCGGGCGCCATTTCTACGAAAGCTTTTTTCGCCGCCGCATAGCCGCCGTGCAGCATGAATTCATGTATGTCTTCGGGATCGAGGAAGCCACACTCGTGCAGGACAAAACGGCTCTGGCGCGCGTAGAAAGGATTGTCCTCAATTCCCTGACAGCTCTTGCGCGTCGCTGGATCCTTGTAGAGCAGCCGCTCCACGATCTGACCCTCGGCCAAAGTCTTCTGCACAATCTCGGCAACGTCTTCTTTGCGAACCTTGGTGTAGAGAATGCCGTCGGGCACCACAGAAACCAGGGGCCCCATCTGGCAGAAGCCCTGACAGCCGCTCTTTGATAGGCGAATCTCATCGCTGGTGGCCTCGGCGCGCAGTTCGAGAATCACCTTCAAGCCTGCACCCTTGATCTCGCTTTTGAATTGCTCGAAGACCTTCATGGCGCCGTTGGCCATGCATCCGGTCCCAGCACAGATGATCACCCGCCGCACCTGGGCAAGCGTGGAGATTCCCTTCCCATTTCCCGGAGTGGATGTGAGCGCTTCCGTGTTATTCATGGTCCACCTCGGCTGAGGGCTGCTCAGATTCAGGAGCGGATGCGAGTCCCGCTTCCATCGCCTTGATCTCATCCACCAGCGCCACAGCGCGCTCCGGTGTGATCTGGCCGTAGACTTGTTCGTCGATCACGACAACCGGCGCCAATCCGCAAGCGCCCAGGCAGGCAACCGTCTCAATGGTGAAGAGCATGTCGGGCGTAGTTGTGCTCTTTTCAGTCGTGCCCAGTTTCTCGCGCAGCGCATTCAGCACGGGGAGAGACTGCTTCACATGGCAGGCCGTTCCGTCGCAGATCCGGATGACGTGTTTTCCCTTCGGCTCCAGCGCAAAGTGCGCATAGAAAGTTGCCACGCCAAAGACGCGCGCCGGAGGAACATCGAGCGAGGTCGCCACATACGTAAGCACTTCTTCCGGCAAATATTGGTACTCGTGTTGAATCGCCTGCAGGATCGGAATCAACCCTGACGGACGCCGGGAGTAGCGATCGAGAATGCTGACTACCTTCTCAAACTTCTCCGCGCCATCAACAACAACGGGCATCGACGCCATCTAAACAGCCTCCTTCTCTTGAATAGGCACCCTGAACCGTCTTGCCAGCTTCCAGGAGAGAGAGGCAAGCGTGGAATAAAGATCTTCGTTATGCACGATGATGTCTTCGGGAACTTTGAGCTTTACGGGAGCGAAGTTCCAGATGGCCTGGATGCCCCCTTTCACCATTTCATCCGCAACCGTCTGCGCCACTTCAGCTGGGGTCGTGATGATTCCCAGATGGATACTCATGCGCGGCGCAAGATCGGCGAGCTTGTCGAGAGACAGCACTGCCTTCTCGTGAATCCATTGGCCAATTTTGTTGGGGTCGGTGTCGAAGGCAGCCACGATCCGCAGTCCGAACTTCGAGAAGCGCTCGTGTCCCAGCAGAGCGGTCCCAAGGTTCCCCGCCCCCACAAGAAACGCCTCGTTGATGTTGTTCCAGCCAAGAAATGTCTCAATCGCCTGGATCAGTTCGGAGACCGAATAGCCGGTCTTGGGCTTGCCGATGATCCCCGTGTATTGAAGATCTTTTCGCACTTGCACGGGGACGAGTCCAAGATCCTGGCCGATCGCGCTACAGGAAACCCGGTTGACTCCCCTGGCCTCAAGCTCCACCAGGTAATGGTGGTATTGCGGCAAGCGCCTCAGGCTCGGCTGCGGAATCGACCGTGACTCCGGTCGAATGGTCGGTAGTGGATTCGATAAATTCATATCGATAACCATATACCGAGTGTAGGGCTGGGTCTACTTTAAAAACAGTGACGGCGGTCACGGTGTTGCGAGACCAGAATCGCGACCCTTCTCCAGTGCCCTTAGTTGGCTGGGTTTCAAATCGGCAAACGAACTATATCTGTTGAAAACAATATGGTTATAGAAGAGTTGGGGCCGATGGGGCAAAAAGGGCCTCTCCGATTTTGGGTTGATCGGATTTTTTACGGCCCCCAGCCCACTTTCAATTGGTCTTCGGCTTCGGCGGACTCACCACTATCGGGAGCAGCACAGACGCGGCCATGACGCCGGCAATCGCATGAAGACCGCTGGTATACGATCCGCTGGATTGGCGCATGTGGGCAACCAGCAGCGGCCCGAATGCGCTGGCACATCCCCATGCCGTCAACATCAGGCCGTAGATGGGACCGACGTTCTTAGCCCCGAAATAATCGGCCGTGAAGGCCGGCATCGTGCCGAAGCCTCCGCCGTAGCACATCAGGATGATGAACGACACCACGGTAAGAATTGTCGCGGAAGACAGGGCTGGCAGCGTCCAAAAGAGACCAACCTGCAACAAAAACATCGCCGCGAATGTCCATCGCCGAGTGATGGCATCGGAGGTCCAGGCCCAGAAGATACGTCCGACGGCATTGCCGATGGCGACAATGCCTACCATCCCTCCGGCGGCGATCGCACTGACCTTGGCGATCTCCTGAAACATCGGCGATTCTTGCGAGATAAGCGAAATGCCAGCCGACACGTTGAGAAACAACAGCGCCCACAACGCCCACCATTGCCAGGTCTTCAGGGCGCCGCCAAGCGTATAGTCCCTTGTTGCTCGTTGCGCGTTCTGGGCTGCGCTCGGCGCCCAGCCTGCCGGTTTCCACCCGTCGGGCGGGTTTTGCATGTAATAACCGGTCGCCATGGTAACTACTAGATACCCAATGCCCAGCCGGGCAAATGTCTGCAACACGCCGACGCTTTGTATCAGGTGTGTGGCCAAAGGCGCAGTAATAAGAGCGCCGGCGCCGAACCCGCCCACCGCGATCCCGGTGATCAAACCTCTGCGGTCGGGAAACCACTTGACCAATACAGCGACCGGGACGATGTAGCCAAATCCCAATCCGATTCCACCGATTAACCCGTAGCTCATATAGAGCCACCACAACTTGTCAGCGGAGAAGCTTGCAAGAAATACGCCAAGACCATAGAGGAACCCGCCTGTTAGCGCGACCACGCGCGGACCTTTCTTATTGAGCCAGAGGCCGCCGAAGAAGGCCGAAACACCCAGGACGAAGATACAGATTGTAAAGGTCAGGGTAACTTGGGAGATAGACCAGTGAAACTGTTTTGAAAGCGGAACCCGGAAGACGCTCCACGCGTAGACCGCGCCGAGAGCCATCTGCATGAGGAATCCCGCCGCCGCGAGTCCCCAGCGATTCGTAATCGACATACAATCCCTCCAAGGCAACTCAAGTAAATGAAGCCAGTATTATTTACAGCCTCCTCGCGCCTTGATCTGATTGCCGAGAGTTTCAAGAAACCGGTTGATGAGCGCCATACTTCTCCGTAATTCCTTGTGGCGAAATTGACCGAGAAGCGCGAAAAGCCCCGGCGGTTCGATGACCGGCTTGTCGTAGCATCCGAGAGTTTCACCCACAGCCGCGGCCACGCCTTGCAGAATCTCTGGATTGATGGAGCTGAGCATCTTGCCGAGAATGATCGCGTTTCGCATGGCGCGCAGGGAATCGTCGGACTTGGCGGCGCCGACCGCGGCTTCCAC
>Ga0187847_10002950_pt1 | contig 13329 bp, 8 predicted proteins | sample June2016WEW_4_10_FD_132458 | JGI IMG/M metagenome (GOLD analysis project Ga0187847, IMG submission 132458) | Peatland microbial communities from SPRUCE experiment site at the Marcell Experimental Forest, Minnesota, USA - June2016WEW_4_10 | ecosystem: Environmental > Terrestrial > Soil > Wetlands...
GCCCCCTTTTTTGCCGCAGCGAAGCTGCCGTCCAGAAAAACCTCGTTCCAATTGAGCAAGCCCTTTGCGTCAAGCGTCCCCAACAAGGTTCTCCAGGCGTGCAGCCAAACACCTTCGTCCTCCCGCTGCTTTAGTCGCCGCCAGCAGGTCGACGAAGACCGGAATTCGTCAGGCAACAACCGCCATGCTGCCCCAGTTTGCAGTACCCACAGGATGCCCTCTAAACAGGAGCGGTTCCAGGCCCAGGGACGACCTCGCCTGTCACGTCTCCGCCGGGGCTCGGGAAACAATGGCGCAATCAACTCCCACTGCTCGTCCTTCAATAGCTTCTGCCGCATCTTCGTGACAAAAGCCCAACACTTCATCTGCCTCAAAAGTAAGTACCTGATCTGAGGCCGAACCTCTTTATGAAACACGCTACTAAGTAGTAATTTCCGAGTCGGCAACCGATCGGAACCCGAACTCTGGGCTGAAGCGGCGTTCCCGCGACGTAATTCCACAATGTCGTTACAATCGAACTGGTGGAAACGGGGAATATCCGGATTCGAGAAACTCTAAGCGTGAATTCTGTCAAGCAAGAAGGCTTCGGGGGAGCTCCGGCTAACCCTGAGAATCAGCCAACCGGCATGAGACTGCTGGCCGCGCTCATTCCAGCACGACGGCAATATCCCGCACTGGCTCCACTGGTTGACGCACTGCTTGGGGTTGGGTTTGGCGCCGTCATTGTTGTTGACGATGGCAGTCCTCCGGACGACGAACAGTTCTTTGGATCACTTGCCGGGAAACCCCGCTTACATCTGCTGCGCCACGCAGTCAATTTGGGTAAGGGCCGCGCGCTGAAGACCGGAATCAATTATTTCTTAACGACATTCTCTGACTTCGCTGGCCTTGTAACCGCAGATGCCGACGGGCAGCATTCCGCAGACGATATTCTCCGCATTGCGCGAGTGCTCCTGGAGGCTCCAGGTCGCCCTGTTCTGGGGAGTAGAAGATTTGAGGGTAAAGTTCCGGTGCGAAGCCGCCTGGGGAACTTCCTTACTCGTCAAATCTTCCATTTTGTGAGCGGACATCAGATCGGTGATACCCAGACAGGATTACGCGCTTTTCCATCCTCGATGCTGCCTGACCTGATCGCTCTTCCAGGGGAGCGGTACGAGTATGAGATGACCGTGTTGGCGCATCTCTGCCGCCAGGAGAATTCGCCCACTGAGATTCCCATCGCCACAATTTACATCGACAACAATCGCTCGTCGCACTTCAGCCCAATTCGCGATTCAATGCGAATTTATTTTGTATTGGTGCGATTCTATGCCTCATCGCTCATTTCAGCGGGGCTTGATTTGGCGGGGTTCAGCATGACATTTGCTCTTACTCGCAACGTGCTTGTCAGCATTGTCGTGGGGCGGTTAAGTTCGCTGGCGAACTTCCTTCTGAACCGAGAGTTTGTTTTCCATTCCGGCGGGCGAATGGGGGGTGCGTTTGGCCGCTATTACCTGCTCGCGTTTGTGGTTGCAGTTACCTCTTATGGCTCGATTACCGTGTTGACGAGTTATCTGGGATGGAATGTGTTTGTCACCAAAGTTATCATCGATACGCTGCTTTCGCTGGCAACCTTCTCTGTCCAGCGAACATTTGTCTTTTCCTCTTGCGAGGAATAAGCGGGACGCACCTCGGCAAACCCGGCGCTGTAAGACTGGTCAAGCTGGGCACTGCGACCGGAGTTCAGCGATGTTCGAGCTTCTTCTGGCTTTGTGCCCAAGCCAGGTTGTTCTTTGCCAATTGCAGATCGGGCTTCAAGCGCACCGCGGTTTGGGCGGCGGAGATTGCCTCGTCCCACTTGCCCATTGATGCGTAGCTCGCGGAGATGTTGTTGTACGCCTCGGCGTAATCGGGTCGAATCCGCAAGGCTGTGCGCGCGTCCTCAATACTCTTCAGATACTGGCCCGAGTGATTGTCCTCCAAGGAAGCGTTCAGCCAATCATCGGCTGTCATGTTTTGAGGCGATTGCGATGTCTGCGCCGCCTTTTCGTGCGAATAGAGAGCAAGGTTATTCGATGCCAGGGTGAAGTTCGGCTTGATGTGTAATGCTTCGCGTTCATTTTCGATGGCCAGGTCCCATTGATGCAGGCCTGCGTAGGCTGCCCCGATATTGTTATATGCGAGTTCGGAGTCCGGCTTCACTTCGAGGGCCAGTTTCGCGTCTTGAATGCAGGCCTCGTAGTTCTCAGCTTGATATTGATAGAGCGAAGCGTTGATCCAGTAGTCGGCGCTCCGCTGCGCAGGAGCAGACAAGATGTTCTTGGCGGTGGTGTCGAACGGTGCAAGACTCAGCGCCATCATGGCGGTATCGTGCGCCTTCTCAGTGTCGCCGGCGATGGCATACGCAGATGCAAGCAGGTCGAGCGTGGAAAGGCGCGAAGGATTAAGACGGCCGGCTGTTTCAAGTTGCGGCAGGGCGTCGGCAATCCTGCCACTCTGATAGAGCCAGCGCCCATAGAAGAAGTGAGCTTCATCGTCCGCCGGAGCGAAATCAATGGCACGTTGAAAGTGTTGTTCGGCCTCTGTGGCCTGGTTCATGGCGCCATGGACGATGCCGAGATTGATCTCTAACGACGCGTAGTTCGGCGTGTAAAGGAGAGCGCGTTGAAAATAGTCGAGCGCTACGGGATATGCCCCCTTGGCCATCTGGGTGAGACCGTAGTTCATCAACCCGCGCCCGTTATGCGGGCTCTTCTCGACATCATCCAGCCAGAGAGACTCATCTGTGCGCCAGACCTGGTTACGCAGATGGGCCCCATAGGCATACAGCGAGAGCAGCAGAATGGCGACCGCAGATGACGCGCGTAATATCGTGCCGCGTTTTTTTCGTGTCGCCCATCCATCCACGACCAGGTATGCTGCCCAGACCACCGCAAGCACAAGACCAACAAAGGGCAGAAACATCCGGTGATCGTTCTCTACTTCAGACAAGCGGTAGAGGGAGGTGGGCAAGGATGCTATGAGAAACCAGAGCAGCCCGAAGGAGATGGGACACGTGGTGCGACGCTGTCCCGTAATCCATGCCGCCGCCACGAGCAGCGCCACAAACAGGAATCCCAAAAGCGCTAGTGGAGTCAGGGATGGGAACGGCTGCAGGTCGGTATCCACATTCAGGTGCAGTGGCAGAAACAGGGAGCCGAAGTAGCGCATCAGAACGAATGGCTGCGTGATGCGATACGAATAGGCTGAGATGGTGGCAGGCATATACGTTTTCGGCGTCATCACTGCCTGCAATCCCATCAATAGAGCGCACACAACAACTGATGGCAGCGCGGCAAGTGCGGCTCCGCGGTTGCCGCCCCCTCCATCGCGTTCAAACATCGCGATGTACATGAATAGGAAGAACGGAAACACCATGGCCGGGGGTTTGCTTAGCAGCGCGAACGCAAAGGGCAGCAGGTAGAGTCCGGTCTTTCTCAAGGCCGGGAACCGCGCATAGAACGCAAGAGCGGAAACCACGCCAAATGTGCAGAAGACGTCTCCGCGCTGAATGATGTAGTTCACCGTCTCCGCCATCGCGGGATGCAGGCCGTACCAGGCTACTGCCAGCAGAGACACATTACGGTTGATGTTGTGAGCTTCCACTTGCGGCCGCACCTTACCAAGGATTGCGGTGAAGACCGCGTACATAGCGATAAGTTGCAGCAGAAAGATAAGAAATGTGGAGAAGTGAAACCAGAACGTGTTATAGCCTCGAGCCAGTGCATAGTCCAAAGCCAGCGAAGCAGAGACAAAAGGCCGGTAAGTGCGGTTTGCCGGAAGGACGCTGAATGTAGTTGCATCCCAAAAGAAGCGTGGCACGTTTCGTAAGTTGCGTATGTAGGGGTTATCGACAGCGGCGTGGGAATCGTCGAAGTGAAACGAATTATGAAAGTGATTGGAGTAGACAGCGGTTACCGTTAACAATACAGATGCAAGCAGCAGGACGGACTTTAAACGAAAAGATCTCATATCTTCGTGTTCCGGGGCGGAAGAAAACTGAGCAAAATCGCACAACTTACTGACAATATTCTCGCAGCTAATCGCATCGCTGAATAGCTCGCGAGGCAGGAGGAGAGACTGCGTTTCTTAGATATTACTGATCAGATGCAGCAGCCGCGAGGGAGGCGTAAGGCGGACCGCGCCAATCTGGGCCTTATAAGCATCATCCGATGAATAGGATACATGGAGATGTAGGATTTCTAAGACGAGCTATCATCGACAAGCGGAGACGGCTGCATAAAGAAAGAAAAAAATAACTTGATCAATCACCGCGAATTCAGATATAGGAGTAAAGGGCACCACAGTTGATTCCTCACTCCCCTTTCCCTAATGTGTGTCAAAGCGGTGTTACGTTGTGATATCACTTTTTGGAGTTGGTTCATAGTCGGAACAGTTTCGCGCTGTTAACGGTAGGCTGTGCCTGCGTGCGGCCGCTGCGCGTTTCTGGGGTCAGGAGTCGTGCGTTCGATGGCAGTGCGACAAGGTTACCAACTAGGGCTAAACGAAGGAGAGACGATATGTCGGAACCATTTCTAGGTGAAATAAGGACCGTCGGATTCAACTTTGCACCGACGGGGTGGGCTTTGTGCAACGGCCAGACGTTGTCAATCTCACAGTACACCGCGCTGTTTTCGCTTCTTGGTACCACTTACGGCGGCAACGGTACGACGACGTTCAATCTGCCAAATCTGCAAAGCCGTGTACCGATCCACCAGGGCCAGGGGGCAGGCTTGAGCCCGTACGTGATCGGCCAAAATGGAGGTGTTGAGAACGTCACTCTTCTCAGCAACCAGATGCCTCTGCATAACCACAATGTCAACGTCAACAGCCAGAACGGTAACCAATCCAATCCTTCGGGCATGATTCTTGCTGTAGGCAACACCGGGGGCAGGGAACCAGCCGTTACTCTCGACTACACAAACGCTGCCGCAACGGGGACATTGGCGCCAACTGCCGTTTCCCAGTCCGGAGGCAATGTTCCCCACCCGAATATCCAGCCGTATCTGACAGTGAATTTCATCATCGCGCTCGTCGGCATCTTCCCGTCGCGCAGCTGACCGGTGTACAGCAGCAACCTGGGACGACTAGAGCGGGCTGGGACGGTCTGCTCTAGTCCCTCGGTGACTAAGCTGGAATGAAGAAACTGAAAGGAAGACTCTACGGAGCGTTTGCGCCAGGCTGGACCCGAAGACGAGCCGCTGCTGTTCGCGCTTTTCTTCGAGGTTAAGGCTGTAGATTTAGCTGCGACTGGATTGGCTGAAGCGCAGTTCTTGCCGTTGATCGAGATGCAATACCGCGGACGCGAGATGACGTACGAAGTGCAGTATCCGAAAGCGGAGAGTCTGATCCTGATCGGGGAGGATGGAAAGCCGGCGGGGCGTTTGCTTCTGGATCGCGGACTAGATCGTTGGAGGGTTGTGGACATCACGGTTTTGGCGTCACACCGTCGCAGTGGAATTGGGACGCGAGTTCTGACTCAATGCCAGGAACAATGCTCGAAGGCGGGAGTGAGGCTGGAATTGCAGGTGTCAGCAGGAAGTCCTGCTCTACGGCTTTATGAGCGGTTGGGGTTTCAGATGACGCACGGCGATGGGATTTCGGTAGAGATGGTTTGGAGCCCGTCACAAATGAGGTAAGCGGGTTCCCTCTTTTTTTGCATTGGGCGGGCATCCAGGCGAGTTTCTGAGCAATGGAACGAAAGTTGCATTTGAAAAGTTGCATTTGATTTGATGGCGGCGTGAACTACAAATGCCGTGGCGCAGTATGAAATGAATTGTGTTGCCCGAAAGGGATGCAGTCACAAACGGGTGCTAAATCCATGCAAGGAAATCGATAATCAGGTTGGGTGTTTGGGCCAGAGAGATTCATCCGGAGACGAATGATGAGTGAGCGTGTGGGTATGAGGTGGATGGCTGGGGCGATGCTGCTGATGCTTTCAGCGGGCGTGGCGTTTGCCAGCGATGGCGTTGTGGTGGGCGATGCTTATGTCAACAGCGCACACCCGACGACCAACTACGGCGCGCTGTCGAACCTCTATGTTGGGAATGGCGGCACTGCTCTCATTCAATTCGACCTGTCATCACTGCCCGCGGGTACAACGGCCAGCCAGATCGGCAAGGCGACGCTGGGTCTTTATGTGAACCGGATCAACACCTCGGGTCTGGTGAATGTACAACCAGTGACTGGCACGTGGAATGAATCGACGGTGACGTTTGCAACGATCCCCACACTGGGATCCACTGTGGCTTCGTTCACGCCGGCCGTTGCAGAGCAGTTCATTGTCATCGATGTAACTTCTCTGGTGCAGGGATGGGTGACGACTCCGGGGAGCAACTTAGGTGTTGCGCTGAGTTCGGCGTCGGGCAATGTTGTGTTCGATTCGAAGGAAAACGACGAGACGAGCCATGTAGCTCATCTTGACATCACGGTGATTTCGCAAGGCGCAACTGGGGCAACCGGCGCAACCGGAGCACAGGGTCCTCAAGGGATTCAGGGCCCTCAGGGTCCTCAAGGAACTCAGGGAGCGACCGGAGCACAGGGGATTCAGGGCATACAGGGAGCTATAGGTCCGACGGGTGCGACCGGAGCGCAGGGCATTCAGGGAGTCACAGGGGTTACCGGAGCTCAGGGAATCCAAGGAGCGACTGGCGCTACGGGCGCTACGGGCGCGATTGGCGCCACGGGTGCAACCGGCGCCGCCGGTGTTACGGGAGCCACGGGAGCCACGGGAATTAATTACCAGGGCACTTGGAGCAATTCGACAATTTACTTCCCACCCAGCGCAGTTACCTACAACGGATCAAGCTACATCGCCATTGCAGGGAACTTTAACGTGACCCCCGGTACGGATCCGACAGTCTGGGCCATATTGGCGGCGCAAGGCTCGACGGGAAGCACGGGCGCCACCGGTCCAATTGGCGCGCAGGGGATCCAGGGCATCCAGGGCAACATAGGAGCTACCGGCGCAACGGGAGCCGCTGGTGTAACAGGGGCAACAGGAGCCACGGGAATCAATTACCTGGGAACCTGGAGCAATTCAACAATCTACCAAATCAACTCTGCAGTTTCCTTCAACGGATCAAGCTATATCGCCATTGCAGGGAACCTTAACGTGGCTCCCGGTACGGATCCGACAGTCTGGACCATATTGGCCGCGCAAGGCTCCACGGGAAGCACCGGCGCCACCGGTGCGACGGGCGCTCAGGGAAGTCAAGGCATCCAGGGCAGCGTAGGTGCAACTGGTGCTACCGGACAACAAGGGTCCGTGGGTGCGACGGGCCCCACAGGCGCGACTGGCTCGACGGGTGCCACAGGTGCAACCGGCGCCGCAGGCGTAGTTCAGGCGATTACTGCCTCGGTCAGCAACACCGCGGCATCCGGCAGCGGTACTTTGACCGTCGGCGGTACGGCGGCCAATCCGATTCTCGATATCAACTTCCCGGTCTCCTCGGGAGGTACCGGCTTTACATGGTCTGCTGCAGGACCCAATTCGGAAGACAACGGACCCGACATAACAAACCCGCTCCTCCTAACTAGTTTCAGTGGCCCATCGAACACATTTGGGGCTACGGGCGGATATGCGTTTGTTCCGGCAGCTTGTACTGTCAAGAGCCTCAGCGTTGCTGGACTCTATGTCACCGCCCCGAACCTTTCAGGCACGAATACGATCGCGGTGACGGTGCAGCACAACGGAACCAACACTGCCATGTCCTGTTCAATCACAATAGCCAGTGGTGATACAGGTACAGTGGAGAAATGCTCGGATACAGCCAATAATTTCACAGTGGCAGTTGGAGACACGCTCGCATACTCCATCACACAGACGAACGAGGGGGTATATACGAACTCCGGCGGCAGCCCAAGCTGCACTGGTGGCAATTGCACTGGGCCCTTTAACCAGGTAGGCACCACGCTGGTCTGCCAATGAGGCCTATGACCATGCGACAAGTCAGCAAAAGCTGACCTCGAAGGCTCATTGGAGTTGTCGGAGCTTGGTTGTTTGAGGTTGAAGTAGAAGGCGGAACTTGAGCAAGAGGCAATAGGGAGTCGGCATGAATCACGGACGAAAAATCTCGACCCGCGCCAAGATTTTTCTTGGCGCTCTCGGCCTGCTCGCCGGCGCCTGTGCCTCCGCACAGGCGCCGCTGCAATCGCAATCCAGGGTGGTTCCGCTCGTCTCCGATACCTGCCCTACCGCGCATATCGGTGACCGCGTGTCTTTTGACTGGAATCCGATCTTCGATCCCATAGGACCGGTTACCGGTCTCCATGACGTCAGTCTGATGTTTTCCGGTGTAGCCGATGACGGCGTCAGCCCCAGACGACAGGAACTTCACCTCGGCGGGCGAAATGCAGCCGCCAGCGTCACCCCGCTGGCCAACGGGTTCTTTCATGTTGAGGCCACCCTTAGTCCCAGGTCCATCCAACCCGGCATCTATCGCCTCACTAGAGTCAATGCAAATGCCGAAGTTGCTTCGGACTATGCCGGAGAGCCTCCTCAGATGACCAGGTCTCCGGTCGAGGAAAGATACTGCATCACTGTGATTCCGTATTAGAATTTGCAGTCGCCTGAGCAGGTCACTGAGTAACAAGTCTCGTGGCAAAGTATTCGGGGTTTCGAAACATTTACGCAGCACGGCACGCAGGAAAACAAAGGGCGCTGTGACTCCGGAAAGATTGATGAAGAGGCCCATAAATTGGGGTAGAGAAGTTTCCGAATGCAGCCCGGCCAGTCCAGCGCGATGAAGGCATTGAGTGAGCAAGTGAGATTGACAGAGGGATCGATGAATCCGATGCAGACCCCCGAGCTAACGCGTGTTGTGCGTACCCTCGGATTGCTTGCCGCGGTTGCAGGGCTTGTTTCTGTGGCTGGATCGGTCGGCGCTTTCGCGCAGAACGCGGCGCAGAGAGCGGCACTGGCGCGACTCGGGCGCACACAGGCAAGCGCTCGTCCGAACAATGCTCCGGCGGGCAGTGTGGAAGCGATCAGCGTTCCTCTCGACAAGCCGGGCGGTTTGGCATTTGACGGGGCAGGCAACCTCTATATCGCCGACACTGACGACAACATCGTTCGCGAGGTTAATCTCGACGGTGTGATCAGCACAGTGGCTGGAGACGGCGAACAAGGCTTCGGTGGGGATGGCGGAGCCGCGACTAGTGCGTTGCTCGATGCTCCCACCGCGGTTGCGTTGGATTCGAACGGCAACATTTACATAGCGGACAAGCACAACAATCGCATTCGCGAAGTGAGCGCGGGCGCAATTTCAACCATTGCGGGTACCGGTGTCGCGGGATTCTCTGGCGACGGTGGCGCGGCCACTTCTGCCATGTTGGCCGGACCGAGCGCGATCGCCGTCGATTCGAAGGGCAACATCTACATTGCTGACACCGACAACCATCGTATCCGCGAGATTAGCGGCACGATCATCAACACAGTTGCAGGCGATGGCCAGCAGTTCTACTCCGGCGACGGGGGACAGGCAACGGCAGCAGGCCTCGATTCGCCAGACGGAGTTGCGGTAGACGCTACGTTCAATATCTACATTGGCGACACGCATAATCAGCGTGTGCGTCTGGTTACGATTGCTACCGGGATCATCACCACGCTTGCGGGGACGGGTGTGAAGGGGTTCACTGCGGATGGTCCTGCTGCTGGGGCTGCGCTGGCGCGCCCGAGCGGTGTTGCGGTGGACACCTCCGGCAATGTCTATGTGGCCGACAGCGATAACAACCGCATCCGCGCTATAGCGGGCGGCAACGTATCCACCCTGGCCGGCAACAGCACGGAAGGTTTCAGCGGAGATGCCGGCGCAGCGACCAGTGCATCACTCGATACGCCGCGTGCGGTAACTTCTGCGGGAGCCGAGGTTGCATTTGCGGATACGGAAAACAACGTAATCCGAATCGTGGACAACGGCACCATTCATACCATCGGCGGTCAGCCTCCGCAAAAGGAATCTATCGTCATCGGCGGTCCGCTTACCGTCGTCTATGGAACAGGCACGCTGACTGCGACCTTCTCGAATGGCGGACAAACCGCGACCGGCCTGGTGACCTTCTACGACGGGGAAGGCGCGAGTCCGGCGACGATTGGCTCGGCGTCGCTTTCCAGCAACACCGCGAGCATCAGCACGAGCCTGCTTTCTGCGGGCACGCACTATGTTGTGGCCTCCTATGCCGGGGACGCTAACGATGCCGCTATCACCAGCGGTGTGTTCGTTTATGTCGTAACACCGGCGTCGCTGACCGCGGTGGCCAACCCTGTGAGCCTGCTGTACGGACAAGCCATTCCAAAGCTGACCGGTACGCTCACCGGTGTGCTGCCGCAAGATGCCAGTAACGTGACGGCAGTCTTCTCAACGACTGCCACAATGACTTCGGCGCCCGGAACTTATCCGATCGCGGCCCAACTGGCAGGTTCAGCAGCAGCCAACTATAGCTTGACGCTCGGCGCGGGGTCGGGCTCGGTGACGATTGCTGTGGCGCCAACTACGAACACACTTACTAGCAGCATCGGATCACCAATCGCAGGCGTCGCATTCACGCTCACTGCTAAGGTGGCTTCCACCACGAGCGGCACACCGGCGGGAACCGTGAACTTTCTTAACGGTGCAATACAACTGAACACAACGCCGGTCGCATTGAGCGGCGGCGTGGCGACATTTGCTGTAAGCTCGCTGCCTGTCGGGACGATAAGCCTGGTTGCCGTGTATAGCGGCAACGCTGACTTCGCCTCGAGCACCTCGGCCCCATTGACGGGCTCTGTGCTTTCGCCGGACTTCACCGTCGCGACCTCGCCGGCGGCGCAGACGGTTCTTCCGTCCAATTCAGCCAATTACACCATCACCCTCACGCCGGTAAATTCGACTTTCGTTTATCCGGTCAGCCTAACGGCCACCGGTTTGCCGGCAGGCGCAACCGCTACATTCGCTCCCTCCTCGATTGCAGCGGGCGCGGGTGGGTCCACCGCAGTTCTTACCATAGCTACCGGAGCCCAGGCGCAATTGCACAAGAATGGCATGCCTCTTAGCCGTTTGGTTTCTTCCTCGGTACTGGCTCTTCTCATGCTGCCGCTATTTTTTGGAAGAAGCGCTCGCAAGGCGGCCTCACGGCTCTCGCGGACCGGTCGGATGCTGACTGCGCTGCTGGCGCTGGCGGCACTGGGCGTTATGACCGGATGCGGATCCTCGAGCGGTTTCTTTGGCCAGCAACAGCAGAGTTATACAGTGACTGTAACCGGAACCTCGGGAGCCATCACGCACTCCGCCACAGTAACCCTTACAGTTGAATAGCAAGGAGACGGATGAAGATGTGCGGGAAGAAATTCTCGATTCGCGGCGGCGTGTTCCTTGCAGGCGCATGCCTGCTGGTCGCCGTCACAGGCGGGGCACCACAGTCCGTCAACGCTCAAAAAGCCTCGAACGTCTCTACCGATCTCGGTGTTACCTATGATGCCGAACGCGGACAGCTTGCACCCGGCAACTGCTGCTTCTGGCTGCAGGGCGGCGGAGTCGATGGAGCCGTGACTTTTTGGAGGGGCTTCGGCGTCGCTGGTACCTTCACCGGCGATCATGCTTCCAACGTTACACCCGGCGTAGACATCAACAAAGTCTCGTTCATGGGCGGTCCGCGCTATACCTACACGGGCTGGGGTACACCCGGAGAAAAACCGCACTTCCAGATCTATGCTCAGGGACTTTTCGGCGGCGTTCATGCGTTCGACGGCGTCTTCCCCGCCACCGCTGGAACCGTTCCGACCGCCAATTCGTTCGCCATCCAAGCTGGCGGCGGCGTCAATATCTTCCTCACCCGGCACATCGGCGTGCGCGTGGTGGAAGCGAGTTATGTAAGAGCCGAACTGCCCAACAACGGCAACGACACTCAGAACGATCTGCGCCTGGGCGCGGGGCTGGTCTATCATTTCGACGCCAACAGACCGGCTCCTCCAGTGACCTTGGGCTGCTCGGCTAGTCCCTCGTCCATCTTCCCCGGCGACCCGGTCAACCTCACCGCGACAGTCGGCAACGTCGAACCCAAGTTCAACGCGGTGTACTCGTGGTCGGGTGTGCCCGGACTGAAAGGCACAGGAACCTCGGCAGCGCTGGATTCAACCGCAACTGGATCGCTGTCAGCGGGCACTTACACGGTGAAGGCCGAAGTGAAGGAAGGCAAGGCCGGCAAGGAAGGCTTGAAGCCTGGCCAGACCGCCGATTGCTCAGCCACCATCACCGTCAAGGCCTACGAACCGCCAACGATCAGTTGCTCGGCCAGCCCAAGCACCATCATCCCCGGCGACAAGAGCGCCATCACCGCATCCGGGGTTAGCCCGCAGAACCGTCCGCTGACCTACTCCTACTCGGCCGGGTCTGGTGTCATCAACGGCAGCGGCGCCTCGGCCACATTCGATTCCACCGGCTCGCCCACCGGCCCTGTCGCCATCACCTGCAACGTCTCTGATGACAAGGGTCAAGCCGCAACCGCGGGCACCACGGTGATCATTTCCGCGCCCTATGTGGCTCCGGCCCCGCACACCCAAGCCCTTTGCTCGCTCTCTTTCAGCAAGGACCCGAAGCGTCCGACGCGCGTCGACAACGAAGCCAAGGCCTGTCTTGATCAGGTTGCGCTGGATCTCGGCAACCATGCAGATGCGAAGGCCGTGCTAGTCGGCGAAGCAATTGCAACGGAGAAGACGCCGAAGAAGGGAAGGCACGTCAAGGCTGAAGACTTCGCTGCACAGCGCGCCGTCAACGCCAAGGAATACCTCGTGACGGAGAAAGGCATCGATGCCTCGCGCATCGGCGTCACAAGTGGCAGCACGGAGGGCCAGACAGTGGAGGACTACCTGGTGCCCGCAGGTGCAACCTTCCCAACCGATGTGCAAGGCACCACGCCAGTGGACGAAACGGCTGTGAAACCAGAGGCCCGCAAGCCCCTCGGCGAAAAGCACCCGAACCGCAAGAAACCCACAGTAGCGCGGGCATCGTAGATTAGCGCCTCTCGCCCGATCACTTGCGCCAGTGAATCGTTCATACAGCCCGGTAGCTCTGACCTGCGAAAATGCCGATTGAGCGTCGATATCCGTCAGAGCGGGGTGCAGCGAGCGGCCAGTAAAAACTTGCGGATGACTTCTCTGGCCACAGAAGCACAAAATTTTGGCGTTTACTTCATAAAACAAGGAGCGTCTGAATGGTCGTCTCAACGGCCCAGCAACAACCGCCCACCGTCACTTCTGTCCTCAACATGCTCTATGGTGTTGTCGAGCAGGAAGTCGTTTCCGCTGCTGAAGCTATGCCCGAAGACAAGTATTCC
>Ga0187847_10002952_pt1 | contig 13324 bp, 8 predicted proteins | sample June2016WEW_4_10_FD_132458 | JGI IMG/M metagenome (GOLD analysis project Ga0187847, IMG submission 132458) | Peatland microbial communities from SPRUCE experiment site at the Marcell Experimental Forest, Minnesota, USA - June2016WEW_4_10 | ecosystem: Environmental > Terrestrial > Soil > Wetlands...
CGCAGCGCGCACTTCGCTTATGGGCAATGCTCCATCGAGTTCCTGACCGTTAATGAACATCGTGGGAGTAGCGCTGACACCAACAGAATCGCCTTCATGCTCGGATTTCTTGATGGCCTCGTCGTTCTGCGCCTTAATACAAGCCTCAAGCTTGTCACTGTCCAGATGGTGCAGTTGCCCCTGGGTAACTACCAAGCGATCCACGGCGGCTGACTGGTCTTTTTCGGCGGAGATGTCATGCTGATGGCCATGAATGTAATCGGCAAAATCCCAGTAAGCGTCGTTGTTTTGCACTCCCAGGCAGTTGGCATCGATTGCGGCGCGTGTGGCCCAGGGATGAATTTCCTGGATCGGGTAGTCTTTGTAAACAAAAAGGACTTTGTCGCCATATTCCTTCAGGATTTCAGGAAACAAAGTCGCGTGCATGCGCGAACAGAAAGGGCACTCAAAATCGTCGAAATTGACAACTACAACCTTCGCATCTTTGTTGCCACGTGTGGGACGACCAGTTACGTCAATCTTCTTCATTACGGCCGCATAGGGATCGGAGGTCAGGTCAAGTTTGGTGATACGCATCAGCTGTTTGTCATCCTTCGACAACAGGAAATCATAGGTAAGTTTCTTGGAAGAACCTTCGAGAGTGATGGTTAGCGAGTCGTAATTGGGAAAATCGCTAGCCTTCAATGGACTCAAGCTAATGGTCACGCTGGCAGGGACGCTGTAATATGAGCGCACCTCGCGCTCGATGCGCTTGGCGACATCCGAAGACACGGACTGAGCCGAACAACCGATGCATATCAAGAAAATAATGGCAAAAGAAGGTCGAAAAAGCGCCACCAAAAACCACCTATTCATGGAAAACAGAAGATGAGGAGCAACCCCAATTATCTCATAGGGATGCGCGTAACAAGGCGAAAGATGCCCGATTACGCAGAGCGGACGGACTTCGCTTTTGCGAGCTCACTGGCAGGAACAAGTGCATTCATTGATCCCGAGCGAAATCCTTCGAGATCGAGGCTAACGAACTTAAAACCGAGCTCCCTGAAGATGCGAACAAACGACTCAGCCATCTCGGAAGTCAGCGCATGTGTCATTTCTTCGCGAGCCACTTCGATGCGCACCAACTCACCATGATGACGGACGCGAAACTGGCGAAAGCCGAGGGCGCGCAATGAGTCTTCGCCGCGCTCGATAACCTGCAAGGTTTCGCGCGAAACCGGATGCCCATACTCGACGCGGGACGAAAGACAGGCGGACGCGGGTTTATCCCAGATGCGCAAACCGGCCGACCGGGCCAGCTCACGGATGTCTTGCTTGGTCAAACTGGCATCGAGCAAGGGCGCAGCGACATGATGGCGATTTGCCGCCTGTTGCCCGGGCCGAAAATCACCTTGGTCATCCACGTTGACTCCATAAGCGATGGCGTCAAAGCCATATTGCTTGCGGAATGTCTCCATCACACCGAAAAGCTCATCTTTGCAGTGGAAACAGCGAAAGGCGTCATTACGTATATATTCGGGGCGATCTAGTTCGGCGGTGGAAATGACCTGAACGGGAATTTGCTGTTCATGGGCAAAAGCGATGGCATCGCCCAAATGTGTTCGAGCGAGGCTCGGCGAGTCGGCAATCAGGGCGAGCATATTCGGACCCAGAACGCGATACGCCTCCCAAGCTAGGAAAGCGGAGTCCACGCCTCCAGAGTAGGCGATTAACACGCGGCCTACGGCGCGAAGGCGATCGTCAAGGCGCTGCCGTTTGGACTCCAGATTCAAAGAAACTCGCATAAAGAAATTAGTCCTGGCATGGTCGTCAAAAAAGTCGCGCATCGCGGCGCAGATTACCGAATCCCCCGATGTTAGCGAGGGCGAACGTAAAGCGGTACTGATTCTCGTTGCGCACTTCGCCCAGCGCGAACCGCCGATATTCGAAGCTTAATCCGCAGCAGTCCCAATTGTAAGTGGTTTGGGCCGAGGCATATTGCAGAAAATTCAGATTGGCATCAAAGCCAACGTTTGTAGCCATGCTGAATCCACGTTTGTTGGGATAGCCATATCCGAATAGTAAGCGGAATTGGTTAAACAAAGCGGGAGAGGTTTCTACGTTTTCACCGGGCGCCTGCAAGAATGCATCGCCACCGCCCACAGTGAATGGGCCCGCGCGGAAATTAACCAGAGCAGTGCTCATATTGATGTGGCTCAAGTGGAAATCGTAATCCACATCCCATTCCACATCTGTATGAGAGGTTGTTGAGATTCGCAAGCGAGAAATCAGCGGTGAAAGCCGCCGAGCGTCGTCGAGAAAAGCGATGCCGGTCAGATCCTCCGTCGCGGAAAACACATTGGGCACATTGGGGACAAGGGCGCCTCCGAAAGTGGGGTCAATGAAGTATTTTTGAGCCAACTCCCAGGTGACGATCTCACGCACCTGGGGCTCCTGCGAGCAAGGGGAATCCGTAGGCTGGCTGGTTTTTTGCCACGGAATCAAACTGTGAGGTGGGGCGCCTCCAATGAACAGGGTTGGCATGCCGGGCGGAGCACAGTCTTGTTTGCGCGGAGAAGTTTTTTTGGCATAGAGCCGATGGACGATGCCATATTCGACTTCGTTGGTGTCGCTCAAAATATCGCGTTCATCGAAGCGAATGATGTCAGGAAAGTTGTTTACCCCGGTCACATAGCGATAAGTGATCTTCGACTCGATGACGTGCTTCCATTTGCGCCCGAGGAATTCGCGGTCAAAGACACGATCGAGCGCGGGCGGACGGAGTTCAACCGCTCCCTCCAGAGATTTTCGATTAATAGCATCGGAGGATGCATTGCCGGGACCACCGGGCACGGTTGAAGGCACCAGTTGCTGCGTATAGAACGTGTCGCGAAGAGTTATCTCAGGCCGTAAGGACCATCCACGCAGCAGTAGTGGAAGCGAAAGGCTAGGAGCGAAATCGAACCGCGCGACCAGCGGTGCAGTGCTGAAAGAAGGATCGCTGCGGGAAAGACCACCGACTTCGGAATCATAAGACCAATAAAACGGCGAGCGGCCGACTTGGTGGTCCACACTCGACAGTTCGACGCTTGGCGCATGCAGGATGGTAATGACGTCGCCCGGCGTTGTGCTCTCGAAGTTCTGATAGCGTTGGACGGCAAAATTATAGAAATAGCCGTTTGTAGTATTCGATAAGAATGCGCTGGATTTAACTTCGGAGTTAACGGCCTGGGTGAAGATTTCATTAAAGGCGAGGCGAAAAACGAAAGAACTCAAGTAATCCACATCGGCAACGCCGCGGAAGTTGTGAGCGAACACCCCATCCGCGCTCAAACGTACGTCACCGCCGCCCTGATCTACTTTTGGGTTGCCGATGCCGCGATCGAGTACACTGAAAAAATTCAGGTCGATAAAGGATGTGTTGCTGGGGCGGGCGCGAAACTCCCCCTGGGGGGCCCAGCCTCGTAGGGAAAAATATTCGGCGCCGATGGTTGCGTCCATGCTGCGATTCAAAGCAAGGTAGATAGATTCTCCGAGGATGGTGCCTTTTACGGAAGACTGTCCAACATTTGGAATCAAGAAGCCGGATTGCCGCGGGTAACGTTCCGCAGGATGTGTGGCGAAGGGGAAGAATAAGACGGGCAAACCGTGTAGAAGGAAAGTACTGTTGTAGATTTTTGCATTTCCGCCGACATCCACAATGACTTTGTGTGCGCGAAATTCCCATTTCGGCTCGGGAAGCTGGCAGGTGGTGACTGTGCCGTCGAAAAGGATGTAATGATAAGGGCTGGTTTTTTCCATCACCCTGCCGGTGAAAGAAAATGGATTGGACGAGGTGAGCATGACATGGTTGTTGCGCACACGGACGCCGATGCCTCCAGCGACATGCTCAAAGCGGCCAGTCTCGTCGCGAAGGTTATAGATAGCGTGGTTGGCCTCGATGTGTTCGTCGTTGGGGCCGCCGTCGAGCACTAGGTGACCGTCAGCAGTGATCTGGCCCGTGGCCGAGTCATATACGATTTCATCGGCGCGCAGGATGTAACTCTCATAGTCAATTTCCGCGCTGCCATGCAGCTTGTACACTGATCCAGCTTTCTCTTGCGCAAGCGCCTTTATGGTGACGTCTTCCCCGATTAATGTGGAAGGGGCGTCAGGAGCCAACGACAAACCTTGTGGAAAGGCAAGCGACGGAACGATCAAAATCAATAGAGCAGCGAACGTAAGACAAATCCGCGTGATCGTGATGGAAAATCGTGTGCGGGAAATCATCGTAAAACACGAGCCCGCCGCGCTGCGCGGGGTCAAGAGGTGACGTTAGCATGCCACCAGCCCGGGGTGCAAAGAAGGCATTGATGTTACGGAGAAGACGTTCTTGAAGCAAGCCATGAAACCGAAATTTGAACCCGACATAGAACGAGAGATTGCTCCAGCCGAGGACTTGGTTGAACTCGAAGGATTGGATGCCAGCGAGCAGATGTTTGCTACCAGCCTAGATCGTGAGAGAGTGCACCCCGTTTTTACTGTAAATCCGGATAATGAAAGTGACCAATCTGGAGATACGGGTTCCAAAATCGATGGAGACTATGGCCGCAGCCTGAGCGAACCGGGGGGGCAGGAGCAGAATACCGACGCGCAAGAGTTCCCGCCGGCAGACCTCAATGTCTGGAAAAAGGAAGTGACCGCGCGAGTGAGCCGCTATCGTTCGCGGCGACCTCGAGAGCCACGTTATCCCTCACTTCTGCTGAAATTTGAGAAGGCAGCACCGGAGACCACTCCCGACGAGCAGCAGCCAATTCCGGTTAGCTTGAACGCCACCGCAGCGGAGATAGCTTCACACCCATCAGCGGCAGAGATTCATGTTGAGCTCGCGGGCAAGCTCCTCGAATTTCCGCGATCCATGATATCTGCGCCGCTGCCGCTCGACGAACTGGCAGGACCTGTGCCCAGCTTGCCAAGGATTTTGGAGGTTCCGGACGCGCCGCCGCTCCGTCCAGCACTGGGAGGCATTCTGATTGAGCGCGAGGCGGGGGACGAGGCAAATCGCCGTCCGGGCTTCGAAATTCCGCTACACAGCGCCTCGATGACGAACCGAATTTTAGCTTCAGCTATCGACTTCGCCCTTGTTCTAGGCGCTCTGGCCGGATTCGGATACATCTTCTGGCGCATTACTCACCAAATTCCGGCCATTCTTCAAGCGGTGGGCATGCTGGGGATGGTTGGAGGTTTGTTTTGGGCCGCGTATCAGTATGCATTTCTGGTGTACACGGGTTCAACACCTGGTCTGATTGTGACTCGACTGGAATTGAGTTGCTTTGGCGGCGATCGCGTTTCACGGAAATCGCGGCGGTGGCGCGTGTTGGCTTCATACCTGTCGGCGGCTTCGCTTGGTCTCGGCTATTTTTGGTGTTTTCTGGACGAAGATCAGCTTTGCTGGCATGACCGGATCACGACTACATATATGGCACCGAGGCCCGCTAAAACGCAAACCTCCAAGTAATCCGCCCACTGTGTTAGATTTTTAGTTCGCCTAGTGGTGAACCACCAGCATATGTCTTCCATGGAAAATGTGAAGCGTCCCGCCGTTAAGGTCTTCGTGGCCACCACGGTGATGCTGACCTTCATTTCTTTTTGGAGGGCGTCCGCTATTGTTTTGGCTGATTTGGCGTCCTCGGCCTATTACGCGGGCGGCGACGCGGAAAACGTCATCGGCAAGAGCGCACCCTGGTTCATCCTCGCGGTCATGCTCTTCAGCTATGCGGTTCGAGCGCTGTATATCGAATCCAGCAGTATGTTCGTGCGTGGCGGCGTGTACCGGGTAGTCAAGGAGGCCATGGGCGGCACAGTCGCCAAGTTTTCCGTCTCGGCTTTGCTTTTTGACTATGTCTTGACCGGCCCGATCAGTGCTGTGTCAGCGGGGCAGTACCTTGCCGGCTTCATCGAAGATATTGGCCGCTACCTTCACCATCCTCTGGTTTTCTCGGAGGACCATTTTTCCGCAGTGTTCGCTGTTTTTGTCGTGCTTTATTTTTGGTGGAAAAACATTCAGGGCATCCATGAGTCGAGCGAAAAAGCGCTGCAAATCATGATCATAACCACGGTGATGGTGGTGATCTTGATTTTGTGGTGCACCTTCACGGTGCTGCGCGCGCCTATCCAACTGCCGCCGAGTCCGCTTACGCCGGGAGTGATTCCGCTCACCAAACAATCGCTGGGCTGGCTGCACAACACCTGGTTCAGTCATCTCACGCTAGTCATTATGTTTGTCGGGTTCGGCCACTCCGTTTTGGCCATGAGCGGCGAGGAAACGCTGGCACAGGTCAACCGCGAAATCGAGCATCCCAAGCTCAAAAATTTGGAAAAAACCGGTCTGGTGATTTTCATCTATAGCCTGTTGTTTACCTCACTGGTTTCGTTTTTCGCAGTGATGATTATCCCCGATAGCGTCCGCCCGAGCTACTTTGGCAACCTCATCGGCGGCATTGCCATGTATCTAGCTGGCCCCACTGTTTTGAAAGTCTTATTTCACGGGTTTGTGGTTGTAGTGGGCGTCTTGATCCTGGCTGGAGCGCAGAATACCGCAATTGTGGGGGCGAATGGGGTACTCAATCGCGTGGCCGAAGACGGCGTATTGACCTCATGGTTCCAAAAGCCGCAGACGCGTTACGGAACGAGCTATCGCATCATCAATCTCATCGTCGGCATGCAGCTCGCGACCATCATCCTCAGCAAGGGCAACGTCTATACGCTGGCTGGTCTGTACGCCTTCGGCGTGATCTGGAGCTTCGCACTGAAGTCGCTGGCCGTGTTGGTACTGCGCTATACGGAACCGGAGAACCGGCAATGGAAGGTTCCGGGCAACCTTCACATCGGCGGCAAGGAAGTCCCGATCGGATTGATTGTGATTTCGGCTGTCCTACTGATGACGGCGCTGGTGAACCTGTTCACCAAATCGGAGGCGACGATTGCGGGCGTGATTTTCAGCGTGGCCTTCTTTACGATTTTTACCTACTCGGAGCATCGGGTCGCCAGGGAACGCAAAGGCAAGCCGGAAAGCCTCGACCAGTTTCGTGTTTATGGCAACCAGGAACTGGGCAGCGGTGCGCTAGGTGTGCGCCCTGGCAACGTTTTGGTTGCGGTGCGCGATCCGCGCAATCTGTACTATTTGCGCGAAGTGTTGCGCCGTACCGATACCAACAAGCAGGATGTTGTGGTAATGACCGCTCGACTTTATCATCGTGAGCCCACGTTCGGCGGGAACGCGGTATTGGAAGCCGGCGAGATTTTCGACCACTACGAGCAGGAGCTGTTCACTTCCGTGGTGGCTGCGGCTGAAAAAGAGGGCCGCCCGGTTTCGCTGTTGGTCGTTCCCGCCAATGATGTATTCGAAGCGATCGTAGTGACCGCGCAGCGATTGGATTCGACCCGTGTGGCCTGCGGACTATCCAACAAGCTGACCAGTGACGAGCAGGCGAGGCTGACGGGCGCTGCGTGGGAAAAACTCCCGGAGCCGCGTCCGCGCTTGACGATCGAGGTGTTTGCTCCCGATGGCACTATGAAAGACTACGCCGTCGGCCCACACACGCCGCGCTTACGCTCGCAGGACATTGATCTCATGCATAAAGTTTGGCTGGACATCACCGCGGATTCCAAGTATTGCGGTGCGCATCACTACCACGTAGTGGCCTTGGCGCTGGAGGAGTTACAGCGTGAGCTCAATACGGAACAGAGAGGCCCTCTGCTGGCGAAGCTGCTGGATGAAATGCATGATACGCCGAAAGACCCGGACGATCCCTCCCCGTGTGAGTAACGTCTGCTACCATCTTTTCTGTCATGGAAAATCCCAAAGTTCGCGTTCGTTTTGCGCCTTCGCCTACCGGCCATCTCCACGTCGGCAATGCTCGCACTGCTCTGTTTAACTGGCTGTTTGCTCGCAAAACCTGTGGGACGATGATTCTGCGCATTGAAGACACGGACGTCGAGCGCAGCCAAACGAAGTACGAAGAACTGCTCATGGCAGATTTGCGGTGGCTCGGCCTGGATTGGGATGAGGGTCCTGATGTCGGCGGCCCGTATGTTCCTTATCGTCAATCAGACAGGCTGGAAATTTACCGCGAATATGCAGAGAAACTATTAAGCGAGCGCAAAGGCTATTTGTGTTTCTGCACTGAAGACGAATTGCAAAAAGAGCGGGAAAAAGCGACTACCGAGCATCGCCAGCCGATTTATTCGGGTAAGTGCTGGGCGCTTGATCCCGAAGAGTCGAAGAGTCGCCGCGCCGCAGGTGAGCATGCGGCAATCCGCCTGCGCATTCCCGAGCACCCCATTCGATTTCACGACATCGTTCACGGTGAAGTCGAGTTCTCGAACGAAGTCGTGAGCGACCCGATCATTCTGCGATCGAACGGAATGCCGGTGTACAACTACGTGGTTGTGATTGACGATGCCTTGATGAAGATCACGCACGTCATTCGCGGCGACGATCATCTCTCCAATACACCGAAGCAGGTTGCGTTGTACGAAGCATTAGGGTGGCGTGTGCCCGAGTTCGCGCACCTTTCGACAATTTTGGGTAGCGACCGGGAACGATTGTCCAAGCGGCATGGGGCGACATCCATTGCTAACTTCCGCGAAATGGGGGTTTTGCCGGAAGCGTTGACGAATTATCTGGCGTTGCTCGGATGGGCGCCAAGCGGCGGCACCCGGGAGATCTTTACGCCAGCAGAGTTGACGAAAGAATTTACCCTCGAGCGCGTTACGCCATCTCCGGCTGTGTTTGATATGGAGAAGTTGTATTGGTTGAACCGGCACTACATCAAAGAAGCTCCTGCTGCCAACCTAATTCCGCTGGCGCGCGGTTTCTTTCTGAATGCTGGATTGATCATCGATTCTGCCAATACCCCAACGAATGATTGGTTTGACAAGCTTAGTCAGCTTCTAATGCCGTCCATAGATCGTCTCGATCAACTGCCAGAGCGGGCATCCCTTTTTTTTGATTACGACGCGCAAGCTGCGCTTGCTGCGTCTGACAATGCCGAAGTCTTAAGCCTCGCTAATACTCCTGCGGTTTTCTCCTCGTTTATAAGCAAGGTTTTGACCGATGAGGCGGCCAAGGAAGGGCGACTCACTTCGGAACGTTTCAAACAAATTGTGAATGAAGTCAAAGCGGAAACTGGAGTCAAAGGCAAAGAATTGTTTCATCCGATTCGCATCATCGTTACAGGATCGCATTCCGGCCCGGAGTTCGACAAGCTGATACCTATTCTCGAAGAAGGCAGTCATCTTGCCTTGCCAAAACATGTGCTAAGCGTATTCGAGCGCGCGCAAGCCTTCGCAATGGCGCGAGCATAACTACTGCAGAATTTTATTGAGAGCGGTTTTCAGAGTAGGACTCTCAAACTGATATCCACTGGCCATGAGCTTCGCTGGCTCGACCCTTTGACTGGAAAGTAGAAGTTCTTGTCCCATCTCGCCCAAGGCGACGCGAATCGCAAAAGCAGGTATCGGAAGAATCGCTGGCCGCGATAAGAACGAAGCCAGCGTTCTAGTGAACTCGGCATTTGTAACCGGATTGGGTGCCACCATGTTGATCGGACCCTGCAACATTTCGTTACCAAGCAGGTGCAACATTGCGCCAATCACATCCTTCACATCAATCCAACTCCACCATTGATGGCCGCGTCCCAATTTTCCACCTAATCCCAAACGAAACGGCAGGAGCATACGTTTCAGCGCTCCCCCCGATGCGCTTAGAACCAGACCAAATCTTGGGTGGACAACCCGGATGCCTGCGGTTTTAGCGGGGTGCGTACCAGCCTCCCATACCTCGCAGACTTCCGCGAGGAAACCAGTTCCGGCCTTAGCGTCCTCGCGCAAAATTTCATCGCCACGATTCCCGTAATAGCCGATGGCGGATGCAGACACAAACACACGTGGCGGCGCTGAGGTTTGCCCAAGCGCTGCCGCTAAATGGCGAGTGCCAAGATCACGACTATCGAGAATGCGTCGCTTTTTGGCTGCCGTCCAAAGACCGAAAATACTCTCTCCCGCGAGATGGATGATTGCGTCGAACCCAGAAACTGATTCGGGATCAATCGGTTCGGAAGGATTCCATTGAATTTGTCGTGGGTGCGACGGCTTGCCGCGAGTGAGTTGAAAAACCTGCCGGCCTTGCTCGATCAAAGCGGGGATAAGAGCCGCAGCGATAAATCCCGAAGCCCCGCTGACGAGGATCTTGTTTTGGGCGTCCGCGCGGCTCCTTATCACGAAACCCAATGTAGCAGGTTCGTGAGGACACCAGCGTGCGACGGTATAATCAAAATGCGAGGCCCAAGGCCAGCCTTTTCCATCCCTGCGGGCTGGGCATCCGGTATGGGAACGATTCGTCAACAGATCGCTACGAATGTCCTTACGGTCACCAAGTTTCGCGACCTCCTGCAAAACATGCGTGAAAATCGACCGACGGATGACCTGGAAATCGTCCGTAAAGCTTACGATTTTTCGCAAAAACATCACGCCGGTCAGAGCCGGGCATCTGGTGAGCCGTATCTTGTTCATCCACTGGAAGTTGCCCTCGTGCTCGCAGAAATGAAGATGGATCCGGTTGCCGTCGCCGCCGGACTGCTCCACGATTCTGTCGAAGATACCTCAGTGACGATCGTTGACATTCGTAAGGAGTTCGGAGAGCAGGTCGCGCATATCGTTGAGGGCGTAACGAAGATTAGCAAAATTGATTTCGCGACCAAAGAAGAAGCGCAGGCAGAAAATCTGCGGAAGATGATGCTGGCAATGGTGGACGACATCCGGGTCATTCTCATTAAACTGGCTGACCGCCTGCACAACATGCGTACGCTAGAGCATCTTCAGCCCGAGCGCCAGCAAAAAATTGCCCGGGAGACCCTGGATATTTATGGACCCATTGCCCACCGCCTAGGCATGGGAAAAATTCGTGGTGAGTTGGAAGACTTGGGTTTCCGCTATCTCGACCCCATCAGTTATCAGCAGGTCCACGAGGCCGTCGAGGCCAGGCGCAAGATCGGCCAGCAATTTCTGGCCCGCGTGGAAGGCACGCTGCGCGAGAAGCTCAAGGAAGCTGGCATTACGGCGAAAGTCGAGAGCCGCACCAAGCGCCTATACAGCATTCACAAGAAACTCATTCGCCAGAAAATCAGCGTAGAGCAGGTCTATGACCTTTACGCCATGCGCGTGATCACGAACTCGGTGCAGGATTGTTACGCGGTACTCGGAATCGTGCACAACATCTGGAAGCCGGTGCCGGGCCGGATTAAAGATTTCATCGCCATGCCCCGGCCAAATTTTTATCAATCTCTCCACACATCGGTCATCACCGAGCAAGGCACTTCATTCGAGATTCAGATTCGCACTCAAGAGATGCACCGCACAGCGGAAGAAGGCATCGCCGCCCACTGGAAGTACAAAGACGGCCCGGTTTCCGCGCAGGATGAGCAACGCCTCGCCTGGCTGCGGCAGGTCGTCGAATGGCAGCGCGATGTTTCCGATCCCAGCGAATTTCTTTCAACCCTAAAGATCGATCTGTATCCCGAAGAGGTTTATACCTTTACGCCGAAAGGCAAAGTTGTTGTCCTGCCGCGCGATTCCACGCCGATTGATTTTGCATACTCCGTCCATACTGAGGTGGGGCACGCTTGCGTGGGGGCCAAAGTCAATGGCCGCATGGTACCTCTGCGCCACAAATTGCACAGCGGTGACATCGTCGAGATTTTAACGCAAACGGGCCATTCTCCCAGCCGAGATTGGCTGGGCATAGTTAAGTCATCGCGTGCACGAAACAAGATCAAACATTGGCTGAACATTCATCAGCGCGAGCGTGCTGTCGAAATCGGCCGCAAGCTGATTGAAAAAGAAGCGCGCAAGTATCGCATTGCGTTCAAAGACATCAAGGATGAAGACCTGCAACGAGCAGCTTCCGACTACGGCCTAGGTCAGATTGATGACCTGATGGCCGGCATTGGCTACGGCAAGTTCGCCGCGCGTCAGATTCTTGCGAAGCTAACGCCAAGCGCCACAGAACTGCCGCCGGAAGAGAACATTGAAAAACCAGGTGCGTTTACCAGCGTTGTGCGACGGGTTTTCGGTGGAGACAAGCACAATGCCATCCGCGTCAAAGGCCACGGAGACTTGCTCGTTTATCGCGCCCGCTGCTGTAATCCGATTCGCGGGGAAGCAGTCGTCGGCTACGTCACCCGCGGCAAGGGGGTGGCGGTTCATGCCGTGAATTGTCCGAATGTCACGAATTTGATGTATGAGCCCGAACGCCGAATTGACGTCGAATGGGGCCATGAAGACGAAACGGGAAGCGCATATCCCGTCAAAATTACTGTTTTCTGCGACGACCGCTTCGGCATGCTCAAGCAAATCACGGCCGTCATCGGTGATGCCAAAACAAACATCCGCAATCTGGAAGTGAAGTCAGAAAATGGCCAAGCCAACGTGGATGTCGTCCTTGACATCGCTGATTTGAAACACCTGGAAAACATCATCAACGGCGTTCGCAAAGTACCAGGCGTGCACGATGTGCAGCGGCTGCAAAAACTTTAGCGGGCGACGAAATTAGAGGAGAAATCATGCGAGAAGTGATTGCGACAAAAGACGCCCCTCAGGCCATTGGGCCTTATTCGCAGGCAATTAAAGCTAACGGATTCGTGTTTGTCTCGGGGCAAATCGCGATCGATCCAGCGACACAACAAATCATTGCCGGCGATGTTGCTGTGCAGACCGAACGCGTGATCAAGAATTTAACTGGCATCCTACACGCCGCTGGCAGCGGACTCGAAAAGGTCGTCCGTTCGACGGTGTTCCTTAAGAGCATGAATGACTTCCCGCCCATGAACGAAGTTTACGGGCGGCATTTCCACGTCGCGCCACCTGCCCGCTCCACAGTTGAAGTCGCACGATTACCTAAAGACGTACTGGTGGAAATCGACGTAATCGCGTTAGTCTAAGTTCCAAACTTTCTACGAAACTGAATCAGGAGAGAACAATGTCCAAATCTCTAATCGTCATCGTGTTGATTGCGATGGCCGCCGTATTTGTGTATGCGCAATCCTCAGCGAAAAAGGCCACCATGAAAACAGATACATCCGTTCCGACCAAGGTGACTGGAGAGGGCACCACGACAGCGGACGGTTTGAAATATTGGGACATCAAGCTAGGCACAGGCGCGACCGCAGCAACTGGGCAGAATGTAACCGTCCACTACACTGGTTGGCTGACCAACGGCAAGAAATTCGATAGCTCAGTGGACCGCAACGAACCCTTTCAATTTGGCCTTGGGCAGCACCAGGTGATCAAAGGCTGGGATGAGGGC
>Ga0187847_10002957_pt1 | contig 13319 bp, 12 predicted proteins | sample June2016WEW_4_10_FD_132458 | JGI IMG/M metagenome (GOLD analysis project Ga0187847, IMG submission 132458) | Peatland microbial communities from SPRUCE experiment site at the Marcell Experimental Forest, Minnesota, USA - June2016WEW_4_10 | ecosystem: Environmental > Terrestrial > Soil >...
AATCTGGCCGAGGTTCTCGACAAGACCGGTCACGTGATTCGGGAGCGGTTCCGCCTCAAGCGGCAGGTTTCGGTCCACACCGCCCAGGGGCGCATGACAGGGATCGTGCTCACCTTTCTCCCGGTGGGGCTGGGATTCGCGCTCTATATGGTCAACCCCGACATGATGAGCATCTTGTGGAAGGACCCGTTGGGCATCAAGATGCTCTGGTATTCGGCCATTTCGATCACGGTCGGGGGCCTGATCATTCGCAGCATTGTCAACATGGACGTCTAGGTGACTTATGGGAATTGCGATCTTTGCTTTTGTTATTGTTTTTCTGTTGATCGTCAGCGGCGGACTTCTTCTGTTCTATCGCGAAGCCATGCTTCAGCGGATCTCGGAGGTGATCAACCCGCAGCAGGAAAAGCCGAAATCCCTGTTGACCACCATCCAGAAGACGGGTCTTTCGATCGGCGGCGTGATCGAGCACTTCGAGAATGTCCTGCCGAAGAGCGAGGCCGAGGTCTCGGTAATCCTGCAGCGCCTGCAGCGCGCCGGTTTTCGCGATGAGTCCGCGGTCAAGGTCTTCTATGGCTGCAAGGTGTTGGTTCCCCTCCTGTTCTGTATCCTGGCCTTCGTCACCAACGCCGCGAGCATCGGTCCGTTTTTTGTCTATGCGTTGTGTCTGGGCCTGGGTTTTCTGGTGCCGGATTTCTGGCTAGGACGCCGCATATCCAAGCGCCAGAGCGCCATTCGCCGCGGCCTGCCGGATGTGCTGGATCTGCTGGTGATCTGCATCGAGGCCGGATTGAGCATGGACCAGGCGACGGCCCGCACGGCGATTGAATTGAAGAGGGCGCAGCCGGAGCTGTGCGACGAGTTGAACATTGTGGTGCTGGAGCAGCGCGCCGGCCGCCCACGCTCCGAGGCATGGAAACACCTGGCGGATCGGACCGGCGTAGATTGCGTGCGCAATCTCACCACCATGCTAGTGCAGGCCGAAGCATTTGGAACCAGTGTCGCCAAGACCATGCGCGTCCATGCCGACACCCTCAGGACCCAGCGTGTGCAGGCAGTCGAGGAGGCAGCGGCGAAGCTAACCATCAAGCTGCTCTTCCCGCTGGTGTTCTTCATCTTGCCGGTGCTTTTCGTGGTTGTGGTAGGCCCTCCGGCCATTGCCATTGCCGAATCGTTCAGGACTCTGAATCATTGAGGAAGGAGGAGTTGATATGAACAGTGTTACGGTTATTCAGATCGTCGCTGGCGTGTTGTTTGTCGTCGTGCTGGTTTTCTTGATCCAGCGGCGCCGCACCCAGGTCAAGTAGCGCGGATTCCGCCGATCTTCCAGCGGCGCCGCTAAACAGCGCGCGGCTGGTCAGTTGGAGGTCCGCGGGGCGGGAACCTCACCGCTTGGACGTTGGGTGCGGGGCCGGTCCTGTTCGGGCTGGAAGAGCATGAAGGAACTTGTTGAAAGAGGAGGATTCTGATGGATAGCACTACGATCATCCAAATTGTTGCTGGTGTGCTTTTTGTCATCGTTTTGATTGTTTTGATCCAGCGCCGGCGCACACGGGTCAAGTAGCGCGGGTTTTCACGGGCGGGCCGGCGGAGCCGTGAAACTGGGCGGTTTCGCTGGCCAGCCGATCATTCCGCTGGCCAGGGCATCGCTGATTTGGCGATGACAGGATGAGTGTGTCCCATCCCGGAAGCGGGCAACGACGGTGTGCGCCTTTGCACGGTTCTGAGACAGGCCCGGCTGCCTGCTCCGCGCAAGGCGAAGAGGGATTCGTTCCCGGCCGGGGGTGCAGAGGGAGGAGTTGTCCGGACGGCTCTTGGGGAAGAGGAAGACGTTGATTTGACAGTTGGAACTCCGGGTGAACGCCCCGGTGCCGAGTCCTCGCTGGAGGCCGGAGGTTGAATGGAATTGCAACGACTTTGCGCATACAATCAGACTCGCGAATGTTTTCTCGGCCTGGAAGTCGCTGCCGCCGATCTTTCCTTCGGAGCGCTTCAGGATGTGCTTGGAAAGCTGTCGTTCAAGTCTGGGGAAGGCCTCTGGATGTCGCCGTTCAGAGGAATTCCAGAAAAGAATATGCGCGTCCCGCTCGATCTGATTTACCTGGACGACGATTGCCGGGTCATTGAAGTTGTCGAGTCGTTCCCCACCTTCCGGGTCTCGCCTTCGAGTCCGCTGGCCGCCAGCGTTCTGGCGCTGCCAACCCATTCCATCTATTCGTCGCAGACTCAGCCGGGCGATCAGTTGGTGCTATGCGTGGCCGAAGAGATGCAGCGCCGGCTGGAGCGTTTTTCCAGCCCCGGCGGCGTTCCCGGGGAAGTGCAAGGCGCCGTCCTACTGAGGGGAAAGCCTCTTTGGAGCGGCGGTCCGGGCGTTGTGGAGATGGAGGACCGCTCCGGGGAGGAGAGCGGCAGGCCCAGCGAGCCGTATGAGATGGATCTGGCCGAACCGGGGATGAAGGACGTCAGGGCGCCGAGGAGTTGGCTGGAGCGCTGGTGGTCTCCAGATCCGAGGAAGGCTCCCGATATGAGAAAGGCGCCACGGCATGTGGTGCCCGGCTTGGCCGCTTATTACTGGACCGGCGGCTCTCCAAAGTCGCACGCCGTCCGCGATATCAGTTCGACAGGATTGTACGTGGTGACGGAGGAGCGCTGGTATCCCGGCACCTTGATCCTGATGACCCTGCAAGAGTCCGACGGCGGGACACAAAACGTCGAACATTCGATATCGGTGCACTCCAGGGCGGTCCGCTGGGGCAACGACGGCGTGGGCCTACAGTTCATCCCGCAAGATGCAGCGCCTGCGCTCAAGGGGGTCAATCCCCTGGTCCATGGGGTGGAGAAGAAGGATATCGAGCGTTTCCTGGAGCGGCTGCGCAAAGGTAACACCTAGCCGCGGTGGGTGCCATGAACGCGCTGGGTACCTTGGTGCAAGAATCATTGACGGCGCCGGCATTTTTGGGCGGACAATGGGGGGAGGAATGAGCATGAAGCTAACATGTAATCCGCATGGAAAGGTCATGAAGCTGCTGGGCGGCTGCAACCCCGGCACGGCCTCTGGCGGAGCCGGCGCCCGGGCCCGGTCCATCGGCGCCCGGCTTCGCGTCCGCCTTGGCTCCGGCCAAGAGGGACAATCGCTGGTCGAGTTCGCCGCGGTGCTGCCGCTGCTGATCCTGATGGTGCTGGGCATGTGTTCGATCTCGCTGGCCCTGATTGCCTATCAGCAGCTTGGGGAAGCCGTATCGTATGCCACGCTGGTGGTGCTTGCGCCCGCCAACGGGACGCTCAACGGAGGCGACCCGTGCGCATCGGTCGCGGCATCGGTTACCAGCCAGTTGCCGAGTTGGAACGCATCGAATTTCCATTACACCGTGACCTTCTGGGACACCAGCGGCACAGCTCATTCTTCGGGCGCGCTGGCTGGACCGTCGCCTTCGTGCAGCAGCATCTACACCGACATGACATCGGGCAAGGCCGTCCAAGTGACGGTGACCTATCAGTACACATGGTTTTACCTGAGGAACTTTGACCCCGGCAACCTGTCGAGGTCGCAGACGGCAATTGTCGATTGAGGGTGGGTACTTCAATGAAGTTGTGCGGTTTGTCATTTTTGCGAGGAGCGCTGAAGGATGAGCGGGGCCAGGCATTGGCTCTGGTCACGTTAGGCATGGTCTGTTTTGTAGGGCTTGCCGGGCTGTCGATGGACTTGGGCCATGGTTACTATGCCTTGCAGGAGCTTCAGGCCTCGACCGACGCGGCCGCATTAGCGGGGGCCGAGGCCATGCCCAACACCGACCAAGCACAAACCAACATCAATCTCTACAGTTCGATCAGCGGGGGCCTGAACACCAGTCCGGCGCTGCAGGGCGCCGCAGTCTCAGAGACCTTCATGTGCTATCCCACGGTGACGACGGCCATCGGAGTGCCGTGTGCCGCCTCCACCGGCTCGACGTCGGGAAGCTACAACGCGGTGCAGGTGGTCCAGACGGCATATGTCAACCTGTGGTTTGGGAAGATCTTCGGCGTGCCCATCTTCAACCTGACGGCAACCGGAACCGCGGCGGCGGGGGGCAACGTCGCGCCTCTGAACGTAGCCATCGTCCTCGACACTACACATTCCATGAGTTTTTTGGACGACGACTGCGGCGCGGGCGTTACGGAGATGAGTTGCGCGCTGAATGGTGTTCAGACGCTGCTCAAGTACCTCTATCCCTGCTCGCCCGCTCTTACCACCTGCTCAATTACCAACGGCGTCGCCTCGGGTTCGATGCAGCGGGTAGCCATGTTCGTGTTTCCCAATCTGACGCTTGGTTCGTATAAGAATGATTCCAATTGTAGCGGCACCGCGCCGACCAATAATGATTATCAGACTCCCTCCAAGACGGCGACGAGCTACGCTCCAGCGAGTTACTCTCCAGCGTCAGGGACCTATGAGCCGTCCTTGGGCCTGAGCGCCGGGGACGCGAATGGCTTCTTCAGCGACTACCGCACGGGCGACCAGTATTCCACTGCGGCGACTTCGCGCACGCTGAACACCAACTCTCTCCTGGTGAAGATGGTCGGGGGGATGAGCGGTTGCACCGGCATTCAGGTTATGCCAAGTGGCACCGGAACCTTCCAGGCGGGACCGATGTACGCGGCGCAGGCGGCGCTGACCGCGGAAAAAGTACTCTATCCAGTTGCGTCCAACGTGCTGATTCTGATCAGCGACGGCGCCGCAGATACCAGTGGCGACAGTCAGTTCGCTACCGGCAGCGGAAGCGTCGCTGGTACTCCGACGCCTCTTATTTATACTGGGCACTACCCGACCTCGGGGAAGGACGATTGCCAGCAGATGATCCAGGCGGCTCAGGACATTCATGCGGCGGGAACTCAAGTGATCGCCATCGCCTATGGCGCACCGAACACCCGTTGCGGCGTCTCACCCTTGAATTTTGACACCGATATCTGGGCCACCGGGAAAAATGTCCCTTTCACTACGGTCAGCCAGCTCACGGCCTGTGTGGCGATTGAGAATGTCGCCGACTCCTCCAAGGACTTCTACTCCGATTACACGCAGACCGGCTCGGGCAGCACCTGCAAGAACTGGGATCCCAACTACAACGGCACGAACAACCCGCAGGTAAACAACGACAACAGCCTGCAGAACATCTTCAAATCAGTAGGATCGCTTTTGGGGGGACGTCCGCGGTTGATTCCCAACAGCCTGACACCCTCCGCAATGTCCTAGAAGGCCGTCCAGGTAACGGTTTTCTATCAGTACGATGATTTTACCTGAGGAACTTTGACCCCGGCAATCTGCCGAGGTCGAGGAGGTAGTCCAATGAAGTTGCGCGGATTGTCATTTTTGCGCGGAGCGCTGAAGGATGAGCGGGGCCAGTCATTGGTTCTGGTCGGGCTGGGCTTGATGTGTTTTATCGGGCTGGCCGGATTGTCGATGGACATGGGCCATGGGTACTATGCCTTGCAGGAGCTTCAGGCCTCGACCAACGCGGCCGTGCTGGCGGGGGCCCAGGCGATGCCCAACACGACCCAGGCGCAAACCAACGTCCAGCTTTACAGCTCGATGACGGGAGGCCTGAACACCAGCCCGGCGCTGCAAGGCGCCAACGCGACGGCGACCTTCATGTGCTATCCCACGGTGACGACGGCCATCGGAGTGCCATGCATAGCCGCGACCGGCTCGATCACGGGAAACTACAACTCCTTGCAGGTGGTCCAGACGGCCCATGTCAACCTGTGGTTTGGAAAGATCTTCGGCGTGCCCATCTTCAACCTCTCCGCAACCGGGACCGCTGCGATGGGGGGCAACATCGCGCCTATGAACGTGGCCATCGTCCTCGACTCGTCACTATCCATGACTGCCACGGATGACGACTGCGGCACGGGCATCACGCAGATGAACTGCGCGCTGCAGGGGGTTCAGACACTGCTCCAATACCTCTATCCCTGCTCGCCCGCGCTTACAACCTGTACAATTACCAACGGCGTCGCTTCGGGTTCGGTACAGCGGGTGGCCATGTTCACATTTCCCGACGAGACTCTCGCTACATACGCGAATGCTTCCAATTGTTCCGGCACGGCGCCGACCAACGCCATCTACCAGACCCCCTCGAGCACGGCGACGAGCTACACTCCAGTGACAGCGACCTATGAGATTTCCTTGGGTCTGACCGCCGGGGACGCGAATGGCTTCTTCAGCGACTACCGCACCGCCGACCAGTATTCCACGACGGCGACTTCGCGCACACTGAATCCTAACTCGCTGCTGGTGAAGATGGTCGGGGGCAAGAGCGGTTGCACCGGCCTGCTGCCTCCGACTACTTCAGGCCGCGGAACCTTCCAAGCAGGTGCGATGTATGCGGCGCAGTCGGCGCTGACTGCGGAAAAAGTCCTCTATCCGGCTGCGACGAACGTGCTGGTTCTGCTCAGCGACGGCGGCGCAAATACCAATTACGCCGGTCAGTTCGCCGGGTCTCCGACGCCTCTCGTTACTACTGGATATTACCCGACCGCGACGAAGGACCCTTGCCAGCAGATGATCAAGGCGGCTCAGGACATCTATGCGGCGGGAACGCAGGTGATCGCCATCGCCTATGGCGCACCGAACGACAATTGCGGCGTCACGCCGCTGAATTACGACACCAACATCTGGGCCACCGGCAACAATGTCCCTTTCACTACTGTTGGCCAGCTCACGGCTTGTGTGGCGATGCAGAATGTCGCCGATTCCTCCAAGGACTTCTACTCCGATTACACGCAGACCGGCTCGGGCAGCACCTGCAAGAACTGGGATCCCAACTACAACGGCACGAACAACTCGCTGGTAAACAACGACAACAGCCTGCAGAACATCTTCAAGTCAGTGGGATCGCTTCTGGGCGGGCGGCCACGGTTGATTCCCAATAGCCTGACAGCCACCGCAATGTCCTAGGATGCGGGTAGTCCGCGCGGGCGTAGAGCGCGTATGACGCGCGGCGGTGAATTGAGGCGCGAAGAGAGGTGCAAAAAGAATCCCCGCGGACGGATGTTGTCCGCGGGGATTTCTGTCCATGGGCCGTTCCGGGAGGCCGTAGCCCTTGCGCCCCATTCAATTCGTCTCTTCCGGAATGATCAGCAGTATCTCCACCTTGACATCCTGGCCATTCTTCGTGGCCGGCCTGAATTGCCACTGAGAGAGCGAGTTCAGCACGAATTGCGCCTGGGCGAAGTCGGGCGGGAAGACTACGGCCAGCGCCTCAAAGCGGCCGGCCAGATTCACAAAGCCGTGAATCATGAGAGCATCGGAATCGATGGCGTCGGGAGGGATATTGGGCAGAACCAAATCATAGGGCCAGGGCGCTTCCAGGCGCGAGGGGTCGCCCGCAGGGACGTTGCCGGGGTTGGCAAGCGAGTAGGATAGAATCCAATTCTTGGGCAGGCCCACCTTCAGATATACGGTGTAGGACATCCTGCCGCTCCATAGATCTGCCGCCTCCGGATACTGATCCGCCAGCGACGATCCCACCACTACCGCTCCGAATTGTCCCTCCCTGGGCAGCCTGATGCGCCTGGTGGAAGACTGGCCGACGAGACCGGAGCCTGCTTTGGCCCGCTGTGCGTCTCCATCCCCGGCAGAGCCGTTTCCGGGTCCCGCTCCAGCCGTCTTGCCCGCTGACTTGACTGTCGAATCTCCATTGCCATCCTGCGAGGCATCCTTTGGCTGGCCCGCCGTCAGCGTCCCTTGGGAATTCACGGACGCCGACTCGTTCACCGGGGGCAGCGCGACGGCGCCACTTGCCATACTTGTGGGCGAGAGCGAGATCACGGTGGCGTTGCTCGGCTGGGCCGTCGAGGCCGCGGTTGAGAGGGGCGCCGGGGGCGTCGGCTTGGGTCCCTCGAGAATCACCGGCGCGGTGGTCGAAGGAAGAATGAGCTGCTTCAGCACCGGCTGAGCGGCGGCGGGAAGGGCGATATCCGCCAGATTCGGTTCCTGATTGGGCTTCAGGATCGAAGGCTTGACGTGGGAGACCGGCGGCTTCTGCGCCACCGGCGCGACGATCGTTCTGGAGGGAGTATTGGCCGGATTCAAGATCACGATGGTGGGCACGGGAATTTCCACGGCGAGCTGCACCGGCTTGGGAATATCCGGCTGGACCAGGGTCTGGGGTCCCGGCGGAGCCTGAAGAATCTGGCGCAAGGCCGAGCGCTGTGCCGAGGCGTGTGCGGCGGGAGCCGGCGGTTTCGGGGGCTGAGGGCTGGGAGGCCTGGCGCCTGCCACGGCCTGTTCCATTTCGGAATCAAGCGAGCGCAAGTCCAGATGCCGCACCTCATACCGCTCGGCGATCTTCGCGGTCTTCACCTTGGGCGCGGAGAGAAAGCCAAGCAGCAGCAATCCAACGGCGACAGTATGGGCCACAGCGGAAACCAGTAAGGAATATGGCTGCTGGTTTAGCCCCGGCTGCGCCGAAAATAGCGATATCTCGGGGGAAGAGCTCATGACCGGATGAAATTCCTCCCTCGTGCGGCGTGCTGTTCCGGGATCGGGAGATCATTCCAGAGATTTTCAGCCTCATCGATGACGGGCGGTGAAAAGGTTCTGTTCTCTCCCGTTAAAGTTAGATTATAATCTTTTCCAGCATCATTACGTGGCAGGCCGTTGGCCGATGACTCTTTTGGTACCTCCTGTTGATACGGCGGTACCGCCGGAGGCCATCACGGTGCGTTATGGGAATAAACTGAACACGCATTTGAACTTGTTTGGCGATCTGTGCGTTGGACTCCCTTTTCGGCGTAGAATCGGAATGGGTTTCCATCGGCGCCGCAATTGCCGCCAAGGAACAGAAAGGCGAAGCTGGCTGGGTAGCCAGTTCAAACGGGTTACTAAATGAACCGAAGACTACTCACGATCCTCCTCATCGCTTTTGTCATTGCCGCCGTATGCACTGTCCTGGTCTACCGCCTGGTTCAAAGCAAGGTGTCGGTGCGGCCGCCAGCCACTACGAGCGTGGTCGCGGCTAAAGTTGACATCAAACTTGGAACCGTTCTCAAGGCTGAGGATCTGACGAGCATCGAGATCGCGGGAACACCTCCCGCCGGCGTCATTCTGGAGAAGGACAAGGCCAACGCCATTGACCGGGGCGTCATCTCGGACCTCTACGCTGGCGAACCGATCATCGAAAATCGCCTGGCAGCCAAGGGCATGGGCGGTGGATTGGCGGCGGCCATTCCTCAAGGCATGAGAGCCTGCGCGGTCAGAGTTGATGAAGTGGTGGGCGTCTCAGGGTTCGCCACTCCGGGAATGCACGTGGATGTTTTGATCGCGGGCACCCCTCCCGGCACGCCCAACCCCCAACAAGGCACGGTGTCGAGGACGCTTCTTCAGAACATCGAAGTCTTGTCGGCGGGCACGGAAATTGGGAGAGACCCTGAAGGCAAGCCGAAGCCGGTGCAGGTGGTCAACCTGTTGGTCACTCCGGAACAGGCGGAAACACTGAGCCTGGCCACCAATCAAGTAACGATCCGGCTGGTGCTGCGCAATCCGCTGGATACAAAGACTGAACCGGTTCCCGGCACGGCCACAGCCAACCTCTTTGCGGACCCGAATGCCGCGCCGGTGAAGGCGCCGGTGAAGCGCGCCTCGGCGCCAAAACCCGCCGCGCCTCCGCAGTTCTCCATCGAGGTGATCAACGGCAAGACATCGAGCGAAGAAAAATTTGCTACTCCCGGGGGACGCCAGTGAGAGCGAAGACAAGTATTACCATCGCATGTTTCAGCGTATTTTCTCTGCTCCTCTGCGCCGGGGCTGGCCTGAAGGCTCAAACCTCGCCGACTCCTGCTCAAGCCGCCGGCGTCTCCAGCCAGGACTCGGCGAACGATCTATCCGTCGCAGTGGGCAAGACCGTGCTGGTGGACACAGCATGGCCGATCAAGCGGGTCGCCAACAACCTGAGCGAAATTGCCGATGTGCATCCGACCAGCCCGACCGAAATCATGGTGCAGGGCAAGGCCCCTGGAGAAACCAGCGTGATTGTCTGGGACACCCATGGCGGCCGCCAGTTCTTCAACGTAACGGTGCGCGCCAGCTCGTCAGTTTTGAACGACAACCTGGACTCGATCCGCCGCGAGCTAAGAACCGAGCTTCCCGGACAGACCCTGAAGATCACCTCGGACAACGGCATGTTGTTCCTGCGTGGAACCGTCAAGGATCTGGACAGTTCGGCGCGCGCGGTCAAGATTGCCTCGACGGGCGGCAAGGTCGTAAATCTACTGAACATCGAAGTGCCTCCTTCCGACCCGCAGATTCTGCTCAAAGTGCACTTTATCAGCGTAGATCGCACCAAGGAACAGCAACTCGGCATCAACCTCTTCACCACTGGCCTGGGAAACACGCTGGGTAATATTACAACCGGACAGTTCTCGCCGCCATCGGTCGGCCTTCCCAACGTGGGATCGACCACCGTCGCCAATGGCGTCACGACCATCCTTCCCGCGTCGATCAGCTCGGCGGCCGTGTCGAATGAACTGAACCTCTTCGCTTTCTATCCCGGCCTGAACCTGGGCGCAACCATCGAGGCGCTGGAGAGCAAAGTCGGGGGACAGGTTCTGGCTGAGCCGAACCTGCTGGCGACCAACGGCAAGCAGGCCAGCTTTTTGGCTGGGGGCGAATATCCCTATCCCATGGTTCAGGGCGGTTCGGGCGGCGTGGGGGCTGCGATTACGATCATGTTCAAGGAGTATGGAGTTCGCCTGAATTTCATACCCACGGTAACGCCCCGCGGAACGATACGGCTGCAGGTGGCACCCGAAGTCAGTGCGCTGGATTTCGGTGATGCCGTCGAGATCTCCGGATTTGAAGTACCCGCGATTACCACGCGCAAGGTGAAGACCGAGGTGGAGTTGGCCGACGGCCAGAGCTTCGTCATCGGCGGCCTGCTGAACAACACTGAGTCCGACGCCTTCCAGAAGATACCCTTCCTGGGAGACATCCCAATTCTCGGCAAATTCTTTCAGTCGATGCAGAGGACCAAATCGAACACCGAGCTGATCGTGATCGTGACGCCGGAGGTTGTGGCTCCCATTCAGGCTGGAGATCCCTTGCCGTCGCTGAAGTTCCCGGCAAAATTCCTGCCGCCCAACTCCGGCATTCCCATGAATACGCCGGACGCCAAGACCGCTGCGAATACGCCGCCTCCGGCGCCGCAAACACTCCCCGTGGAGAAGTTGATTGACACCATGAAGCCGGAGACGCCGCTGGTGATCGATTCAGGCACGGGCGGCTTCGGCGCCGGCGGCGGTGCAAGTGCGCCGGCCTCTAATACCTCGCCTGTTCCCGAGGTCCAGACCCAATGAGGTTTCCGGCTGCCCCTCCAGGCAGCCGGCAGCCCTCCTTGAAGTGCCGCACGGAGCGCGGCCGCCGGCAGGCGAGAGGATTTCAGGCAAGCGGATGAATCCGTTGAACTGGATCAAATCGGGGCTGCGCAGTAGGCTCTTCGCGCGCCGCCAGGCCCTGCGGGATGTAAGTCTGCGGGTCTTGAATCTGACGCGCAATACCGAACTTGCCAACCGCATGGAAGTCGCCGATACCGGTCCAAAGCGCAACAAGGGCCTGCTCGGCCGCGAGCGCCTCTTGCCGGGGGAGGGTCTATGGATTATCCCCTGCGAGGCAGTGCACACCTTCTGGATGCAATTTCCCATCGACCTGGTCTATCTGGACAGCAAGAACCGCATCAGGAAGCTCGTCGGCGAGGTGGCTCCATGGCGGCTTTCGGCCTGTCTCTGGGCGCGCTCGGTCCTCGAGCTTCCGGCAGGCACGATCCGCAACACACGGACCGAGCCGGGAGACATGCTCGAGTTCTCGGATATTTCTTTGACCGGTGACGGCTCAGGCGCTCCAGAGGCATGAGATGTTTGCGCCTGGAAAACCAAGGGAGTCCTCATTCCGAGGGTTAGCGCGCGGGTTCAGTTGCGTGCAGGGCCGGAAGACGCCACTCTTTGAGGACTTCAAAGGCCGCGGCCGTCGCCGTGAGGGCCGCGAATGTTCCCGTCACACCCGGGTGCACGATCAAAAACGTATACCCAAACCGGATGGCGAGCGACCAGAGAAGCGCGATACACAGATATTGAAGAGCGCTACGCACTCTGCGGTATCCCGCGCTGGCCGCAAAACAGCCGAATGCAAGCCCCGCAACCAGATCGATGACGTAGTGCTCTCCGGTGGAAAGTGTAGCCAGCCCCGTGCCCAGAAGGAACGCCAATGAAAATCCCCGCGAGAGTTTGCCTGGAGCAAAGAGTACAAATATAAGGGCGGTTGCGACGTGCAGGGAGGGAAAAGCGTTGGGAAATGCGCCGAGCCGAACCAAGACCGGCTGCACCGCGGGGGGATGAAGCCAGCGCGCGCCAAAGGCATAGGCCGGTCCGCACCCCGGCAAAACGGCATATAGGAGGGGTGCGGCAACCAATTCAGCGGCGTATGCCAGCACCACTGAAGCGCGCGGATTCCGGTAGCGGCTGACCAGGAACCAGCAAATCATCATGGGAACCAGCGCCTGATAGACAACGCCCAGCGGAGCTCTCCAGATACCTTGCAACGGCTGCGCGATCGAGGCGGGCGAAACTCCGAGCGACTCATCCACCCAGAGCAGAACATAATCGTATTTCCACGGAAGCAAAGCGCCTTCCCGCGCCATGAAGATGGTCAGAAGGGTACCGAAGACGAGGTTCAGAGTCAGGGCAAAGACAAGCAGGGGACGGGTTCTGTCCCTCTCGTCCCTGAGCATCCAAATCACGGACACGAACAGCGCTATCAGCCCTAGTATGGCGGGGTTCAAAAGAAACGAAAGCAAGTGCATTTCCCGTCCAATCGATCCTCCGTCAGCCATTGTTCACCGGCGGAATTGTCAGTGTAACGCAGCGGGAATCCGAATGCGAGTGCGCACGCGGGCATCTGGACAAGGCGGGGCGGGCCCTTGGCATAATCTCATCCCCCCGGCGACGAGGCGCTGGGATCGCAAGCTTCACGAAAGCGGGTCCGGAATCTCCGCGCTTCCGTTATGAGCTACTACCGCCTTCATGCCCATGATTCTGGTTGCGGCCAGATACCACGCCAGCCACACAGGCGAGGTCCAAAGGAAGTAGGATGTGGGTATCTTGATGCCGAAGAGGAGTTCGGCGCTCATCACGACACTGCCGAAAGGGAGCACCGCGAGAAGGATCCTGGACCGGGTAGAATACGCGCCTTCTAACAGGGCCGGTATCGCCAGGCAATCATCGTAAACCCAGGAATACGGCGCCGTCACCAACGAAACGAGCATCACCACGCTGCCGTCTTTCATCCAGTCCCA
>Ga0187847_10002958_pt1 | contig 13316 bp, 7 predicted proteins | sample June2016WEW_4_10_FD_132458 | JGI IMG/M metagenome (GOLD analysis project Ga0187847, IMG submission 132458) | Peatland microbial communities from SPRUCE experiment site at the Marcell Experimental Forest, Minnesota, USA - June2016WEW_4_10 | ecosystem: Environmental > Terrestrial > Soil > Wetlands...
CCCAATGCCTAGCCTTAAGTGATTGGTCAGCGTCGCATCCTGCTGGCTTCCATACCAGTCACCATTCAATCCGTTGAAACTCCGGTGAAATGTATCGAGGAAGCTGTTGCGCGTGCCGTTGTCTGTCAGCTTTCCCGTATACATGGCCCCGCCGGTCATCCAGCTGTTGTAGGCGCTGCCCGTGTCCGCCACGATTTGGTTCGTCGAGTTTTCGTTGCGCAGTCCCACAATCGTGTTGTTCTCGGCATTCGCTCCCAAGTGCAATGCTGTCGCGCATCCCTCTACGTCTCCGCCCGTAAATGTGTTTCCGTCGCCCTGCTGCAAATTAATCCCATAAGTCCCGCTGATCGGATTCCCGCCAGACGTCGGGCAATCGATGTGCAGCCGCACAAACGTGCTCGCATTCAACCAGTCCGTCGTCGCCGCATTTGCCACCTGGTGCCCGATCGCGTTCATCGCTGTTCCGAACCCCGTGAACTGGTTGTCCAAAAATGTTCCGCCGGTATAATTCCCGGTTCCGTCCAGCGTCATGCCCGTCTGGTTTTGATTTCCCAGGAAGTACAGGCTTTCGAAATCGATCTCCTGCGTTCGGTAAGCAACTAGTCCCTGCGCTGATGCGCTGGTCGCCGCGGTCGTGTTGATGGCTACGTTATCCAGGTGGAAGCCCGGCGTATCCACGGCATACGTCGCATCGCCTACCTGAACCATCGCGCCCGTGCCCGAATACGCAAACACCGTCCCGCCCTGGCTCCCGCTCGCTGCAGATCCGCCGCGCAGTGCACATCCCCGCAGCGACACATTGCGCGTTCCCGCTGTCACCACAATTTGCTTCGCCGTCGTAATCGTCGCGCAAGGCAGCAGAATTGCCGTGTTCGGCGTCGCGATCGTTAGGTTCGACGCCATCGACAAATTGCCGGTAAAATTCCGCGCGTCGCACGTCCCGCCGTAGCTCGTATTCAATGCGTTCACGCACGCCTGGATCTTCGCCCCGATGTCCGTGCCCGGAAACTGGTCTACCGCGAACGCCGAGCCCATCGAGCTGTTTCTCACCAAAGCCGCATACGTGCCGCCGCCCGGCAGGGCTCCGCCCCCGCCGTCCACCTGCGTTCCGTAACTAGCCGAGCTCGTCGCGTTCCACACCGAGTATCCGCCGTTGCCCTTCAGCAAATTTCCGCCTAAGAGCGTCATATCCTGTCCGCCGATCAGGTTCACCGGCGCAGCCGTGTCCCACGTGCCCGGAGCGTTGATGCTTGCGGTCGTCGTCGACGAGCAGCCCACGCCGCCTTGTGTCACCGTCACGCCCGCAATCGACCCGCTCGCATTCGCCGTGGCCGTCGCCTGCGCCGTGCAGGCCCCGCTGAACGCAACCGGCGCGCTTGTCCCATACGGATCCCAGCCCAGTCCTTTTTGGCTGCCGACGGACACCGCCGTGACTGCACCGCCTGCCGCCGTCACCGTCAGAGCCGGCTGCACCCCGTTCCACGTCGGAATCACCACCGTGTTGCGCACCGTCCATCCGTATGCGTTGCCGCTCAGATCCAGCACCAGCCCTGTCGGCGTTTCGCCTGCGGCCGACGAGTTCCCCGCCATCGCCACCACGTTATCCAGCACGTTGTTCGATCCCGCAGCCGCTGTGAATGCGTGCACCGCCTGGATCGTCACGTTCTGCCACCGGTTCGAATCCGCAGTCAGACCCGCAGGCGCCGTCACTGGCAGCGCAGGAATCGCCACGCCCGTGTTCAATCCGCGAATGTCAATGTTCCGGAAGTCGCTCCACTGCGGCCATTGCGCCAGGTACAGTCCGCAGGTGTGCGTCGAGTGCGCGCCCGGATACTGCGCTGCCATCGGGTCCACGCCCGTGGTCGCGATCTCCACGTTCTCGATCTCGGCCACCTTGAGTCCGTTGCCGCCCGCGCCCGTCGACGCTTGCATCGCGATCGCGCAATTGCCCACCCACCATGCCGCACCCGTGCCCACTGTGTTCGTCAGCCCGTTCGCGCCCGGTGAAAAAATCGAATTCCCTTCCATGGGCCGGCCCACTGTGCAGTTGCCCGCTGCTGCGCGTCCCTCTGCCGGTGCGCACGACACATCCAGGCTCTGGTCTACGTAGATCGTGAAATCGTGCAGCCGCGTGTAGTTCAACAAATTCGTCGCGTCCGGCCCGCTCCCGAGTACGTCCTGCCCGGGAAATCCCATCAGCGCCGAAACCTGTTTCCCTAAACCTCCAATCGACTCCCCGTGCCATGCCAGGCTGCGTGTTTTGCACGTTCCTTCGGGAATCGTTAGCGACACACCGTGCGCATTCGCATAACTGAGCGCCGATTGCAGTGCGACCGTATCGTCCGTCACGCCGTCGCACACCGCTCCGAACTCTTTCACGCTGCGCTCCGTCTGCTGCGCGCCCGTCGTCCGAAAATCCACTACCTTTACGCCGTTCGGGTTGGTAAATGTGTCCGTCCCCGCGTAGTTCGGCGGAATTTCCATCGCTCCGTTGGTCCCCGCCGCGTTGATTGCCGCCTGCAGCGTCGTTTGTGCGCTCGCCGCCGTGGGCGACTCCACGCCGTTGATCGCCGGCGTCGTCAGCGGGCCCGTCATATTTCCGCCCGCCAAGGGAACCGAGGTCGCCACCTGCGTATCCACGTAATGCTTGGTTGCCGCCTGCAGTGGCTGAGTAGGATCGGCATTCAGATAAAGCGGCCCACTCACGGTTCCGCCCGTCGCCGTCAGCAGGCTTTGCGACAGCTCCGTAATTGCCTCGTCCACGTAAGTCTTGCTCACTGCCTGCACTGCCTGCGTCGCCGGCATCAACTGCGCCTGCACCTGCGCCAGAGTTGCATTTGCCGCCGCCGGTACCACCCAGTACTGCGTGTTTACCGTCCCATCGCTCATGTAATAGACGGCCGTGTAGTACTCTCCCGCGGGCGTCGCGCCCAGGTTCGGCGCGAGGTTTACGCTCACAAAGCCGTCCGGCGGAATCGTCACCGTCAGCTGATCGGCAGCCACCGCCTGGCCCGTTGCGGTCGTGAATCCCGGCCAGCTGATGATCAGTGTCCCCGCGCCCGGCTGGCCGTTCGCCAAATACACTGTCCCCTGCACCGTCGTCGTGCTCACGCCTTGCGCCCACACCATCGCAGACAGCCCCATCGCCAGCAGCCACACCGCTATGTGGGTCCCCCACCCTCGCCGGGTTTTTGCTTTTCCGGCTAGGGTGAGTGAAAGCCGCCGCCCAACCTCAAATCCGTGCCCCATCCTTTTCGCGCTTCTTGCCAAAAGGGTGGGAAACCACGACGTCCGCATATTTTCGTCCTTCATGAGCTCCATTCCCATCGCGTCCTTCTTCCTGCCGCATCTCCCCGCGTGCTACGCGAGGTTTCAGTCCCTGAGTCCCGTAGTCCCGCGGTACTTATTCGCTACCCGCTAATTCGCTAACTTACTTGCTGGCTTACTTGCTAACTCGCTAGCCTGCTCGCTAACTCCCTGAGTTCCGGTACCTGCCTCCTGGCCGTCTTTCTCCGTGCTCTCGTCCCACTCCGGCTCCGACGCCAGCAACTCCGCCCAACTCGGCCCGCTCCGCTTCTTCTTTTTCTTCTCAACCTTGCCTTGCTTCTTCTTCTCGATCAGCGACAGCACCATCTCCGTCCCGCGCATGTCGCCTTGTTCCACTTTGCTCACCAGTTTCTCCGCAATTGCGGCACTCTTCACTTTCACCGCCGCTTTCACCGCCTGGCGCAACACCTTCCGCGCTCCTTTGTGGTCGCCAACATCCACGAGAACGCTCTCGTCATCCTTCGGCTTCTCCGGCTTCTTCTTTTCGCTCGCCTTGCTGGATTTCGCCACCCTTTTCCCGACCTCCTCCTTCTCCTTTTGCTCTTTGACACGTTTCCGATTCAAATTCTTCATGCTCATCTGCCCACCTCTCCGGTTCCCGATCCGCGCACCGCGTTCCTTCCGCAGGAATGAAAAAGGGCAACTCTCTCCGAGTTGCCCTTTTGGCACTTCCCCCTCGGATGTGTCCCGAGGCGTCGACCCTCAAGTTGCGATCTTCTCAAGAAGTCTTGAACCTTGCACGTCCTTTGAGATGGCTACGTCTGAGGGAGAAATACTGCAGGGTTGCCCCGGGCTGCGCCGTTTGATCTTCGTCTTCTCGTTCCGCGCCGTTGCTCCGTTCCCGTGCCGGGCGCTGCACGTGAACGCTCGGCACCCCACCCACGGCGCCTTTTTGTGTTTGCGCCTGGGGGGTAGTATCCCAATCCGCAGGAGCGGATGAAAAAAATCGGCAAAGCTTCTTCCGCTTTGCCGACTGTCAGTTTGATTTCAATACGAATGCCTTAAGCTTACCCAATTTGGCAGGAATGATCTGCAAATGATTTTTCCTTTGTAGTAATCTATCTTTTCAATAACTTATGCCCAGCCGAACCCCCGCCAACCTTTGACAAGCCACGCATGCTCCCGCCAACCGATACAACTCAGTCACTAATATGCCGCGAAAAGCCTCCGGCCCAATCCGTGATCTGTAGCAGATTTGCCTCCGGCCATCAGCCCAATGCCCGCCGCCAGCACGCTCCCTTAGTGCTTGACCTCTTGTGTCTGCGTTGATGGGGACGGCTTGCTCTCCTCTTGCCTGCTCACTTCGAGCACGGTAATCGACATCTCCTGATTACCCGGGACAAGCTCCAACCCCAGGGTCTCTTTGAGGACGGCATTCAAGCTGTCCACGTCCCCTCCAGCAACTGTGAATCGCGCATCGTAGGTACCGCCGATGCCCGTCTGGTTCAACACGGGATTCTCTAGTCCGGTTGCCAACACGTAGGCCAGATCGTCCATCGTCCCGTTCATCAGAAGAAAGCCGTCGTGCCAATAGCCTCGCTTCACCTTGTGTGTCGAAGCCGACGGGCTTAGTAGTTTCTTGCTCGCATCGGTGGCCCGCAGAATATACGCCGGTTTGGTTAAAGTCTTTGACTGGATCTGTAAATGCAAAGCGGCGAGGACGGCTTGCTGGACAACCGAATCGATCACACCCTGGGGAACGTCAACTGCATTCACGCGGAGATCGTAGCGACCTTCCGGCAGCGGGTCTTTCAGAACATAGCGATTCCCAAATAAGTTAAAAACGTTCGTCATAAGGCTATCGGCGTCCTGCCCAAGGAAATCCATTCCGGTTGGCGGATGTTTAATCATGGCCGTCTTTGCATCGGGCGAAGCCTTGCTGACAGACACAGCAAACAGAGAGCGCTCGGGACCTGGCCTGGATGGACCGCTCGCCTCGACGATCTCAGACACTGGCTTGAATGCTACGTTTTTCCCATCTGCCACTGCTTGCAAATCGGCTGCGCTCACCGAATCGATCTCCGTCACCGCAACAATCTTCCCGTTTCCACCGACAATGACGGTGGTCGGCCGCGATTTGACTCCATACTTTGTGAAGACACTGCCTGACGTATCGACGCCCACCCAACCGGACATCTTCTTTCTGGTGAGAAATGTCTCTACGGCCTTCAAGTCTTCATCGTCGATGGAGATGAACTGAAACTTCGCCGGATCGAGTGACTCCACAAGCTGATTAAGATGCGGGAGGCTCGCCACGCAAGGAGAACACCAAGTGGCCCAGAACTCCAGCACCACGACCTTACCCTTCAGCCTTGCCCAGTCTGCTTTCTCTCCCAAGGGAGCTTGCAGCAGCTTCAAAGAATCCAAAGGAGGAGCAGGTGCGCCCTTTGCTGGATGCGCCCATAGCGAAGCCGTGCCAAGCCCCAGAATCAGAAACAGAGAAACCACCTGCGCAGCCGGGAGCGATCGCGAGTTATTGAGATTCATATCTATTTCGACACCGAATTCACCGGGAATGTTCCAGGCAGTGCAGTGTTTGCCATCCCATCCCTAAGTCCTTAGTCCCTGAATTTCCACCTTAGCCCAAACCTCCGTAGTTATCCGCAAATTGCGAGTCAAGATGTACGAATCGGCGTTTTCACATCGCCTCAGGTAGAGTAAAACGCAAAAATGTGCACCTGCAGGTCGCCAATTTCACGTCTCCGATGCGCATTTTTTCCCGTTCTCGCGCCGCAGATCTGGCGGCCTTGAAGTGGAGTCCTTGCTACCCAATTCCGCCCTCGCGTGCAAAACAACGGGCGCCCAGCTAGGGCGCCCGAAAACCACGGATGGTCGCTTTCTGATTTTTGACTTGGGACTACGTCACCGAGCGCGGCTTGACGGTGATGACAGTTGCGGGAACGAAAGTGTTCGGAGCCGGTGTGGTCGGATACTGACAGCCCGCGTCATTGCCGGTGGATACAGGCGGCGGTGGCGTGCACGCGGGAAGATTGGGGCTGTATGGCGGATGCAGTTGGATGTTTTCGGTCGGCGCGGTGGTGCTCAGGTTGGTCGGGATGCTAATAAAGTGGATCTCGTTATCTCCCGCGGTAGAGACGAAGAAGAGGGAGTTATCCGGCGAAAATGCTCCGACGAGCGGAGCGGTGGGCGGGGTGGCGGAGGAACTGTCGGCGAACGTGACATAGCCCGGAGGGACCGTGCCGCTGGCCTGTGGCAGGTAGTAGGGCAGTTGGTTGCCAGCGGTCGCGCCGTTATAAGTGATGAATGAAATAGGGGCGGCCGTGGTGACGGAAACCGTGGTGGGCGCCGCGCCGGCCACGACTTGATTCACTTGGGTTGCATTGAGCGTTGTCGCGCCGTTTGCGGTACCCAGGTTGATTGTCCCGTTGATGGTGGGGCCGGTGGAAAGCGGCGACATGGTTTGCGGCGTGGCTGCCGTGTTCTCAGGGCAGAGCGGACTGGCCGGAATGCTGACCGCAATGTCATGGAGCGTGATACTCGAGCCGCTCAGCGTTGCACCCAGAATATGATCGCCATCCAAAGTAGCCCCTAGCGCATCCGTCTGTATGTTGAGCGAGTCGGTTGCGGGTTGCGGATAGAAGAGGATGCTGCCGTTGTTGCCGACCGTGCCTTGAGGGCACCAGGTGTGGGCGACGGTAGGATTGCCGGAGAGCCAGGCGCCCACGCCGGGAACAGTCACGGCCACACTCGTCGCACCACCTGATACAGTCGCGCCCAGGCTGGAATTGCAAACCGTTGGGGATGTATTGGAGGTTGAGCAGGCCAGCAGATAGCTGCTCCAGCCTGAGTTGATGTTATAGACGTAGAGTGTGTCGGTGTGATTGGTGATGCCTGCGGCGATGTTCTGCGGCAGGCTGTTGGCCGCTGCACTATCGACGACGTAAAGGGTGTTTGAATCGGGCGTCCACGCGGCAGCCACTCCCATGCCACCGAAGGTGGATGCACTGCCACCCGAGATGCTGGAGAGATAAAACAATCCGCGGATCTGATCGTTGACAAGCAACTGACTGTCGTTGGGCGCCACAGCGAGCACCACGCCGGGAACGCCGGTGTTCTGGGACGTGAGGCTGTTCGAAGCCGTGGAGTAGACCATCAACTCGCGGGAAGAACCGAAGTAGAGGTTGTTGCCCTGCTGATCCATGACCATGGAGTTGGGGACGAAGGGCAAACGCACGGTGGAACCGGGATTGCCGGTGAGCAGCTCGATCGATGAGAAATATTGCGACTGACCGGGAGCCGCGAACCAGACGAAATCGCTGGTGGTGCCGGGAACGGTGATGCTGACGGGATTGGAAGAAAGCGGCAGGCCGGTGCCATTCAGGCCCAACTCGTTGATCGGCGCAGGATTGCAACTGGGCGGCTCGCACACCGCATAGACCGAAGCGACACCGGGGAATGCAGCGGTGATTCCGCCGTTTGCCACCGAAATATCAATGGGGTTGGTGGACTCGTAGTTGAGGTCCAAGCCGGAGATGGGGTTGCCCAGCGTGTCGGCAACCGTAGTGGTCAGGTTCTGCGTTACACCCTGCGTGACGATGCCGCTGGTGGCGCCATTTGCCAACGTGACTTTAATGGATTTCGGCGGGCAGGTGGAGAAGCTGCCGGCAAACGACGACGATTGGGCGATGTTTGCGGTAATGGTCGTAGTTCCCGGCTGCAGCGCGGTGATCGTAGAGAGCGGATTGGTGCTGGTTCCGGCGGCGATGCTGGCAACGCTCGAGTTGCTGGCCGTGAAATTGAGTGTGCCAATGGAGGAGCCGCAAGCGGGGACCGACGACACGCCGGGCGGAAGACCAGCCGTGCACGCATAATTGGCCGGGGAAACGGAAGACGGAGCGCAGAACTCGTACTGCGTGCCGTTGCTGACATAGCAGGCCTGAGCGTCGAGCGCCGCCTGCTGGTTCTGCGAAAAGCATAACTGTGACGAAGAGGTGGATAGAGGCGTAGTCGCCAGGGTAACGGAGGTCACCGGCGCGTGAACGTACACGGGGACGGGGTTTGAAGTCACGGAATAGGCTGTGGCCGTGAGATAGGCAATGCCATAAGGCAGGTGGCCCGTCGAGGGCAAGGGATTGGGGAAGTTGCAATAGGTGTAGTCGGCGATGCCGCCGCCGGTATTGCGGTTCCACGTGCCGGCGCAGAGTTGGCCGCTGGGAGAAATATCGGCCAACTGATTGTTGGAGGTGCCGTAGTTATACAAGCTGGCGCCAACCGAGGCCGTATTACCCTTGCAGGTGTAGGCCGTGGGCGACTGCACTTGGGTGGTCTGCCCGTAAGCCAGCGAGATGCCGGCCAGCTGCGGCTGCATGGTGATGGAAAAGACGTCGGTGTCCTTCGGGCCATAGCCGAGGCCATTGCAGTAGTTTCCTGCTGGGTTGCGCACACAGCCGGAAATGGAAATCCCGGCCGGTAGGGCCAGGCCAAGCAAACAAATAAGCGTCAAGAACCGCCGCATGAATCCTCCCCGCTCCGCGCTGTCGAACCGCGGAACGGTCGCTCAGAACACGTAAAGAAAAGTGAGTAACTGCCGCCCCTTTTGCTGCTCGGGGCCGACCCGCAACAGGTGTGTCCTACCCCAGCGCGAAAACCCCCGCGGCGCACTGCCGCGCGCGGCCGAAGAGGCGAGACGCACACTGAATACTCCAAGAAAAAAGTGTATCAGGACGGGCCTTCCTCTGGCACAGAACCAACCTGTGACGCCGGTCTGATGAATAGACTCATCTCGGGTCCGGATGGGGAGCAGGCGCGGCATCGGGGGCTGGGGGCATATAGCGTGCAAACCAGTCGATGGCGCGCTGCTGAACATCACGGCGGTGAGCCGGGTCGGAAAAGCTGTGGCCCTCATTGGGGTAAACCACCAACTGCGCGGGGACGTGGAGGTCGCGGAGGGCGTGCCAGAACTCGAAGGACTGGGGCGCCGGGCACTCGCCGTCGCGGTCGCCTACTACGGCGAGCGTGGGCGTCGTCACGTTTTTTATGTAGTTGATTGCCGAGCTTTTGGCGTACACTTGCGGGTCGTCGTAAACTGAGGCGCCGAAGTAGGGGATCATCCACTGATCGATGGAGTTTTCGCCGTAATACGACAGCCAGTCGGAAATTCCCGCCCCCGCCACCGCCGCTCGAAACCGATGCGTTTGGGTGACGGCGAACATGGTCATGAAACCGCCATAGCTCCAACCGGCGATGCCGACACGATTGGGGTCGACGGGATACTTGGCGAGAACCATGTCGACGCCGGCAAGGATGTCGCGGAGGTCGCCGTAGCCGAAGTCCTTGCGGTTGGCTTGGGTGAAGGCCTCGCCCTGACCGTAGCTGCCGCGCGGGTTGGGCATGAGGACGAAGTAGCCGATGGCGGAGTAGCCTGTGGCGCTGAAACCGCCTGCGCCGCCATTCCAACGGGATTCCACATCCGCAGCCGGACCGCCGTGGATTTCGACAATGAGCGGATATTTTTTGGCCGGGTCGAAATGCGCGGGCAAAAGGAGCCAGCCCTGAATGTGGAAGTTGTCGTTGGTCCAGGTGAGCGAGGCCGAGTCGCCCCAGGTGGGTTTGAGGCCGTCGTTGAGGTGGGTGAGCTGCGTAAGACCCGAAGAGCCGGCGGAGGAACCGGGAGCAAGTGCGGTCGCGGCCGTTGATGCGGCGGGGCCGGCGGCGTAAATCTCCGGCGGCTGATTGAAGGAGCTGGCCTGAAAGACGAAGAGGGAGCGATCGGCGGTGACGGAGAGGCTGTGATCGGAGCCGCCGACGCCGACCATGCCAGGAAAGATGAAGACCGGCGCGGCAAAGCTGGTGGCGACGCTCTCGCTGGTGCGGTCGCCCTGCAGGCGGAAGCGCACGAGGCGGTTGACGCCATCGGCCAGCTCGCAAGTGAAGATGTGCTCGTCGTCGCCCCACGCGATCCATTGCGACGATGCAGCGCGGCCGGGAGTGAGATTGCGCGGTTGACCGCCGCCGGCATCCCCCGTTGCGTCCCCCCTTGCGTTAATGACCCAAACATCCCCGCCCGTGACGCCCTGATCGCTCATCAGGCCCCCGATGAAGGCGATGGCTTTGCCGTCGGGCGACCAGCGCGGCTCGGCGATCTGCAGGCCATGGAGCGGGCCGGCGACCTCGGAGGGGGCGAGGATCGCGGTTGGTTTGGAACCGTCCGCAGTGGATTGCGTATAGAGTTTGGCGATCCACCAGTTGTTTTCGCCGGGTGGATCGGCGGCAACGTAGGCGAGAGATTGTGAGTCGGGAGACCAGTCGAACTCGTACACATGAAGGTTGGCTGGGGTCAGGAAAATAGGCTCGGAGGGTTGAGCCGCTGCGACGGAAATTGAGGCGGCAACAGCGGCGACACGCTGGATTTCGACGTGGTCTTCGCCGATAACGCCGGAGGGCGCGTCCATAGCAGCTAGAGCGCCGGCCGGACGCGTGGCGCCTTTGACATAGAGGAAGGCGATGCGCTTGCCGTCGGGCGAGAAGGCGGGTGCATTGACATCGCCGTGGAGTGCGGAGAGGCGCTGGGACGGTTTGCCGTCGAGATGCGAGAGATAGAGATCGGATTGCCCACCGAGGTCGGCGCAATCGGAGAGGAAGGCGAGGGCGGCGGAGTCGGACGACCACGCAAGGTCGGATTCCGTGCAGGAACCGTCGGGCGAAGGGGCGGCGGTGACACGCTGGCTCTGGTCCAAATTGCCGAGCGGAGCGACGCGAATTTCGCCACGGTCGATCCAGGCCAGACGCTTGCCGTCGGGCGAAACCGTGAGATGGCCAATGGTCAGGGCGCGTCTTTGGCTGGAAGGGGCTTGGACGGAGCTGGTGGAGCCGGAGGTCTGGGCACAAACGGGCAGGACCGAGCTCGCGCAAAGCAAGGTGCACAGGACGGCGCAGCGGAGACTGCGAGGCGTGATTCGCATAGAGAAAATGCTAACAGGGGCTGAGGAGCGAAGTGGCGGGTGGGGTGCCAGCCTCGCTAGCTCCGCTACAATCGACTCATGATCAAGGGCATTTCGATCCTGCGTCCGGCCGGCAATGCGGCGGCTTACGAGCGCCTGAGCAGCTTTTTTGCTGCTCTCGGCTTTGCCCCCGGCAAAGGATGGCAGGAAGAGGACTCGCGCGGCGCGTCATTCCTCGCCCCGCTCGGCAATCTGGAGTTTGTCGATGGCCGCTTTCCGCCCACAGCCGATCTCCTTATTGAAGTTACTTCTCTCGATTCCATCCATCAGGTAACCGAAGCCTGGCTCCGCGCCCACGCTGTTTCAGGCTCGTCCGGCGACGCCCGCCTCAGTCGCCTCTCGCCCATCACTGAAACTCACTGGAAGTCGCGCATCTTCACCGTCGAGCCCGAGCCCGGCTTCCGCTTCAGTTTCTGGGCATGGTCGGACCCGGTGAAAGGCAAGCCGGTAGCGCTCGAAGGCGATCTCTCCGCAGCCGGAATGAAGTTCGCCATCGTGGCTTCGCGCTGGAACGCCGTGGTAACCGATCGCCTGCTCGAAGGCGCGCTCGACGCGCTCCTGCGCAGCGGCGCTGACCGCAGCGACGTTGAGGTCATTCGCGTTCCCGGCGCATGGGAGATTCCTGCCGCGGCCCGCGCCTCGGCCAACTCCGGCCGCGTCGACGCCATTGTCACACTGGGTTGTTTGCTGCGCGGCGAGACCGCTCACTACGAGGCCATCTACAACGAAGTGGCCCGCGGCATCGGCCAGTCGCAGCAAGAGACGGGCATCCCCCACAGCTTTGGTGTGCTCACCTGCGAAACTCTGGAGCAGGCCATGAACCGCGCTGGCATCAAGGCCGGCAACAAGGGCTTTGAAGCCGCCGTGGTCGCCATCGAAATGGTGAGCCTCGGCCGCAAGACCCAGCAAGGTGGTCGCGCTTGACCAGCCGCCATCGCCGCAAATCCCGCGAAATCGCCATGCAGATGCTCTTCCAGGCCGACGTCGGTCACCAGAGCACCGACGAAGTCCGCGCCACCTTCTGGAAGGCCGGAGATCCCGTCGAACCCGAAGTCCGCGGATTCGCCGAGGACCTCTTTCGTGTTGCCGAGGAACGCCGGGAGGAGATCGACGCGCTCATCAGCAGCCATTCCGCGCACTGGCGTCTCGAACGCATGCCCGCCGTCGATCGCAACCTGCTGCGCATGGCCGTCGCCGAACTCACCGGCTTCAAGTCCACGCCATTCCCCATCGTCATCAACGAGGCGCTCGAAATCGCCCGCCGCTTCTGCGCTCCCGAGTCCATCAACTTCCTCAACGGCGTCCTCGACTCCATCGCCCGAGCCCTAATCGGTAAGTGAGATAGCGCGGACCTCAACCCGCCTCTTTCAATTCAGCACGAATTAGGGTGCCCCGCCTCTCGGTTTTGAGATGTGGAATCACAAACCCGCCCTGCTATTCTTTATCTAGCGATGCTGCGTCTTCATCTAAAGCAAACCTTCGTCATGGCCGCCTTGCTGGCCTTTGTGCTCGTTGCCTGCCACAAGGAAGAGCAGGCCGTAGAAGGTGTGGCCAAGACAGCAGAAAAGGTCGAGCAGAAGGTGCAGGCAAGCGAAACTCAGCTCGACCAGGAGCGCGCCCAGCTCGAGCAGATTCCGCTGCCTACCAAGAGCCTTTACATCGATGTCCACGACCCTGCCGCGTGGACCAATCCCTTTCTCTCCGTCGGCACCGACACAATTGCGCTTCGCATTCTCATGCCCGATGCCAACCCCAGCCCGGCAGGGCAGGGAAGTATGCTGCGCCCAGTGGCTGCCCGCCGCCAGGAACTTCAGTTGAGTCCCTCGGATCTCGCTAAAGCCGTCGTCGCCATCCCCGCCGGCGCGTGGCCCTACGGCCGCGTAATCGCGATTGCCGAATCCCCCACGGCCGCGCCCAAAGACCGGCCCATGATCCGCCGCAATCTCGAAGCCGCCATCAAACGCCTCAACGATCTCGGCGTAGTTGTGGAAGAGTGGCCTTCGCGCTGACGTGCATCCCTCCGGCCCG
>Ga0187847_10002961_pt1 | contig 13299 bp, 13 predicted proteins | sample June2016WEW_4_10_FD_132458 | JGI IMG/M metagenome (GOLD analysis project Ga0187847, IMG submission 132458) | Peatland microbial communities from SPRUCE experiment site at the Marcell Experimental Forest, Minnesota, USA - June2016WEW_4_10 | ecosystem: Environmental > Terrestrial > Soil >...
CGTTTGGATAGGTGAAGATGGGTCCTGAAGGATCTGGCCCTGGCTCAGAGTGAGCAGGCTAGGCAAGAACTGCAGGAAGAAAGTGTTGTTGAGGGAATAAGGACGAGGTGCGGTAGGCACGATTGGACTGGAGGCAGGCATTTCATTGACACGCCCCTGATATACATTGGTGAGAATCGTAACGAGCCCCAAAGGGAGTCGATTGTCGTCACCTGCATCGATCGTGGAAGGGGGCGTTAACTGAGTTGTGGCGGGCGTGGTGGGCGTTGACGTGACGCCAGAGACGGCGGAAATTCCCGCGGCAAGATCAAGAATGTTTTGCGGGACGAGGCCGATGGTGTCGAGTTTGTAGTCAACCGAGACGCGAGAACCGTAAAAGAGGGAGTCGAAGGCGTTGACACCGACGAAGTAAATGTCAGTTCCCTGATAAAACGAGGGCGTTCCATCTTCGCGTTTTGACTCGACAAGTTTGCAGGGCCATCGGTCAAATAGGTCGTCCGTGGGTTCGGGTTTTCCGCCTTTTGGCTTGAGCAGGAAACCGTGCCACTCGCTCTGCGCGAGCGCGAAAGTTCGGGGTGTTTTACCGTCGGAGATTGCGGCGGGCTCGATGTGCCACACCGCGAGATGGAGCAAAAGGGCATGACGACCGTCGCAGAGGTTGGGGTTCCCGTCGACCCCGGAAAAGACAATTGGCCGAAGTCGTGGATCTGGGTTGTCTTGGTCCCCGAGCAAGATATGGAACACGCGCTTACCCCTGTCCTGGCTCGGGACGCGGTAGAGAGAAAACAAATGCAACAAGTTTTTGAGATTGGTGAAGGCCTCGGTTTGATTTGAGGGAACTCCACGAGTATGGCTGGGGACGTCGGTGACGACAGGGTCCTGTTGTTGGTTTGTTGCCGGGGTCAACTGTGCCGACAACTGCGCGGAAAAAAGAGCGACGGCGGTCAGGCACGAGAGGTAGATGCGCTTGAGCCAACGAGGGCGGCAGCAACGCAGCAGCCAGGTCATCCGGGAATCCTCCTCAATGAAAAAACTGAACGCAGATCGGGATAATTGGTGCCCTGATGGCGATGGGTCGAACTAATCTTGCAGATGACACAAAACAAGACCTCAATGATCCGAATGGAGTTCGGGAGTAACCAGTCGTCTCGGCTAGAGGCCTTCAGTGGCAAAAGAGAAGGAGGATATTGTTGCCAAGGCCTCTAACGAACCATCCGCGAGAGGCCATCCGAGATCTTTAGCCACTCCGGTAGCGGGTGACGGCGATGATTCCTGTGCGCAAGTAACACCTTCCAAGGTCTAGTGCCACAGTAAATGGACCTACTAACTCTGGAGTGGTTAACTCTCCTATATGGAGCAGTGAACCTCTCCATGATTTCGTGGGTTGAGTTGGGGTTACGCAGGATGAGTGTCCCACATTCGTAAATTTTGTCAAGGATTAAAATTTATTAACTTAGTAATAAATGGCATCTTGCCTGATGAGATTTAGGAGTAGACTCTCCGGAGTCCTCCGCGTCTTTCGAGGCGGTTGTCCCGGCGCCACGCATGGTCTCTACCGCGCCCCCCCGCTGGGAAAGCTCTAAACTCGCGGCGATCGTCTCCTCCATGCACCGTCTTGCGTGGGCCTAATCAAAATTCTCTCAACAGCGTCGAAAGAATTCGCCATAGCCCGTGTTGACTCGCCATATGGTTTGCAATTTGCCATGAAGGTCAATAGCACTCCGGAACGAATTACTATGTTGATGAATCATCCAAGCAACGAAAGTGCACCGTGAAGCTCTCTATAGGGAAGTTTGGGAAGATCCGATTTCCAAGCTCGCAATTCGTTACAACATTTCCGATGTGGCTCTGGCGAAGGTCTGCCGGAAGCTGCATGTGCCGGTTCCGCCGCGAGGTTATTGGGCGAGAATCCAGCATGGCCAGCATGTGACCAAGCCGAAGCTCCCAAAGCTGCCGAACGGGGCGCTTGAAGAAGCGACAATTTCTCCCGTCCTGGTTCGCTCCCGCTCTCTCCCCGATGCTGTGGTCAAGCAGAAGGAATTTGAGGTGGACCCCGCGCATCGGATTTCCATTGATCTGACCCGTGAGTTGCACCCGCTTGTCCGCAAAACGCGGGCTATCCTTAATGGCAAATCCACCCCAAGCGATAGAGATCTTCCGATCGATGTCCATATCGGCAAATCATCGCGCGAAAGGGCGCTCTGCCTCCTCAGCACCATGCTGTACGCATTTGAAGAGCGCGGATTCAGAGTTGAAGCCTGTTCCGGCACAAACAATGGATCGTTTGTCATCATCAACGACGAACCTCTGCAGTTTTCCCTGAATGAAGAGACGATAAAGGCAGCCGGCAGACTGGCCGTTAACTCGGAAACCAATTCTGATGCCGAAAGGGTGCCCGAAACAAGGCTCGTCTTTCGAATTCACGATTATTGGGCCCAGGGTTATCGAAAGATGTGGGCAGACGGCGTAAGGCGTTCGCTGGAAGAACAGCTTAATGACATGATGCCAGCACTCGTGGAATTGAGCGCGGTCATCCGCAAAGAACGGCTGGAGCGTGAGCGGAGGAACGCCGAGATACACGAAGAGTTCCGTCAACGCGATTTGGAGCGGGCTCGCAGGCAGCGAATGGAATCAGATTTGAAGAACTGGCGGATTGCAGTGGACCTGCGCGCTCTGGTTGCTCAGGTATCGAGCCAGGCTTCGGACGAACAGAACAGTGCGCCGGAAGTGACTCGCTGGATCAAATGGGCCAACTGGGTTGCATCCATGAATGACCCTTTGCAAGAGGGAGTTGGGACCTTTGTGGAGCGATACAAATTCTGATTTGAATTGTACGATTGCGCCTAGTTCACATCGATTGGTTGAAAAGTGTCGATCTCGACAACATGCGGCTGATGAACGAGCCGGTAGGCTTCGTCAACCACGGACGCGTTCACGAATTGGGTACCATTGGCAGTCATTTGCCCGTGCCCGCCGTGAATATGCCCAAAGATATTAAGTCTAGGCCTGATCTGTTCAATCGCTTTTGTTAGTTCCTCGCATCCGAGATTAGGGGTAGAAGGAAGCGATTTGTCCAACACTCCGAACGGCGGTCCATGTGTGACCAGAACGTCTGTGCCTTCGGGAATCATCTGCCAATAGCGCCGGATTGCGGCGCCGCGGGCGACATTGAATGCCCAATTATTGAATTCCGGCTGAACAGGCGATCCCCAGAACTTCAAACCCAGAAGTTCCGTACCAGAGTTTTCAAGATAGATTGCGTTGGAGAGCAGCTCCTTTGCGGCTCCGGGGTGGCGCTCGAACATCAGATCATGGTTTCCGGCAATAACAACCTTGAACCGTTGTGGCTGCTTGCCCAGCCAGTGATTGAAATCTACAATCTCCTTCGGTGTGTCGCCGTATGCCATGAAATCCCCTGCATGAATGAGCACATCCCCAGCCGGCACGCTCAATTTGGCGTGCTGGCCGTGAGTGTCGCTGATGCAAACTATGCGGACTTGCGGCATGAGTCAACTTGGCTTTGAATCACTGTTGAGAAGTTCCGGATGAACTGCCTTCAACCAGTCATTCACCTGCTCTCGCAAAACGCTCAAGTCCCTTATCACCTGCGCGAGATCGGTGGGCGAGACGCCGCCGGCCAAGTCGTAGCTCGTGGTGTTTCTCTTTTGCGAATGAGATTTGATCTTGCGCACCCATCTCTCGCGCGCGGCGGCGTCCTGCGTCGTCAGGGTATGTTCGAGGCTTTCGATCACCCGCTGGTGATGCCCCTGGCTCAGAGAGACGCGAAAGCCGCTTGCCCGCAGCGCAATGTTGGCGAGCGTGAGAATGCCGTTGTAGGCCGCCTGAAAACGAAGATCGTCGGAGATGCCCTCCACCTTCATGTCCGCCTGCGAGCGGTCCACAATGCTGAAGAGGTCTGCAATCTCCTTCGGACTGCTGGGCTCAGCCTTATACCAACCGAGTTGTACTAACTTTTCTAAACTCATCCTCGTCGCCGATCAGGAAGACCTTCTTGCTCTTCTTCAATGATTGCAGAAAATGGTTCCCTTCGCGAAGCCGTGCCCTCACGTCTTCAAGTGAATAGATGGTTGGGTTCACTGGACGCCGCAACTGCTTCTCGACGGGGCCCACGGCGTCCAATACTTCGTCGAGGGAGATCGCGCCGATCACCATCAGGTCAATATCGCTCGCGGCTTTCTCTTCACCGCGGGCAACCGAACCATAGACAAAGGCAACGCTGATACGGGACGAAAGCGGGGCTAGAGCGGCCTTGAGCATCTGAAATACGCCGGTGGTTTTTGCGAGCAGGGCCCGGAGTTCCGGAAACTCGGGGTGCTGCTGATTTGCCTGATAGAACACCTGACTGCCGACCGCTGATCGTTTGATTAGTCCGGCATCGGTGAGTAAAGCAAGTTCACGCTGAACAGTCCCCACGCTTGTCTCAACCTGACGGGCGATTTGGCGAACGAAGAACGTTTCGTCAGGGGCACCATACAGAAGCGCCAGAACTCTCCCCCTGGTCTGGCCAAAGAGCAGATCCCCGACCGATGTGAGAGCCGTTCTCATTCCGAGAACAATTGTACTCAAAATGAGTACATCTTGGCTAGCACCGGGCAATCATCGCCACATTATCGCTGATGCTGTGCGGAGGAGTCGGCACAAATCGTGTCAGAAAAATGTGGCAATAATCTGACTCAAAGAGGGGGGACTCAAGGTTCGAAAGCCGAACTGAAGGCGGCGGGCCGCGACCGGGCCTCCGCAGATTCTCGGCGCAGCACGACCAGCGGTGGAGTATGCTGATCGGCAAGCCAGGTGCGGTGGCTCCTCTGACCGCAGTCCGCAAAACGTGTACGGATCGTACGTACAAACTCGAATCCAGAATTCGAGGGCATTTTTGTACGAATCGCGGTTTTTTGTACGAAATTTGTACTTACACCCGGCATTGTGGACTTTCTGGCATTTTTTAAGTCTCAGAAACTATTGATACTTAATGACTTATCCTGTGGAAAAAGCGTTCGACTCCCGCCGCCTCCACCATAATCAAAGGCATTAGTTTCAATCAAATTGTTTATGATCAATAACATAACTTCTGAGCCTTCAATTTTGCGCTAAACTTCACGGCAAATAAGCGCACCCCTGATCGCGATCTTTGTACGCCACTCTGAGGAATGTAAACACGCCGACGATGAACTCCACCGTCGGTGCAACTGCCGAAAGCATCTCCGCTGGAAGCACAACGACGTCCAGTACCGGAAAACCGCAGGGACTCGTTCCTGGGTCGACGCCGAACAGGCCAAGCGCGATCTTGAAGACCAGCTGGCCGGGCGCACTTCCGCCCCTTCCTCCGAGAACGATGCCCAAACGATTGCGCCGGGACCGTCTCACTGTTTATCGCTGACAAGAACGTCCAGGGATTGACTCCTGAGCCATAGGCTACGGGACACGTTCGCCGTGGATTTGCTTGAAAAGGGCATCCCTCTGGAGGAAGTATCTATGCTACTCGGCCACGAATCGATTAGAACCACTGAGCGCCGTTATGCAAAGGGGGTCAAGGGCAGGCAGGACAGGTTCGATGCGCTCGTCACCAGGACATAGGCTGAGCCGGCGACTTAGCCGTGTACTACGGAGGGTCGCCTAGCATGCCCTCGGCTGCCCGCAATCTGAGGGATTGGAGTAGGGCCACGCTGGTTCTTCCTCTTTATTGCGGACACCGATCTCATTCCGGCAAGCGATAAACGATTCCAAGTTCCGTCGGCTCCCACGCGAAGCCGGCTGAATGACCGACCTGCTTCATCCAGGCGTCAACGCGTGCGTTGAATTTGGCCACAACTGATTCGATGCTCGCCGCGTTGAGGAATTGAACGAGAGCCTGGTTGCCGTATACGACGTTATCATTTGAGCCGCGAATACGGACTTGATCCGCTGGAAATCCCGTTCGTGAGGGAGGTGATGCGTACGAACATAGTTGCCCTACCTTACAATGGAACTCTTCAAGAAGCGCAAGAATTCGTTCACCATGATCATCGTCCGCGAGGTCAATATCTCTTTCCTGTAGTCGACTCCAAGAATCGATTGCTCGGGGTTGTCACTCGAAAACATCTAATGAAGTTAATTGAACAAGTGCCTGATCAAGCACTGAAAACAAGGATCTCTGAAATTGCAACTGTGGAGCCAGTGGTGGCTTTCGCCGACTAACCTTTCCGTGTCGTCGTGCGGAGAATGGCTGAGTCGGGTTTGACGCGCTTTCCGGTTCTGGATCCTCGATCGGATAGACAGCTTGTCGGCATGCTCTCTCAACGACCTACTCGGCGCAAGGATTCAAAACCTTGAAGACGAACGCGCTCGCGAGAGAGTGCTGCGAATTCGCATGCCATCGCCACGCCAGGCAAAGCCCCACGCAGTCAGATAAACCGAGTTCACCGACTAGTGAGCCTTACTGAAGTTCGAGTCAACGCGTTAGTTGTTTCACAGTGTAGTGAAAGGGCGATTAGCCCCCGAAGGAGCGCAATCAATGATCAGGATAAGACGTGTGTACGACGCGATTGACGGAGAAGATGGAGTCCGATTTCTCGTGGACCGATTCTGGCCAAGAGGGATCGGGAAGAATGCACTGAAAGCAGATTCCTGGCTCAGGAATGTGGCTCCCAGTGCTGAATTGCGACAATTGTTCAGAAACGATCCGACAAAATGGAATGAATTCCGACTCAGGTATTTCTCTGAACTCAAAGCTCATCCCGATGGGTGGAGGCCATTGTCGCGGCCGAGCGCGAAGGGACGGTAACACTGCTCTACAGCGCGAACGATGAAACACATAATAATGCAGTCGCAGTTCGTGAAATCCTGAGAGCGTATTCGACCAGCGCGAAATGAACGAAATGTTGAAAAGTTCCTTAAAAGATGGCTCGACGTCGAATTTGCATTTCAAGCAATATCGTGACACGATATATATATATGAGAAATGGACCCGCAGCGACTAGCCCCGACTTGCTGCTTAAGACTTTGGCTGATTTTCGATTTGAGCTGCGACGCTTTTTGCACTTCAGCGAATGCGCTGCTCTGGAGGCAGGATTGCAGCCTCAACAACACCAACTTCTTTTGCAGGTGGCGGGAGCTGTTGTGGATACACCCGTCACGGTTGCGTATGCGGCGAGGCGGCTGGGGCTGAAGCACAATAGTGCGGTGGAACTGGTGGACCGATCGGAGCGTGGAGGGCTGTTGTCGCGCACGACCGACGCAGAAGACAAACGTAGGGCAATTTTGCGTGTCACTCGGAAAGGAAAACAGATTCTGGACCGGCTCGCGGGCGACCATGCGCGTGAGTTGAACGAACTGGCACCACGGCTAACGAAAGCACTGAACCAAATAGCACAGAATGCACACAGAACGAAGGATGCGGAGGCTCGATGAGATCGCGTTCATCTGCATTGCGCGACTTCACGGTGGATGGCCGAGTGTGGCTGTTGTCCGCTGTGGCACTGCTCATTGGCACAGGCGGTGCGGCATTGGCAGTGATTTTGTTGCGAGCCATTGCGTTGGCGACGAACGTCTTCTACTACCACAGGTTAAGTCTGGCCATGGTGGAACCAGCGGGATCACCGCTTTCGCCATGGGGCATGGCGGTGGCGCCGGTTATTGGTGGACTGTTGGTGGGGTTCATCGCTCACTATGGATCGGACAAGATACGTGGACATGGAATTCCAGAAGCCATCGAAGCAATTCTTTTGCGCGGAGCACGCGTGGACGCAAAAGTAGCAGTGCTCAAGCCCTTCTCGGCGGCCATCGCTATTGGATCGGGCGGCCCATTCGGCGCGGAAGGGCCGATCATCATGACCGGGGGTGCCTTCGGCTCCTTGGTCGCGCAGTGGCTGCACCTGACCGATGCGGAGCGAACAACGCTTTTGGTGGCCGGCGCGGCCGCCGGTATGTCAGCCACATTTGCAGCGCCCATCGCCGCAATTCTAATTGCAGTCGAACTGCTTCTGTTTGAGTGGCGACCACGCTCACTTGTGCCCGTTGCTGTGGCAAGTGTTGTTGCTGCTGCGTTGCGCGTAAGCTGGCTCAGAGCAGGCCCACTTTTCCCCGTTGAGCTCAATTCCGCCATTCCTTTGGGGCGCACGTTGCTTGTTGCTGCTCCACTTGGAATGCTCGTGGGTTTTGCTTCTGCGGGTCTTAGCCGTTTGATGTACAGCTTAGAAGACGGGTTCGAGCATGTTTGTGGCAGGGTGGGAGTGCACTGGATGTGGTGGCCGGCCATTGGCGGCATCGGTATAGGAGTGGGAGGCTTTTTTTTTCCACGCGGTTTGGGCGTCGGCTACGACAATATCGCAGAGCTTCTCCGTGGCAACGCTCCGATCGCACTGTTGGTTGGGCTGCTTATCGCCAAGTCGCTCATGTGGACATTCTCTTTGAGTTCCGGAACTTCAGGCGGTGTGCTCGCGCCTCTGTTGATGATTGGGGCGGCGTTGGGTGAATCAGTGGCTCGGTTGGCGCATATGCCGGGAGAAACGCAAGCGCTTTGGGCTTTGATGGGGATGGGAGCGATGCTCTCGGGCGCTCTAGGCGTTCCACTCACTGCAATTCTATTTTCGGTTGAATTGACCCATGCTCTACCGGCACTACTGCCATTGACACTTGCGTGTACGGCTTCGTACGTGGTGACTTCGCTGGTCATGCCTCGGTCAATTCTGACAGAGAAACTGAGTCGCCGCGGATACCATTTGTCGCGTGAATATGGCGTCGACCCGCTGGAGATGGTGAGTGTGGCGGACGTGATGACGGAAGTGTCTCAGGAAGCTGAGACTGGAGAGTCAAGCGACCTGCCGGAGACAATACCCGCGGTTCTTGCGTACACGGATGAGACCTGCAGAGCGGTGGCAGAAGAAATGGCGATCTCCGGAGTTACAAGCATGCTGGTGGTGGATCGGGAGACGGGTCGACTTTGCGGGAGTATCAGCGCACAGGAACTGCTGGCTGGACGAAGACGTCATGTCAACCGAGAGTTGGAGAGAAGCAGTTCATTCCGTTTGGGATGATTGGGCGACCCAGTTGGCAACTTCGAGAAAAGGCAACAACTCTTCGTGTACTTCAGGGGGCTTGAGAGCAGCGGAGGCACTGATTCCGCGACAATCAAATGGACGGATGGAAAGAGGGAGGATAACGTAACCGCGATCCAGATTGGTGCAAACCCTGATAGCGGTTTCTGTGATCCGACGGCATGCTGAGAGACCGCCACAGAAGTATCGAGAGCTTGCTCGCATTGTCTGCGTCGTTGTTGGCCATGCCCGCGTCACGCCAGCAGGGTTTCATAATTCCTGTGCCATGAGAATCACGCTGGCTATGGGAAGATGAAGCCTCTCTGCGATGGTCGGATGCCTACCCATGATGTTCCTAGTTGGCTGAGCAGAAGGTATCGGGTCGACACCGGCGATTGAAAACCAACCAGTACTGCCATCGACTTCTTTCTGTCAGCAAACCTCGCATTTGACAAGACACTCGCCCGCTATTTGAGGCTTGCACCTAATCATCGAAAAGCTTTCCCTGCAACTCATTGTTGCTCCTGCCTCAGTTCCCACTTTCGGCAACTTCTTCCAATGTCTTTCCAGTACTGACGCTTGTGGGCGCTTCTTCCAGGATGCTCTTCGCGGTTTCACTTCGGACAAACGAGTCTGTTCCTTTCCGAGCATCCAAGCCGGTTTTCGGCGGTTTCCCGAGGGACATTTAACGCGGGTCAGCTCCCATGTTCCCTTGAGTCTTACTCCGTGCAGTGGGAATTTAAGAAGGCCGTTTCGCGGACTAGCATCAACGTCGGTGCAACTTGGGAACGGCTCCCAGATTCCGCAATCCCGTAACATATCGATGCCTGCACGGCATTCTTCGGGAATGACTCCCTCAAAGAGGGCATATTCCCAACGATGGTCCTCAACCTGTATAGCCTTTGATTGCCCGATCAGTAACTCAGCCGTCCGGAACCACCCAACTCTTAAGCTCTCCATCGTAGTCCAGCCGAAAGTCGTAATGAAGATACGTCACGCAGTGTTTCTTTACGATGAAGAGGTCATGTTGATCGGATTAACTGGACACGACAATGAAGTAGACGAAGAGCCCAGTGGCAAACTCGTTCGGTAGAATTTGCCACGAACAACTGGCCCAAAGGACTGTAACAGCGATAGGGTTCTCCGCTCTCTCATTCAGCATTTCGAAGCTATTTACATGCTGCCGCGGCTGGCGGGGGGAACGATGCCGTTCATGCGAAGGTATTCGACCATCTGGCCGTAGTGATCCATCATGTGCGCCATGCCGTAGGAGGCCATGCCGGCGCGGGTACCGTTCGCGGTCTGGACAAATGCGTTGTCCGTGGTGATGGAGTCCACATAGGCGTGAGCCATAGCCAGGGAGTCTTTCAGCGCCTTTACCAGTTCGGCTTTGGTCTTGAGCTTGTCGAACTCGGCGCGGTTATCCACCAAGGGCTTGGTGGGATCGTGAAAAAAATAGTTGTTTGCCACGGCGACATGCCTGACCTGCTCAGCGAAGGTGCGGACGCCCTTGTACTCGCCGTATGTGGTTGGAGGGGCAAAGTTGTACTTGTCGTCCGGCATGGCCTCGACGGCACCGACAATTTCCTTCTCGACGATGTTGAGCAGGTTTCCGTAGGCCTGTGCGGGGGGAATCGGCGTGCCGACGGCCGGTTTGGCGGGCGCGGCGTCCTGGGCGAAAGAAAGCGTGGATGCAGAGGCCAGCAGACAACAGGCAAGAATGCGGCCTGGCATACGAATCGATCCGAGCATAAGAACTCTCCTCTCACGGCTTTCGGGCCGCGTGAAGGCAATTTACCAGACCAGCGTTAAATCTCGACAGCACAGAGTGATGAATCGCCCGTTCAATGGGACGAACTGCGCGCAAAAGCTCGATTGCCCGTACAATTTGTAAAGGGAGACTGCCACGATGCGCCGAGTCTATATGGATGCGAATGCCACCACACCGCTGCTGCCGGAGGTGCTGGAGGCTATGCGCCCGTATTGGATGGAGCATTTCGGCAACGCGTCCTCGATTCACCTGCATGGACAGCAGGCCCACGCGGCTGTGGACCAGGCTCGCGAGACGATGGCGCGGTTCTTCAACTGCCACGCGGCTGAGGTGGTGTTCAACTCCGGCGGAACCGAGGGCGACAACACGGCGATTTTCGGGCTGCTGATCCCGGAGACCACTTCATTACGACTTCGATTGAGCACTCGGCGATTCTTGAGGCGGCGAAGAGGCTGGTGCATCGCGGGGTTGAGACGACCTTTGTGGCACCGCAAACGAGCGGGCTGATTGAACCGATGGATATTTTGCGCGCGATTCGGCCGGAGACGCGGCTGATCAGCGTGATGCTGGCAAACAACGAGACGGGCGTGCGGCAGCCGGTGGAAGAGATTGGCAAGATTGCCGCGGATACCGGGGTTTTCTTCCACATTGATGCGGTGCAGGGCGCGGGCAAGGTCGAGTTTGATGTGCGCCGGTTTGGCTGCCATCTGCTCTCGATCAGCGCGCACAAGATGCACGGACCTAAGGGAATTGGCGCAATGTTTGTGCGGCGCGGAACGCCGATTGAGTCGCTACTGGTGGGCGGGAGCCATGAACGCCGGCAACGGGCGGGCACTGAAAATGTGCCGGGGATTGTGGGACTGGCGAAGGCTGCGGAGCTGGCGATGCACTCGCTGGAGGATGGAACGATTGACCGACTGGCGGGGCTGCGCAGCAAGCTGGAAATGGAGTTGCTGAAGATTCCCGGCACAGGGCTGAATGGGTGCGCAGAAGGTGGCGGGTACGTCCCTCGCGTGGCCAATACAACGAATATCTGGTTTGACCAGTTGGAGGGTGAGGCGCTGGTGATCGCGCTGGACCTAAAGGGCGTTTCGGTGTCAGGAGGGTCGGCTTGCCACTCCGGAGCGACAGAGCCGAGCCACGTGCTGATGGCGATGGGAGTGGACAAGAATCGTGCCCGCGCCAGCTTGCGCTTCAGTTTGTTGAAGACGGTAACGGACGCCGATATCGATCACGTTTTGCAGGTGGTTCCAGAGGCTGTGGAGCATTTGCGGGCGCTTTCGCCGGTTGCGGCGGGGACGCGGGGTTAGAAATCGAACTTCCCCATGATTGAGAGCACAACCATTGCTGTAGCTATGTCTGGAGGGGTGGACTCCTCGACGGTTGCGGCGATGCTCGCCCAGGGAGACGACGCAGTTGTAGGACTGACGCTTCAGCTTTGGGATCAAACACGGTTGGCGGGGAAGCATGGCATTCCGGATGCGCCGAAGGCGGGGAGATGTTGCTCTCTCGACGATGTGTACGACGCGCGACGTGTGGCCGAGCATCTCGGGATCCCTTATTATGTGGTCAACCAGCAAGAGCGATTTGAGCGCGATGTAGTCCGGCCGTTTGTGGATGAGTACCTGGCTGGACGGACGCCGATTCCCTGCTCGCTTTGCAACAATCACCTGAAGTTTGACCAGCTGCTGCAGACAGCGCGCTCGATTGGTGCAAACCGCATTGCAACGGGTCACTACGCGGTGAACGAGTACGATGCGGAGCGGGGACGTTGGATTCTGAAACGGCCGGCTGACCTGGCGAAGGACCAGACATATTTTCTGTTTGGACTGACGCAGGAGCAACTGGCACACACGTTGTTTCCGCTGGGGCGGATGACAAAGCCCGAAGTGCGCGAGGTTGCGCGGCGGCATGGACTGGCGCTGGCCGAGAAGCCCGACTCGCAGGAGATCTGCTTCATTCCCGGAGGGGACTACAAGCAGTTCATCTCGGCCTATCTGGAAGAGCAGGGCGAGAAGGTGCCGGAAAGTGCCGGCGAACTGGTGGCGTCGAATGGCGAGGTGCTGGGACGGCACGACGGAATTTCGAACTTCACGGTAGGGCAGCGCAAGGGGCTGGGCGTGAGCTCGCCTTCGCCGCTTTATGTGTTGAACATTGACCCGGCGAGCCACAAGGTCACGGTGGGCGCGGACGCGGAACTGGCTACTCGGACGCTGCGCGCCAATCGGTTGAATTGGATTAGCGTTCCCGAACTGATTGCACCTATGCGCGTACGGGCCAAGATTCGGCATCGGCACGAGCCCGCGTGGGCTACGCTTGAGCCTGCTAGCGAAGGCGAGGTCGTTGCGACGTTTGATGAGCCACAGCGCGCGGTTACTCCCGGACAGTCCGCGGTTTTCTATGACGGCGACGAGGTCGTGGGCGGGGGCTGGATCGTCTAGGGAACCCCTGATTAAGCACTGTTTCTTTACTGGGCATTCCCTCGGTGGCTAAAGC
>Ga0187847_10002964_pt1 | contig 13291 bp, 17 predicted proteins | sample June2016WEW_4_10_FD_132458 | JGI IMG/M metagenome (GOLD analysis project Ga0187847, IMG submission 132458) | Peatland microbial communities from SPRUCE experiment site at the Marcell Experimental Forest, Minnesota, USA - June2016WEW_4_10 | ecosystem: Environmental > Terrestrial > Soil >...
CGATTCGAATTTCTCTATATAAGTGGTCGGCCCCTTCGATGGCAATTTGCACCCTCTCGGGATCGCCCGGGCTGATGGGCTTGATGATTTTCTCGACGGTTGCGGGGAGAGTAGTATTGGGCTTTTCGCTCATCTTAGTAACCTTTGGCGGTATAGCAGTCCATGTATACGGTACATGCGGAGCGCGCTGCGCGGGACTATTCAAGTTCGCACATGGGTCCGCGAAATTTCCCTGATCTTATGATTTACGGTCGGTCGCCGTCGTGTTGTTGGAGAAGCACTTCCGCTCGCTCTCTCATCCCTCGGTACCGGTGAAGGGCATGGTGGCGACGGACTGACGAATTCTTTCCGTCGCCACTGCGGCAGATCTGAATGCTCTGTTTTTCGCAGCGACGGCTTTGTCGCGAACCGCGTCGCGCGTCTCACGGCCCGAGGCGGGCGCCAGCAAAATTCCCAGTCCTGCGCCAACTCCAATACCCAGCAAAAAGCCTGCTGCTCGCGAGGGCCAATACCCTCTACCCTGCAAAGCAGACTTTGCGGCGTTCACGCGTTTCACCGCGTCATCGTACTTGCTCGCCATGGTCTCGTTCACGTCCTCGTACTTGCTGGCGATAGTATCGGAGATATCGTCCACGCCATCTTTGATTCGGTCTCCAACCGCCTTCCGTACTTTTGGCTCGGTGAACAGAAGGCTTAACTTGGCACCAAGTCGCACCCAATCTTTCGTCGTGTAATTCCTCGTCGGGTTCCGCATTATGAATCCCCTTTCGTGTGTCAGTAGCAAGCATCGACTGTAATCGCCGGAGGGGGAGAGAACTATCGGTTGATTAGTGTATGGCGGGGGCCGGGATCGGTGTATGCGAGGTGATTAGACAATCCATCACGGCGTACTACCAAAACGGCGCCGAACAAAAAATGGCGTTCCGCAATCTAACGGGAACGCCGGGGAGAGAACTGATCGCCAGGGTTTATTCCTATTCTGTAGAAACAGAGTTTCAATGCATCTGGCAGGTACTGGACATCGGGTAAGTGCTGTAGTCCGGATTCGCTGTTGTTTGAATTAGATGGGTACACATCAATCCCATGGCTGAAAACTCCGCCGTGTCTTGTCGCTCGGTTACAGCTGCAAACCGAGACAACCTAGGTAATGCGCCTGATGGTGTAACCCGCTGCCCTCAAGGACTATCTAACAGGACTCAATAGGACTAGAGGCGCACCGCCGGTTTCCCGACAGTGCGCCCTCCGTGGTTCGCGAATCGATGGAACAGTCCTACTCCCTACTTGGTAGTCTAGTGAGAAGGACGGCCGGCGGGTTTCGGCGCTGGCGACGCCATTCTCTGTTGCATTTGTTGCGTTTGCTGCTGGTGCCGCTGCTGCAATTCCTGTGTCTGTTGCTGGTGCCGCTGCTCTACCTGCTGTTTCTTGGCGTCGTTGTTCTGTTTCGCTACCTTCTGGTCTTCCTTCTCCTGCTGCTGCTGGACCTTCTGCCGTTCCTTCTGCTGCTGTGCGTATTGTTTGTCCAGTTGTTGCTGGTTCTTTTTGTCCCGCTTCGCATTACCCGAACTTGGAGCAGTCGGGTGCTCCGCCGGCGGGAGGTCGCGAACATGACTCGGCGCGTTCGATCGAGCGGCATTGTCCTCAGGACGCTGCGCCGATCCATTTTCCCGCGCCTGATTTTCGCCGCGATTGGCCGGAGGCGTATAGTGCCCGCCGGCTTCGCTCGCCTTCACGACGTCGTTGCCTTTGAATTCTCCAGGCCTCCCCGTAGCCGCGATCGGAGGCTTTCCCTGGTTCATCGAAGCGCGTTGCTGCGGATTGGATCGGGCCTCCTGCGCGTGTTGAGTCTGAGCGGCCACAGGACCAACATGTCTCTCGTGCGCCGCGGCCTCTTCCGCCGCTGTCGGGCGCGCAGTGATTCCACCATTGCCGCCGTTGAAGCTGACGCGGTTCACGGTGGTGTTCTCAACCCTAGTTTCATAGACGTCGTGAATATTGGTGACGTTCACGTTCATTACGGCACGGTTGTAGAAAAAGTGTCCGTTGTCCCAGCGGCCGCCCACGAACCCGGTTCCAAAGTAGCCGAAACCGTAGTTGATGCCGCCGTAGAAACCGATCGTCGGTCCCCAATAACCGTCGTAGAAAATAAAGCTGTCGCCACCCCAACCCCAATATCCAGGCGTCCAAAGGAACCCGACCTCAGGTGCCATGACCCAGGTACCGGGCACCCAGTAGTAGTCGCCGAAGTCGTCGCCCCAAGCCCAATAGCCGGGTGTCCAGAGATATCCATCTCCGGGACAAATCGGCTGTTCGTAAACCGGCAGCGGCGGAGGACCGACTGTAATTACCACTCCGACCGCCGCAAACGCCCCGCCCGACATGCACAGCACAACCAATGCGAATAACAGCGTGCGAATGAAACGAATTTGCATGGTGTTTCCTTTGCTCCTCATCCCTCGTTTGCCCGGTATTGATCTCCTGCCGCGGGTTGCGTGGATTGAGCTTTGAATTCTCAAGCAAAAAACCAGCTTTTCATCCCTTGCGTGCTCCGCCCAATAAAACAAGTCAGACCGCGGTACGACGGCCACTCAAAAGGTCAACGGTCAAAACAACGATTGCAACCACCAGTAACAAATGGATCAGGCTTCCGGCCACGTGCAGGCCAAAGCCCAGAAGCCAGAACACCATAAGCACGGCCACAATTGCCCATGCCAATCGCATTGCGCTCCTCGTCGCAGCGAACACGCGCTGCTAGACTCCATTCCACATTACTGGTGGGGAGTCAAGCCACCAATCGTGTTTGATTTGTAGTCGGCCGCGGAAAACCCTGTACCTCAGAGAACACGGCGACGGCAATAAGAATCCCGCGCAGTTTCGCCGGGAACGGCCGTGAGTGCGACCAAACTTATGAAGCGCGACGTCTGCCGACTCGCTTCAAGCCGTCACTACTGTCGTTCGGGGGGTCCTCGACCCGCGATGGATCTCTTCTCAAGGGGTCGGAGTTCGACGGATCGGGCATTGTCGGCAAGTGCTGGCCGCTTTCTGGCGGATTGTCTTTCGACGGATATTGCTGGGTTGGCAGATGTTTTTCGCTTTCGAACGATGGGTTTCGATCCAGCCCATCCGCCGCATCGGTCGGCGTCGGTTCAAGATTCTCTGCGATCGGTTCTGGCATGAATCACTCCTTATGGAACATCTTAACTACAGAGCACATTGCCGCCTTCATTCGTGGGGATCAAGAAATCTACCTGCTGTATTGCACTGCACCACTATGAAGTTTTGGGGATTTGCTTGCCGAGATATTCCACAATGCCGCCAACGCATTGGCAGCGTCCCTTAAAGCGCGCTTCTGGAGACTGATCGCGTCGATGTGCAAAGGCAGGGAACTGCGGCGAACTCGTACGGAACTGGCGCCTTCACAGAGTATGGCCAGGGATTGATCGAATATGTTCTTCAACTGATGCGTGGATCCGGATGTATCGTTGACAGGTTTTTCGTTAACAGTCGCTTCATTCGTCATGATTCCGCCCGCCTTTCAAATTTGCATCCTCGTGCTGGCCGCTATCGCTTTCGTTCTCTGCAATCGCAACCGTTCGACAAGAGAAGGCGAGGAGCAGGAGCCAGTCGTTGAACCGTGGCCGACTCCTGCCCGATAGGTGGGCACATTTGAGGGGTACATTTCACGATCTGGAGCATAGCCAGTTCAGCGGCGACTGAAAATCCAAGCGACTGTGTACTTGCTTTGGGGATCTCCTGTAGGGCCGAAGGAAAAATACACCGTTGTGCGATGTATGCCTCATCCGCACCCGATCGACATCCAGTACGTGATGGATGTGGAAGTCCCGTAGAGAGACCTACGGCGTGGCTTCGGGCAATCTAGGGTCTTGAGGGGATGGATTGAGGGGCTGTCTGAAAATATCGTGGGATTGAAGAAAATAATCATGGTGCTCAGATCGGGTGCTCAGATCGGGCACAGAAGAGGTTTGACATGAACTTACGAATCACCTCAGCAAGCAAATATTCCTTGGCGCTGACCATCGTGGCTCTGATCTTCACCAGCCAGACCTGGGCCGCCGACAATGAAACCGATATCGGCAAGCGCATCGATACGTCCGCACATGTGCTTAACGAAATCATGGCAACTCCCGACAAAGCGATTCCCGACGGCATTATGCACGAGGCAAAGTGCATCGCCGTCATACCCTCGATGGTCAAGGTCGCGTTTATCCTCGGAGGGAATCACGGCAAGGGAATAGCAACCTGCAGGACAGAACACGGATGGAGCGCTCCTGCTCCACTTACCATCACCGGCGGCAGTTGGGGACTGCAACTCGGAGCCCAGGCCACAGACCTGGTGCTGGTGGTTATGACTGACCAGGGAATGGAGCACTTGCTCTCGAGTCACTTCAAACTTGGAGCGGATATCTCAGCCGCGGCTGGTCCGGTTGGACGTGATGCCACCGCTGCTACCGACATAAAGATGAGAGCGGAAGTCTTGACCTATTCGCGCACTCGCGGTCTCTTCGCGGGCATCGATTTATCGGGTGCGGCAATATCGCAGGATAAAGATGAGACCCAGATCCTCTTTGGCCAGATGGTTCCGTTTCAGGATATTCTCCGCGGTCAGGTTGCACCGCCCGCAGGAAGCGAGCCTTTCCTTGCGGCCGTGAGGAGATACTCGATGCAGGCAAAAGACCAGGCTGCGAACAGCAACCCTAATTGAAATTGCGAGCCAAGTTAACCGCGACTGACGGCCAAGCCTCGGTGGCTTGGCCGTTACTTTTTTAGTCTTTGCTCGGATATTCCAAAACTACCGCAGGCGGTACATAGCCAAATCCCTTGAGCTACAGGTTCGAACCGATGTTGAAGTCTCGCATCAGTCTGTACCTTCAAGATGAATTCAATAGCACCGGCTATGCATGTCCGGTGACTTCTGCTGAAGACGGAGCGAATAACATGTACACCATTCTGCTGATCGTCCTCGTACTGATGCTCATTGGTGCACTCCCCGCGTGGCCGTACAGCACGGGCTGGGGGTACTACCCGAGTGGAGGTCTGGGCCTGGTGCTTATCATCATGCTGGTGCTGGTATTAATGGGGCGTGTCTAACGCTGCGGGGAGAGGTCTCGGTGGCGTTCGCTAGAGAAATCGCGTCGCCCGTGGCGAGACACCGCGGTTGCATTTTGATCGCAATCATCAAATGCCTGGAGAATCTGATTGACGAGAGAGACTACTCTTTGGGAGTCAGGTTCTTCGGCAGCCTCAGCGCAGAGTTCCCGCCAGTCTTTTCCTTTACTCTCAACCATGTTGTTCTCTCCAAATCGGGGATAGATGACCATTCCCCGAAAGCACGTACTGTGCCACAACGCTAAGTTGTTGATTGCCGGGGATCGGATTGAGAGCGGTGTGTAATTTGGCTATTCATCCCCGGAATAAAAGGGACCCCATCGCTGTCGCTTCGGGAGCTGCGCTCGTTGCGCAACAGCCGGCACCCATAACCAGCCCGATCGTCGAAAGTCAGGCATACGATGTATTGCGTGGCCCTAAGTTTTCGCGTACTTTTCTTTCCCATGGGGCGTCTGCATAGTCCAGTAGCACAGAATGCGGAAGAAAAAAGAGGGACTCGCATTCTAGTGGTCGACGACAACCCCGCCGTCCGACGCTATCTTCGCGGCGTGCTCGAACAACAGCGCGGTTGGCGAGTCTGCGACGAAGCCCGCGATGGGCAAGAGGCGGTGGACAAGTTCCAGAAGACTAAGCCGGACCTGATTGTGCTGGATTTTCAGATGCCCTACATGAATGGCCTCGACGCCGCTCGCGCTATCTCTCAACTCTCTCCCGAAACACCGATCCTGATGGTTACGCTCTACCTCACGAAACAACTGTCTCAGGAGGCACAGAAAGCCGGGGTTCGTGGCACTTGCGCAAAAACCGATCTGCACCGTGTGGTCGATGCGGTAGGCGCACTGCTGCGGGAAGAGACCTACTTCCCAGTATGAGCATTAGTCCGCCGCGAGAACGGGGGCATTCTCCACGCTTTTTAGCAGCGGTATTTTGGCAGAGATCAGGATACCGGGTGTGCAGGATTGAATACCAAGCTGACCGCCAAGATCGCGCATGCGCTCCCGCATTCCCGCCAGGCCGACGCCGGAATTCATCCCGTTCGTCCGAATAGCTGTCAGCGCCTCCGGCGCAATTCCTTTTCCGTAGTCTCTTATGCTAAGAAGCACGCTGTCCGGCAAAAGCTCCAGTCTGACCTCGGCCCTGCTGCTGCCGGAGTGGCGGTGAATATTTGTCAAACTCTCCTGGAGAACCCGGAAAAGCGCTAGCGCGACCGGTTTGGGGAGCCTGCCCATATCCTCGGGAAGATCGACTTTGACTTCAATTCCGCTGCGCTGGGCGAATCCCTCCACATACCATTTGGCCGCCGAAGAAAGCCCGGCTTCATCCAGAAGCGGCGGGTGCAGTAAGTGCGAAATCGTTCGCGTTTCGGACATGGCTTGATCAAGCAGTTGAATCGCTTCCGGAAGGGAACCGTCGCGGCGCTGGGCGGCGAATATCTCCAGATTCATCTTCGCGCCGGCCAGGTACTGCCCCAGACTGTCGTGGAGTTCGCGGGAAAACTTCCGGCGCTCCGCATCCTGCACCTGCAGCAAGCGGCCAGTGAGGCGACGAAGCGATTCCTCGCTATCGCGGACGGTCTGTTCCGCTTGCTCGCGCGCCGTGAGCTCCGCGGATAACAAACGGTAGTTTACGGTGAAGAGCACTAGAGCCAGGACGAACGCGACCGCCAGAGTGACGACGGTCACGATAACCAGCCGATGTGAGGTCTTTTCCCGCTTCTCCAGAAGACGTTGTTCTTCTTCGCGCATCTCCTGCATGATCGATGTGATCTGGGAGGAAATGGGCACGGCCTGACGCGACAAATCGGCTTGTTGCTGGACATCAGGAGACATCTGCTTGTGTAACCGGACCGACTCGCGAAAAATGGCGATTCTGCGCTTGGTCACGTCTTCAAGACGCGAACCCAGTTCCTGCTGCCGGGGATTGTCCTGCGTGAGTTTCCGCAAATGTTGGAAGGTCGGGGGGATGTCGGCAACAGCGGTTTCGAATTCGCTCAGGAAATCGGCGGTATTTTCGTTAATGTAGCCACTTCGCGCACGCCCCGCACGTGAAAGAGCGGAGTCGATGTCTCCAATTGCAGCGCGAACTTCATGGGTATGAACCACCCATTTTTCACTTTCCGACAGACGCGTGATTGCAAAGTAGGTCGCCAATCCGCCCAGGAACAGCAGCGATAAAGCTGATGCGAATGCCGCCTGAGCTTTCTTCCGTGGAGACATTAGTTTCGGATTCAACATCTAAAAATTGCCGATGTGCTTGCCCACCTCGGCCCAGCGATTGCACCGATCGAGCTCGGCCGTGAGCCACAAGATCTTCTCCGGATCCCTCACGATGGTCGCGTGCAGGAGCAGTTCGTGCCACTGCTTTTCCAATTTCTCCGCCGAGACTTCCCTTCGAATGCGCGACGGGGTGAGGGGCTTGCGGCAGTTTCCGGACTTCGAATTGCTTCCTCGCGAAGCGCGACCCCGAAGAGAGCTGGATCCCAACAAGACGGGGCGCTTCACTATGTCACCTCGCCTTGAGCCAAAACGGACGGTGTGGGCCGCGGAGGCCTGCATTCAGTGCTGACGAGGACGCGCAATCCCCGCAATGCGTCATCAAGGGCACGCGCTTCCTCTTCGGGATTGGAATCATTCTGTCTCAGTTTCGAGGCGCGCTGCTGGATCGCTATTTCGGCGGCGTCGATTCGCGCTCGCAATTCTTCCGGGCGAAGCTCAATTAGAGCGGCGCGGTAGAGTTCTTGCCAGGTAGAGTTCATAGTCATGACGTCCCCTCAACTTTCTGAGTGCAGTCACCCAGTGATCCCAGAATACCTATCGCACTAAAAAAGGGTGGTAATACTTCATGTGCAAGAACTAACGAAGCCGAGGGAGAATAAAATTCCGATGCAATTCCGGTAAAATTAAAAGTATAATAAACGAATTTTACGATCAATGATAAAAGAATTCTTGATAATACGAAATAGGAATAATATGTAAAATTCGTAAAGTTTCGAGAGAATTTCTGAGAATGAGGTGAGTATGGCTAAAGAAACCGGAGGCAAATCCCAGAAAGCTCCTTTGAAATATGACCGTGTGGTTCTGGCCGACATTCGGAGAACCCGCCGTGGAAAGCACCACGATTTGCTGGGTGGGATTTTTCAGGATCTGGAATCCTTGCCCGAGGGATCGGCAATCAAGATTCCGCTGACACAGGTAGATGGTACAACGTTGGCCAATCTGCGATCTGCCGTTCATCGCGCGTCGTCTTCGAAAGGGCTGGGCATAGAAACATTGTCGGACGAGGAAAACTTTTACATTTGGAAAGCCGCGAAATAGGTCAAGCATGTTTGCCTCTTTCGGTTGGGCGACTACAGGATCATCTGTATATCGCTACCGTCAAGCGCGGAACTAGACTAAGCGGGATTTTGGGGTCCAGTTCTTGGGGGCAATTGACTCGGAGGCAATTGAAATGAGCATCGCCGTAGTTCCGGGCCATGTAGTTCCAGGCCATGATGTCACGATGCCCATGGTGGCGCATTGGGGGCATTCCGTACAGTTCTATGGAGAGGATTCGTCCCTGCTTGACGAATTGAGCCGCTTCATCGGAACGGCGCTGGTGGCTGGTGACTCCGCCGTTGTCATTGCCACCAAGGCGCATCGGGATGGTCTTGCCCAGCGGCTGCAGTCGCGCGGTTTTGCCACGGCGACGGCAGTTGAACAGGGCCGTTATGTCGCGTTAGATGCGGCGGAGACCCTGGCAAGGTTCATGCGAGACGGTTGGCCCGATGCCGGTCTTTTTACTAGCGTAATCGGCAGCGTGTTAGGACAGACTGCCGCGGTCGGCGGAAGGACTCGCTGCATTGCCGCATTTGGGGAAATGGTCGCCCTGCTGTGGGCGCAAGGAAATGCTGAGGCCGCGGTCCGGCTCGAGCAACTGTGGAATGATCTGGCCCGAACCTACTCTTTGTCCCTCCGCTGTGCATACCCGATGAGCGCCTTTAACCGTGAAGACCACGGCGACCCGTTTCTTAGAATCTGCGCGGAACACTCCCAGGTAATTCCAGTCGAGAGCTACACGGCTCTGCCCAGCGAAGAAGAACGCTTTCGCAGCATCACTCGTCTGCAACAAAAGGCGCAGGCGCTGGAGACCGAGGTGGCGGAGCGCAAGCAAGTTGAGGATGCCTTGCGCCGCGTCAAGGCCGATCTTGAATCCCAAGTGGAGCAGCGCACCACCGCGCTCAGGCAGCTTTCATCCCGATTGCTGAGTTTGCAGGACTCGGAGCGTCGCCGCATTGCGCGCGAGCTGCATGACAGCCTGGGGCAATATTTGGTTGGCTTGAAGCTCAATGCGCACATGCTCCGCCAATCGCCGGAACGCGAGGAATTGTGGTCCGAAGCGGACAAGCTGATGGAGCAGTGCATGTCTGAGGTCCGCACGCTGTCGTATCTGCTGCATCCGCCTACGATGGACGCGGCCGGCTTTGCTTCCGCCGCCCGCTGGTATGTCGAGGGCTACGGACAGCGCAGTGGACTGAACGTGACCCTGGATGCTCCGGCCGATCTGGAGCGCTTGCCGGACGCCGTCGAACTCGCGTTGTTTCGCGTGCTCCAGGAAGCTTTAACCAATGTGCACCGCCATTCTGGAGCGTCGGCGGCTGAGGTTCTGGTTCGGCAAGACGCCGAACAAGTGATCCTGGAAATCAAGGATAACGGACGCGGAATACCCGAAGAACTGCTGCGTCATTTTCGCGCGACCGGCGCCGGCACAGGGGTAGGAATCGCAGGTATCCGCGAGCGAGTGCGGGAGTTGGGGGGAAAGCTGACGCTCGAGTCGAACAGCAACGGTACGCTGGTGCGGGTTGGGGTACCCCTCGATCCGGCAGTTCATCGTGAACAGCAGGTGTAGTCGGATGGGTGGGAGGTTGTACTCGCCGATGTCCGGCATCATTAGAGTGCTAACGTTCGGATTACGACTGAAAGCAGGAAAACGATCCGCGTTCGGCGGTCCCCCCAAACCGGAAAGACGGTATGACAATTCGTATTTTGGTGGCAGACGACCATCCGGTTGTGAGGCACGGTCTGAGGACTTTACTGGGCAGTCGCTCCGAATGGGAAATTATCGATGAGGCGGAAGATGGAATCGAAGCCGTGGAGAAGGCCGACCGTCTGAAGCCAGATGTCATTTTGCTCGATGTCAGTATGCCGAGAATGGACGGTTTGGAAGCTTGCCGTCGGATTCGGAAAAGTGTGCCGAAGTCTGAAATTTTGATCGTCACTCAACACGATTCTCCGCAAATGATGCGTGAGGCGTTGAGTGCGGGCGCCAGAGGGTACGTCGTAAAGTCCGATGCGGCCAGGGATTTGTTGGCAGCTGTGGATGCGGTGAGCCAGCACAAGTTTTTCACCGCGCAAAACCGCGGACTAGCTGGCGATTCTAAGCGAGGTGACCAATGAAGCTGCGGATCCTGATAGCTGATGACCACGAAGTTGTACGCCGCGGACTGGCCGCTCTTCTGCAATCGCATGAGGGTTGGGAGATCTGCGGAGATGCCAAAGACGGTCGCGAAGCGGTCGAAAAGGCGAAGCTGCTGAAACCCGACGTCGTAATTCTGGATGTCGGCATGCCCAACCTCAACGGCCTGGCTGCAACCCGCCAGCTATTGCAACAAAACCCGCAGCAGAAAGTCATCGTTCTTACAATCACAGATTCGGACCAGGTAATCCGGGAAGCGCTCGACGCCGGTGCGCGTGGCTTTGTGTTGAAGTCGGACGCCGCGCGAGATTTGGTGTCGGCCGTGGAAGCTCTGCAGCGGAACCGCATGTTCTTTACACCGCGGGTGAACGATATGGTGCTCGCGGGCTTTCTCGACAAGGGCTACAAACCTTCCAATGGAGAAGCGCCGAGGCTGCCGACATTGACGCCGCGTGAGCGCGAAGTGATTCAACTTCTGGCGGAGGGGAAAAGCTCGAAGGAAGTCGCCTCTCTTCTGAACCTTAGCACCAAAACCGCGGAGACTCATCGCAGCAACATTATGCGAAAACTCGACATTCACTCCATCCGCGATCTGGTTGTGTACGCGGTCAAGAACGATATTATCCAGGTCCAGGTGGCCTCGGCCGCGACTACTTCAACGCCAGGTTCCGCCGCATAGTGCGTGCCAACAAAAAAGGGGAAACCGGTAAACGGCTTCCCCGTGAGAGGCACACCTGGCCGGATGTGGCAAGAGAGACAATGTCCCTCCGCAACCAGAATTTCCCCTTTGGCGATTGACTCGGCGCTGACGCTTACCGGGTTCGGGGGCGCAATGGGGGCAATACCAGCTCGCCAGGACAACAAGGAAAAAGACCAGCAGCCCGAGGAAGGCCGGCGCAACCGCCGCGACAGCAATGCGCCTAATCATTGCACCCTGTCTGAACCCGGCGTCGCTTCGCCAAAGACGCGACCCATAACAAAAACTCCCCCCTTCACCTTGCGGTAAGTCCGCGTTGCCAGCGAAATTCAGCATCTGGACGAATCGATTGGACGATGCTATCGGCAACACCTAAGTATCGGCCGAAACCGGTGCGATAGACGTGAGTTCCAATAACCGATCAGGCGGCTGCGATCATGTGCCGCTTCGCTAGCGCCTCAATTTCAGGCTCAGTCACTGCCGAGAGGTCTGCGCTTTTGGTGGCGATGACCCGTCGAGAAATGTCGGGATGATGGGTCTTCAAATATTCTTTCAAGAACTCGGCGGCGTTGCTTTTTCCCGTGGCATGACCGATGAGGACGATCTCATTCGCCGGAGTGATATCCTTCGCGATCTCTTCATAAAACGAATCCTCTTCGGGTACACGCTCGCCACGGTAGTGAGCTTCCTTTCGATGAATCAAATGATGATGGAAATAATAAGGATCGTAAGGTCGCACCTTGCGTTCGTCGGCCGGCCGGCTTCCATCGAAATCCTGGTAGACATGGGCGGTATGGTGGTCAATGACGACGATCATCCGGCTGGGCTGGGCCGGTTCTTCTACTGGCGAACCTGATTTATTCGCGTCCGGTCCGGCTTCCTTCAAGAATTTACGCAGCCGGGAAACTTCCTCGACGCCTAGATCGTGAGTATGCGGCTTCTTGAAAAACACGCTTTGGCCGTTGACGACGAACACAAATTCATCGTTGCCGTGCGGTTGGACCTCGCCCAGATGCTCGATCAGTTCGACGGCCTCGCTCCAACTCAGGTTATGGGGCAGCTTGCCGCTGAGAAGATTCTGATAGAGCGATTCGAGATGCTTACTCACGGTGTATTCTCCTTCACAAATAATTAAGTTCGATCGACATGCATCTCGAACGAGCACCATTAAGCCACGGCCGACGGGACTAAAACAATTGGACCTTGGTATCGGCGACAGGTTCGTATCCAGCTGGCAACTCAGTCGCGAGGTGGATGGCGGACGGGTTCCAACCTTAGCCGGCCTTAAGCGCCCAAGGCTGGCTCGCCGATGCAGACCCATCGCCACAAGCGGCAAGCCAAGCGTTTGACGAGGTGGTGGGGAGACACGGAGACGCGGGATTGGCACTCGATTTTGCGCGCCGCGCTCTCGTTCGCAACGCCGCAGCGAGGGGAGGCCTTGCGGAATTCGCGTCCGAATTGTTCAGCGAGGCATCGGGTTACTACGCCTCGCGCGACCTTCCGATGGTTGAAGAAGTTCTGGCCATGGCGCAGGAACGCAATATCACTGCGATTGTCTTCGAAGTCCCAAACCATCTGATCGGGCAAGGGAACGGTTCATGCCTGGGCCACGGTGTCACTCTACGGCCATGCTCCCGAGATGCAGGTGTCACGTTGGGGTCTTCCGCTCATCACGCACCTCTTGCTGAACGATCCCGGCAATCAGGAAGTGAAAGAAACCTACAACAAATCAGTGCCATCAGGTAACATCGCTTTATTGTCGGGATACATCGCAGACTTTACCCAGAAGATGGCTACCTATGCAGGTTCTGTCATGAACCCGGAAGAATACGGAAAGCAAATAGCCTCTCGACTATGCCCGATCACCTTGCCCTATGAATTAGGAACGGCAGCTGCATTTGATCCCGCGGGATTCAATGGGAGGGCACTGGGTGACAATGTTGTGGATGTGATGCTTACATTGGCGTCAAACAGGCCCCGCCAGGGAGGCGTAGCTCCTGATCGCAGTCGGATCCGTAA
>Ga0187847_10002965_pt1 | contig 13289 bp, 11 predicted proteins | sample June2016WEW_4_10_FD_132458 | JGI IMG/M metagenome (GOLD analysis project Ga0187847, IMG submission 132458) | Peatland microbial communities from SPRUCE experiment site at the Marcell Experimental Forest, Minnesota, USA - June2016WEW_4_10 | ecosystem: Environmental > Terrestrial > Soil >...
ATCTTCGATCTGGCATCGCTAACGAAAGTGATCGTCACCAGCACAGCGGTGATGCAACTCGTCGAACATGGCAAGCTGCGGCTGAACGATCCGGTAGCGAAATACCTGCCCGAGTTTGCCCAGAACGGAAAACAAGACATAACAATCCGTCAGCTATTCACGCACTATTCTGGCCTCGCGCCCGATCTGGACCTGAAAACCCAGTGGGAAGGCAAGCAGACAGCCTACGACATGGCGTTTGCCGCTACTCCGGAAGATGCCCCCGGTTCAAGGTTCTCCTACAGCGATATCAATTTTATCGTGCTGGGTGCGCTCATAGAACGCGTCTCCGGCGAAACGCTGGACCAATATTCATCGCGTCACATTTTTATTCCGCTCAAGATGCCGCACACGCGTTTCTTGCCGCCCACAACATGGCGAGTCAAAATCGCGCCCACGCAGTATGACGAGCACGAGCACATGCTGCGTGGGGTAGTGCACGATCCAACCGTGCGGCGAATGGGAGGTGTGGCGGGACAGGCAGGCCTGTTCTCAACTGCCGACGATCTCGCCAGATTCGCTCAGGCCTTGCTTAATGGTGGCGAGGGAATTTTGTCCGCGGCATCGGTAGAAAAGATGACTTCACCCGAGCAGCCACCATCAGCGCCAGTGCTGCGCGGTTTCGGCTGGGATATCGATTCCCCCTATTCCTCCAACCGCGGCGATCTGCTGCCCGTCGGAGGCTACGGCCACACCGGTTTCACCGGAACCTCGCTCTGGATCGATCCCGCCACGCAGACCTACATCATCCTGCTGACGAATGCCGTCCATCCACGAGGGAAAGGAAACGCGGTCGCTTTGCGCTCGAAGGTCGCGACCGCCGTAGCCGCCGCACTGTCTCTGACCACCAGCGAGAAAGATGCGCAGCATTGGGAAAATATCACCGGCTACAACGAAGCCCAAAGCGCAGCGCGCCGAATGAGCGCCCGCAATGGCACCGTGAAAACCGGAATCGATGTTCTCGAAGAACACGGTTTCGATCTCCTGAAAGACGCGCTGCAAACTCCCGGCCGAAAAACGAAAATCGGCTTGCTCACCAACCAGACCGGAGTCGACTCCCAAGGGCGGCGCACCATTGACGTTCTGGCGCAAACCCCCGGAGTCTCGCTCGACGCAATCTTCAGTCCCGAGCACGGAAGCGCAGGCAAGCTCGACACGCTTCACGTCGGTGACACAAAAGACCAGGCGACCGGTACTCCGGTCTACAGCGTATACGGCGGCTCCGACGCCGCGCGCCGCCCGTCACTCGATGTGCTGAAGACCCTGGACGCGGTGCTATTCGACGTCCAGGACGCCGGCGCGCGCTTTTATACCTACGAAACCACGCTGGGATATTTCCTGGAAGCCGCGGCCAAAGCCGGAATCGAGCTGATCGTGCTCGACCGCCCGAATCCGGTTACAGGTTCATTCGTGCAAGGCCCAGTCTCCGATCCCGGCAAAGAAAATTTCAACAACTACTGGACCGTTCCGATCCGCCACGGCATGACGATCGGCGAACTGGCGAAAATGTTCAACGCAGAACGCAACATCAACGCCAAGCTGATTGTTGTGCCCATCGAAGGCTGGCAGCGTGGCGATTGGTTCGATTCCACAGGTCTGGAGTGGATTAGCCCATCACCCAACCTGCGCAGCGTCACCGAAGCGGCTTTATATCCGGGAGTCGCAGTGATCGAGGGCACGAACATCTCCGTTGGTCGCGGCACGGATTCTCCCTTCGAACTCGTCGGCGCGCCCTGGATCAAAAGCCGCGAATTCGCCGCGTATTTGAACGACCGCGGCATCGCCGGAGTAAGGTTTGTTCCAGTCACCTTCACTCCGACCTCTGCCATTTACAACGGGCAAACCTGTCAAGGTGTAAACGTAGTCCTAACCGACCGCAATGCGCTGGATGCTCCAGAGTTCGGAATCGAACTGGCCTCGGCTCTCAAAAAGCTATATCCCTCCGACTACAAAATGGAGCGCATCACTGAGCTGCTGGTCAATCAATCGGTATACGACGCCCTGGTTGCAGGAGAAGATCCTCGACGCATCGCGCAGGATTGGCAGGACGGGTTGGAGAAGTTTGAGGCGGTCAGGAAGAAGTATTTGATTTACTAACCGCTGCGTCCTGAGGTCATTTCTACGTAAATCCATACTTACCAGCTTATGGTCTTCAGTTCAAGGAATACTTGCACAATCCGCAACTCAAACAGGTCGTTGAAAACAATGACTGTTATCCACGTCTTTGAACTTTCGCCAGACGGCAATGAAGGATGGACTGAGAATGCACTCTACCGCTTTACCGGAGGGACCGACGGGGGATCGCCAAACTTCGCCGGCCTCACATTGGACAGTGCGCCGGTCCTCCGAAAGACGGGAGCGCTCCAGAGGGCACTCTCGCGCTCGATCAGGCCGGAAATCTGTACGGGACGACGACAGGCGGGGGCTCCAGGAACCTTGGCACTGTGTACGAGGTGGTTGCAAGTAAGAACGGATGGAAGGAGAAAGTTCTTCACAACTTTAGGGGCGGTAAAGATGGCCAGGATCCGTGGACGGGAGTAGCGCTTGACAACAGCGGCAATATTTACGGGACTTCTGCCCAAGGCGGCCAGTGGAACGCGGGAACCGTCTATGAGCTACAACCTCAGGCTGGGAGGGCTTGGTACAAGGAGATGGTGCTCTGGAGCTTCGACAGTTCGGACGGCAATCTCCCGGAGGGCGGTCTGGTTCTGGACAGCGCAGGGGACCTATACGGCACAACCTCGGGTGGGGGCGCTTACAGTTGGGGCGTTGTCTTCAAGCTGGTTCCTTAAGAGCTAAGAGCCGGGCCAGCTTTGTCTTTTGGAACTTTGCGAAGCTACGGCACGATGCTGTTGGCACCAGAAGACTTTCCAGCAACCATCGACGGCGCTCGTTCAAGGTCCGCTGCGATGAGCCTATGATGTCAGGACCGGAGAAATTCGAGGTCAGACGCAACGTCCCAGGCAACTAGTTTGAGTCGCAACCCAGAGAGAAGCGCAGGGCAGCACACACCCCATTCATTCGTGCAGAACTAAGCTGGGCCACACGTCCCCCGGGGCGCTGCTCCAACGCCGTAACCGCATTGTGCAGGTTCACCGCGCACGGAGCCCATTCCTTCTCTAAGATATTCCACTCTAAATTTTGCAGAGACCGCGAAATTTAGAGTGGGGTGCCAGCTCGATGCCCCGGCGGTTCAGAGCGGATCAGGTCAATGGACCGGCGAGCTAGTACGTTTCACAGGGGGTAAGCTCGTCGATTAGTGTAAGGACATCGTTCTCCAATCCCCCCAGATCCGTAAGGTCAAGGGGAGTATTCGCCTGCTGCTCGAAGATGGGTTCGTAATCTGATACGTTGATGTAATTTTCCTGCCCCAGAAAGTCAGAGAACGATGCAGGGGTTGACCACGCACAGGAGGCGTCAGGTGTAATAGTGAACGTTGATGACCCTGGGCAGGCTTCGAGCCACGTCAAGAAGTTGGTTAAACCATTCACTGCGTTGGTACGAACCGTCTCGTTCGTCGCTTTGGGAGTCGCGTACAGAACTTCGCCGGCAAATTCAGCAGTGACCGTACTAACCAAAAGCAGTTGGCTCCCAACCGAATAGTTGCCGGAGCAGGTAGTGGCGCTGGCGGGTGCCGCAACCACGGCGGAAACACCGAAGGCAAACAACAGTACTGCGAGTGTCTTTTTCATGGTAATTCTCGGCAAGAACGGACGCCTGGGATTTTGCAGCAAGCTGCAAGAGCGACCGTACACATGAATTCGGACAGCGCGGGCTCGGGTACGTCCGAATCGGTGCGGCAGTTCTAGCTCAGATTGATTGCGTCCCAACAAAAAAATTTATCTGTTACGGAGTCAGGATATGACGAGTTGCAACAGTGACGGAAAGTGAGAGTCGTGTTACGTATACGAGACGATTTGCAGGTGTTGCATTGACGTAACAAATGCCGGTTACTCAACGCGCTTGTTCGGAAAGCCGGAACTACGGCTCGCCATCTGACGAGCGATCAATTTGGGACCGAGGGCGGAGGCTGGCCTGTCTTTCTGGGCACTATCATAATCGAGCCGCTATTTACATCGTGATATCCAACCTTGCCTTCCACAAACAGTTCGGGCAACCATAGTCGCAGCAAAGGCAGTATGACGCACAGCGCAATAAGAATCGGGTATAACTTCTTGGTTTTCTAGATCTTGATATCTAATCTATTTGATATGTAGATTTTACGAGGCGACCCCGGCCTAACTCCAATGCTTTCAAGATCATGGTGGGGAGGGGGTATACCCCTAATTACAGAAAGGTTAACAGCTTACCTTCGGCGACATCAGCGCACGTCGGCAGAGCGGATAACCCTCCCGACAATCCCGGCATCCCACCGCCTAAATCCATGTTAATCTCTGGCTAATCACGTGCAGATCAGCGAAGAACGACTTCCGGAGGTCATGATGCGAGGAGCGCTAACAATACTGCTGTTCACCGGAATAGCTCTCGGGCAGAAATCCGCCACTCCGGCTCCCGCTCCCAACGACCTATCCAAGCTCGCGCCCACAGCCACTCAGCATTCCGAGGAAGGCACCAACGAAATTACGATCCCTGCCGGCACCAAAATTCCGCTGACGCTCAAGCAGGCAATCTCTACCAAGAACGCTCGCGAGGGCGATTCGGTCTATGCCGAAACGGTTTTTCCTTTTGTGGTGAATGAACGTGTGGTTGTCCCATCCGGCACTTATGTCCAAGGCAAAATTGCCCACGTCGAGCGCGCCGGGCACGGCAAGGGACGCTCGGAAATCCTGATGCACTTCACCACGCTGATCTATCCCAGCGGATACACAGTAATGCTCCCCGCCTCAGTGGAGAACACCCCCGGCGCGGACGACAAGGGCGTGAAGGACGCCGAAGGCACCATCCAGCAGGATAAAGACACAGGCAAGAAAGTTGAAGATGCCGCCAAGAATGGCGTCTATGGGACGCTGGGCGGAGCCACAGCCGGAGGCCTAGCCACGGGCGGGCTCAATGGTGCGCGAGTCGGCGCAGGAGCTGGCGCGGTAGCTGGCGTGGCTTGGGCTCTATTGAAGCGCGGACCCGACGTCAAACTTGAGGTGGGAACCTCGATCGAGATGGAGATCCAGCGTCCGATTCCCATCGATCCCGCCCGCATCGCAGTTGCGAAAGCGATGCCATAGCCGCTCACAGTAAAATCCGCAAAACTCGCAATTCACTTCAGATTGAAAAGCGCATTCACGTGCGCCGTTACAGTCACAGCCTGTGGCGTGAACTCCTCAGTCGGGGCGGGCGCAGCCGCGCCTGGCGCGACTGACATTGCCCGAGCCATGTGCATCGGCACCGGGCGTGCGTTCTCAAACGTATCGACCGATGCATAAGACAACTCTCCCAAACCGCGGCCACTCGCCCGCGCCAGGGTATCGGCAGAGTTTCGCGCCCGGCGGTAAGCATCTTCCACGGCCTTGTTCTTGGCCTCGTCAATATTTTCCAGCGTGTAGTTCAGCGTCTGCCGCTCGCTCACATTGGCCTCAGCCAGTTGCTGAGTAATCGGCCCAATCTTCGAAAAGTCCTTCAGCTTGAGCGTAACGTCGGCAGTCACCCGGTAACCAATCACTTTCTGTTTAGCATTCTTCCAGTCGTACATGGGTTGAACTGAGAAGAAGCCAACATTCGCGGCTTTCGCTTCAATTCCGTTCGCGTGCAAAACCTGTCGAACTTGCTCCACATCTTTTGACGCATGTTGGTACGCAGCCTGTGAAGAATCCTCCTGCGCCGAAACATTGAACTCCAGCACCGCCGTATCCGGAGCCGATTCGTACTTCCCGTCCGCTCCGACATAAACCGAATTCGGAGCAGCGGTGAGAGCCGGATGATCCTGCGCACACATAGTTCCCGCAAGAAAGAGGAGGAAAACGGCACAAGGTAGAAGCTTCATTCAAACTCCCATGGACCTAAGGCGAAGTAGGTCGCCTCACATATAGGAACGCCGAAACAACCGGAAATTGCATGGGAATGCTCTAATTACGCGGCCTTTACGAAGCGCCCTTGGCACTGGCCGAGTAGCTGAAAGGCATCTGAGAGTTGATCTCTCTTCGTAGGTCTTCGAAAATCTCGTCGGGCATCTTCAAAAATACATCGACGACCTCAGGATCGAACTGACGTCCTGACCAAGTCTTAATCTCCTCGCGGGCTTGCCCCATAGTTCTAGCCGGACGATACGGCCTGTCCGAAATGATCGCGTCGAGTGTATCCGCAACCGAAAAGATTCGTGCTCCCAGCGGAATCTCATTCCCTTTCATGCCACGTGGATAGCCCGTTCCGTCGAAATGCTCCTGGTGCGAATAAACGATGTCGCAAGCCTCGGCGAGGAAGGGAATCTTCTTAAGCATCTGGTAGCCGTGATAGCAATGCTCGCGCATAATGGCGCGTTCTTCGTCGTCCAGTTTCCCGGGCTTGAATAGAATCTTGTCAGGGATTGCCATCTTGCCGATGTCGTGCAGAAAAGCTCCACGCGCAATGACCTATATCTGTTCGCGCGGAACTCCCATTTCCCGTGCAATCGCGATGGTAAACGCGGTAACCCGCCGCGAGTGGCCTTCGGTTTCCGCGTCTTTCAAATCCAGAGCGTCGCCCAGAGCCTGCAGCGTGTTGTCATAAGAGCGCTCCAGGTCCCGCAGCGCCTCTTGCAGTTGATCGGTTCGCGCCTCGACCAACGACTCCAGATTCGTCTGATAAGTCCGGTTTTCCAGCTTCAGGCGGCGGTTCTCGAGCGCCCGTCCCACCGCATTGAGCAACTGCTCCCGTTCGAAAGGCTTCAGCAAATAATCGTAAGCGCCATTTCGAATGGCGGCCAGGGCAACCGAAATGTCATGCACCGCCGTAACCATCACCACTGGCATGTCGGGAAATTTTTCTTTCGTGCGTTCCAGCAGACCGATGCCGTCCAGATCCGCCATCATCAAATCGGACAGCATTAGCTCGAATGTCTCGCCGGAATTGAGCAGAGCCAGCGCCTCAGTGCCGGAACCCGCCTGTTTGCAGGCGTATCCGGCGGCGGACAGGATAGCGCTGACAATCTCGCGGATTGCCTCTTCGTCGTCCACTACGAGGATGCGATCTGGCATGGGTGTGTTTGAAGATACTATCGGCGATTCTATCCTAGAGTTGAGATACCGAAAGTAACCACTCAGGTCCGGAAAGGACATTGAGATCGGGCTTGGGCGTGATATTCAGAATTCAGGCACTGTTACGTCCGAGCACGCGCCTGAATCACCCGAATGATCATCGTCACAATCTGGTCGCTATGGAATGCCACCGCACAGCCCGCTATCAGCAGGCTGAAGCCGGGAGAGTGGGCCATGCTCGCGGTTCTTGCCGCGTCGTGGATCGTATTATCGGTTTTTCGTGAACGTTACCTCACCTTCTGGGCCGCGGCCTGGACCGTATTCGCGAGCTCGCGTTTAGTGGGAATTCACGGCGCGAGCATGCACATTCCCGGCCGCTACATTCCCTTGGCGGAGCAGGCTGCGTTCGTCGTTGCGATCGGCTTATTCGGCGCAGCGATCTTCACCTACATACGCGAGCGAAATCTTTTAGCTCCGCTGGCTGCAGTCACTGCGTGCACCGCGGGTTTTGCCGCGGTCCGGCCTGTTCTGTGGCCCGATTCCTTACCTCTGCGCTTCGCTCTCGAAATTTCGTACCGCCTCGTTCTGCTTACAGTCGTGGTAGCTCTGCTCCGCGCACGCCGAGGCCGTCGCGAGATAACAACATGGTCGCTTGGGGCACTCCTTCTAGTCCAGCATCTGAATTGGAGCCCCTTCGCCGACCAGATTCCCGCCTCACTACTCACGACCGCAGATATCGCTCTGGGGATGACGATGCTGTTGGTCGTCATCCAGGAAGCCCGCGCTCGTAGTCTGCGATTGCGGGCCATGCAGGCAATAACTGAAGGCATCATCCTCGCGCAACAGCAGGGCGGCATGATGGACAAGGCTTTGGAGGAATTGCAGAGCCTTACCAAAAGTAAAGCCGCATGGTTTCGCCTGATCGAGGGCGGACATCTGGTCGCTACGCATGCCGTGGGAGTTTCGGCCGATTTCGTGCGCGAAGTAGGTGTTGCGGAGATGACGCTATCCGTCTCGCAAATGCTCGATCAGGGCCACCCCGCCCCCGGCTACCGTCTGAAAACAAAATTAGATGACGAACAATTGCTCAAGTCGGAAAAACTCCGCTATCTGCTGTTGGTGCCCGTTGTAGGCAAGAAGTCGCCCATCGGGGTTCTGACGTTAGCAAGCACCCGCGAGAGAAGGCCGACCGGCGAGGAACTCGACTTCCTCGAAACCTGCGGCCGCCAACTAGGAATTTCGATAGAGAACTTCCGCTTGCTCGAGCAGGTGCTGCGCTCGCAACGGCAATGGCGAAACACCTTCGATTCGGTTCACGACATCATTCTGGCGCACGACGCCGAGTTCCGCATCATCAAAGCCAATCAAATTCTTCTTGAACAACTGCAGCAGTCCTCCTCTGACGTGATCGGTAGCACCTGCGAGTCGGTCCTGCCGCACAGCCTCGGAGAATGGACAGGCTGCCCTTATTGCGCTCGCGGCGACGAGGAAATCACGGAAGGCGCGGACCCTTGTTTTGGCGGCTTCTCGATGGTTTCCACTTCTTCCTACAGTGAGCAGGGCAGCAAGCAAAAGGGCGTAATTCACATCGTCAGGGACATCACCGAACGGCGCTCGGCGGAAGAAAAATATCGACTGCTGTTCGATCAGGTGCAGGAAGGTGTGTACGTTGCCACGCCGGCGGGGCGAGTGCTGGACTGCAATGATGCTTTTGTGCAACTTCTGGGATTCCAGCGCCGCGAGCAGGTTCTTGCGCTGAACCTGGAAGAGGATATTCGCATCGATGCCAGCCAGCGTGAAGCCTTTCACAAAACCATCGAGCAACAGAATTATGTCCGCAACTTCGACGTGACCATGCGTCGCCAGGACGGAACTCTGCTGCAGGTCGCCGAAAGCAGTTTTGCCACTCGCGATACCGGCGGCAAAATCGAGCGCTATCAAGGTTTCGTTTTGGATGTAACGGAAAAGCGTCGCGCCGAAGATGAAATGCGGCGCCGCAACCGCGAACTCAACGCTCTCAACGCAATGGCCGTGGTTGCCACCCAGTCCTTCGATCTAGATGAAATTCTCAACTTAACACTGCGGCAAGTGGTCTCACTATTCGGAGCCGAGAGCGGCGCTGTCTATCTCTCGGACTCCGACGCCCCCACTTATCGCCGCCGCGCCGCGTGGGGACCGCGCAGCCGCGATGCTTCGCGCCCGGCAGAAATCAGCTTTGCCGATGGTTTCGGCGACCTGGTTATGCGTTCGCGCGCGGAGGTGATCAGCGCGGAATATCTTCCGCATCTCACCGGCGCAGTCGCGGAGTTCATCCGTTCCAGCGCCGACGGTGCCTGGACCTGGGTTCTCTTTTGGGGCAAGGACAGCCCGATTGGCATGATGGGACTGCGCACCCATGTCGAGTATCAATATTCCACCGGGGAAGAAAACCTGCTGGTCGCAATCAGCCGCCAGTTGGCGACGACTATCGAAAAAGTCCGATTGTACGAGGAAACCTGCAAGGCCTACGAAGACTTGCGGCGCACCCAGGAACAACTGCTGCAAAGCGAGAAAATGTCGGCGGTCGGCCAGTTGATCGCGGGCGTAGCGCACGAACTAAACAATCCGCTAACCGCGATCCTGGGTTATGCGCAATTGCTGGAAACCGAAGGGTTGAACGAGCGCGCTCAAGACTACGTTGCCAAAATGTTCAAGCAAGCGCAGCGCACTCACCGGGTCGTCCAGAATCTGCTCTCCTTTGCGCGTCAAAGAAAACCGGAGCGTTCGGAAGTCGATATCCGCAAGGTTCTGGAAGAAACGCTTACCCTCCGCGATTATGACCTCAAGGTGAACCACATCGCCGTCCAAAAAGATTTCTGTCCGGATCCGGCAATGGTAGTGGCCGACCCCCACCAGGTCGAGCAAGTGTTCCTGAACATCATCAACAACGCCGTAGACGCAGTTCTGGAAACCGGCCGCGCCGGGAAACTAAAGATCAGCGTGATTTGCGAAAACGGCGACGTTCGCACACGGTTTGCTGATGACGGCCCTGGCATCAAAGATCCCAAACGTATTTTCGATCCGTTTTACACCACGAAGAATGTCGGCAAGGGAACCGGTCTCGGCTTAAGCATCTGCTACGGCATTGTGAAGGAGCACGGCGGCGATATCACCGCACACAATGCGCCGGAAGGCGGAGCCGTAATCGAAGTTCGGCTGCCGATGGCAGCCGTCGCAGGCGCCACAGCCGAAGTGATTCCCGCGGTTCCTGCCAAACGCGAAGGCGCAATCCAAGGTCGCGTCCTTCTCGTAGAGGAAGAGGAAGCCGTCCTCGAATTTGAACGCGACGTTCTCATCGGCGCCGGAGCGAACGTGGTTACTGCAACCAAAAGCGAAGATGTGAAAACCCGCTTGCTCTCCGAGCCTTTCGACGCTGTGATCATGAACGGAAAAATGCCTTCAGATTGGAATGCCAAAGAAGCCTACGTGTGGCTAAAACAAAACTGCTCGGAAATGGAGAGCCACATCCTGTTCACTTTCTCTCACGGCGTGGAGCAAGGCGACGAACGGGCATTCCTGCAAGAAAACAACGTTCCCTATCTTGTGAAGCCCTTCGAAGTCGCCGATTTGATCTCGCAAGCTCGAAAGCTCTTGCACAAAGCCCACGCAGCGGCCGCTTCTGCCAGCTAACCTTCATCGATTACAACTGCGCTCGCAAACTCTTCACCAATCGCCGTAAAGCTTTCTCGTTCCGCCGATACCACCGCCACTGCCCCTGCTTTACCGCATCCACCAGTCCCGCTTTGGTAAGAATCGCCATGTGATGCGAAATGGTCGGCTGGGAAAGCCGCACGCACTCCTCGATATCGCCCGCGCACATTCCGGCGTTCCGCTCCGCCGAATTTGTGTCGCGTTGTTTGAGTGCGCAGAGAATGCGCCGGCGAGTGGGATCGGCGATGGCATGGAGAGTTGTGTCAAGCGGGGCTGGGAAACCGTTCATAACGTAGATAGGCATATCTCTTGCATCGACGAATGTCAATATTAACGCGACGTCGGTTTAGGATCGCTGTCTTAGAGTGCGCAGCCATTCAATTCGGCTGAACTCCAGATAACGAACATCGCTCTCCGGCTGCGAGCAATTCGATTGGTCGAGTAAGCCTGCCAGACTGCCGCCTCGAATCCAATAACCGGTTTCATCTTGCTTGAGCACAGTAGCGTCGAGAGGTTCCATGCCGTGCAGTTTGAAGATCACACGGCGATTCGCCAGCGGGGTCCGCTTCATAGAAGGGCTTTGTTTTTTCGAGAACTATTTTTTGAGAATTGGATTGTATCCGTCATTAATCAGCCTTGCGCGCATCGCCTCGCCCTCTTTAATGTCATTGAAAGGTCCGACTTGCACTCGAAATAGCTTGTCAGACGCGGAATTGCCAGCCACAAAGGCGGGATACTGTTTTTTCTTGAGGGCATCCACCAGGGCTTCAGCATCGTCCTGTTTCGTGACTGCAGCCACTTGCACAAAATATCCGGGACCAGGAACCGCTGCCATAGGATCGGGCGGACCGTTGTTCTGCGCCTCCTGTGCTGCTCCGCCTGACGAAGCAGTCGCGGTGTCGGCCGCCTGTGCTGCCCCAGGTTGTGCAGTTCCTGCAACCGAGGCCGCCGGAGTAAGCTGCGGATTGGCATTCTGCTGTTCCACGGCCTTGTAGAACGTCATCGGCGTTGCAGAGCCAGAGGCCGCCCCCCCCGGTTTAACAGGATTCGCCATGGGCACGGAAACCAGCGTTCCCGCTGCAGCCGGGCCATTGTCCGATTTGCGCCCCAGCGTATATCCGAGCGCAAAGAAAACGGCGCAGATTACGACCAGCCCAAAAAACAGCCCAAGCAGTTTTGCGGTTCCTAACGTGATCTCTGTGTCTTGTGACGAAGCCATAACCTTCCTCAAAGTTTCGAAACCTCTAGGCCGGCCTAAACCGCCGGAGCGACCTCATCTCCCGCCTTACCCATCAATTTCTGCAGGCCGGAAAAGAAGTCAACCGGAACCGGGAAGATGACGGTGGTATTTTTTTCCACGCCGATCTCCGTCAGAGTCTGCAAATACCGCAACTGCACGCTGACCGGTTCGGTGGCCAGCAAATGCGCCGCGTCCACCAGCCGCTGGGCGGCGGAGAACTCGCCCTCCGCGTGAATGATCTTCGACCGCTTCTCGCGCTCCGCCTCCGCCTGCTTCGCCATCGCGCGCAGCATGGATTCCGGCATGTCCACCTGCTTCACCTCGACATTCGTCACTTTTACGCCCCACGGGGAAGTGTGCTGGTCGAGAATGCTTTGCAGCCGAAGGTTGATTTTCTCGCGATGCGAGAGCAATTCATCAAGCTCCTGCTCTCCGAGCACTGATCGCAGCGTAGTCTGCGCAAATTGCGAAGTCTGGTAAACGTAATTGGAAACTTCGTTGACAGCTTTATTTGGGTCGATTACCCGCAGAAAAATTACCGCGTTGACCTTCAGCGTAACGTTGTCGCGGGTAATGATGTCCTGCGGGGGAACTTCAAGAGCTTCCTGCCGGAGCGAAACCCGCACCATACGATCAATGGGAGTGAAAACTAGAGCGACGCCGGGTCCCTTGGCGGTAGTGAGAAGGCGGCCAAGACGAAAGATTACGCCCCGCTCATATTCGGCCAGGATCTTGATCGAGCTCAGAACGTAAATGACGACAATGACGACGACCACAGTCGTAAAGCCAAAACCAAGCTGTTCCATAGGATTCAACGCCTCCACAGCCGAAACGCGCAAACCTCTGCTGAGGCGGATTGTAACGCAATGGAACGACGCGGGCAGGGAATTCGGAGGCAGGCGTTGCCTGCGTTGGTGCGTCAGCGGATTAACCCGGCACAGTTACCGCTTTCGGGACGGCCACGGGGTCAACCTGCAGCAGTAGACCATTCAGTTCGCGAACCACGACCGACTGACCGACGGATACCTCCGAGGAAGAAACCGCATCCCACAATTCGCCGTGAACAAAAATCTTGCCGCGCGGAGAAAGCGAGGTTTGCGCGACTCCCGTCTCTCCAATCAATCCCTGCGCGCCCGAAACCATTTTATTGCGCCGCGCTCGAATCGCAATGCTCATCAGGAACGCGGTAATTAAAC
>Ga0187847_10002969_pt1 | contig 13274 bp, 8 predicted proteins | sample June2016WEW_4_10_FD_132458 | JGI IMG/M metagenome (GOLD analysis project Ga0187847, IMG submission 132458) | Peatland microbial communities from SPRUCE experiment site at the Marcell Experimental Forest, Minnesota, USA - June2016WEW_4_10 | ecosystem: Environmental > Terrestrial > Soil > Wetlands...
CCACCGGATCCAGGCGCACCCCATCCCCAACAGCCCCCACACCGTCGTCACCGGCCTGAAGGGCTAACCCATTCGTTTGCGAAGCCCCCCTGAGCCGCGACCGTGAGGGAGCGGTTGACGGGCGACTCCGGCGGCCTATCGCACTGCGCGCCTATTGCGTGAGGCGCCGCGGGCTTTCCCCCGCCAGTCTCCCCAGCATCCCCTCGTACGCATCGGTCACCGCGTCCCACGAATACCGCTGCCGCACGCGCTCCCTGGCGCGGGCGCGGTATTGGGCGCGCTCCGCATCGGTCAGGGCCAGGATGTCCCTCAGCCTGGTCTCGAGTTCCTCGGGTTCGAACGGAATGCCGGCATCGCCGGCCACCTCCGCGTTCTCCGGCGTGTTCCGGTATAGAACGAGAGCGCCCCGGCCCATCGCTTCAATCAGCGCCGGGTGCGTGCCGCCGACTTCGGTGGCGTGGATGTACGCGAAACAGTGCGACCCCAGTTCGTGGTATCCGTCGCCGTAGATCGCGCCCGGTATCACCACGCGGGCATCGCGCGTATCGCGCACCTGCGCAATGTAGTCCTGCGCGTAAGGCGCGTCGCCTACCAGCGCCAGCTTGTAAGGCGTCTCCAGCCGCTCGAATGCCTGACGCACTTCCAGCGGATGGTTCTCCGGCTCCATGCGGCTCACGTAAAGGAAGTAGCGCCCCGGTTCGAGGCCCAGCCGCGTAACCGTGCCGGCGCCCGCCACCCCGCCCAATTCGGCGCCGTACGGAATGAACGTGCTCGTTCTGCCGTAGCGCGCGCGATAGTATTCCTGAATCGTGCGCGCATCGGTCACCACCTCGGTGGGGCAGAAGGTGGCCAGCCGCTCCGAAACCAGGTACCAGGCCTGGGCCAGGCGGTTCCATTTCTTGCGCAGACGCTCGATGCCGTCCACGTTGAGCGCCACCGGCATCCCGCACAGCCGCGGAACCCAGGTGAAGACGGCGTTGGCCCCGTTGCAATACAGCGCCGCATCCGCGCGGTGCGCCAGCAGGTGGAGCGTGGAGAGCAGGGTGTGAGCCAGCGTGTCGAAGTACTTGTGGCGAATCGTGGGCAGGTAGCGCAGGCGCACGCCGCGGTAGAACGGCAGCGGATGCCGTTCGCGGCAATAGACGGTCACCTCATGGCCGCGCGCTGCCAGCCGCGTGGAAAGCTCTTCAGCGAAGGTTTCGAAGCCGCCGTAATGTGCCGGGATGCCGCGCGTGCCGAGAAGCGCTATCCGCATTTTTTCGACGGCCAAGGCCCGCGTCCAACCTGGCCACCGGTGGTGCGTTTGTAGGGGCGAGGCGTGCCTCGCCCGCGGGCCCCGCCACAACACGCTGTCCGCATCGCGAAAACTGCCGCTATGTCCTGGCGGTCTCGGAGCGCGTCAGGGTGCGGGCCAGTTTCTTAGGCGCGCGCTTGCTCACCGGCATGTACTGGAACCAGCTCGCCATGTATTCATCATCCACCCGCCGGGCCCGTTGAATCATTTCGCGTTTGGCCCGGAACCGGCTCCAGTTCCTCATCAGGAACCAGAACGCCTTCAGCGAGGTGTGCTCCCACAGTAGGCAGCACGTCACCACCAGGATGTCGCGGCCGGTAATGGAGAACCAGTTCCGCCAGTACAGATCGCCGGAAATGTTCTTCAGGCGCATCAGGAACCGGTTCTTCACCGAATGCATGTTGATGTCGGCCGGCAGCGCGCGACGGTTGCCCGGCAGCACCTTGCGCACGTGGTAGCCGCGCGCGTACGGCACATACAGGCATTTCCAGCCCATCAACTGGGCGCGCCAGGCAACGTCGGCGTCTTCGCGGTACACGAAGAAATCGGAATCGAAAAACTCGCCGTCCAGCGAGATGTCGTCGATCATCGAGCGGCGGTAAAGCGCCGCTGCCGCGGTCGCGCCAAACACATATTCGTAATGCAAGTAGTGCCCGTTATCCACCTCCTGGCTGCCGCGGTCCAGATGGCGCAGCATCGGATTGAAGTAGATGCCGGTGGAATCCACCACCGGACGCTCGGGAATCTCGAAGTGCGACGTCATGGTCAGCAGCTTGCCGCACACGGCGCCGATCTTGGTATCGAACTGCCCGGCATCCACCAGGGCCTGGATGAAGTTGGGCAGCAGCAGCACGTCCGGGTTGAGCGTCAGCACCCACTCGCCGCCGGCCAGGCGGATGGCCTGGTTCTGCGCCGCCGCGAAGCCGACGTTCTCCTCGTTGTAGTGGATCTGGCACCGGTCCTCGAACTGTTCCAGGATGTCGATGGTGCCGTCCGTGGACGCGTTGTCGATGATCAGTACTTCTTTCAGCGGATACCGCTGCGACAGCACGGATTCTAAGCAGCGCTTGATGAAGCGGCCGCTATTGTAGGTCACTATCGTGACTGAGACGAAATCGTTGTGCGCCATGCGCTAGAACTCGAAAGAGCGGTGTTGCAACGTGAATTTGAGCTTAGAACCTGGAACCGGACATCGCGGCCGCTTCCTCCCAGCCGAAAAACAAACAGCGGCCGGCAAGCCGCATGACGTTCCCATATGTCGCCAGCGGAGCCAACCGCCGCTCCGACAAGGCTGCCCCGACGCCTCGCAGAATCGAGCCTGCCACCACGGACAGACACACCATCCGAAATGCGAACGGTCCAAAATGCCTGGCTGAATACCTTAGAAGACTACGATACCAATAAAAGCGCCGGACCTGCACGCTGATACTCCCTATGGAATGTGCTCCAGAGTGCCGCGCAACTGCTTCCGGAGTATAGTACATAACATAATTGCGCGCCGCCGCCCGCCGGCAAAAGTCCACGTCCTCAAACCACAGAGGATAGTAGCCCTCGTCGAAACCACCCAACTCCTCCCACACCGCCCGGCGCACCATCAGAAACGCGCCCGCCGGCTGTTCCACCGGCTTTCTTGAAGAATAATCCGCCCCCATAGCCCGGTAACGGCGATTGATTGGATTGTTGGGCCAAATCCGGTTCAGCACGAGGACTTCCAAAGCCAGCGCCGCCGGAGTCGGAAAGCGCCGCACCATGAAGCCGGTTTGCGGTGTCTTTTTTTTCTCGTCGATCAGGCAGCCGCCCGCTCCCGCAGCGCCCGCCTCATCGCAAGCCTCGCGCATCGCATCCAGCCCGCTGACGATCACCGCATCCGGGTTTAAGAGTAGAACATAGAGCGAACGCAGAGCGTTAAACCCTTGGTTTACAGCAGCGGCGAATCCACGATTGTTGGGGTTGGCGATCACCGGCACTCCGCGCCTGCTTACTTCGGCCAGAGTGCCGTCCTGCGAACCGTTATCCACCACCACCAGCTCGGCTCCGGTAGCCATTGCGGCATCCAGACATGGGCCGATTTCAGCCTGCGAGTTGTACGTAACGATCACGATGCCAATTTGTGACATGTGTCACTTTGCCCCACCCCGTGTGAGTAGAAAGTACATCCGCCAATAGAGGTCGATGCCATTGGCGGCTTGCGCAAGGTGCAAAGCTTGCTCGTGGCTGAGCAAAAGCTGCTCCAGAACCTGCAGGCCTGCCGGTGGCGCGTCCCTGCGGACGGCGGCGAATCCGCGCAGCCCCTGCCATTTTCCTTTCAGCCACGCCAGCGCGGCGCCGTGGCGCAGAGCCACCCCGCCCCAGAGCAGCTGCCCCACCAGAATTGGCCAGGCCCACTTCCACAACAGGTGCCGGGGATAGTGCCGCGCCAGCAGAAATACCTGGTTGCGGGACATGCGCCGCACCGTTTCCGGATGCCAGCGGCCGAGCGCGGCGCTGCCCTGGTGCCAGGCGATCGCGGTGGGGACGTATTCGCCCGCCAGCGAGTGCTCGGCGCATCGCAACCCGAAGTCCACATCCTCCATGTACGATTCGAACAGCTCGTCCAGCAAGCCCACTCGTTCGAACAGCGCCGTGCGAAACAGGGCCGCTGTCCACGGAATAGTCCAGGTGGGCTGCGCTCGTGAGAATGCCGGCGCATCCAGCCGCCCGCTGCCCGCCCGCCAGGCCGTGCCGCCGCGGGAAACCAGGTCGAAAGTGCCGTCAATGCGCGCCGGATCGCGCGCCGAAAGAATCTTGCCCGTAGCAAACCAGCCGCCGGAATCGGCCAGCTGCGCCAGGTAGTCCGGCGCGAGCTCGACGTCGCTGTTCAGCACTGCCACCCAGGGCGACCGTGCTGACTGGATGCCGCGGTTCGCGGCCGCCGCGAACCCAGCGTTACGTCCCATCGGAATCACGCGCGCGCCGCGGCGCGCGGCCAGCTCCGGCGCGCCATCCGTCGAACCGTTATCCACCACCAGCAGCTCGGACACTGGCGTGGTCTGCGCCTCCAGGCTGTCGAGCAGCCGCCCCAGCAGCTCACGGCCGTTCCAAATCGGCACCACGGCGGTGATGCTCATCGCCAGAACCGCTTCTTCGCCAGAAATGCCAGGTTCGCGAATCCGTCGCGCCAGAGATGAAGCTTGGTCTCTCCCAGCCGCGACGTGTACATGATCGAGATTTCGCCGAACCGGATGCGCGGATTGCGCAGAGCCTCGATCTTGATTTCCTCGGAGAACGACATGCCGTCGGATTCGAGCTTCATTTGCTCCAGAATCGCCCTGCGGAATACCCACATGCCGGATTGCGAATCGCGAACCCAGCGGAAGAACAGCACCGACATTCCCAGCGAAAGCACCAGGTTCCCCACCTTGTTGATGAAGCTCATCGACCGCGAGTCGCGCACCGGAAAGCGCGAAGCATTCAGGAAATCGACGTCGAAGTGAAGAAACGCCTCAATCAGGTAGGAGAGCGCGTCCACCGGGTAGCTGTGGTCGCCGTCCAGGGTCACGATCAGGTCGCCAATGGCCTCGTGGAAGCCGCGCTTGTAACTGCGGCCGTAGCCGCGCACATCCTCGCGAATGACTTTGGCTCCCAGCGACAGGGCAATTTCCGAGGTGCGGTCCGTCGAGGCATTGTCCACCACGATCACTTCATCCACGAAGGCCGGCATGGCGCGCAGAATCTGCTCGATGCCCTGCTCCTCGTTCAGGCACGGAATGATCACGGTGATGGACTGGTTCTTATACATGGCGGCAGGCGCCTGCGTGGCGCCCGGAAATGTGGGACAGGCGCTTCCGCCTGTCAACCGGCCCTTCGACGGCTTCCGCCCGCGTCCGCCGGCTCTCACACATAGGCGTGACGATACTCTTCCAAAGCCTCCAGCGCTCGCTGGCACACCTCGGCGTGCCGCGCCTTCTTGTCGTGGCGGAGCCGTTGGCGTGTGGCCTCTTCCAGCGCAGGCAATAGATCAAACGTGATATTGGCCGGCTGGTAATCCGCGGGATCGGCGCCCGCGATGTAATGACACAAGGAGCCCAGGGCGGTTTCGCGCGGCAGCGCGCGCGGCGTTTCGCCGGCAGCCAGCGCTGCGGCATGAAGCCCGGCCATCAGGCCGGTGGCTATCGCTTCCACGTAACCTTCCACCCCGGAAATCTGGCCGGCGAAAAAAACGCGCGGCTGGGTGCGCAACTGGAGAGTCTCGGATAAGAGCGCCGGCGCATTGATGTACGTGTTGCGGTGGATCTGCCCAAAACGCAGAAACTCGCCGTTTTCCAGGCCCGGGATCATCCGCAGCAGCCGCGCCTGGTCTCCGAACTTCATGTGGTTCTGGAAGCCCACCAGGTTGAAGCTGCGCGCCCGCGCCGTTTCCTGCCGCAACTGCACGACGGCGTACGGCCGCTTGCCGGTGCGTGGATCGGTCAATCCCACCGGCTTCATGGGCCCGAAGCGCAGCGTGTCGCGTCCGCGCCGCGCCAGTTCCTCAATCGGCAGGCAGGCTTCGAAAAACGGCGTGCGGTCCTCTTCAATGTGCGCCGTCGCGGGCTGCGCCTCGAGGAGCGCATCGACGAAGCGCTCGTATTGCTCGCGGTCAAACGGGCAATTGAGATAATCGCCGGTGCCATCCACCGATTTGCCGTAGCGGGACGCCCAAAACGCGGTCGCCGTGTCTACCGAATCCGCGTCCACAATCGGGCTGATGGCATCGTAGAAATACAGCCGCTCGGAGCCGGTCAAACGCGCGATATCCTGCGCCAGCGCGGTGCTGGTAAGCGGGCCCGTGGCGACGATGACGATCGGCTCCGCCGGGATGGCCGTGATTTCCTCGCGCCGCAGCTCGATCAGCGGCTCGCCGGCAATCGCCCCGGTTACCTCGCTTGCGAAGCCTTCCCGGTCCACCGTGAGCGCCTGCCCGCCCGGCACCCGTACCCGCGCCGCCGCTTCCAGCAGCAGCGAACCGAGCCGGCGCAGCTCTTCCTTCAGCAGCCACGGCGCGGTGGAATCCGTCTCCGACTTCAGCGAGTTGCTGCAAACCAGCTCCGCCAGCCGGTCCGTCTGGTGCGCCGGCGTGGGGCGCACCGGACGCATCTCGTGCAGCACGCACCGCAGGCCGCGGCGCGCAACCTGCCACGCTGCCTCCGAACCCGCCAGCCCGCCGCCGATAATGTGAATCGGATCGCCCACGCTGAACCTCCAGCATACAAGAGCCTTACATGGATGGTCTTGGTGGGGCATGCTTCAGCTTGCCGGTTTTCCCAGTGCCGGTGCGAACGAGCCAGGCGCATGCCTTTTGGACGGAATGTCGCGCATGCATATTGACCCCTGCGGCTGGAGCCAGCTCTGCGGCGAGCTATCATAGTTAGTCCTACCGGGGTCCGGATCGAACCCGGGCAGGAGTCTTCCAGCCACCCTATGACCAACCAAGAATTCTCCGCGGAGCGAGAACGCCTGCTGTCGGCGCACGAACGGCTGATCAACCGCCGCAACGAGCCATTGCCGGAATCGAACGGGTGGTTGCAGCGTTACCGTTACCCGGTGCTCACCGCCGCCCACACCCCTCTGTCCTGGCGCTACGACTTCGATCCCGCAACCAATCCGTTCCTGATGGAGCGTCTCGGCATCAACGCTGCCTTTAACGTGGGTGCCATGGAGTGGCACGGCGGGGTGGTCTTGATGGCGCGGGTGGAGGGCGCGGATCGCAAGTCGTTCTTCGCGGTCGCCGAGAGCGCCAACGGAATCGACGGCTTCGGCTTCTGGGATTATCCGGTGGTGATGCCGGAGACGGCCGAGCCGGAAACCAACGTCTATGACATGCGGCTGACGGCGCATCAGGATGGCTGGATCTACGGCCTGTTTTGCGCCGAGCGCAAAGATCCGGCGGCGCCTCCGGGAGACCTGTCGTCCGCCGTCGCCCAGTGCGGCATCGCGCGCACCCGCGACCTGAAGGTCTGGGAGCGCCTCGACGATCTGCGGACGTCGTCCGCCCAGCAGCGCAATTGCGTGTTGCACCCGGAATTCGTCGACGGCAAGTATGCAATCTACACGCGGCCGCAGGACAGTTTCATCGAGGCCGGACGCGGCGGCGGCATCGGCTGGGGGCTGGCGAAGAACATGGAGCACGCGGCGATCGATGAGGAGATCGTGATGGACCGCCGCGAGTATCACACCATCACCGAAGTAAAGAACGGCCTCGGCCCGGCTCCCATCAAGACCGAAAAAGGGTGGCTGCACCTGGCTCACGGCGTGCGCAACACGGCGGCCGGATTGCGCTACGTCCTCTACTGTTTCCTCTGCGATTTGCAGGTTCCCTACCAGGTGATCGCCAAGCCGGGCGGCTACTTCCTGGCGCCGGAAGGCGAAGAGCGCGTCGGTGACGTGTCCAACGTGGCATTCTCGAATGGCTGGGTCCGCCGCGGCGGCGAGCTGCTGATTTACTACGGCGCCTCCGACACGCGTACCTGTGTGGCGGCAACCAGGGTCGACCGCCTGCTCGACTACGTCCTGAATACGCCGCCCGACCCATTGCGGAGTGCGGCGTGCGTCAGCCAGCGCATCGCGCTGATCGACAAGAACCGGATGTTGCGGAAAGGGTAGGCGGGCGCGCACGCACCGACAAACGCCATCATGACTCCCGACGAGAAGAAAGCCTGGGCTGCGCGGATCGAGAAAGAACTACGCGGCAACATCCTGCCCTTCTGGATGCGGCACACGGTCGATCTCGAAAACGGCGGTTTCTACGGTACGGTCGACTGCGATCTTAAGGTCGATAAGGAAGCCCCGCGCGCCGCCGTCATCAACGCACGCATTCTCTGGACCTATGCCGCCGCTTGCCGTCTCTACGGCGCCGCCTACCGCGAGATGGCGGACTGGGCGTACGACTACATCGTCAAGAAGTTTTGGGACGCGGAGCACGGCGGCATTTACTGGATGCTGGACTACCAGGGCCACCCGATTTCCGATCGGAAGCAGATCTACGCTCAGGCCTTCGCCATTTACGGCCTGGCCGAGTATTTCCGCGCCACCGGCCGGCAGGAGAGCCTGGACCTGGCGCAGCGGCTTTTCCGCCTGATTGAAGACCACAGCTACGATCCGCAATGGAAGGGTTACCTGGAAGCGCGCGGCCGTGACTGGAGCGCGCTCGCCGACCTCCGCCTCAGCGAGAAAGACCTGAACAGCCCTAAATCCATGAACACGCACCTGCACGTGATGGAGGCCTATACCAACCTGCTGCGCGTGTGGAAGGATCCTGAGTTACAGGCCAGGCACAAAGAGCTGCTGGACGTAACCATGGATCGGATCGTGAACAATGCAACCGGCCACTTCAAGCTGTTCTTCGACAACCAGTGGAACTCACTCAACGATCACGTTTCGTTTGGTCATGACATCGAGGGCAGCTGGCTGATCCTGGAAGCCGCCGAGGTTCTTGGCGATCCGCCGCTGATCGAGCGCGCAAGGAAACTCGCTCTCGCCATGGCCCGGACCGTTTACCGCGAAGGGTTGGACCAGGATGGCAGCCTTTTCTATGAAGCAAATTCGGAAGGTGTGATGATCGACCCGAACAAGCACTGGTGGGCGCAGGCCGAGGCGGTGGTTGGTTTCTACAATGCGTACCAGGTCTCGGGCGAGCAGCGTTTTCTGGACCAGTCATACCGGATTTGGGAATACATCGAAGACAAGGTCGTCGACAGAGTTCACGGCGAGTGGCATGCGAAGCTGCGGCCCGGCGGCGTGCCGTACACGGAAAAGGAGGACGGCGACGCATGCCTGGTTGGGCCATGGAAATGCCCTTACCACAACAGCCGGGCCTGTTACGAAATGATCGAGCGCTTGCGATAATTCGGGCGCCTTCGGGCGCACGGCTGGTTCCAGTAGTGGCCGGGAGGTCCGGCCGGCAACATCCCCTAATTTTATTGGAGACGTTCTCATGCAATACGGCTACTTTGACGATCAAAACCGGGAATATGTCATCACGCGGCCGGACACGCCGCTGCCATGGATCAATTACCTGGGCTGCCAGGCGTACTTCGGCATTATTTCCAATACCGCCGGCGGTTATTCCTTCTATCGCGACGCGCGTTTGCGGCGCATTAGCCGCGGCCGGTACAACAACGTGCCGCTCGACGACGGCGGTCGGTACATCTACCTGCGCGACGATGAGACTGGCGAATACTGGTCGCCCTCCTGGATGCCCACCTGCCGCGACCTGGAGCAGTACACTTGCCGCCACGGCATGGGTTACTCCACCATCGGATCGAAGTACCACGGCATTTCCGCCAGAACACGTTACTTCGTGCCGCTCGATGAGACGCTCGAAGTCTGGCAATTAACTTTGCGCAACGACCGCCTCACGCCGGCTGCCATCTCGGCTTTTTCGCTGGTGGAATTCTGCCTCTGGGATGCCCAGGACGACTCGACCAATTTCCAGCGCAATTTGAGCATCGGCCAGGTGGAAATCGAAGACGGAGTCATTTACCACAAAACGGAGTACCGCGAGCGCCGCGACCATTTCGCCTGGTTCGCCTGCTCGGATCCGCTGTCCGGCTTCGACACCCAGCGCGAGTCCTTCCTCGGGCCGTGGCGCGGCTGGGACAAGCCGGCCGCGGTCGAGCGGGGCAAGGCGTCGAACTCCCACGCGCACGGCTGGTCCCCCATCGGCAGCCACCATGTGAAGCTCGTGCTGCAGCCGGGGGAGACGCACCAGATCGTCTTCATTCTCGGCTATCACGAGAATCCCAAGGACCAGAAGTTCGATCCGCCGGATTCGCAGACGGTCAACAAGAAGACCGTAAAGCCGGTAATCGCGCATTACCGCGATCTGGCCAACGTGGATGCCGCGTTCGACAAGCTTCGAAATTATTGGGACCGGCTCTTGGGAATCTGCCAGGTGGTCACGCCCGATATTCATACTGACCGCATGGTCAACGTATGGAACGCCTACCAGTGCATGGCCACTTTCAACATGTCGCGCTCGGCGTCGTTCTACGAGTCGGGGATTGGCCGCGGCCTCGGCTTCCGCGATTCCAACCAGGACCTGCTGGGCTTTGTGCAGATGGTGCCGGAGCGAGCCCGCGAGCGCATTCTCGACCTCGCGGCCACCCAGCTTCCCACCGGCGGCGCCTATCACCAGTACCAGCCGCTCACCAAGAAAGGCAACAACGACATCGGCGGCAATTTCAACGACGATCCGCACTGGCTGATCATCGGCGTCTCGGCCTACCTGAAAGAAACCGGCGACTGGAGCATTCTGGATGAGCCGGTGGAGTTCGACAATCAGCCCGGCAGCGCCCAGCCGCTATACGAGCACCTGCGGCGCAGTTTCCATTACACGCTCGAACGGCTGGGGCCGCATGGCCTGCCATTGATCGGCCGCGCCGATTGGAACGATTGCCTGAACCTGAACTGCTTCTCCGATACGCCCGGCCAATCTTTTCAGACCACCACCAATAAGGAAGGCAAGGTGGCCGAATCGGTTTTCATCGCCGGCCTGTTCGTGCTCGCAGCAAAGGAAATAGCCGCGATTGCACAGCGGCGCGGGCTGGATGAAGAGGCGAAGAAATACCTGGCTGAAGGCGCGCGCATGGAGGAGACCGTGCGCCAGCATGGCTGGGATGGCGAATGGTTCATTCGCGCTTACGACGACTCCAGCCAGAAAATCGGTTCCAAAGAATGCGCGGAAGGGAAGATCTTCATTGAGACGCAAGGCTTCTGCGTGCTCGCCGGAATTGGACTGGAAGATGGCCGCGCGCGCCAGGCGCTCGATTCCGTGCGCAAGCACCTCGCTACGCCGCACGGCATCGTGCTGCAGCAGCCGGCATACTCGCGTTATTACCTGAACCTCGGCGAGATTTCGTCCTACCCGCCCGGTTACAAGGAAAACGCCGGCATCTTCTGCCACAACAATCCGTGGGTGATCATCGCCGAAACGATGGCCGGCGATGGCGACAACGCGCACGACTATTACTCACGCATCAACCCGTCAGCCCGCGAGCGCATCAGCGACGTGCACCGCTGCGAGCCTTATGTGTACGCGCAGATGATCGCCGGCCGCGATGCTCCCACCCACGGAGAAGCCAAGAACTCGTGGCTGACCGGCACCGCGGCCTGGAACTATTACGCCATCACGCAGTGGATTCTGGGCATCCGGCCCGAATATGACGGCCTGCGCATCGCGCCCGTGGTCCCCGAACGCTGGCAAGGCTTCCAGGCCGTCAGGAAATTCCGCGGCGTCACCTACCGCATCACCGTCCGCCGCGCCGGCAAAGGCAACGCGGTGAGCATGACCGTGGATGGAAAGCCGGTTCCGGGCGCCGTGGTTCCGCCTCCTGCGGCCGGGAAAACGGAAGTGAACGTCGAGGTGAAGCTGGGATAGTAGGACAGACGATCGGTTCATGTCGTCTGTCAAGCTGTCGTGCTTTCGCCGGAGAACGACAGACCACGAAAGGCGATGGTCTGTCCTACCTTTTCCCGTCTACCAAACCCGGCAGGCGTTGGCGCTGACCATGGGCTGGCCGGCCTTGCACGAAAACGCTTTCTGAAACTCCGGCATGTTATCCAGCGTGCCCAGCACGCGGAAACGGCCGGGCGAATGCGAATCGGTGAGCGCCTGCTGCCGCGCCGCCTGCGGCGTCTGATTGAGGCACCACACCTGCGCGAATCCCAGGAAGAAGCGCTGCTCCGGCGTGTAGCCGTCTATCGCAGTTCCTTTGCCGTTCAATGCATTTTCCATCGCCATGTAGGCAATGCGCGCGCCGCCGTTGTCGGCGGTATTCTCGCCCAGCGTCAGCTTGCCGTTCACATTCACGTCGCCTACCGCCGTGAAGCCGGAATATTCGTCGGCGATGCACGCGGCGCGCTTTTCGAACGCGGCGCCATCCGCCGCCGTCCACCAGTCGCGCAGATTGCCGTCGCCATCGAACTTCCGTCCCTGGTCGTCAAACCCGTGCGTCATTTCGTGGCCGATCACCGCCCCGATGGCGCCATAGTTCAAAGCCATGTCGCGGTGCGGATCGAAAAAGGGCAGCTGCAGGATGCCCGCCGGAAAGTTGATGCTGTTGTAGGGCGGCGAGTAGAAGGCGTTCACCGTGGGCGTCGTCATGTTCCATTCGGATTTGTCGGTCGGCTTGCCGATCTTGTCCAGGTTGCGCTGCCGCGCCGCCTCCGCCATGCGCATGGCGTTGCCGATGTAGTCGTCGCGTGCAATCGTCACCTGGCTGTAGTCGCGCCATTTCTTCGGATAGCCCACGTTGTTGGTGATGGCGGCCAGTTTCGTCAGCGCGGCCTTCCTGGTATCTTCCGTCATCCACCCCAGCGTTTGGATATCCTGCCCTAAGGCCTTGTCGAGTTGGTCCACCAGCTCGGTGATCTGCCGCTTGGCATCGGGGCCGAAAGCGGTATCGATATACTTCTGCCCCAGCAGGTCGCCCAGGCCGCGGTCCACCGCCATCACACAGCGGAACTGGCGCGGGCGCGGCTCGCGGGCGCCGGTCAGGTACCGCTGCCAGAATTCGAAGTCTTCCTTTTCGAACGCCTCGGGAAGAAGCTCCGCGAACCGGTGCAGCAGGTGGAAGGCCATGTATGCCCGGAAAGCCTCCATCGGCTGATCCACGATGCCCGCCGCAATTCCCTTCAGAAAGTCCGGATTGCTGACATTGAGCGAGTCAAAGTCCGGCGCGTGCATGGCCTTGAAGTAGTTGTCCCAGTCGAAAGGCACCAGCTCCGCCAGCTCCGCGCGCGTCATCATGTGATAGCGCTTGAGAGGGTCGCGCATGCTGACGCGGTCGGCCGAATTCTGCGCCAGGATGGTCTCCATGTCCAGGACCAGCTTCGCGTGCGCCTTGGACGCGTCGGCCGGGCCGCCGGCCAGCTCCAGCATCTTCGCCACGTGCTCTACGTAGCGCTGCCGGATCTCCACGGACTTCGCATCGGTCTTCAGATAGTAGTCGCGGTCGGGAAG
>Ga0187847_10002970_pt1 | contig 13266 bp, 9 predicted proteins | sample June2016WEW_4_10_FD_132458 | JGI IMG/M metagenome (GOLD analysis project Ga0187847, IMG submission 132458) | Peatland microbial communities from SPRUCE experiment site at the Marcell Experimental Forest, Minnesota, USA - June2016WEW_4_10 | ecosystem: Environmental > Terrestrial > Soil > Wetlands...
ATCGCGGCCGCCCATGCGCTCACCGGTATGCAGATCAATACCGCTCCGGCATCGATGGCCCCGGTGAACATCCATACGGTACCTAATAGCGGAAGCGCGCCGAAGCTGATCGCGACCGCTGCTTCACCGACGCCGCGTGCCGACAACTGCGCGCCGGGCAGCGAGTACAGAAGTCCGAGCCCGAGGCCCAGCAGCCCGAGCAACACCACGCCGGGTCCGCGCAGCAGCGCAAGCATCGCGCCGAGACAAAGCGCCGCTGCAGCGAGCCCCAGTGCGAGGCGCGTCATTTGGGTGCGTGACAGCAGGCCGGTCTGGATGAAGCGCGAGCCGCCGGTGTAGGGATAAATGCGCTCGGCATTGCCGGTGTCCGCGCCGATCACATCATCGCCGACATCGTTGTAAACATTGGCCGCCGCATGCGCGAGCAGCGTCGCGGCCAGCGCGAGACCGAACATCAGGCCGTCGAAGCGGTGAAACGCCGAGCCCGCCCAGGCGGCACCGATCACGACGGGCATCGCCGAGGCAATCATGAAGGGCGGGCGCGTCGCGAGAAACGCACGCCGTGCCGCGGCGCCGAACCCCGGGCCCGCGAGCGCCATCGAGGGCTGATCGATCGGTTTGGATATCTCGAGCATGGATTAGCCCTCACCGATTGGTAGATTGTCGCCGCCGCGCGTATGCTGGATCAAGTGAATATTGCCACCAAGCCCGAACCCGTGTTGATTGCCGATCGCGCCTGGTGGGAGCGTTTGTTTGCGGTCATCGATGCCGGCGACGTCGACGGATTCCTCGAATTTCTGACATCGGATGCCAAGTTTCGATTCGGCAATGCGCCGGTGCTCGCGGGCCATGCGGCCATTCGTGCGGGCGTGGCAGCGTTCTTTGCCGCGATCGGATCGAGCCGGCACCGGCTGCTCGGCACCTGGAGCGGCGCTACGACTGCGGTCTGCGAGGGAGAGGTGACCTATACGCGCCACGACGGCTCGACGGTCCGCATTCCGTTCGTCAATGTGTTTGAACTGCGCGCGGACAAGATCGCCGAGTATCGTATTTATATTGATAACTCGCCGCTGTTCAACGCGGCAGGCTAATCCTGCGCTCATTGTGATTTCTGCGCCGGTCCGTCGTCGCGCCCGAACGTGTAGCGTACCGTGAGGCCGAACAGATTCACGTTGTCGCGATACGGCTGCACGCCGAACGCCAGGAGGTTCGGCACCGTGGCCGGCCCCACGCCATTCAGTGCCCAATCGTTCGAGTTGTAAGTTTCGCGCGTATAGCGGAAATGGATCGCGAGCGCGCGCGTCCATTGGTAGGCAGCCTCGAGACGCGTCGAATCGAGCTTGGTCCACGACTGCGGAAAAGCCTGCGTGAGCCCGCCGATCGTGGAGTCCGTGTCCTGGTACGAAGGGGCAACCAGATAGTCCACGGTCAGAACCCAGCGCTGTTGCGGGACCCAGCGTGCGCCGATGTCGGCATTCCAAAAGCGCTCCGTATCCGCGGCCAGCCAAGGCGCCGTGTAGGGGTCCGTGTAGCCATTCTGCAGATTGATGAGTCGCTCGTATCCGCCGTTGAGATAGGCACTCAGCGTGTCGCGCGGCGTCCAGGTGAGCGTCGTGGACGCGCGCTGTTCGTGGACGGCGAGCAGGCCGAGCGGCGAGGAGCGGTAGTCGTCCTTGGCGAGCGAGCCTTCGACGGACCAGGTCAATGTCGGCGTTGCGCTCCACACTCCGGTGAGTGTCGAGAACACGCGATCGCGCGGCGCGTAGTCGTACGCGCGGACCAGCGGGTTCTCTTCGAGCGGCAGCGCGGCGGCGTCGAAGGCCGAGGCCTTGCGCAACGCGTTGCCGACCTTGAGCGTGAAACTCAAATTCGCGATCGGCGTGATCGTGCCGTGGCCCCAGCTTTCCGCATTCTGCGTCCAGGTGACGACCTGTCCGGGGCCATAGTGGATCTCGTCGAGCTTGCCGCCAACCCCGATCTTGAGCCAGCGCACGACCGCATAGTCTGCGCCGCCGTCGAGGCGCGCGTGATCTTCGCTATAGCGCGGCGTGACCGCGGTGCCGCCGGGGTAGGTGTCGGTGACGGTGTAAGCGATCGCGAGCGGATTGGTCTTGTCGTCGCGCCCATCATAGGTCGCGTTGCCGCGCAGGCTGAGCTTCGGCAGAGGACGCATCGCGAGTCCCATCGCGTAGTGCGATAAGTGCACATCGCCATCGAGTGAGCCCGGCGTCTGCATGCCGGCGCCGGCCAGCGTGCTCCCAGGCAGGAAGTCGTCGTTTTGGCGCAGCGTACCGAGCGATGCGGTGTAGCTCAGCGTGCTCGCCCACCAGGGAAATTGCACATTGCCGGTAGCTGCGAGTTGTTGCAGCGTGTTGCTGGGCGGTACGCCCAGACTTCCCTGGGTCGAACCCGGCACGATCGGCAAGTAAGGATTTGCGAAACTCAGTGCATCGCTTTGATCCTCGAACCAGGACCCCGTATAGGAGAGCCGCAAGCTCGCTTTGCGGCCGGCCCAGGCGACGCCCGTCTCGACCGAGTCCGTGATGTAATCGATCGGTTGCGGCAACTGCGCCGCCTCGGTCAGGAAGCTCGCGCTGCTCGGATCGGTACCGATCTTTTCCTGGCGTCGGAATTCACCGAACAAGGTCCAGCCGGGCGCCGCAAAAAAGCGCCCGAGCATTGCCACCGTGCGGCGCTCAAACCCCAAATCGACCGGCGAGAGGCTCTGGTTGAGCGTGCTCATGCCGCCCGTACTGCCCGCCGCGAGCCAGTTTGCCGGGAGCCCCAAACTCGAGCCATTACCTCGGAACGGCGTGTCCGCCGTATCGTAAAGCCGTGTCGGCTGCCCGTCGTAGCTGACGGTGAGCTCGTAGCGGCCTTCGCGGCCGCCCGTGACGGTGCCATCCCGTGAGGCAAGCCCAAGTCGTTCGAGATCGTAATTCGCGTAGTTGCCGTCGTCGCTACGCAGTTGACCGGAAGCGCTGATATCGGCATAGGTGCCGCTGTGATCGATGCCGGTGTAACGGCCGTAGCTGGCGTTGGCACCATCGGCGTAAAACGCGCCGACTTCTATTTCTCCCTCGGCGCCGTGCAGGAACGGACACTGCGTGCAAGTCCATGTGCTCGTGTCCGGTGTCGGCGGACTCGTCGATGGCGCATCGGCCGATGCAGTGGCGCCGAGCACCGCGGTCAGCGCCGATGCGAGCATTGCGTGAAAATGCCGGGCGCGTGCTTGCATGGGATGCCTCATCGCATCAACGCGCGGCCCGACGGATTATTCGAACCGTGGACCTGGGAATGACAATTGATGCAGCCGCCTGCGAGTAGATACGCGCTCGGGCTCGCGCCCGCCAAGCCCTGGGGTGTATTCGCGATCGAGGGATGGCCTGCGCCCTCATGGCAGGTCTGGCAGAGGAATGGCGGCCGCAACTTCAGCAGCGCGGGTTGCGCAGAACCGTGGGGATCGTGACAGTTGGCGCAGTCTTCCGCGACCGGCTGGTGCTCCCACAAAAACGGCCCGCGATATTCGGCGTGACAGCTCGTGCAGGTTTCCGTGACGGTATTTTTGACGAGTTGCGCCGGCGCGGTCGAGCCGTGCGGCGAATGACAAGAGGTGCAGGCCATCTTTCCTTCGCGCAGCGGATGATGCGAAGGCTTGAACAGATCGACCCGCTGCGCTTGATGGCAGCTGGTGCAGACCTCGACCTGGCCGGCTGCGGTCCGAACCGCATCCTTGGCGGTATGCATCGTATGGCAGCTCGCGCAGGCGACGTCGTTCACCGCATGCGCGCTCGTGGCCCAATTATGCGCCGCGTTCGACAAATGGCAGCTCAAGCACTTGGCATTCTGCACGGGCGCGGTGGCGAGCGCTTTGGCGCCGAAATCCACCATGCCGGCCAAGGGCCCGCCGCCCGCTTTGACGTGCGCGCCACCGGGTCCGTGGCAGGCCTCGCACTGAAGTCCGCCGTGGCCGAACGGCCCGCGCGGATTGTCCGGCTCAGCATGCTTGGTGCGGAAGATACCGGTGACCGCCGAATTGTTGTGGCAGCCCAGGCAGGTGTCGGCGCCCCGCGGGCTATACGCAGAATCATCGGGCGCCGCCAGCGCGCCCGCGTTCAGCAGCAACGCCACTGCGGCAGTTACGCAAGCACGCGCAAACCCGCGCACTCAATCCGCCGTGGCAGGAATGTTGTGTACGACCGCCACATCGGCAACCGCACCCGCGCCGTGGCAGACACTGCAGGTCTCGATGTTGGCCGCGACTGAACTGAGAATCGTCCGGCCTTCCGCATCCTTCGTGACCGTGGTCAAACCGCCGTTCTGTTGCATGTGTGCGAGCGCGCTCGCATCGACATGGCAGGCGGAGCACACGGACATATTCGCGGACGTTGAGATCGGACTGCCGACCGTGTACGGATTCGACGGTTGCTTGGAAAGACCCGTGAAGAACGTCGTCGCCTGCACCGCACTGTCATCGACCGGATAGTAGCTCGTTCCGACATGGCAGGCATCGCAGCGATTGAGCTGGCCCGGGTAGACGACATCGGTGAAATCGTTGACTGAGCCGCCGTAGCCGTAGATCACGAACGGCGCGCCCGCGGCGCCGCGCACGCTGCCGTCGTGGATCGCATGGATCATGTGCTTGAAGTCGATCGTCTGCTCCCACAGGCCGTCGATGCCGGGAGCGGTCAGCGTTTGCCGCTCACTGACGTCGGTCGAGGCCGGGTTGTGGCAGGCAACGCAGACCTGGGTATTGTCATTGCGATTGGTTCCGTGCAGCGCCAGCAGGCTATGGCAGACATCGCATTTCGCGATGTCGACGACCACGCGGCGCGCCACGGGCGCTGCGCCCGAGACGTTGGCGTAGCTCACGGCGCTCGCGACCGGAATGGACGCCGCACCCGGACCGGTCGTGACGATGCCGGGATGCCCTTCGATGACGACGCCCACATTGGCGATCGGCGCGCAAGCCACTGCGCCCAACGGCGGGCAGTAGAGGGGCGGCAGCGGCGGGTTCGGCAGCGGGATCGCCGAGGTCATCGTAAACGCGCCGCTCGCATCGGGTCCGGTGAGTCCAGCCGCAGGCGTCGCCGTGCCGCAGCCGGCGAGCGGGTTCAGCGAAATCGGCTGGCCCCAGGTTGAGGGCGTCAAGCCGCTGCCCCAGTTGGTGTAGTCGCTCGTATCCCAGGCGATGTCGATCGCGAGTCGCGCGGTATCATCGGCGCAAACCGGTACGCCCGTACCGGGGTCGGTGCCGGCAAACGCCGCCGCCGTGAGAATGTTGTAAGGCGCATTGGCGTTGGTCGGATCGACGACCGAGAAATTCACGACTGGAAAGATGTTGCCGCCCGTGGTCGTGAATGTCACGCTGTTGACGACATAGTGAAAATGCGCGGCCAGCGCGACTTCCGGAATGACGTGGGCCGCCACGACCTGCAGCGCACCATTGTCGAGCGTCGACGTCGATCCATGGCAGGTCGTGCACTGCGAGTCGTTGGAGACGATGCCTCCCATACCGGCACCGGTCGCGAAGTTCACCGTGTCATGGCAGGAGCCGCAGGCCTCGGCCGTCGGTACCGTGGAGTAGTTCGCGGCCTCTGTCGCAGCCGGGATCGTCTGCACGTGGCAGGTCTGGCAGTTGCGCGTGTCCTGCGGGTAGAGCACGGTATTGAAATTATTGAGCGACTGCATGTAGCCGACAATCCAGTATCCGATGCCCAGCGTCGGCACCGTGTCCGGCGCACCCGCAGTCTTGATGCTCGGCAAGGTGCTGCCGGTATGAATCTTGTGAACCATCACTTTCATATCGAGCGAGTTGCCGCTGTACGGATCGGTGGTTCCCGGGTTGTGGCACATCACGCAGTACTGGACTTCGACGCGGGCGCCGCCGTGCGCGTTCAGGAACGTATGACAGGTGTCACAGGTCGCGGTCTCGACGATTTCGCGGCTGAAGATTCCGGTGGTCGCACCGGTCGACGGCTGAAAGGTATAGGCAGCATTGTTCGCCTGCGCGAGGCCGCGAATCTCGAAGGCGGCTCGATGCGTGAGACTCGCGTTGTAGACCACATTCGCGACTTTCGTGATGTCGGTCTTGAACGTGTATTCATAGGTGCCGTCGCCGTTGTCGACGAACGTGCCGCTTGTCGCACTCTCGACGCTCGCCTGCGTTTGCGGTGCTGTGTCGCAGATGGCAACACCGGCCGGGCATCCCGTCGGCGTGACGGTGCTGAAAATATAGGAGTTCCACTGGCTCGACATGCCGTTTTGGCCCGGCACGAGCTGCGCGATCGCCAGGCCTAAATCGGCGGCCGGCAACCCTTGCAGCGGATTGCCGTTTTGATCGGCGAGTTTGAATTTGACGACCGGCGGTCCGCTGATCGTGACGCTCGAAATGGTCCCGGTGATGCTCGTGGCGGTGCTGATATTGAGCGCCGATCCCGAGGTCGTCGTTCCCGGAGGACCCGCTGCGCCCGCGGGCCCTGCGGGCCCCGCCGAGCCGGTCGTGCCGCTGCATCCCGCGAGCAGTGCGCTCGCGAACAGGATGCAAACCGCGCCGAGGCGCGCACACGATGCGAGTGATTGCCGTTTCCCTCTGACACGCGACATCTGGCAATTCTCCCGCAGCATTGAGTGACCGCGCGGGTTGTCCGCTGCGGTGTGAGCGGGAAAGCTATCTTTTTAATTTGGCGGAGTCTGTACGCAACCGAACAGAATGCTGCCTCGCAATCAAGTAGGTTTTGTCCGCGCGCCGACGCGCTGTAATAATCTAAGGACTGTTCATGCCGGCATCGAGAGTTTGCAAGTGAACGCACCGGATCCGGCGAAGCACCCGCTCGCGGCGTGGCTGTGGCGGCGCCCGCAGCACTGGTTCCTGCTCGGCATACCGATCGGCGGCCTGATCGCGTTCATCGTCGGCGTCGGCTTTACGGGCGGCTTCTTCGAGAGCCTCAAGCTCGCAGAGACCGACCAGTTTTGCAGCTCCTGCCACGAGATGATTGCACCGTATCAGGAGCTTGCGCGCAGCCCGCATGGCTCGAACCCATTCGGTGTTGCCGCGAGCTGTGGCAATTGCCACGTGCCGCCCGCGTTCCTACCGGGCTTGTGGGTCCATATTCAGGCATCGACCGAGGTTTGGGGTCACATCCGAGGCGAACTCAATACGCCCGCGAAGTTCGAGGCGCACAAGCTCGAGCTCGCACAGAAAGTCTGGGCCGACCTCAAGGCGAATGATTCCGCCGAATGTCGCAGCTGTCACACGCCTGCCGCAATGGCGTTCGCACAGCAGCCCGTGGAGGCGGCCAAGGCGCACCAAGGTCTCGCGACCAACGGCATGACCTGCATCGACTGCCACCGGGGTGTCGCACACAGCTTGCCTCAGGGGGGTTGAGGCGCCTCGCGCAAGCGGCGTGTACGCCCACCGAGGTAGCGCCACAGGATGCGCAGGATTTCGGTCATTCTGAAATTGAAAACACGGCGTGGCCAAAACAGCTCGCGCTTGTCACAAACGGTTGAGATGCTGAAGCGGGTGATCTCTCCCTGGAGTACCTCGGCGGCAGCTCCTTGATCGCCTTGCGCGATGCCCGCATCGAGTCTCGAGCGCAGCGCTCGGGCCGCCGCAATACCGCGTGCCACACCGCGGCCGCGCCGCTTCGAGAGCCGTCCGTGCTGCATCTTGAGTTCGTTGAGGCGTTCCGCCGCATCATAAGTCGCATCGACGAGTTCGCGGCGCGTCATCCACCGGGTTTCATAATTGAGAATGTGCTCCCAGGTCGGCTGTATCAGCAGTTGTCGATGTTGCTCGAGCGTGCGCGCGAACAAGCGGTAGCCGAACCGCTCAGGGTCCTCGAAGCCGCGGCTGCCGGGGTCGATGAATGGTCCCATCGGTGAGATGAAGCAGGAGAGCCGCTTATCGCCGAGTTCGAACAAGTGTCCGCAATACTCGACCGTCTCGCGCACCGATGCGATGGTCTGCGCGGGCAGGCCGATCATGAAGAATATATCGATCCGCGAGCAGCGCAATGCCAAGGCCTCGCGGATGATCGCTTCCATGTCCTCGGTCGTATAGCCGGATTCGCCTTCCTGCGCATCGCGCACCGCTTGCTCGTGGCTTTCGGGGCTGAACTCCATGCTCCAATGGCGCACGCAACGGTCGATTTCCCGCAGGAACGAGGCCGGGGGCAGCGCGAAGAACTCGAACATGATCATGTTCGGCAAGTCCGCCAAGGCCAAGCGCTCGAGAACCTCGGCTGCGTGTTCGGGCCCTGCCATCAGAAGGTCGCCGACCAACACGATGGGGCCGTGCGCCAAGCGGCAGATATCCTGCATGTTGGTGACCAGGCTCGCCGGGCTGCGATACACCGGTTTCTGCCGCTTCGTCAGATGCGTGCAGGTCGTATGCGAGCTGCCGCAGGTAACGCATTCGAATGCGCAGCCCTTGACCGTGAACACCGTCGTGATCGGGTTGCTCCACCAACCGTTGAACGGCAGCGTGCTCTCCAGATCGCGGTAGCGCATCACCATCTCGACCATGAGATCCGGCCGCAGATCGACGTAGTCCAGCGCCTCGGGCACGAATGAGAGCGGATTGACATGAATCCCCGCGGCATCCTTCCAGGTCAGATTCGCGATCTTATCGACCAGTTTGCCGTGCGCGAGCGCGAGCAGCAACTCGTGCAGCGGCGGCTCGGTGCTGTCGCCGCGCAGCACATAGTCGACTTGGGGGTAGGCGATGAGCTCGCGGTGATAGTAGGTCGATGACAACCCGCCCATGATGATCGGCACGTCGGGGTGCAGCTGCTTCGCGATGCGCGCGACCTCCAAGGCGCCGTGCGCGTGCGGCATCCAATGCAGATCGATGCCGATCGCCTTGGGTCTCTGCTTTGCGAGGAAGCGGGGCACGTCGAAGCGGCGGTTATTCATCATGCGCAGCGCGAGATTGACGATCCGTACGCGCATGCCGCGATCGTGCAGATAGCTCGCGATCGTGAGAAATCCCAAGGGATACATCTCGAACACGGTCGAAGAGGGCACCATGTCGCTGACGGGCCCGTACAGAATCGCGCGTTTCCGAAAGTCGTAGACGCTCGGCGCATGCAGCAGCAGCAGATCGGCTTCCGCGTGGGAGGTTCCAAACATACGGCTGAGGACTATTGGACGCGAACCCGAATCAACTCCTCGCCGTCCGTATCGATCACGTGCACCGCGCAGGCGAGGCAGGGATCGAAGCTGTGGATCGTGCGCAGGATCTCGAGCGGTTGCTTCGGGTCTTTGATGCTCTGACCTTTGAGCGCGGCTTCATAGGGGCCTTCAATACCCGCGGCGTCACGGGGTCCGGCGTTCCATGTCGACGGCACCACCGCCTGATAGTTGGATATTTTTCCGTCGTCGATGACGATCCAGTGTGCCAGGGCGCCGCGGGGCGCTTCGAGAAATCCCACGCCTTGCGCATGGCGCGGCCAGGTTGCTGGTTCCCATAGCGCTTCGTTGAACGTGCGCACATCGCCGGCCTTGATGTTCGCCATGAGGCTCGCGTACCAGCCGGGCATCGCGTCGGCGAGGATCTTGCTTTCGAGCGCCCGGGCCGCGGTACGGCCCATCGTCGAGAACAGGGCCTCGACCGGAAGACCGAGTTGTCCGAGTGCCTTGGCGGCGAGTTCTTTGGTCGGCTCATGACCGCTCGCATAGAGCATGAGCACGCGCGCGAGCGGACCCACCTCCATGGCATTTCCCTTCCAACGCGGCGACTTGAGAAAGGAATAACTCGCGGATGTGTCCAGATGCTCATAGGGCGGCGCCGGCCCCGAATAGTTCAGCTGTGTCTCGCCTTTGTACGGATGCAAGCCCGTATCCTTGCCGCCGCTGTAGTCGTACCAGGAATGTGCCACGAATTCTTGGATGCCCTCGTCCGCGGTCAGATCGACTTCCTGGATATGGGACAGATCGCGACCCAAAAAGGCGCCGCGCGGTACCAGGAAGGTTTTTGGATCCTGGCTGCCCATCGCGGGAAAATCCCCGTAGGTCATGAAATTGCCGGTGCCTTCGCCGCAGCCCGGCTTGAACCAGTCCTTGTAGAACGAAGCGATCGCGAGCACATCGGGTAAATAGACTTGATCGACGAAATTCTGCATTTGTTCGATGAGATCGGCGACCTTTTGCAGGCCGACCACGTTGACCGCGGTCGAGCTGGTTCCCGCGCCGGCGTGAACGCTGATCGCGGAGGGGACCCCGCCGACCAGCACATTCGGGTGCGGATTTTTGCCGCCGAAGATCGTCTGCACTTGGACGACCTGCCGCTGCCACGCGAGCGCATCCAGATAGTGCGCCACGGCCATCAAGTTGGCCTCGGGCGGCAGCTTGTAGAGCACATTGCCCCAGTAGGCGTTCGAAAAGATGCCGAGCTGACCCGACTCGACCAGCCCCTTGACGCGTGATTGCACGTCGGAGAAATAACCCGGCGAGGAGCGCGCATAGCTCGAGATCGATTGCGCGAGCACTGAAGTCGCCTTCGGGTCGGCCTTGAGCGCAGACACCACGTCGACCCAGTCGAGCGCGTGCAAGTGATAGAAATGCATCACGTGATCGTGGACGAACTGCGTCGCAATCATGAGATTGCGGATCAACTGGGCATTCGCGGGTATCGTATATTTCAACGCATCTTCGACCGCACGCACCGAGGCGATGCCGTGCACCAGCGTGCAGACGCCGCAAATGCGCTGCGCAAAAGCCCAGGCGTCGCGCGGATCGCGGCCTTTGAGAATGATCTCGATGCCGCGCACCATGGTGCCGGAGCTCGATGCCTGCGTGATCACCGAGCCGTCGAATTGCGCTTCGATGCGCAGGTGCCCTTCGATGCGGGTGACGGGATCGACGACGATCGTCTGTGCGCTCATCGGGGTCCCGCAGTTTCAATCAAGTTGGCGGCCACGAGCTCCAACAAGCTCTGCGGCTTCTTGTTCCACGCGAAGTGGGCTTGGGCGTCATCGAAGCTGCGCCGGCAATCCGAACAGCTCGTCAGCAAGTGATCGGCGCCGCTATCGTCGATTTCGCGCAATTTGATCTCCATGGTTCGATAGCGCAGCGGTGCAGCCCTCTCGATGTCGAGCACGCCGCCTCCGCCGCCGCAACAAAAACTGAAACCGCCGCTATCTTCCATTTCGCGCAAGTCGACACCCATGGCCTTCATGAGTGCGCGCGGCGCGTCGATGACACCGCCTTTGCGCGCCGATTCGCACGGATCTTGGAACGTGGTCGCGCCGGCCGCCGCGGTTCCCAAGCGCAAATGCCCCGCAGCGAGCTGCTCGGCGAGAAATTCGGTCACTTGAAGCACGCGAAAGAGCAGCGGTTGGCCATAGAGGTCCGCCGCTTCCCAGCGCAGCGCGGCATAGGCGTGGCCGCATTCGGGGACCAGCAATATCTTGGCCTTGCAGGCAATCGCCTGATCGATCAGGCGCAGGCTGATCTCGCGCTGCCACTGCTTGCCGCCGGCGTAATAGCCGTAATTTTCGGCGACGAGCGCATCGCTGCGGAATGTGCAGGCGACGCCCAGCTGTTGCATCACCTTCGCGAGTGCGGCAACGGCACTCGGGTAATGCTCGATATCGGTCCTCGGCACGCAGAGCATGACGTCCACTTCGGGCTTGTCGAGCGGCATGTCGACCTTGAATCGCGCGCCGATCGCGAGCAGCTGCTCGCGATAGGGTTCCGTGCTCACCTCCGGTTGCCCCGTGAGTCGTTGGTGTGCGGCCTTCTCATAGAGCTCTTTGGGCGCGAGCCCTGCATCGAACATTGCGTGACGCGCCTGCTCGATGAGTGCCGCCACGTCGATGCCCATGGGGCAGATCAGGCTGCAGCGCCCGCACATATTGCAGCTGTCGAACAACAAATGCTGCCACTGCGCCAGTTGATCTGCTTTGACCTCGCGCTTCAGGCCGAGCAGCCGCACCAGCGGAGCGAACGCGCTGGCCTCGCGCTTATAGGCTTGTTTGAAGGGCTCCACTTTCCAGATCGGCGTGTACTGCGGATCTTCGGTCGCGATGTAGAAGTGGCAGGCGTCGGCGCAAATGCCGCAGTGGATGCAGGATTCGAGCCGAAACGCACTGAGCGCGCCGATCTCATGCGCGAATCCGGTCATCGCGCCGGCAACACGGGCCTCGGGCGTCCTCGCTTCGGCGGGCGCGAGATTAGCGCCCGGCATCACGGCGGCCTTGCTCACGAGGCGGCTCCTTTGCGGGCGAGCAGCGCGCCATTGAGTGCACGCGAGGGAAAGATATAGAAGGCATGCATGAGCTTGCCGAATGGGAACCAAACGAGCAGCGCATCGACGCTGAGAATGTGTATGCCGAGCAGCGTTTCGTATGGCGCACCGATGTGCGCGGTGGCAGCGATACCCGTGACCATCACCAACATCGTGATGCACCAGCTGAAGTAATCATCGAAATTCGAGAGCATTCTCATCACGCGATTGGTCACGCGCCGAAACAAAACCGCCGCGAACAAGGTGATCGTGAGCGCGGAGATCACGGTGATCACGCTGCTCGGCAGGCCCGGCCAGGTGAAACCGAACAAACTGCCGAGAAATAAAATGTGCGGTGTGAACAGCAAGACGACCGCAAACAGACCGATATGGTAGCTGTAACCGAGGGCCTCGCCCGGGCCGGTGCGCCCGATGAACTCGCGGTGCGGCCAGGAGCGGGTTCCGATCGCGAGCAATCCGCTCGCGATATATTTCAACGGCGAAGCGCGCGGCGTGCTGTGATCGCGGCGGATGCGCAGCAACACGAAACCGACGATTCGCCAGGTTGCTCCGAGGCAAAATATCGCAATCGCCGTCTTGAGCGCCGGCCCGCGCGCGAAGTCCAATAGAGTCATGATTGGCCTTCCTTTTCATTGCTGCCGGCCGCGTCCCGTTCGGTGCGATGTTGGCGCAAGCGGCTGGTGCCGGCGGATGCCACGCCGAGTACCGCACCCACGGCCACGGCTGCCCCGCCCAATTCCAGCGCGCGCAGCGGTGAGGCTGCGCCCGCCTTGCCCCACTCGGCGCTCGACTGGGCGGCGTAGAAGCTGCCTTTGTCCCAGAATCCAGGCTCGGAACAGCCCAGGCATCCATGTCCCGACTCGATCGGGAAGCTCGTGCCGCCATTCCACTTGAGCGTCGCGCAGGCGTTGTAGGTGGTCGGCCCTTTGCAGCCGAGCTCGAAAAGACACCAGCCGTTGCGTGCGCCCTCATCGTCGAATGATTTTGCGAATTTCCCTTGATCGTAGAACGGA
>Ga0187847_10002972_pt1 | contig 13261 bp, 15 predicted proteins | sample June2016WEW_4_10_FD_132458 | JGI IMG/M metagenome (GOLD analysis project Ga0187847, IMG submission 132458) | Peatland microbial communities from SPRUCE experiment site at the Marcell Experimental Forest, Minnesota, USA - June2016WEW_4_10 | ecosystem: Environmental > Terrestrial > Soil >...
GCCGCCGCTGCAATCAGCATCAGAATGTCTTTCAAGACGCTGACCCAGGCTACGGCGCGCAGTCCGCCGGTTAGGACGAATCCCGCTAGCAGAATTACCGCGACTAGCATGGCTGGAACGCGGCCGATGCCGTCGAAACTGGCCACTTCGGCGATGATTCCGAATCCGGTGATCTGGAGTTCGAGGTAGGGGATCATGAAGACAATCCCGACTAGGGAAACAGCGGCGGCGAGATATTTGCTGCGGTAGCGCCAGGTGAAGAAATCGGATTGAGTTTGGAGTTTGTGGCGGCGGCCGAGTTCCCAGATGGGCGGGAGTATGAAGAATGAGACGACGTAAGCGAGCGTGATGTAGGCCAGGATGTAGAGCGTGGGTGCGCCGCGCGAGTAGGCCCAGCCGCTGGCGCCGAGGAACGAAAAAGTGGTGTAGACTTCGCCGGCCATCAGTAGCCACATGAGGAGCACGCCGAAGCCGCGGCCGGCTACGGTCCATTGTTCGAGATCCATTTTGCGGCGCGCTCCGGCGTAGAAGCCGATGACGGAACCCAGTGCCACGATGGCGAGGATGATTCCCAAGGCAGTCGCGCTTGGGGTCATGCGGGGGGATTATCCTTTTCGTGACGCCGGCGAGTTTCGATAAAGTATGCGCCCCACATGCAGAGCGGCGTGAGCAGCATCCATAGGGTGAGCCAGAACAGGTTGAATGGCAGGCCCAGCACGATTGGGTAGATTCGATCCCACAGGGAGACCGTGAAGCACATGGCGGCGAACGGGATCAGTGCGAGCAGCAGGGCTCCCAGGGTGGGTGGTTTTACGGTGGGTGGGTCGACGTTCGAAGGGGGTGGTATCCAGTAATGATACTGCTTTGCTAGTGTCGAGTGATGCGGTTCGCGCTGCTAATGTTGGCCATTCCTTTGGCTGCGCAGGATCCTTTTGAAATACACGTTTACGAATATGAGCCGCTGTCGCTCGGTGAATATAGTCTAGAGGCGCATTTGAATACGATGCTCCAAGGGACTGGCTCGCGAAACGGGACGCTGCTCCCGACCGATCACCAGACGCATCTTACTTTGGAGCCGACGCTCGGATTGTCGGAGAATTTCGCGATCGGGTGGATGTTCCTGAATGCGTGGGAGCCGGGTTATACGCCGCAATTTGCCGGTTGGCGGGTGTTGCCGCACTTTTATGCTCCGGAAAGGTGGCATCTACCTTTTCGGCTGGGCTTCGTATCGGAATTTTCGTTTCAGAAGACGCGGTATGAAGAGAATTCGCGTCGCGCGGAGCTGCGGCCGATACTCGATCGCGAGTTTACGCGATGGCAGGTGGTGTTCAATCCGGTTTTCGAACGGGCTTTGCATGGGCCGGGCACCGAGCATGGATGGAATTTCGAGCCGGCTATGCTGGTTCGTTGGAAGCGCAAAACGTTTTCGCCGTCGCTCGAATATTACGGCGAAGTGGAGAGCATCAATGTGCGTCCGCGTGCGCAGCCGGAGGTGCATCAGTTGTTTGCCGGCGGGGATTGGAATGCGGGGCCGGTGTTCAGCATCAACGTGGGTGTGGGGTTTGATTTGACACGGCGTGGGCCCGGAGCGATCCTGAAGAGCCGGTTTGAATGGGATTGGAGGAAAGGCGGGAGGCCTTGAAAGTTAGCGTAATACAACGGGTTTGCCGTGGGGGGTGTGGCGATAGGCGTCGGCCCAGGCTTCTTTGCGGGTTTCGATGGCTTCCGCGGTGGTTAGGCCTTTGGCCGTGACGAGGCGTTCGAGGGCGCGGAGCCAATTCTGGTAATAGCTGCGATCGGCGCCTGCTTTTATTTCCTCGGCCAGGGTTTCGGACCATTCCTTCCAGGTGAAATGGCCTTGCTCGGAAAGTTTGACCGCTAGCGCGAAGGCTTGCGCTTCCCAGGGTTCGGCGAATACTTTTTCAGGCTGGTTCAAGATAGTCATCCCACATATCGATATAGACTGAATCGCGCGGTGAGCCTTCCGCGCCCCATAGTTCGCGCGCGGTGAAGCGGACTGAATAAACGTTTTGCGGATTCTCGCCTAGAAACTGTGCGTTGGTGTCTGGAAATACGTAGACGCCTTGATGAAGATGGATGGTGCCGAGCTTGCCGCGGGCGTAGCGCGGGAGACGGGTGTGGCCGGTGGGATTTATGTTGCGGGCGCGAACTCGCTGTCCGATTTGGAAGCGCTGATCTACCGGAACGTTGCGGCTGGCGAGGGCGCCGGTGCGGAGCATGCGCGGAACTTGATCCGCGGTGACGGCTGGTGTTGCTTTGGGTGCATCCGGAGATGGGCGGCCGGTCGCGATTTCCTCTTGGCTGACCATTCCAGTCTTGACGATTAGTTTTTCGAGGCGCGCGGTCCACTTTTCGTAGTAGCTCATGCGCAGGTAATCGGCGGCGGGGATCAGCTCGATTTCGTGGCGTCCGGCGTCGATGTTCCATTTGCGCGCGGCGCGGGTGGCCATGTTCAGCGCGAATGCAAGCGCTTCCCAACGGGAGTGGAATACGGGTTCATCTTTTTCGTACTGAATGGGGCCCAGGCCGTGCATGCCGCCCATATCGTGGACGCCGTTCATTTGGGAGGGCTCACTTTCGCGACGCCGACCATGGCGTCGCGTGTGACTAAGGCCGCTAGCTGGTCTTCCGTCATTCCATCGGTGCCGGGCGGCCGCTCCGGCAGGACCAGGTAGCGGAGCTCAGCGGTGCTATTTGCGGCCGATGTCGAGCAGATCGTCCGCAGCCGGAAGCCCTGGAATCCGTCCTTGTTGGACTGATTCTCGATACCAGCGTCATCGTCCGGGCTGAGCGGCGCGGTAAGAGAGTGGCAGAGATCATGGCACAAATCCGAGAGATGTATGGCGAGGCTGAGGTTGGCGTCTCGGTGGTGACTATCGCTGAGCTGGCGCATGGTGTGCAGCGGTCCAAGCTGGAAGCGCAACGCGAACGCAGTCAGGGCCTTCGTTGACGATGTGCTGGCCACACTGACCGTATACCCAGTGACGGCTGACATCGCGCAGCGGGTGGGCGTCATCTCTGGCCAGGCGGCTGCTCAGGGCGTCACGCTTACCCACCGGCGATTGCCCCTACCACCAAAAACGGCTCGGCGCCGGAGACCACTGCATCGGGCAATGGCGCGTCCGGGGATTCGTGGGACAGATCTTCCTGGCACGCGAAGAATCTGAGAAACGACCGGCGCTTTCCCGATACGTGATCGCGGATGGTTCCCTGCAACGCCGGATAGCGCAGCTCCAGCGCGTCCAGCACCGAGCGCTGTGTGACCGGGCCTTGAATCTCGATCTCTACTTCGCCATTGATGTTGGCGAGCGTTCGAAGATGTCCTGGTAAATATACACGGATCATTCCAGCGTCTGCACCTCGACGGAAAGTACGGCGGGAAGATCCCGGACGATTGGCGCCCAGTTGTCGCCGGCATCCGATGACGCGTACACCTGGCCGCCGGTTGTACCGAAGTACACGCCGCACTTGTCGAGCGAATCCACAGCCATGGCGTCGCGGAACACGTTGACGTAGCAATTGCTCTGCGGCAGTCCGTTGGTCAGCGCTTCCCACTCGTTGCCGCCGGTGCGGCTGCGATAAACGCGCAGCTTACCTTCGGGAGGAAAATGCTCGGCATCGCTCTTGATGGGGACCACGTAGATGGTGTCGGGCTCGTTCGAGTTCACGTCGATCACGAATCCGAAGTCTGTCGGCAAATTACCGCTGACCTCGTGCCAGGAATCGCCGGCGTCATCCGAGCGCATTACATCCCAATGCTTTTGCATGAAGAGAACATTGGGACGCGATTTGTGAAACGCCATGTGATGAACGCAGTGGCCCACATCGGCCGTTGGTTCTGGGATGTATTGGGAGTAGAGTCCTTTGTTGATCGGTTGCCAGGTTTGGCCGGAGTCGTCGGTACGAAACGCTCCGGCAGCCGAAATCGCGATGAAGATTCGGTCGGGATTGGTTGGATCCGGCATGATTGTGTGCAGGCACATGCCGCCGGCGCCGGGTTGCCAGCGCGGTCCCGAGCCGTGACCACGCAGTCCGGGGAGTTCCTGCCAGTTCTGGCCACCATCGGTCGACTTGAAAAATGCCGCGTCTTCCACGCCGGCGTAGACGGTGTCGGGATCTGTGAGCGATGGTTCCAAATGCCAGACGCGTTTGAACTCCCAAGGGTGCGGCGTACCGTCGTACCATTGATGCGTTCCGGCGACGCCTTCGTAAACGAACTTGTTGCCCACCGGCGCCCACGTCTCGCCGCCATCGTTCGAGCGCTGGATTACTTGGCCCGACCAGGCGCTGGATTGCGACGCATACAGGCGATTCGGATCGACGGGCGATCCTTTGAGGTGATACACCTCCCAGCCCGAAAAATGCGGACCGCTGACATTCCAGCTTTCGCGCTTGCCGTCCGACGTCAGAATAAATGCGCCTTTGCGCGTCCCCACCAATACTCGTACTTTGCTCATGTGTTCCCTTTCTCAGTGTCGTCGATCGCCTGGTATGCCGAAGTCCAAAAGTCGAGACAAACGTTCGGTGGACTCGGGGAAGTCCACGCCCGCTGGGTCAGAAGTATTGTAACCATATCTTCTTGCGGATCGGAATACCAGGATGTTCCCAAGCCGCCGTCCCATCCGAATTTGCCGATTGGTCCGGACAAATCGACGCGCTTGGTGACAACGGATACGCCAAAACCCCAGCCGTGGCTATCGAAATAGCCAGGCGTGAGACCGGACACGGCTTTCTGTTCGGGCGTGAGTTGATCCGTGGTCATCACTTCCACCGTTGGCCGCGATAGGATGCGAACATCGCCGTGCTGGCCTTTATTCAGCAGCATCTGAGCGAAAGCATGGTAGTCGTCCACTGTGGAAACCAGACCGCCGGCGCCCGATGGAAACACTGGCGGCTTATTCCATTGACCAGTCTCGGGCTGGTCATACACTTCGAGCTTCCCGGTTTGGGGATTGCCGAAATAGCTGGCGGCCAGGCGGTGTAGCTGGGGAGCGGGAACGCTGAATCCGGTGTCCCGCATGCCCAGCGGTTCGAAGATGCGTTCGCGCAAGAACGTCTCGAGCGGCTGGCCGGAGGCGCGCGCGATCAGGACGCTCAGCACGTCGGACCCGGTATGGTACAACCATCGCTCGCCCGGTTGGTGCATCAGCGGCAGCGTGCCCAAGCGGCGGATCCATTCGTCTGGGGCGGGCGTCGCGGGGCTAGGCGGTCCCATGCCGATCTGCAGATCCTTCATGGCTTGGAGGATCGGCGTGTCGGGCGGACCGAGCATTAGTCCGAAGCCCCAGCGAAAAGTGAGCAGGTCGCGCAGGGTGATGGGACGTACCGCAGGAACAGTTTCATCCAGCGGGCCGTCAGAGCGCTTCAGCACATTACGATTTGCCAGTTCGGGCAGCAGCCGATCCACCGGTTCATCCAATCGCAGCTTGCATTCCTCCACCAGGATCATTGCTGCAGCGGCGGTAACCGGCTTACTCATGGAAGCGATCCGAAAGATTGTGTCGCGGCGCACCGGATCGCCACCGGTGGACTGGACGCCGAGCGCATCCACTTGCACGTCACCGCGCCGGCTCACTAACGTGACCATCCCCGGTATCTCGCCGCGATCGACGTAGCCGGCCATCACGTCGTGCATGCGTCGAAGCCGGGCCTGTGAGAAAGCTGCCGTGCTCACGACTTGACCGGTATCCACACTTCGATATCGCCCTTGCCAGTTACGGGATTGAAACCTGGCCCGTAGCGTTCAAAGAAATTCGGGGCGCCGTTCAATGGCTGCGCGATTTCGTAATGGGAGCCCGGGAACCATTGCCAGATAGCTTCCATGGTGTCGTACAATTTCGACGCATGTTCGTGATGGGCGAAAACGGCGTATTTCTGCGCCGGAATGTTAGTGCGAGTGAATTCAGCGGGGAGTCCCGAGACTGCCTCTACCTCCACGCCACACAGGTAGTCGATGCCGTCGGGACTAAGGAAGCACAGTCCGTAGTGCACCGGTCCTACTGCGCCTGGAACCTTGCCATGAGATACCATCCGTTCCCACTGCGCGAAAATGCCTGCCCAAGTTGCGGTGGTGAAGTGGCCGCGCAGTCCTGCGATCAGCATGGCCTGGCCGTTTTCAAAGCGCGGAGCATCAAGTTGTGGCATCGCCGTCGTCATTGTGAACTCCTTAACCTCGCAGACGTTGGTGGATACGCAAATTTTTCATCTGTGGTGAGTTGCAAGGTTTTGGTCTCATGCCACTAAGTCGAACGAGAATGCGCCAGATCGACAGGCTGAGCGCCAGAATCGTGAAATGCGCCGGGAATTTCTATTACGGGCCGGATTTCGACAGTGCCCCAGCGCCCGGCTGGAATCTGGGAGGCGATGCTAATGGCCTCATCCAGGTCATCGGCGTTTATTATGTAGTAGCCGCCCAGTTGTTCGCGAGTTTCCGCGAATGGGCCATCGGTGACCAGCCGCTTGCCATCGCGCATGCGAATGCTGGTGGCGGTGGAGGTTGGGTAGAGCGGTGCGGTGGCGAGACATTTCCCGTTTCGGGCGAGCTCGCGCGCGTATTCCGCGGATTCTTTGTAACACTCCTCCCGCTGGGCCTGGCTCGGGGCGTTCTCGTCAAGATAAATCAGCATCATGTATTTCATGGTGGTTCTCCATTGGTTAGTCGAACGGCTGGCGCTCGAATCGACAACCTGTTAAACAATTTTCTACCATCGGAGCATGCCCTTGGATTCGGATCAGGCTATTGAGGCGCTATATGGGTCGGATTGGGGCCGCATCGTGGCCACTCTGATCCGCCTGGTGGGCGATTTCGAAGTGGCGGAAGAAGCTGTGCAGGAAGCATTTGCGGCTGCGGTGGACCAATGGCGCGGCGCGGGCGTCCCTGAGTTTCCGCGCGCCTGGATCATCCAGACCGCCCGGCACAAAGCCATCGACCTGATCCGCCGGCGCGCGCGATTCCAGGAAAAAATTGCGGCTCTCGCAGGAATGACCGAGGCTCTTGAGGAGCCGGATTACGATACAGACGAAATTCCGGACGACCGTCTTCGCCTGATCTTCACCTGCTGCCATCCAGCACTCGCGCCCGAATCTCAGGTAGCGCTCACACTGCGAACATTGGGTGGTCTCGAGACCGATGAGATCGCGCGAGCATTCCTGGTGGCGCCCACCACCATGGCGCAGCGTCTGGTCCGTGCCAAGAGCAAGATTCGCGATGCGCGGATTCCCTATAGCGTTCCCGGCAACAACGATATGCCGGACCGGCTGGGCGCGGTTCTCACGGTAATCTATCTGGTCTTCAATGAAGGCTACGCGAGTACGCGCGGCGGATCGCTGGTGCGGACCGATCTGTGCGCGGAGGCCATCCGCCTGGGCCGGCTGGTACGAACGCTGATATCGCCCGCGCCCGCTGAAGTGACTGGCCTGATTGCGCTGATGCTGCTTCACGATGCGCGCCGCGATGCACGGTTGAATGCGGCCGGAGATCTGGTGATTCTGGAAGACCAAGATCGCAGCCGCTGGAATCATCGGCAGATTGCTGAGGCCATGCCGTTGGTTGAGGAGGCTATGCGACAGCCGGGTCCGTATGCCGTGCAAGCTGCCATTGCGTCTGAACATTGCCGGGCTTTGAAGGCCGCGGATACGGATTGGCCGCGAATCCTGCAGCTCTACGATGTTTTGGAGCGAATGCAGCCGTCGCCGATTGTGTCGCTGAATCGCGCTGTGGCTGTCGCGATGGTGGAGGGTCCCCGGGCGGCGCTAGTCCTCATCGATGCGCTGGATGCCGAAGGCGATCTTGACAACTACCACCTGTTCCATTCGGCGCGCGCGGATTTTCTGCGGCGGGCGGGTTCATCCGAGGAAGCTCGGAAAAGCTATGGCAGAGCGCTCGCGCTGGTCACTAATCCGAGCGAGCGTCTGTTCCTGGAACGCCGACTGCGTGAAGTTCAGTGATATTCAAGCGGCGCGCCTGGTTCTATGGTTTGTTCGCCTGCTACGCGCTGGCGGCGCTCGTGTGCGCGGAGCTGCGGCCGCTGTGGCTCGATGAAGTGCTGCAGTTGATCGCTACGAGTTCCCACAACGTGGATGCTTTCATGCAAAGCATGGGCAGCCGCAACCCCGGTGCAGCTCCCTTAGGTTATTTGACGCAACGGCCTTTCGTGCTGGCCGGCGGGGCGTCCCCGTTGTGGGCCAGGTTTCCTTCGGTAGTGTTTAGCATCGCTTCGTGTTGGGCATTGATGCGAATATGCCGCGAGATCAAAATGCCGGACGTGACCGTTCTGGCAACGGTTTTGTTTATGGTGATTCCGCTGCAGTTTCGTTATGCCACCGAAGGACGGCCCTATTCAGAAGCGCTCGCTTTCGGTTTATTGGCTGTCGTGGCGTTTCTGAAGCTATCGGCACGCCCCAGCGTTCCAACGGCTGCCCTATGCGTTCTGGCAATTGTCGCCGCTCTCTACACGCAACCATATGGAATTTTGACCGTTGGCGGGGTGATCTTCTGGGCTGCCGTGACGAATGCGAAGGCCGGGAATTGGAAGCGAGCGGCGCTGGGACCGGTCTTGATGCTGATCGCACTTGCCGCATTCGTGCCCTGGTATCTTCTGGAAACGCGAAAATGGGCAGCGGGAATTCAGGAACACGGTATTCCGGCATTTCACTGGACGCTCGGGCTGTTACTGGACGTCACGAAGGGCATCTCGGGCGACGGCTTCTTATGCTCCGCTGCGCTCATTTTCCTGGCTGTCTTTGGATTCCTCGCGCGGCCCGATTTTCAAGGGCTGCTCTTAGCTTCAATTTTGTTCCCGCTGTGCGGCGCTCTGGCAGGCGATGCTTTTTCGAATTACTTCTTCGCATCCCGCCAAATTCTGTTTGCACTACCCGGATTGGTGATCCTGGCGGCGCTGGGTGTCCTGGAGCTATTTCGAAAGAACAGGGGCGTGGCCATTGCGGCGATGGCGATCCTCGCCGGAGCGGCGCTGCAGAAAGATGTGAGCATGCAAACCGGCTCAAAAGAGAATTGGCCGGCCGCGGCGCACGCGGTAGCGGAGATCGCGCGGAACGGACGCTGCATTGAAGTGGTTCCTGCCAGCACTCTGGAACTCTATAGTTTCTTTGTTCAAGGCTTAGACACGAAAGTCTGTGGCACGGCGCCGGTTCAGCGGGGAGCAGCGCTGATCTCGAATCTCTACACCACAACCGCGGAGCTGATCGCAGCGGCCGACCATATGCGGGAACAAGGCTTTGCGCCCATCCAGACCAGTGCGGTGGGTGGCACTTCGATCACGCTGGAAGATAGACGCTAGAAAAGTGGCGCCGGCGCTTTCGCCTGCGAACCTGCGGTATTCTTTTCTCAGCATGCACCATCCGCCAGACTCTACCCTTTCAGCCAAGCTGGCCACGTCTTATCGCTCGGCGCATTCGCGCTCGCGTGAGCTTTATAAACGTGCATCGGCGGTGATGCCCGGCGGCAACACGCGCCACTCCATCGCCATGGCGCCCTATCCGATCTATGCCGCGAGCGGCAGCGGATGCCGGGTGACGGACGTTGACGGCGACGAGCGCATCGATTTCCTGAACAACTACACCTCGCTCATCCTGGGCCACGCGGATCCACGAGTGACCGAAGCTGTCCAGCGGCGCGTCGCGCTGGGCACGGCTTTTACCATGCCTGCACAGGAAGACGTGGAGCTGGCCGAATTATTGGCCGCGCGGATTCCTTACGTGGATCAAATCCGCTTCTGCAACTCCGGCAGCGAAGCGGTGATGTTGGCAGTCAAAGCGGCGCGTGCTTTCACAGGCCGCCACAAAATCGCGAAGTTCGAGGGCGCCTATCACGGAATCTACGATTACGTGGAAGTCAGCGAAGGTCCGGCGGCCGATGAGTGGGGCGACGCCGATGCGCCACGTTCGGTCACGGAGCCGGGCACGCCGCCGAGCGTAGCTGCGGACGTGGTGATTCTTCCATGGAATCGCTTGGAAGCGTGCCGCGAGCTGATCGAGCGCCACAGGAACGATCTTGCCGCGATTTTGGTTGACCCCATGCCGCTCGGCATCGGCATGATTCAGCCGCGTCCAGGATTTCTGGAATTCCTGCGCGAGGAGACCGCGCGCCATGGGATACTGCTGGTTTCTGATGAGGTCCTCAACTTCCGAATTTCCTATCACGGGGCGGCGCACGCTTTCGGCATTGAACCCGATCTTGCAAGCTTCGGCAAAATCATTGGTGGCGGATTTCCGGTGGGAGCTGTCGGCGGGCCGCGCCGGGTGATGTCGGTTTTCGATCACACCGGCAGCCTCAAAGTCCATCATGGAGGCACCTTCAACGCGAATCCGGTCACCATGACGGCGGGACTGGAAACCATGCGCCAGATGACGCCCGAAGCTTTTGAACGCTTGAATGGTCTAGGCGATTACATCCGCGATCGGCTGACACGCATGTTACGCGACCGCGGCCTGGTTGGCCAAGTGTGCGGGCGCGCGTCCATGTTCGTCGCGCATCTGAACAGCGGAGAGCTGGTGGACTATCGCTCGCTGCGCGGTTTCTCCCGCACCAACCCGGCTTACGGCGCGCTGTGTCACGAAATGCTGCAACGCGGCATGATCATGTCCCAGCGCGGTGTTTTCGGATGCCTCTCAATGCCCATGCGAGAGCCGGAAGCGGATGCTTTTGTCGACGCGCTGGACGATTCTATCCGCCAACTCGGAATTCAATCCTCATAAATGAGCGGACAAAATACAGAGGGCCAAGGGCTGGTCCGCGGCATCGGCTTGATGCAAGCCACCGCGCTCAACATGAGCAACATGGTGGGCGTCGGCATTTTCGTCACCATCCCGCTGATCATCGCGGCCATGGGCGGACCGCAATGCATGCTGGGCTGGGTGCTGGGAGCGATTCTCGCCCTTTGTGACGGATTGGTATGGAGCGAGCTGGCCGCCGCGATGCCCGGAACCGGCGGGACTTATTTATACCTGCGCGCGGCTTTTCAGAAAACCAGGCTGGGTGAGATTCTGCCGTTCCTGTTCATCTGGCAATTTATTTTTAGCGGACCGCTCGAGATCGCCTCAGGTTACATCGGCTTTGCGCAGTACGTCGGATATTTCTGGCACGACATGGGTGTAGCCGGCACGCGCCTGGTAAGCGTAGCAGTGGGAGTGCTGGTGATCGTGCTGCTCTACCGCGGCATCACGGCGATCGGCAAAATGGCGGTGGTGCTCTGTGTGGGAATGCTGGTGACCGTGCTGTGGGTGATCGTCAGCGGGTTCCTCAACTTCAATTCGAAACTGGCTTTCGATTTTCCACCCGGCGCATTTACTTTTTCCACCGGCTTCTTCGCCGGATTCGGCTCGGCGATGCTGATCGCAATGTACGATCTGCTGGGTTATTACGACATCTGCTACGTGGGCGGCGAGGTGCGGAATCCCGAGCGCGTAATCCCGCGCTCCATCATTTACTCTGTGATCGGGATCTCCAGCATTTACCTGCTCACGACGCTTAGTATCATCTCCGTAATCCCCTGGCGCGACGCGATGCATTCAAAATTCATCGCGGCAGATTTTATTGAAAAACTCTACGGCGTCAAGGCCGCCGGATTGGTGACGGCGCTAGTTCTTTGGACCGCCTTCGCCTCACTGTTCGCACTGCTGCTGGGCTATAGCCGCATCCCCTACGCGGCAGCCATCAACGGGCATTTTTTTAAGAGCTTCTCGAAGCTGCATCCCAAGGGAAGATTTCCCTATGTTTCGCTGCTGGTGATGGGCGCGCTCTCCATAGTCGCGAGTCTGTGGCCATTGGATCAGGTGATTACAGCGCTGCTGACTTCGCGGATTCTGGTTCAGTTCATCGGACAGATCATCGCGCTGGATTACATACGCCGGCACAAGCCTGAGATCCCTCGGCCATTCCGTATGTGGCTGTATCCGATTCCGAGCGTGATCGCGCTGCTGGGCTGGATGTACATCTTCGCGACGTCCGGCTGGATTTATGTGGGATTCGGTCTGTTGACGTTGGCTGCCGGCGTGGTGGTTTTCAAGCTTTCTTCCAATCGTGGGGTCGTGCCAGCAGATACGTAAGCATGGGGCTGGGCGAGTCGACCTGACGAAAACCCAACCTGCGTAGCACCGCGATGGATTTTTCATTCGGCGAATCCGTGCGGGCGTATACGCGGGTATGGGCCGTTTCCCATAGGTAGTTGAGCGCGGCTCGCGCAGCTTCAGTGGCCAATCCGCGTCCCCAATAGGCGGGCAGAAGTCCGTGCACGATTTCGATCTCGGGCGTCTCTTCGATACCTCGGAAGCCACAGAATCCCCCCAGCGGCTCTTCGTCGGCGGGGTGCAAAGCCCAGTAGCCAATTCCGCGAGTTGCGACGCTTTCAAAATGCGCGCGAACCACTCCAGCCGCTCGCTCGCGGGTAATCGCGATGTCGTCACAGAGGTAGCGGCGAACATCCGGATCGATCCAAAGCTGGTGCAGTGCATCGACATCGTCCTCAGTCCAAGAGCGCATTATCAGCCGCTCAGTGCGAATCAATGGCAGAGGCATAACGAACCGAAGAACTGAATAACCGAACAACAGCTTACTCGGGAGGCAGTTCGAAATCGATCAGATTGCCGCGGAATCCACGCGTCTTCCAGGCTCCGAAAGCGATCCCCACCAGCATCCAGATCCCGCCCAGGAGTTGTGCGGGACGGCTCAGATTTAGCCACAGCAGCAGGCACACCAGAAATCCGAGCAGCGGCAGGATGAAGTTGGTCAACGCCTTCTTTTCCTTGGCCCGCACGTAATAGTGCATGATGACGGATGCGTTGACGCCCATGAACGCGATCAACGCGCCGAAGTTCAGCATCTCGGCCCCCAGACCGTAGGGGATCAGAAATGCGCCGACCAGCGCGATTACACCGACGAAAATGACATTGTTCCGCGGGATGCCGCGTTTCGGTTCCACCGCTCCGAAGAACTTCGCGGGCAGTGCTTTGCTGCGTCCCATTCCGTAGAGAAGGCGGGCAGCCCCGAATTGCGCGGCCATGCCGGAACCGAAGTTGGCAACAATCAACGTAACTCCCGTTATCCAGCCCAGCGGAACAAGCGTGCGCTTGGCAACGTCCACAAACGCCGTGTCTGAGTTCGGAAACGGCTGCGACGCCGGCCATACCAGTTGCCCGGCGTAGCATTCCATAGCGGATAGAATGCCAATTACCAGGCACGTCAACACAGTGGCGAGAAGAATGTTGCGCCGGGGATTTTCCA
>Ga0187847_10002976_pt1 | contig 13251 bp, 14 predicted proteins | sample June2016WEW_4_10_FD_132458 | JGI IMG/M metagenome (GOLD analysis project Ga0187847, IMG submission 132458) | Peatland microbial communities from SPRUCE experiment site at the Marcell Experimental Forest, Minnesota, USA - June2016WEW_4_10 | ecosystem: Environmental > Terrestrial > Soil >...
CGCATTCTGAGCGGAGGTGACAGCAAGGGCGCGCCTGGGTACATTCAGATCGCGAATGTGTGGCTCATTGTCAACGTCGGTGGCGGGCCGACCCCCGAGAAGCCGTCGGTAACGCTCAGCGTCCCCGACCCGGATAAGATGAGCGCCTTTATGAATATCCGCGTTGCGGATATTCAAGCGTGCTATGAGTTATGGAGGAGTCGAGGAGCCGAGTTCATCACCGAGCCGAGGGACAAGTACGGCGAGACGCTCTGCTACATCCGCGATCCTGACGGTTATATTATCGAGGTCGGACAGAGCAAGCCGGAATTCACGTATGGTTAACGCCCGGCCCGGATGGGATGCGGATTTAAACGCTTACGGATGTCCGCTTAGTGCGAGCCCACTGGCGCGAACGATAGAACACGGGGAAACTGCACAAGCTCAACTAGCTACAGGGTGACGTTCCACTTTAATTACAATTGATCGAGACGCACGTTGATCGGGTTTAGAAAACTTTTTTGGTGAAGGAGAGCACACCATGACTGGACTTCTGACGGAATCCTCGGCGCAAGTACAACAAAAACAAAAGATAGAAACGCGCACCGCCGTAGAACATATCGCGGCCTTTACCATCGTTGCGGCCACGGCACTGCTTGCCATCCTGGGCGGCGCGGTCCTTTACGCGCAGGGCCAAGACAAGGATAAGTACTCGCTGAGATCGCCGGGCGGAATCGCGTTCTCCGACTTCAGGGGATACGAGGACTGGTCTGTGGTCTCTTCCGCCCGCACCGAAGAAGTGCTTAAGGTAATCGTCGCCAATCCGGCGATGATCAAGAAGTATAAGGCCGGCGTTCCGGGAAACGGACAGCCCTTTCCGCAGGGATCCATGATCGTGAAGCTCCAGTGGAAACCGAAGAAGAGCACGGAAGCGCCTTTCGAAGTGGATGTGCCCGATGTCTTTAAGCAGGCTTTCGTGATGGAGAAGGACAGCAAGAAATTTCCGAAAACCGGCGGCTGGGGATACGCGGTGTTCAACTACGACGCCGCATCGGACAAGTTCACTGCCGATCCCACGGCCGCTAAAGACTGCGGACACTCGTGCCATGTGGCCGTGAAGGCGAAGGACTACATCTTCCACCCGTACCAGAAGCGTTGAACCTGGCCGCACACTAACTAAGTACCCCTCGCAAAGGATGTCCCTGTGTGAGGCTTATTTTCGACCATTTTTCGACGTGGATAGAAAGGGAATACACTGCGAGCTAAGGAGATGAGAGATGAAAGCAGTTGTTGTCCACCAATATGGCGGTCCTGAAGTACTCAAGTTCGAAGAATACCCCGACCCGGTTCCGGGTCCGGGCGAGGTGCTGGTGCGGGTCGCTGCCACGAGCGTGAATCCGATCGATTACAAGCGACGTGCTGGATTAACCAAAGATTTTTATCCCATCAAGTTCCCGGGGCTTATAGGAGTCGATATCGCGGGCACTGTGGTCAAGATTGGGCCGGGAGTGGAAGGCTTTTCTGCCGGCGACCAGGTGTTCGCTATGGCGGACGATACTTACGCCGAACTTTGTGCCGTGAAAGCCGCGATTCTGGCGAAAGTTCCCAAAGGGCTCGATTTGCTCCAGGCGGCGGCGTTGCCGCTGGTGACGACGACTGGCAACCAACTCCTCTTAGCTACGGGGATCAAGGCCGGCCAGACGGTTCTCGTCGTAGGTGCTGCTGGAAGTGTCGGGCGTTCGGCGGTATTCACCGCGAAGGCACGCTGGGCGACTGTGATCGCGGGGGTTTTGAAGAGGCAGATCGACGACGCGAAGACAGTCGGCGCGGATCTGGTCGTGGCAACCGACGACGACACCGCTATTGCAAGTCTTCCGCCGCTCGATGCGGTGGCGGATACAGTCGGCGGAAGAACCGCCGAGAAGCTGATCGCCAAGGTCAAGCCGGGAGGAGTCTATGCATCGGTTGTCGGGGCACCGCGGAACGCCGCGGAACACCCATCTGTAAAGGTGGTGGCAGTATTCTCGAAATTCGACAGGAAAACGCTCGAGTTCATGGCCGAGGCGGCGCGAGATGGCAAGCTAGTAATCCCGATTAGCCTGAAACTGCCACTCAGTGAGGCGGCCGAGGCTCAAGCAGCGGCGGAGAAGGGTGGTCTCGGGAAGATCTTGCTGGTGGCTTGACATTATTTTGCGAACAGAGGACACGAAAAGAAAATCGGAAATGAAAAAAGACCGGCGCGGAATCAACCCCGCGTCGAAGTTTACACCGGCCCTGGTACGCAACTTCCACCGCCATTGCAGGACCGGCTGAAAGAGGCCCGGAGGCTGATCGCCGAGAACAAGCCGGACGTTGAAGGCTGAAGACATATGTCACTTTGGCGTGGCATGATGTGATGGAACATCGAAATCGCGACTTCGTGGATGCCTTAGAGCTGGCCTTGGCATTCGGCGCCATGCGTGACCGGGACTTCGTGCACGCCGCCCCCCGATTTGCCGGCGTCATGCGCCAGATCTTCCGGAACCAGCCGGGGTAAAAGCCTCTGCCGGCATTTCCGCCGCATCACTTGGCCGCTTCACACGCGTTCCACACGTTATGGCTCGCGACCTTCAGCACGCCCTCGTGCGTGAACGGCTCATCCTTCAAAATGGCTTCCACCTGGCCCCAGTCGCCGGCCGCGAACAACATGGCGGCGGCCGGTTGGTCGCCTTCCATAGGACCGCCGGAAAGAACCTTGCCGGATTTCATCTGCCGCAAGATGTAGGCCAAGTGTTGGGGGGCGACCTGGGCAGCCTTTTCCCAATTCGGACCACGCTCAAATAGGACCAGCGTGCGCTGCGGGCATTGCATGCCGGGAGGCGGCCATGGGGGCTGGGCAAGCAGCAGGCCGGCGATCAGGAAGGGAAAGATCCGCATGAGGAGCATGGTAGCATCGTCGAAGAGCGCGCGGAAGCCCTGCCGCAAGCCACTTTATTTCTTGCCCCAAAAAACATCCGTCTCTTCCACCTCGGCGGAATGCGCATACCTGTCTCGGATCCCCAGCTTGTCTACGCGCGTATCGTCGTCCGAGATCTCCATCGCGTCGAAGACGCCCGCTTTGATTTGCCGGTCCAACTCCTTTTGCGGGATCACGTGGAATTCGCGCGCCATCGCCGGAGGGAAATCGAGCTTGTGCGAATCCGCCAGTTCCATGCCCGAGGGAGGCACGTGCCGCGTGATGAAGTAAGTGGGTTCATCGGCATAGAGCACGGCTTTCAGGGGCGTCACCTGCTTCACCTTAGCGGCAATGTTCTCCGCGGTATGCCAGGAGAAGTCCTCCCATCCCTCCGTCAGCCGCTTGGTGAGGCAGGCGCCGGTAAGCAGGCACACGATCAGCACCGGCCACCACGGATGGTCGGGCGCAGCCAGCCGCGAACCCACGTCGTACAGCCCGGCGCACGCCAGCATCGCGAGAAACGGCACAGCCAGCAGATAATACCGCCGGAAGGTGGGAGTGGCGGTCGAAATGTGAGCCATCAAAGCCAGTGCCAGCCAGGCGCACAAATAGAACTCGCGGCGTTGCGCGGGCTCCCAGCCGCTGCGCTTGCGGATGAACAACACACCGGCCAGCGCCAGCAGCCCCAGCATCAACGCCTGCGGGGAGCCGATCCAGGCGAACCATTCATCGAAATTATGCGCCACCGCGCCGCTCCATTCCCGTTGGCGGTAGAGCAGATTATAGTGGAGGACGTTGAAGATCGCCTGTTGCGGTCCCTTGGCGAACAGCCATGCCAACGGCACGCAGGGCGCCGCACCGGCCGCGGCGAAGGCGCCCAGCTTGGCCCAGCGGCTTCCAGCCCGGTTGCAGATTAACATCCAGATCAGCAATACAGGGGCCACGGGCGCGGTCAGCAGCGAACAGTTGGCGGCGGCGGACGCCAGCAAACCGGCGGCGCCCGCCACCCACGGCCCGGCGCGATCCACCGCCGCCACGGTGAACAGAAAAGCGGAGACAATCAGGAACAGGCACAGCGCGTAGGCCTGCGCGATGGTGCCGAATTCGACCACCATGATGTTCAGACCGAAGATGCACACCCCGGTGACCGACGCCGCCAGCCGCCATCCCGGTTCCGGGAAGCGGCGCAACAAGTAACCGGCGGTCAGCAGCACGGCCAGCGCGGTCATGGCTCCGGCTACGCCGTGCGCGGTGCGCCAGGTTTCGCCGAAGACGCGCATCCAGCCGGCGTTCCAGAAGGCGTTGAGCGGCGTCTGCGGGAAACAGAAATCCAGATAGGGAAGCTTGCCGCGGCCGATGGACTGCGCCGCCACCAGGTGCCAGCCCTCGTCCCAGGCGAACGCCCGCGTCTGCGCATAGACGCCCAGCACGGCCGCAACTACCGCTACCAGCGCCCATACAATCCAGTGCGGCCCCGCGGCTTTCGCTTTGTTCATCGGGCGGCCCCGAACCGCCGCACATATTCATCGCGAGTGCAGAGACTGTTCGTGTCGAGCGCCCGGTCGATCGCCAGAACTCCGTCCAAATGGTCGATTTCGTGCTGCAATAACTCGGAGAGCGAACCCGCCGCTTCCACGCGCCGCACTTCCCCCTGCTCGTCTTCGTAGCGCACGCGCACGCTCTGGCTGCGCTCCAAATGCACCAGCAAGCCGGGGAAGGAGAAGCAATCGTCCCACAGCCGGAACTTTTCCTCGCTTTGAAATTCATATTCCGGATTGCGCAGGGCGTAAGCCGTGCCTTCGAATTCCATGTAGATGAGCCGCAGCGGCGCGCCGATCTGGACCGCGCTGATGCCGCGCCCGAAGCCATGCGCGCGGCGGAACTCGTGGAGCGTGTCGCGCAGGTCCGCGAACACGGGGGCCGCGTCAGAGGGTGCGCTTACCCGCGCCGAAACGGTGCGCAACAAGGGATCGCCAAGCTGGATAATGCGGCGGGAAGGCATCACGTATGAAGATATCATGGGGAAGAGTCGGGAGGTGTCGGAAGACAGAAGGACAAAACGTGGAGTACCGCTCCGCCTACCGGCTCACAGGCTCCGAATCCCACAGGTGGCGGTTAGTCCGCGCACCGCGGTATGGTGAAGGAATGGGGATGATCCTGAATATCCCGGACTCGGTGATTGAGGGCCTCCGCATCCCCGAGGCGGAGATCGCGCAGCGGCTACGGACCGAACTCGCCGTCGCGCTCTATGCGCAAGGAGCGCTCTCCCTCGGCAAAGCGGCCGAACTCGCGGAGATGAATCGGATGGCTTTCGGCGAAATTGTGGGGCTACGAGGAATCGCACGGCATTACGGCGGCGCGGAGTTGGCTGAACACCTCTCCTATGCTCGTAGTGAGTAATACCTCGCCGATTTCGAATCTTGCGATAATCGGGCGGCTGAGTCTACTCCGAAGCCAATTCGGCGAGATCCGGATTCCCCTCGCTGCTTGGGAACAACATCGTGCGACTGTTGGCAGCGCTGGCGTTGGAATTGTCGGTAGTGGGTCAATTTGGTTTTTGGAGGGCGGCCAATCTTGGCCGCAGCCGCCTTTCAGGCGGCCAGAGCCGGCTGAAAGCCGGCTCTGGAGATTGGCCATTTCAGTTGGGTAGCACTCGTGGCGCACGCCCCCGGCGTGCCGTGTCGGCACTTCTGCCGACACAGGCGAGCTACGCTCGCCTTAGCCGGCTGAAAGCCGGCTGCGGGCAGAATTGCCCGCCCTCCATTTTGTGAATAACGTGGCGTTGGGCAGGATTATCTGCGGCACAAAACCAAACTGACCCACTACCGAATTGTCTGCGGATCTAATTCTGCTCGACGAGAGAGACGGACGCAATGCGGCCGAACACGCCGGGTTGCGCGTCACAGGCGTCCTGGGCGTGTGGCTGCGGGCCAAGAACGACGGCCAGCGCTGCGCGCTCGCCCGATTCGGACAGGCCACTTTTGACTGTCATTCATCCGCACGGCCGACGCCAACGCTCTCGTTCAGCGAATAAACCTTCGGTCTCCCGACTTCCGCCGCCACAGTCCACAGGCTGAAGCCCGTGCTACCGCAGATTGAACTTCTTCATCTTATACCGCAGCGTATCCCGCGTAATGCGCAGCAGCCGGGCAGCCTGTGTTTGGTTCCCCCCGGTCTTTTCCAGCGCGCGGGCCAGCAGCATGCGCTCGTTGTCTTCAAGCGAGAGTCCTTCGCTGGGGATGTCCGAGCGCGGCGCGGCGTTGGCCGGCTGGCCGTCCGGCCGGGTGATGGCGATGGGCAGGCTGGCCGGCATGATGTAAGTGGACTCTTCCAGAATCATGGCGCGCTCGATGGCGTTGCGCAGCTCGCGCACGTTGCCGGGCCAATCGTGCGCCAACAGCAAATCTCCGGCGGCCGGCGAGACGCCCTCAATGCCGCGGCGGAACTTGCGGTTGTAATGCTCGATGAAGAAGCGCGCCAGCGGCAGGATATCCTGGGGACGGTCGCGCATGGGGGGCAGTACGATCTGGATGACGTTGAGGCGGAAATAGAGATCCTGCCGGAAGGCGCCTTCCTTCACGGCTTCGCGCAGGTTCTTGTTGGTGGCGGCGATCACGCGCAGGTCGAGCTGGATATCTTTTAGGCCGCCCAAACGGCGGAAGTTCTGCTCTTCGAGCACGCGCAGCAGCTTGGCCTGCAGCATGAGCGGGATCTCGCCAACCTCGTCGAGAAAGAGCGTGCCTTTATCGGCCAGTTCGAAGATGCCGCGCTTCTGCTGGCGGGCATCCGTGAACGCGCCCTTCTCGTAGCCGAACAATTCGCTCTCGAGCAGCGTTTCCGGGATGGCGGCGCAGTTGATCGAGATAAACGGCTCGGCCTGGCGGGCGCTTTGGTAATGCAGGGTCTTGGCGATGAGGTCCTTGCCGGTGCCGTTTTCGCCTTCGAGCAGGATGGTGGTGGCTTCGCTGGCGGCTACGCGGCGCACGAAATTGAGCGCTTCGCGCATGAGGGGCGATTCGGCGATCACTTCGCGCTTCTGCGGGGCGGCTTCTTCGGTGACGTCCTTGATGGTGGCCACCACGCCTTCCACGCGGCCCTGGTCGTCGAACATCTGGGTGGTGCGCATGACCACCAGGCGCTCCATGCCGTTATCGGTGTGCAGCCGGATGGTGGAATGCGGCGCGGAAGGAGACTGATTGAGCCCCACCAGAACTCCGCAGCCGGGTTCGCAAACGCCGCAGCGGAAGACTTCCTGGCAATGGCGGCCGATCATATCCTCGGAGGCCATACCGAAGAGTTTTTCAGCAGCGCGGTTGACTCCGGTTATGGTGAAATCCGGCGAATAAAGGACCAGCGCGTCCGATAATTGGTCGAAGACGGCTTCGAGGATGCGGGTTTGCTGCCACTCGGGCGTCAGCTTGGACATTGTTTGGTAATACTTCATTATAAGCGACTGCATCGGCTGTGCGTTAATTGGCCCAAAGACTTGAAGATAGAGGGGGCAATTCACCCGGAGAAGCGGCCTGAAGCACGCGGAAAGCGCGGCGTGCAAGAGCAAATCGCAGGTTCGATAGGTGGCGATCCAATTGCAGAATGGCGGAACGGAGGTTTCATGTTGAAGATCAAATACGCCGTTCCCGCCGCTATCCTGCTGGGAGGGTTTCTGGTGAGTTCGACGCTGTCCTTCGGCAAGCCGGAGTACGTAAAGCTTACCAAGAAAACGTGCACGTTCTGCCACGTGGATTCCAAGGCGAAGCCCAAGGAACTGACCGAGGCGGGAAAGTACTACAAAGAGCATCAGTCGTTGGAAGGCTACACGGAGAAGAAGTAGGCGAGGGCTCCGGGCGGAGCGGGCATCATGCAAACAGTTCAGCTCGCGATCATGGACTCGGCGTATCAGACGGCCCTGCGCGACGCGCTGGTGCGCAGCGGTCCATGGCACGTGGAAAGTGTCGACACGCCGAGGCCGGGTGAAAGGTGCGTGCTGGTGATGGATGAGGGGTGTCTCAACCGGGTATCGCTACCCCTGCCGTATCCGGAGCGGGTAGTGCTGCTTTCGCGGAAAGATCCCGCGCACCTGTCGAACGCCTGGGAAGCGGGGATCGTGTCGCTGGTGTCTCCGGACGATCCCCCCGGCACCGTTCTGTTGGCCATTATGGCGGCCGCTCTGCGAGTTCCCCAGCCGCAGACCGACGCCGCTCTGGGTGCTATTTCCCACAAGAAGTCTGTCTCTGCTGCGCCAATATCCCCAGAGCTCCCCATCTTAGGCGCAAAACGATACAAAACACAATAGTTATAGAATCCGAACCTTGGAATCCGGCGTGCACTGATGTCGGCTTCCAGGAGGGATTCTACATGGACCGCACATTGGCCGAGCTTGAAGCCTTGGTACGCAACCGGATTTGTGGAGTGTGCTCGGACCGCAAGATGGACGGGACATGCGGGCTGGAGGAACCCGGCCAGTGCGCGCTGTTCCGGCTGTTCCCGCAGGTAGCCCAAGCCATCCAAGCCACCCAAAGCGACAACCTGGAAGATTATGTGAGCGCCATCCGGCGGCACGTATGCTCGGTGTGTACCTCCCTGGAGAGCGATGCAAGCTGCGCTGTTCGCCAGGAGGTGCAGTGCGCGCTGGACGCGTATCTGATGCTGGTGGTGGAAGCCATCGAAGAAGCCACTGGCAAGGATTTCGGACGGCCGTTACCCAACCGGCCAAACAACAGGCCCATTTCAGTTCAACTTTAAGAGGAGGTCACTATGAACGTCAATTTACTGCCATACGCCGTTTTTTGGGGCGTGCTGGCTATTGTTGTGGTATTTCTGGTCATCTACCGGAAGTCGGTTTCGAGCCAGGAAGACGATTCCATCCACCTGGAAGGCAATGCAACGGTGCAACAGATGTCGCTAGCCCACCGGCTGGAGTCGATTGATCGCTGGGGCAAGACGCTGACCGTCGTGGTAGCGGTCTACGGCATTGCATTGGCTGCCATCTATCTGTACCAGGTCTGGAATAACGTCCCGACGTATTAAGGCGGAAAACATCGAGCGGGAGTCACGAGTCGGAAGCCGGACTTCCAACGTCGCGGTGCGATTTCCGGCGTCCGGCTTCCGGTTCAAGAGAGACAAATGAACAGGGCACGAAAAAGCGCGTGGGAAATTTGTGTGGCCGTGGCCAGCCTGGCGTTTTGGATGGCCGCGACCGCGGCGGCGGCCCGCGCGGCGGACAACTCGGCTTGCACGGCTTGCCATGACGATCAGGGGGCCAAGCTGGCGAAGAGCGCGCACGCCGACGTGGCTTGCGCTTCGTGCCACTTGAAACACGATGAATATCCGCATCCGGCGAACGTGCCCAAACCGGTCTGCAGCCAGTGCCATCAAGGCCAACAAGCGGACTACGATCGCGGAGTTCACGGGCAAGCCACTAAGAACGGCAATGGCGCCGCGCCGGACTGCGGAGTGTGCCACGGCGCGGCGCATGAATTGCTGCGGCCCAAGGAGGCCGAATTCCGGGAGAAGGTTCCCGAGACTTGCGGCATGTGCCACAGCGAAGTGGCCGACCAGTTCCGCACCAGCGTACACGGGCAGGCGCTGGCGAAGGGCATTTCGCAAGCGCCGATCTGCACGGATTGTCACGGCGAGCATTCCATCCTGGCGCCCAGCAACAAAGCGTCGATGGTGTACGCCGGCAACATCCGGGATACCTGCGGGAATTGCCACGGAAACGTGCAGTTGTCGCGGCGCTTCAACCTTCCGGCGGACCGCGTGGTGAGCTTCGACGCTTCCTTCCATGGACTGGCGGCGAAAGAAGGCAGCGAGACGGTGGCGAATTGCGCGAGTTGCCACGGCGTGCACAACATTCTGCCGTCGGCCGATCCGCGGTCGAAGGTGAATCCTAAAAACCTGGCGGCGACTTGCGGCAAGTGCCACCAGGGTGCCGGAAGGCGTTTTGCGATCAGCCAGGTGCACGTGGCGCAAGGCGGCCGGGAAGCGCCGGCCATGGCTTGGGTGCGGCAATTCTACCTGCTGATGATCCCGCTGACCATCGGACTGATGTTGCTGCACAACGGCGGCGATTGGGTGCGCAAGCTGCTGCGGCTGCGCGGCAACGGCGGCGCGCGGCGGCGCGGCGGCGACGGCCTGCCGGGCCGGCCGAACCTGCGCATGCTGCCCTTCGAGCGGGTGGAACACGCGCTGCTGGTGGTTTCGTTTGTCACGCTGGCCTGGACCGGCTTCGCCCTGAAGTACTCGGACCAATGGTGGGCGCGGCCGTCCCTGTTGCGGGACGGTAATCTGCGCAGTATCGTGCATCGCATCGCGGCGTTGGTCTTCGTCGCCGTATCGCTCACGCACGGGATTTCGCTGGTGTCGAACCGGCGTCTCCGCCGGCATTGGATGGAGCTTTTCCCCAAAGCGCGGGACGCGCGCGAAGCGCTGGCCAACTTCAGCTATAACGTCGGACTGCGCTCGGCGCCGCCCGGCCGCTCCGCTCACAGTTACATCGAGAAGGCGGAATATTGGGCGGTGGTTTGGGGAGCCATGGTCATGATCGTGACGGGGCTGATGCTTTGGGGCAACAACCTGATGCTGGCCCTGTTCCCCAAGTTATGGCTGGACGTGGCCACGTCGGTGCACTTCTACGAAGCGCTGCTGGCTACCCTGGCGATCGTGGTCTGGCATTTCTACACCGTGATCTTCGATCCCGACGTTTATCCGATGGATACTGCCTGGCTGACGGGTGTGAGCGTAAAGGAAGAGGAACCGCACGAAGCGGAGCCCGATCCTGAAAGGGAAGATGCCACCGCCAACGTGGCGGGCCGCGAGACAATATCCAAATGAGCGACGCGCGCAATGGCAAGATACCCATCCAACTCTCTCCGCTGGTCCATCTTTCCAATAACTGGATCAGCCTCATCGGAGTCGTGGTAGTCACCACGGCTACGGTGTTCTGGCTGTTCCTGTTGCCCACCACCATGCGTGGTGAGATACACAACCCTTATAACGGGATCCTCGCGTTCATGTTGCTGCCGGCGTTGTTCTTTTTGGGACTGATCCTGATTCCGCTGGGCATCTACCGGCAGAACCGGGGAGAGCGGCGGCGGGGATTGTATCCGGCCGCCTTTCCCCCGTTGAACCTGAAGAACATGGAGTTCCGGCGGCTGATCTCGTTTGTGGGCGTGACCACGTTCGCGAACATCGTGATCGCCAGCCAGTTGGCGTACGGCGCGGTCTCGTACATGGAGACCCAATCGTTTTGCGGGCAGACCTGCCACACGGTGATGCAGCCGGAGTACACGGCGTATCAGAGCTCGCCGCATTCCCGCGTCGAATGCGTGCAATGCCACATCGGGCCGGGGGAATCCTGGTTTGTGCGCAGCAAGCTCTCCGGAATCCGGCAGGTGTTCGCGGTGATGTTCCACACTTACGAGACGCCCATTCCCACTCCGGTACACAATTTGCGCCCCGCGCGGGAGACCTGCGAAGCCTGCCACTGGCCGCAGAAGTACGGCGAAGACCGGCTGCGGATCATCGACAAATTCGGCGACGACGAAAACAATTCGCCGACCAAAACGGTGCTGTTGATGAAGATCGGCGGCGGCAACAAAGGGATTGGGATCCACGGCACGCACCTGGGGCCCGGCGTGCATATCCGCTACGGCCATTCCGATGCGCAGCGCCAGACCATCCCGTGGATCGAGTACGGCGGACCGGCCGGAAAGACGGTGTACCGGGCGGAGGGCGCCGCGGCGGACGGCAAGGGGCTATCCATCAGGGAGATGGATTGCATCGACTGCCACAACCGGCCGTCGCATAGTTATAAGCTGCCGGAGCGGGCGGTGGACGAGGCCATGTTCGCGGGCGATCTATCCGCCAGCCTGCCGTTCGCAAAGAAGAAGAGCGTGGAGATTTTGAAGGTGGCGTATGCCAGCCGGGAGGAGGCGGCGGCCCGGATACCGTCGGCTTTGACGGCTTTCTATCGCGACACTTATCCCGCGATTTATAAGGAACGCCAGGCGGAAGTGACGAAGACCGGAATGAGCTTACTCGCTCTATACAACCGGAATGTTTTTCCGGCAATGAAAATCGCCTGGGGGACATATCCGAATAACATCGGGCACTCGGATTTTCCAGGGTGCTTCCGATGTCACGACGACAGCCATGCCAGTGCCGATGGGCGGAAGGTGACGCAGGACTGCGGTGCCTGCCATAGCCTGCTGGCGATGGAAGAGCCGGCGCCTAAGATACTGACGGATTTGGGCGTCGTGGAGAGCAAGGGACAGAAGTGAAGGCGGCGCGGCGACGCGCCGAGGTGTAGGGGACGTTATGAAGCCTTTAAGTAAGATCTTATTGCCTGTGGATTTTTCGGAGCGGTCGCTGGGAGCGGCGCGGTACGCCAAGACGCTGGCGGACCATTTTCACTCCGAGCTGACCCTGTTGCATGTGTTGACTCCGCCGCACTATGAATTTGGCGCCCTGGAGATCGGCGGATCGATGTTGACGGAGTTGTACACCAATCGCGCGGCCCAGGTGGAGAAGGAACTGGAAACGTTTCTGGCGGGCGAATTGGCGGGCACCGAAGCCAAGCGGATGGTCCTGGAAGGCGATCCGGCGCGGCAGATCGTGGAATTTGCCCACGAGGAAAATGTGGGCCTCATCGTGATGCCCACGCACGGGTACGGGCCATTCCGGCAATTCATTCTGGGATCGATCACGGCCAAAGTGCTGCACGACGCGGATTGTCCGGTGTGGACAGGCGTACATCTGGAAGAAGCGCCCCAGGTGGAGCCCATGACGTTCCGGGAGATCCTGTGTGCGATCGATCTGGGCCCCCAAAGTTGCAAGGCCCTGGAATGGGCCACGGCGATGCAGAAGGAGTTCGGAGCGCGGCTCACGGTGGTACACGTGATGGCCTCTTCAGCCGCCGCCGCGGAAGAGGACGCACGCACGCGGGAAATGGAGTTGGCGGTGCGGGACGACCTGGCCCGTCTGCAACAACGCTTCGGCACCGAGGCGGAACTGGTGGTGGAGCCCGGCGACCCGGCGAAAGTCGTTTGCGAGATGGCCGAGAAACGGCATGCGGGGCTGCTGGTGATCGGACGCGGATCGGCGGCTGGGGTTTTTGGCCGGCTGCGCACCAACGCGTACGCGATTATCCGGCAGTCGCCATGTCCGGTCGTGAGCGTGTAGCCGGTTAGGTGGCCCCCGTGGCGCTCCTGTCAGCGCAGGAGATTGGCCTTTTGGTGGGGCAGGCTCGCAGCCTGCGGCGGCCTCGTAGGCCGCCTGCCTCGAAGCTCTGGCTGGCTTTCTTGCAGGGCTTGGTGGCATAGGCTTTAGCCCGTGGA
>Ga0187847_10002978_pt1 | contig 13247 bp, 13 predicted proteins | sample June2016WEW_4_10_FD_132458 | JGI IMG/M metagenome (GOLD analysis project Ga0187847, IMG submission 132458) | Peatland microbial communities from SPRUCE experiment site at the Marcell Experimental Forest, Minnesota, USA - June2016WEW_4_10 | ecosystem: Environmental > Terrestrial > Soil >...
CGCCGCGATTGCAGGCGTGATCGTCTCCGGGTTTGCTCATGCATCCGCATTGGGCGGTTGGCACATGCCCGTCGCTCCCGCGCTGTCCATTCCTGCTGGCCTTGGAGCAACCGTCAGTGGGCTTGCACAGGGTACGCTGCTGGCCACGTATTGCTACTGGGGCTACTACAACATCACCTTTCTGGGCGGCGAGGTACGGCGGCCTGAGAAAACCATTCCGCGCGCGATTCTGCTGTCAGTGTTATTTGTTGCGGCCTTCTACGTCGTCATGAACCTGGCGGTGCTGCCGTCCCTCGGCAATGCCCCGGCGCATAGTGCCGGCAGCGACATACTTCGGGTCCAGCTTGTGGCAGATATTGCGCGGTCGGCCTTTGGCGGCTGGGCTGGATACACAATTGCCGGACTCGTTGTTTGGACGGCCTTTGCCAGCGTGTTTTCGTTGCTGCTCGGCTACTCGCGCGTACCATATGCTGCCGCGCGTGACGGCAACTACTTCCGTTTCCTGGCTGCGGTTCATCCGAAGCACGGCATTCCCCACCGGTCCCTGGTGGCGCTAGGACTGGTGGCATCCGCGTTCTGTTTTCTTACTCTGAACCAGGTCATTACGCTGCTGGTCATTACCCGCATTGTGTTGCAGTTCTTCCTGCAGCATGTTGGCGTGATGCTGCTGCGGGCGCAGAGACCGGAGTTGAAGCGGCCATTCAGAATGCCTTGGTTTCCGCTGCCGCCGCTGCTGGCAATGGCGGGTTTCGTCTTCATGCTGGTCAACCGCAGCCATGCCCTGAAGGGGCTGGCGGTTGCTTTCGCGATCGGATTCAGTGGAACAGTAGTTTATTTGATCAGGGCGAAGAAATTGGAGGAATGGCCGTTTGACAGGGTGTTGGAGCGTGTGGGCTCATCCACCAATGAACGAGACGGAAGCGCAAAATGAGTTCTGAGGATATTGCCTCGCGCGTGGTGCTCACATTGATGACTCCCGGCCGGGATCGGGAGTTCGCCGAGATGCTGGATGAGTTCCGGGCCGCGGGAGAGCTACATGTCTACACCGGGAATTTCACCATTGCGTGGGAAGGGTATGCGGGCTTCTATGCTTTGCTTTCGAAGATGAAGGCAGGCGGCTATCCCCGGCCGGAGATCGTGCCCATGGATTCGTATTTTATTGAGGCCGACGGGCGGATGCTGGGAGAGGTTTTTATTCGTCACCGGTTGACACCCCATCTGGAACAGATCGGCGGCCATGTCGGATACAAAGTCAGGCCATCCTTCCGGAACCAAGGCGTGGCGACTGCGGCGCTAAGGCTGGCCCTGAAAAAATTGGTGGCGATCGACGTAGAGCGAGCGTTAGTGACCTGCAATGCGACGAACGCCGCTTCAGCAAAAGTGATTGAAAGGTGCGGCGGTCTTCGCATTGTGGACGCATTGCTGGAAGACAGAGTCGAGCGGCGGTACTGGATCTCCACAGATTTAGGTGCGGGCTGAATATCCCAGGCTCGCAGGCGGTTCTCGATCCCGCTGCAATCCAATTGGAGACTGTCGTACGTATCTTGTAACGTGGGAGCGGCCTGAGGTGTCTAATAAGTGAGGCCGGAAGTTTCTCCTCATGAGGTCAAGGAAATGTTGATTGCAAAGCCTGCTGACATTGCGTCATCAGAGATCACTTCGCGCAGCGGGTATGAGTGGTACATGAACCGCAGGAAATTCCTGCGAGGCGCAATCTCCGGTGCAGCAGTCGCCGGTGCGGCCGCGCTAGGCGCCGAGCGTTTGGCTGAGTTAGTCTCGCCGAGCATAGCCGCCCATGCCGAAACCAAGCTCGAAACGGTGAAGAGCCCGCTGACCACCACCGGCGAAACACTGACCAGTTTTGAAGACATCACCCACTACAACAACTTCTACGAGTTCGGCGTGCAGAAGGGCGATCCTGCCCAGAATGCCGGTGGGTTGCCCACACGGCCCTGGACGGTGCGCGTGGATGGCAAGGTGAAAGCTCCGAAGACTTTCGACATCGACGCGCTTCTCAAGCTGCGTCCGCTGGAAGATCGCGTCTACCGCCATCGCTGCGTCGAGGCATGGAGCATGGTGATTCCCTGGGTCGGCTACTCGCTCTCGGAGTTCATCAAACAATGCGATCCACTTCCCAGCGCGAAATATGTGCAGTTCCTCTCGTATTACAACGGGAAGGTGGAGAAGTGGGCGAGCGAGTCAACAATCAACTGGCCTTACTCCGAGGGACTGCGTATGGATGAGGCAATGCATCCGTTGACGCTGCTGACATTCGGCCTATATGGCGAGGTGCTGCCGAACCAGGATGGCGCTCCGGTTCGGATTGTTATTCCGTGGAAATACGGGTTCAAATCGGCCAAATCGATTGTGACGGTGCGCTTCCTCGATAAGCAACCCGCGACCACATGGAATGACATGGCGTCCAACGAGTACGGGTTCTACTCGAACGTGAACCCCGACGTAGATCATCCGCGTTGGAGCCAGAAAACCGAGCGGCGGATCGGACTGCCGTTCTATGCGCAGCGGAAGGCGACGTTGATGTTCAACGGGTATGGGGACCAGGTGGCTTCTCTTTATAACGGGATGAATTTGAAGAGGTACTACTGAAGCGGAGTTAGTCTTTAGTTCTGTCACGTGCCCTAACTTCGCTGCCCCGCCAACAACCCTGATTCCTCTTTCGAAAGATTATGAAACGATCGATCCTCATTCTGCTCAAGACGCTCACATGGGTTGCTTGCTTATGGCCATTCGCGTTGCTTATCTACGGCGCGGTGAATAACAATCTCGGTCCAGATCCTACTGCCAAAATCACTTTTGCGACGGGTTCTACGACCCTTAACCTGCTGACGATTACGCTGGCCATCACGCCGGTGCGCCGGCTGTCGCCAAGGCTCAACTGGCTGATCAAATTCCGGCGGCTCCTGGGGTTGTTTGCATTCTTCTATGCCACGTTGCATTTGCTCACGTACGTTGCTCTGTACGCGGGCTTCGATATCAACACGATGCTTGCCGATGTCGAGAAGCGACGCTTCATCACCGTCGGTGTGATTGCGTGGCTGCTACTGCTACCGCTGGCCGCGACCTCGACCAACTGGGCGATTCGCACGCTGGGTGGGAAGCGCTGGGGTTGGTTGCACAAGCTGGTGTATGTGGCCGCGGTTTGCGGAATCATCCACTATTGGTGGCAGGTAAAGCCGGGCGTGTTGAGCCCGATGAGCAATACATTGATTCTGGCGGTCCTGCTGGCAGCGCGGCCCGCGTGGGACTTGTGGCAAAAGTGGGTTAAGGGCAAGAAGCCCGTAACTCAAGCTGCTGGAGGCTGAAGCTTGGCTGCCGGTGTGCGATCGTCCTGTCGTCATGCAGGCTTACGGGCCTTGCGGCTTAAGCTGAGAGTTATCCTGCTGAGCAGGTGAAAGAGAAACCTGCATGTCTTCCATGTCTGTGAGTACCCGGAGCGGAACCTCTTTGTCTTTGTAGTGAGCAACGGGCGCAGGATTTGCAGGTGGCGCATCGGGGCCGGTGGCGACAGACTCGGAGCCCTTTGGATCCGCATCTTGTGCGCCGGACACCTGAAGGATGTAATTGCCTTCAGGAACATATTCGAGAGAAAAGCTTCCGTCCTCCTGCAGCGCGGTTTCGCGCACTTTCTCGCGATCATCGGCGTAAAGAAGACGCACAGTCGCATGGACGAGAGGATGTCCATCGGCAAGAGCAGTTACATCACCCGAAACAGTGTGGAGACCGGAAAGCGGAATCTCGATGTCGTTGCCGTCAGCAACTTCTCCCGCCGCTACCTTAACAGTTTTGGCATTCTTTCGACGGAAGACATCTCCGAGGCAAACGCGGGCTGCCGCTTGCTCAGTGTCAGTGGGCATGAGTGTACAAACGGTGTACTCGCCGACCGGCAGATTCGTGATGCTATATCGCCCATGGCTGTCGCTGACGGCTCGAATCGACCATGTGTCCATGAGCGGCAAACCGACACCAGTCCAGTTTTTCTCAGTTTTACGGAATAGCTGAAAACGCATACCAATGGCTGGGCTACCGTCGTCGAAAGTGACGGTCCCAGTAAGCTCCGCGGCGCGGTCAATCTCAATCGAAATTTCCGAGGCACGGCGGACGCCGACTGTGACTTCGGTGAGGTGATCCTTCCACTGTTCGATCGAGTACTTATGTCGATCTCTGTCGCTTGAAAGGGATTTCAGCTTGTCGGGGTCCAGACCCAGCGCCGGATCGAGATACCCCTCCAGGGTGGCGAAGGCATAGTAACGACCGGGTGAAACGGCCTCCATGCGGAACCGTCCATCGAGATCGGTGACGGTGATCTCCGCGGCGGGAAGGGGATCGTCCTGGTCGTTTTTCTCACCGGCTTTGGGAACGGCAGTGAGGGCCACGGTGGCGAAGCGGGCGGGCTTGCCGGTGTCTGCGCAAAGAACGATTCCGGTGACCACGCCTTTGGTCGGGTCGGGCTTCTTGTGCTGAAACTTGTTGCAGCCGGCAAGCAGCAGGAATGCAATGGCCAGTGCCGACAATGAACGCAGCCGCACCAAAGCACACCTCCCAGCGAGAATCAGAGTTCAGGAAATTCCAGCGCCGTCTGCGCAACTGGATGAAAGCTTTTGCGGTGGAGTGGTGTGGGACCGAGTCGGGCAAGCGCGGCGAGATGCTCCGGCACGCCGTAGCCCTTATGACGAGCAAGGCCGTAGCCGGGAAACTGAGTGTCCAGGTCGACGAGGAGACGGTCACGGTGAACCTTGGCGAGGACGCTGGCGGCAGCGATGGAGAGGCTGGTTGCGTCGCCCTGAATGACGGATTGCTGCGGGCATGGCCAGTCAATGGTGTCGCAGCCGTCGATCAGAAGAAAGTCAGGACCGAGGGCGAGTTGCTGAACGGCGAGCCGCATGGCCAGCAGCGAGGCCTGGCGGATGTTGATGCGGTCGATTGTCTCCACGTCGACGGCGGCGACGGCCCACGCAATGGCATTGCGGCGAATTTCCGGATCAAGCTCGTTCCGCTTCTTCTCGGTGAGTTTTTTCGAATCGTTCAGGTCTTGCAGGTGGAAGCCCTTTGGAAGAATGACGGCTGCGGCCACTACTGGACCGAAAAGCGGGCCACGGCCCACCTCGTCCAGTCCGGCGATTTGGAGAAAGCCGGACTTGCGAGCGGCGTTTTCCAAGGCGAAGCTGCAGACGGGGGAGCGGGGCATGGATTCAGTATATGAACAGAGGCGGGCTGGTGGGGAGGTTTGTGCTTTTTCGGCATACTGTTGTTTCCGAGTTGCCGGTTAACCAGTCATAATCCAAAACTTGTGTAGCTATTGCTTCTCAGATCGCGACCCCGTGATTTGCGCTAGCAATCTGGCATCAAGCAGGGACTCCTGCCCCTGCGAATCGCTGATGGTAAGTTGAGAAGTCTACGGTGATATTTTCACTTGAGACTGACTGCTCAGAATGATTTTTGGCCTGAGCTCGCCGAGAGTTGCCGGAGCGGAGGACGCAAATGGACGGGAGAGCGGATCTCATATCTGGGGGGACGGGCGTTGGTTTTATCCGCGGAAATTCGGCGAGCTTGAGGAAGTTCTTCGGGATTCTCCTGATGGCAGCTGCTGTGGGGGCTTGCAGCCATCCTCCCCGAGATCCAGTGACGCTGACATTCTTCCGCCCGGGCTGGTCGCAGCATGATCAGAAGGCGGAGCGCCTGCTGCGGCAGTTCACGCAGGAAACGGGGATTCATGTCAAGGATCTTCCGGTTCCAGAGAGCACCCTTGACTCCATGAATCTCTCCCGCAAGCTCTTACGACAGGATAGTTCGGGGCCGGATGTCCTGGGGGTGGATGTGGTCTGGTCGGGGATTCTGGATGGGGATCTAGTCGACCTGAGACCCTCTTCGGCGGCGGAACTCTCCCAACTGAGGCCGGAGTTGATACCCAGCTACACCGTAGGCGGGAAGCTGGTGGCCATTCCTTATCGCGTTCAGATCGGTGCTCTTGAGTATCGGACTGACCTTCTTCGGGAATATGGCTATGACCATCCGCCAGCAACATGGGGCGAACTGGAGAGGATGGCCATCCGGATCCAGAACGGCGAGCGCGCCAAGGGAAAAAAGGACTTCTGGGGTTATGTGTGGCAGGGTGCGCCAACCGAAGGATTGACTTGCAACGCGCTGGAATGGCAGTTCGCTGAGGGAGGCGGGCGGATCATTGAGAACGATCAGGCGATCAGCGTGAATAATCCGGCTACCATTCGAGCATGGCAACGGGCCAGGCGCTGGATTGGCTGGATTTCACCACCCAGTGTCCTTGCATACCGGGAAACGGATACGATGAACCTGTTCGACTCGGGAGGGGCGGCTTTTAGCCGAGCCTGGGCAGAGACCACGATCACGCCCACCGGGCGATCTCGGCTTCTCCGATGGCGGGACTCGCTGGTCGTTGACCGAACCGGGTACACAAGCATTCCTGGGGGCCCCGGCGGGCGGGCGGGAACGCTGGGAGGTTCGGGCCTGGCGGTTTCGCAGCATTCAACGCATCCTCAGGAGGGAATCGAACTCGTGCGGTTCCTGACGCGAGCGCAAGTCCAATCCATCGCACAGACTGAAAACAACTCTGCCCCGCCAGCAGAGCAGCCCGAAATCTACGACCTGCCGTCGATTCCGGATCCACCAGAACTGGCCATGAAAGGAGGGCCGCGCAGGAGCGGCGTCATCAGACGACCTTCCAACGTGACTGGGCGCGCCTACGAGCAAGTCACCGCAGCCTATATCGCGGCTGTGCATTCGGTGCTGGCCGGAGAAAAAGGTGCGCCGGAAGCAGCGGCGGCGCTGGAAAAGGTATTGGTCGACGTCACAGGTTTCCATGCCGGGCCGGCCGACTCAGGGAAGTGATTCGTCTAAGCAGTAAACAATCGACGCCCTCGTCCGATTGAAATTATCATTGATCGATCTGAGCGCGGTCGGAAATGGCCGATAGGAATGAACTCCAGAACATCTAAAGAGCTCGAAATCGGCGTGGGGCTGAAGCTCACTTTCGGGCTCTTGATCGCGCTGATTCTGGGTGGCAATGGTCTCCTCCTCTGGCAATTTCATCTCGCGCGCCTGCAAACGGAGCGTCTTACCGAAGTCAGTCAGGAATTGATCGGAGTGCTGCGACTTCAGGTGAGTCTTCTGTCAGTCCATCAGCGGCTGGATGTTTTGGCGCAGTCGCGAGACGCGGGCCGCCTCGCGAGCGAATCTGAGCCTCTTAGCAGAACTTTCCTGGAAGAAACGCAAGCAGAGATGAGCGCGCTCACTCGTTTGCCGTATGAAACCCATGTTGATCCCGAGTTTCAGCCAACTTTGGAGGCGATAGAGACTATATTGCCAACGCAGTTGGAGCCGATCAACGGATTGGCTGCGTCAGGCGACTGGACGGCCGTTCGCCTTCGGCTGGACAACGAACTGAAGCCGATAGAGTCTCTTTGCGCTTCCCTCGTCGCCGGGATCGACCGGGAAGTCAGCGAAGAGATGGCGCATGCCGTCGCGAACAGGAAAAGGGCGCTGGTCAGGATTCTTCTTGTCTTGCCGGCAACAGCGATCTCCACATTCTTGGTAGCGGCTTTTCTTGCATGGGCCGTGACGAGGCGCATCATTACACTTCGCATGCATGAGAGGGTTGAGGTGCTGCGGGCGAGCGAACGTAATCTCCGCCAGATTGTCGATTGCGTCCCTGGGTTCGTGTGCGCGCTGAGCCCGGAAGGCGAGCTTGAACTTGTCAACAGGCAACTGTTGGAATATTTCGGCAAAACGTTCGAGGAAATGAAGAGTTGGGCCACCAACGATTCCATTCATCCGGACGACCGCCCTCACTCAGTGGCGAAGTTTAGGAACTCGATCAAAACCGGAACTCCCCACGAACTTGAGCAACGCTGCCGCCGGGCCGATGGCGTCTATCGATGGTTCCAGAGAAGCGCCCGTCCGGTTCGAGACACAGATGGAAGAATTACCGCCTGGTATGTCCTTATAACTGATATTGAAGATCAGAAGCGTACCGAAGAAGCTTTGCGCCAGGCGCAGGGCGATCTCGCACGCGTCAATCGGGTGACAACTATGGGAGAGTTAACGGCGTCCCTGGCTCATGAAATCAGTCAACCGATCAGTGGTGCTATGACCAACGCCAACGTCTGCCTGCGAAAACTCGGAAGCGATAAACCCGATCTAGATGAAGTGCGAACGGCTACCACCAGAATTGTAAGAGATACACAACGTGCTGCTGAGATTATCAAAAGGATCCGCTCGCAATTCGAAAGGAGCGCCCTGGACCGACAGGTTCTTGATGTAAACGAGATCAATCGAGAAACTGTCGCCCTGCTACGCGATCAGGCGGCGCGATACAACATATCGGTCCGGACGGAACTGGCAGCCGATCTTCCTCAGATCGTCGGGGATCGCGTGCAATTGCAGCAGGTCGCGATGAACCTAATCGTCAACAGCATCGAGGCGATGAAAGACGTTGATGGGTTACGAGAGATAGTCATCAAGTCGCAGCTAGCCGACAACGAGCAGATTCTTGTTTCTTTCAGTGATACCGGCATAGGGTTCCCGCCGCAACTGGCGGAACAGATATTCGATCCGTTCTTTACAACCAAACCCCACGGAACCGGCATGGGGCTTCGCATCAGCCGGTCAATCATTGAGTCACATGGCGGGCGCTTGTGGACGGAAGCCGCCTCTGGGCGTGGCGCAATTTTTCGCTTGAACCTGCCCGCCGCGATTCCAGACCATAGATAAATCCAGCCTGCGTTTGCGATTAAGAATCGCGATTTCCGGGGGCACGAGTTAGCGATGAGTACCGATGCTTCCCAGGCTCAGCGCTGAAGTGGTACCCCGAAAAATTAAGGCACCGAATGTAATAGCGCCGACTCGGAAGCCAGGCCGGCGATCTGGAGAAAGCCGGACTTGCGGGCGGCGTTTTCCAAGGCGAATCCGCAGACGGGGGGACGGGGCATGGAATCAGTATAAGACCACCTGCGGTGGCACTTGCAGTGCGGCAGAAGCTCGCGGGAGGCTCGCAGGAGTTTGTTGGGACGCGGACGGTGGCGGACGGGTTCATCGTTCCCAGCTCACCGACGGACTGGCGGCACCCTCGGCGTGGTTTGGAACAATCACCGGGCAGAGGTCACCTGCCTGACATGGGGAGACCGCTGCGTCGAGCGGATTATTTCTTTGCCGGGGCCACGTTGACACCCATTCGATTCAGACCTTGCAAAATGGGCTCTGCTTCAGATGCGTCAATGCCGTAAAAAACCTTCCACGACTTGCCACGAATATCGATTCGAATTCCATATGTTTTGCCGCCCCTCCCACTCTGAACTACACAATAGCGGGCCTGAGAAACCTCAAAAGGCAATACGGTTTGCACCTTCCAGCGATCGCCAAAACTCCAGAAAGCAACCTTAGAAATTATAAATGTCGAGTGATCGCAATGCAGTCGGTCTCCAAAACAGAAAAAGCATCGGAATCCGAAGGCTGCAATCCCACCGAAAACTGCGAATAGTAGGATGATGGCGATAATGTTTATCCAAAGCAATTCAACATTCGAATTGAAAAGCTCGGGATCATCGAGGATTCCGGTCAAAAGGCCGGGCTTCTTTCCGTGGCTGAAAACCGTGGCATACATGAAGAACAACCCAAATCCAGATCCCAGGACGCCCATGGTAATGCGTTGTCCGATTGAGCGATTGTCATTCCAAACCGCATCGACCACGTCAGCGGTGATTTCAGTCTTGAGGTTTTCCAGTCCCATAGGAATGTCAGGATTATAGCGCGGCTGTTTATGCCGAACTTTTGTGGTCGCTGCTGATTCCCCGAAAAGCAAAACCCCCAGCTTGAGCTGAGGGTTCTTTTGTGAAGCTGGGTTGAGCCGGGTTTAGGCGCGGGCGATTAGGCGCGGACCTTGCCGGTGACGCGATCCACTTCCTTGAGACGGGCGGCCTTGCCGCGCAGTCCGCGGATGTAGAAGAGCTTGGCGCGGCGTACCTTGTAGCTGCGGATCTTCTCAATTTTGTCGATGACCCGTGAGTTGAACGGGAAGATGCGCTCGACACCCTGGCCAAAGCTCATTTTGCGCACGGTGAAGGTGCCTTGTGCGCCGCGGTTGATGGCAATTACCAAGCCTTCAAAGGCCTGGAGGCGTTCTTTGTCGCCTTCCTTGATCTTCACCTGGACGCGAATCTGATCGCCAGGGACGAATGCGGGAAGGTCGGTGCGCTTAAGCTTGTCTGCCAGGCGCTGCATTACGGGATGAATGGACATTGGCTTTTCCTGCTGTTGAACTCAGAACTTTCAGTTTAGCAGAGAATGGGTTTTCGCGCCTAATTCGGTCCTGACCTCACTTGCGCTATATTCTCCGTTATGGACGAGAAACGTGAATTGCTGCGGCATACGCTGGCGACGGTGGCTTATCGGGCGGCTCGAGCGCTCAACGGAGCCCCCGACGGATTTGACGGTTTTGACGGCGCAGGCAAACCACCTGCGTTGATTTTGGCGCACATGGGCGATGTTCTGGACTGGTCGCTGAGTATTGCCAAGGGCGACGAGCGCTGGCAAACTTCGCAGCCACTGCCCTGGGCAGGGGAGCAGCAGAGGTTTTTCTCATCGCTAAAGGCTCTTGACGAATTCCTGGCGTCCGACGATCCTCTCCGCGCACCCATCGAGCGGCTGTTTCAAGGCCCGGTGGCCGATGTGCTCACCCACATAGGTCAGCTTGCGATGCTGCGTCGTCTGGCCGGCAAGCCCACCCGCGGAGAGAACTTTTATATCGCTGCCGTCTCGGCGGGGCAGGTGGCACCGGAACAGCCTGAGCCCGTTAACCCCTTCAAGTAACCTGCGTCACCCTCGTTTGACCGCATCGCGGAGAATGCTTCCTGCTAGTCGACTTCCTGTTGGATCGTTTCCAGCAGCTTACGATCTTCTTTACTTAGGGTTGCCTTCTCCAACAGATCCGGTCGGTTGGCCAGTGTCTTGCGCAGCTGCTGTTCGCGGCGCCAGCGGCGAATCTGGAGGTGGTCTCCGTTCAACAGCACTTCAGGCGTCTTCAGGCCGTCAAACTCGGCAGGCCGTGTGTAATGCGCATAGTCCAGCAACCCTCCAGCCCCGTGTTGCGACCGCGGAATGCCTTCAGCGTCAGTCGTAATCTCGGCGTCAGCTATGCCGAAGCTCTCAAATTCGCTGGATGCTTCGTTCCCAAGCACCCCCGGCAGCAGGCGCATGGCAGCATCGATGACGACCGCGGCGGCCAGTTCGCCTCCGCTCAGGACGTAATCCCCAATTGATAGTTCCAAGTCGCAGTAGAGCTGGTTGATGCGCTCATCCACGCCTTCATACCGGCCACAAACCAGCACCACGTGGTCGAGTCCAGCCAACTCGCGAGCCATTGCCTGGGTGAACGGGCGACCTTGCGCAGAGAGCAGAACCACCTGCGGTGGGGCAGACTGTGCTTGCATGCGCCTGGATTTAGGTTCGATTCCCAGCGATGCGAGTGCTTCGGCGATCGGTTGCGGCTTGAGCACCATGCCCTCGCCGCCGCCAAAAGGACGATCATCCACGGTACGGTGCCGGTCGTGTGTGAAATTGCGCAGATCGTGAATGCCCACCTCGACAAGCCCCTCGGCCAGCGCTCGGCGCAGGATGCCGTTCTCCAGGAAGCCGGAGAAGAAGCCGGGAAAGATGGTGATGATCTCGAATCGCATGTGCTTACCTTACCGATGATAGAAGCAGACCATCCGGATGATCAGGACGATCGCCCCCGGAGGCCATTTGTGGGACTCAGTTTTTCCCCGTCGCGTTCAAGTCCACCAAGCCCTCAGGCAGGGCCATCTCTAGGCGCTTCTCCCCAAGATCAATGCGACGGAGGTAGCCTTTGGCGAAAGGAACCAGAACCTCATCCTTTGCGCCCTGCGGAACCACCACCAGGAGCGCCACTGGCCCGGCATTGCGGTCCACGTCTTCAATCTGCCCCACCGGCACGGGCGTCACTCCACCCACATCCACCAGCGTGCAGCCAATCAGATCAGCGATGTAGACCTCGTCCTCCGCCAGCGGCGTCCGCTCAGCAAGCGGAATCGCGACGATTCTCCCGGCCAGCAGTTCGGCCGCCGAGATCGAGTCTACGCCGGAAAAATGAAGCACCACGCCGCCTTTGTGCAACCAGTGGGCGCGGAGTTCCACTTCGTTCGGTGCAGTGGGCGCTTTCAAGCGGGGCGATTCCGGGTCGGCTACCAGCCAAAGCCGACGGCGTTCGGCAAATTTTCCAGGAAAATCAGTGAGGATGTCGGCGAAGACCTCGCCTTTGCGGCCTTGAGGGCGTCGAATGCGGGCCAGCCAGACCCACTCCTCCGACTGCGAAGATTGTTTGTTCAGCTCACTTTGGGTGGGCTCAGGCTGGGCAGGTTTTTCTTGTGCGGTCATTCCTGCCTCGGCGGTGGCCCGTGTGTGCCAGCGGCGCCACGGCTACGCTTCGTCGTCTTCTTCCAGTATGTCGAGCGTGTAGCGGTGATGCAGCTTCATGCTCACGGCGCCCAGTATGGTGCGAACTGAGCGGGCGGTGCGCCCCTGCTTGCCGATCACCTTGCCCACGTCCTGAGGCGCAACCCGAAGCTTGAGGACCGTGTTGTCCTCGCGGTCAACGGATGTCACTTCTACGGCTGTCGGCTCATCCACCAAAGCCCGCGCAATCTCGCGGACCAGTTCTTCCACTTCGACCATATCGTGTTGGGTCATGTTCGTGCCTCTGACCAAATGGGTCCAGGATTCTGCAAGGCAAAATTCGAATACTGGATCGGTGCGCGAATAGTATCAGTCCACCCCTGCCACCGTCAGCAGGTGGGTGGGCAAATTGCGCCTGCGTTCGCGCACCTGCCCATTCGCGTTGTAGGTAATTCCGGCGATCTGCGCCGCCGGGAATGTAGTGAATCGAGTCCAGACACGCCCCTGAATGGGGCGGGGCAAGCCGCAATCAAGCCTCGACGGGCTCCGCAACCGCGGCCGGCGCCGGGTTCTTGGTCACCAGCTTCTCCACTGTGGGAGAGAACTGTGCGCCGACGCTGCGCCAGTAGGCGATGCGCTCGTGCTTCAGGTCGACGGTGGCTGGGTTGGTGCGGGGGTTATAGGTGCCGACGACCTCGATCGAACGGCCATTGCGGGCGCGGTCCTTCTCGATGGCCACAATGCGGTAGTAGGGCTGCTTGCGGGCGCCGAAACGCGCCAAACGAATC
>Ga0187847_10002980_pt1 | contig 13239 bp, 10 predicted proteins | sample June2016WEW_4_10_FD_132458 | JGI IMG/M metagenome (GOLD analysis project Ga0187847, IMG submission 132458) | Peatland microbial communities from SPRUCE experiment site at the Marcell Experimental Forest, Minnesota, USA - June2016WEW_4_10 | ecosystem: Environmental > Terrestrial > Soil >...
CCGACAATGATCATCACCATCTGCATGGTGAAGGGAACCAGGGTCCAGAAGTTCTTCCCGCCCTGAATCGCGAGTTTCGCGGGGCTTTGATGAAGCAGCAGCCCGACAATAAAAACTACCACGATTCCGATCAGCGCAAAAATCAACGGATCCGGAAACCAGCGCTCGCTCCAGTTGGCAAGTCCCAAACCAAAGCGAACCAGCGGCTGTTCCTGAGTGGCAGATCTTTCTCGTGACATGTGCATCCTCGCGTCGGCTCGGCTCGCCAGCGACAAGTTGCTTCGTGGCTCGCCGGGATATGCCGGACATTGTAGCGCGTGCCGCAGCTCACCCTGTGACCACGATCACACCCACCCGTGAGCTACGTCGCATCTTGAGGGCCACATTGATACGAGAATCCCTGACGACTCGAATCGTGAAAGCAAACCTCCGCGTCGCGCAGGTTTGCCCGAGGAGCCCATGACGCCTTTACCTGCCCAAGTGCCGACCATTGTCCATCCGAAAGCTCCTCCCGCGTCAATCAATCCTGTGGCGTGGATCGCGGCGCTCATCGCGGCTGTTGTCGCCGTCGTTCTGATTTTGAGAATTCCACCGCTAGCTTCCCCCTGGTCGCAGAACTACGACCCCACGGGACGGTGGTGGCTTTCAACATTAGTCGCCGCACTGCCGATCGTGGTCCTGCTCGGCACCCTGGCGGCGCTGCATATCAAAGCGCACTACGCCGCGTTGCTCGGACTCGCCACGGCCTTAACGACAGCCATATTTGTCTTCCACATGCCCGCGCGACTGGCTGCGACTACGGCCGTCTATGGCGCGGGATACGGCTTGTTTCCCATCGGCTGGATCATCCTGAATGTCATCTTTATGTATCAGCTCACCGTCGAGTCGGGACGCTTCAAGGTTTTGCAGCACAGCATGACCGGAATCACTCAGGATCGCCGCCTGCAATTGCTGCTGATCGCTTTCTGTTTCGGCGCGTTCTTTGAGGGCGCCGCCGGATTCGGAACGCCGGTCGCCGTGACCGCTGCGCTCCTGATAGGCCTCGGCTTTAAGCCGCTACAGGCTTCTGGTTTGTCGCTGATTGCCAACACCGCCCCGGTAGCATTTGGTGCGCTGGGGACGCCCATCATCGCGTTGGCCAAGGTGACAGGCATGAGTGAAATTATGCTCGGCGCGATCACCGGCCGCATTCTGGCGCCTTTCTGTATTTTGGTTCCTTTCTGGCTGATCTGGGCGTTCGCAGGTTTCTCCGGGATGCTGGAGGTTTGGCCGGCCATCCTAGTCGCGGGTGTCTCGTTTGCGGTACCTCAAGTTCTTATGTCCAATTTTCACGGACCCTGGCTAGTCAACATCGTTGCCGCCGTGATCTCCATGATTTGCCTGATTGGCTTTCTCCTCATTTGGCATCCGAAAAAGATTTGGACCTTCGAAGGTGAACAGAGCAAGAGCGCGCGCGCCGACCACGGCTACAGCCGTTCCGAAGTGACACGTGCGTGGATACCGTGGGTCATCCTCAGCGTCGCCGTGTTCGCCTGGGGCACGCAGTCCGGCAAGAACCTAATGAACACGCCCGAGAAGGTATTTCCTTCGCTGGCGACCTGGCATACCCTGCCAAGCGCGATCACCAATCCAACCTTCCCGGTGACGGGCCTTCACAATCTCGTGCAACGCGTCCCGCCGGTGGTTGCAAAGCCGACGAAGGAGCCCGCTGTGTTTGCTCTGAACTGGCTGAGCGCGACCGGATCCGGAATCCTGCTGGCGGCCATCCTTTCCGGTTTGGTGATGGGCATCAGCATTCCCCACATCTTCAAAATCTACGGTCGCACCATCGTCAAGGTGCGTTTCTCGCTGCTGACCATCGCGGCCATGCTGGGGATCGGCATCCTCACTCGTTATTCCGGCGTGGATGCCACCATGGGGCTAGCCTTCGCGCGCACCGGCTCGCTCTATCCTTTCTTTGGAACCATGCTCGGCTGGCTGGGCGTGGCGTTGACCGGCTCCGATACCTCGTCGAACGTGCTCTTCGGCAGCCTGCAGAAAATCACCGCGCAGCAGATTGGAGTGGCGCCGAGCTTGATGGCTTCGGCCAACAGTTGCGGCGGCGTCATGGGGAAAATGATCGACGCCCAGAGCATCGTTGTCGCCAGCACCGCGACCCAGTGGTACGGACACGAAGGCGACATCCTTCGCTATGTCTTCTTTCACAGCCTCGCCCTTGCGGCCCTGGCGGGAATTCTGGTGACATTCATGGCGTATGTGTATCCATTCACAACCCTGGTTCTCCGGTAGAACGCTCCCCGGAGACGGGTAAGCGGCTTGCGTATCCTAAAGTGAAGGTTCGAGTCAAGTTTCGAGTGAAGGTTCGATTGTGAAACGCACAGTATCCCTATTCATCCCGTGCTTTGTCGATCAAATGCTTCCTCAGGTTGGGGTCGACACGGTCAAAGTGCTGCGCCGCCTTGGGTACAACCTCGACTATCCCGAAGATCAAACGTGTTGCGGCCAGCCCGCCCTCAACACGGGATATTGGGGCGAAGCTCGTCCGTGTGCCGAGCACTTCGTGCGCGTCTTCAAGAACGCCGATGTTGTGGTTTGCCCCTCCGGCTCCTGTGTGAGCGTGATTCGCCTCCTCTACCCGGAACTGCTCGCCCACAGCCCATTGCGTGAGGAGGCGCTTTCACTCGCCAGCCGTACTTTTGAGTTTTCAGAATTTCTGGTGAAGGTGGAGGCCATCACCCAGGTCGGCGCTAGCTTCCCGCACACGGTGACCTACCACGCTTCCTGCCACGGCCTCCGCGAACTCGGCCTGCGGGAGGAGCCCTTGAAGCTGTTGCGCCAGGTGGATGGTCTGAAGCTGATCGAAATGGTTCGCTCCGAGGAGTGCTGCGGTTTCGGTGGAACCTTCGCCGTCAAGTTCGCTGATATTTCCGGCGCCATGGGAAATTCCAAGGCTGACAGCGTCGCCGCGACCAGCGCCGAGTACGTCACCGCCATCGATCCCAGTTGCTTGATGCACCTCGATGGCATCCTCGGCAAACGCCAATCGCCAACCCGCACCATTCACCTCGCCAGTATCCTTGCGAACGAAGGTCCGAAGAACGAAGGCCGCCAGAATGACGGCCCGACGCAGGCGAAACCATGAGCACCGCAGCCCAACGATTCCTGCAAGACGCCGCCATAAAGTCGGCGGACCTGTTGCATCGCGAGGTCATTCGCCGCGGCATGGACAGCTACGACGCCGCACATCTCAAGGGCCGAGCCCGCATCAAAGACTGGGACGCGGCCCGGCAAAAGTGTCAGGAGATCAAGCGGGAGGCCATCAATCATCTCGACCGCTACCTGCTCCAATTCGAAGAAAAAGTAATTGCGCGCGGCGGACACGTTTTCTGGGCGGCCAACAGCGAGGAAGCCTGCACCTATGTAAAGAACCTTGCCACCAGGCTCGGCGTCCGCACGGTGGTGAAGTCCAAGTCCATGGTGACGGAAGAAATCCGCCTCAGCCCAGCTCTGGAGAAAGCTGGCATCAAAGTCTGGGAAACCGATTTAGGCGAGTTCATCGTGCAGCTCCGTGACGAACCGCCGTACCACATTGTCACTCCCGCGATGCATCTCAACCGCAGCCAGATTGCCCAGCTCTTTCGCGAGAAACTCGATCCCGCCATCGACAGCGACGACCCGGTGGACCTGATGGCAGTCGCGCGCCGCAAATTGCGCGAGGCTTTCTTTGCCGCTGAAATGGGCATTTCGGGCGCGAATTTCCTGGTGGCGGATGCCGGCGTCGTTGCCATTTCCACCAACGAAGGCAATGGACGCCTGTGCACCAGCGTTCCTCCAATTCACGTAGTTGTCACGGGCATTGAAAAAGTAATTCCTCGCCTCGAAGACCTGGCCGTGCTTTGGCCGGTGCTTGCAACCTCCGGTACCGGGCAGGGAATCACTACCTACAGCACACTGATTGGCGGCCCGCGACGAGCCGGCGAAACCGATGGACCGGAAGAGTTCCACGTGGTGCTGGTCGATAACGGACGCAGTGCGCTGCTCGCCGACGCCGAGCAGCGCGAAGTGCTGCACTGCATTCGCTGCGGCGCGTGCCTGAATATCTGTCCCGTCTTCCGCCATGTCGGAGGCCATGCCTACGGCACCACCTATCCCGGTCCAATCGGCAGCGTCCTTACGCCGCATCTGAATGGCATCAAGGAATTCAAGCATCTCTCCTTCGCGTCGTCGTTGTGCGGAGCCTGTAGCAGCGTGTGTCCGGTGAAGATCGATCTGCATCACCACCTGCTTCAAAACCGCCGCAATGCCACCGAAGCGGGAGCTACGAAATCGAGTGAACGGGCCATGTTCCGCATCTGGCGAGCAGCCATGGGCAGCCCGTCGCTGTACGCGCTCGGCGGCTGGACTGTGCGCAAATCGCTGCGCTTGCTTTACGCCCTGGGATTGGCGGAAACGTTCCTCGACCCAATGCGGGTGTGGAACCGTTATCGCTCGCCCATGCCGTTGCCCTCCGAATCGTTCCGAGCAAAATGGAGAAAAAACCGTGCCGCAAGCTCAAGCTGAAGCTCAAACTAAAGAAACGCCCAGCGAGAATTCCAGCCGCGACCGGATTCTGCAGCAGATTCGAGCCGGCTTGCGCACCGTGGTTCCAGAACCGCCTGCGCTGGCGTCGGATCGTGTCATTTTTGAACCCGTCGCGAATCCGCTCGAGCGTTTCCAGCAGGAATGTGTTTTGAACCTCATGGAATGCGCGCTGACCGCGGACCGGGCTGCCAGCGCTCGACAGCTATCGCAGGTTCTCCAGTCTCTGCCCGAAGGAGAGATTTTCGTGCAAGACGATCCGTCGTTGCGCCAGTTAATCGAAGTGGCGGCTCCGGGTCGTCCGATTCGCTGGTCGAGTCAGGGCGCACCCGCCGAAGCCTCACAGGCGACCATCACCCTCGCCGACGCTCTCATTGCACAGACCGGATCGATCCTGGTGACGGCTGGGTGCGGCGGACGCGGCGCGTCGGTGATCGCTCCTTGTCATATTGTCTACGCGACGGTGGACCAACTGGTTCCCGACCTGACAACTGTCTTGAGCCGCGCCTCGCGAGACGGGATCCTCGACCGCAACTCATTCGCGTGCGTGATCAGCGGCTCCAGCCGCACCGCCGACATCGAAAAGATTCTCGTGCAGGGCGCACACGGACCACGACGGTTGGTGGTCATTCTGCAGCGTGAAAGCTAGACCTCGCTGTTCGCGCAGTTGCCGGGCTGCACTTTGGGTTTGAAGATCACTCCCTGACTGGTCCGGCTGTTCATCACTACGCTGATCGGTTCGGCAAAGTGCAGGTGACGGACGCAGCCTTGCTCTTCGACCGATGGTTGCTCGCTCAGCCAATGCCAATCTACCGAGCCTTCGCCGGCGTCTGGATTCACAGTGAAATAGCCGATTTGGAAGGCGGTTAGATTCTGGAAAAAATGGCTGCCTTGCGACGGCGTGACTCGGAAGTCGCGGAATCCCGCTTCGACAATGACGCGCGCGCCGCTGATTTCGTCCCACTCCACCGGAATGCCCAGCCACGGTTCGGTCGATCCCCAGCGGCCCACGCCAATCAGCAGGTAAGGCCGGTTCTCTTCATTAAGCTGGCGATTGAGACGCGAGACCGCCTCGGCGACTTCCTGGCTGCGGCTGCGCTCAAAACGCTGCGAATCGACGACCACTACATCGTGAAGATCGTCGATGCGTCCGTTGCCCAGAACCTTGTTGCTCTGGCAGATCAACTGCTCGGGTTGCACCTCGTCCAGAGATAAATCCTCGGTGTTGCGGGAGAGCGTCAGCGGCCGGATTTGCAGGAAGGCGAACTCTGCACTCTGATCGCCCACCTGCGGCAGACGTACGGCAAATTCGATTTCGACGGGATTGCCTAACGCATCCTCGCCGGCGCAGATCAAAACATCGAGAATCTCGGCTAGGGGAAAGGTGTCGTGTTTGAGCATCGGCGCAAAAGTTACAATGCGCGATCCGGGCCGGCTGACGCCATCGTAGACCGCGTGGTTGTCACGGGAATACGTGGACGCCAGTGGTTGCAGCGTGCCGTCGCTTTCGGCGGCCTCGAGCGGAAAGCGCTTCTCGTGCCAATGTCCGGGGCGGCCGTCGGAACCGCCTTGCAGATCCAGGGCCCAGAATTCAGACTGCGAGTTGGCGAGTATGTCTTCGACCGAGGAAAACTGCACCAGGTTTTGCGGATATCGCGGGCAAAACGTCAAGCACTTTCCGCCATCGACCACGGCCCGGCCCAGTCCCAGAGCCACCGCGGCGATGCCGTCCTCGAAGGTCATGGGAGGCACAGGATAGTAATTCCGCGAGCGCACCACGCCTGAAAAATCGGGATAAAAGCGCTGTTCGTGCCGCGAGCCCACCACCTGCTGGAGAATGACCGCCATCTTTTCTTCTTCCAGACGGTAGGGCGTTGCTCGCACGTACGACTTCGCGTGGTGGCTGAACGTCGAAGCGTATACGCGACGGATCGCCCCGGTCAGCGCTGCCAGGCGATCTTCTGGATTGGGCTGTTGGTTGCCCAGCATGAAAGTCTCATAGACTCCGGTGAAAGGCTGGTATTGCGAATCTTCCAGCAGGCTGGAAGAGCGTACTGCCAAGGGGTCTTGCACTTCGGCCAGAAACGCTTTCAGGTCCTCGGTGAGAGCGGCAGAGAGCGGAGCCTCCAGAAACCTGCGCACAACTTCGGCGTCGTCTTCGCAATGCAAGGCAAAATCAAGAAGGTTGTTCGCGGACACAAATTGATCGAAGACATCCGTCGCCAGCACGACCGAAGGAGGGACCGAAACGCGGACGCCAGGGAAGCGGCGCGTGATGCGATCCTTGCGCAACAAGTGGCGCACAAACGCCAGTCCGCGAGCCTTGCCGCCGAGCGAGCCCGAGCCAATCCGCAAGAAGCTGTAGTCCGACCGCTTGAAAGTGTCGGCGCGAAAGTCGCCGATCAGCACCTCGCTTTGTTCCCGGCGATATTGGTTGATCGATTCGATCAGGTCGCGGCGCAGATGTTCTGGGCTTGGGAAATCCGAAACCTTCCGCGGACGCAGTTTGGCCGCCAGCGCGAATTCCGTGCGCGCCATCAGCCAGTGCGAGAAGTGATTGCTTTGAGAGTGGAAGACGATGCTTTCCGCCGGAACTTTCCGCAATTGCTCTTCCAGTTCGTTCATGTCTTTCGCCCGTCCCACTTCGGCTAAATCGGGCAGACGAAACACGAAGTCGCCGAAGCCGAATTGCTCGGTCAGGATCTCGCCCAGGTCTTTCAGCAGCGTTGGCGAACGTTTGCGCAAAAATGAATACCCGGCGGCGTGCGCCCGCGGACGGAATTCGGCGCGGCTGGTTTGCAACACAACGGGCGCGTCCGGCACCAGGCTCCTCACCATGCGCGCCAGTTCGAAGCCCGCCTCGGGATTCAGCTTTCCGTCCCAGGGGAATTCAACGTCCGACACCACGCCGAACAGATAGTTGCGATACTGCTGCACCAGCGCGGCCGCATCTTCGAAATTGGAACTCAACAGAATTTTCGGCCGCGCCTGCAGGCGCACCAGTTTGTGCGCCACGTTGATGCCTTCCTGAATCACGCGCCTCGATTGCTTGATCAGTTCGGTGTAGATCACCGGCAGAAACGACGAGTAATAGCGAATATTGTCTTCCACCACCAGCAGCACGGGCACGCCAATGGTTCGCGTGTCATGCAGCACGTTGCGCTGATCCTCGATGTGCTTGACGATGGCGATCAGAATGCGCGCGTTGCCCTGCCAAAGAAAGATCCGTTCAATGTCGGTGACAGGATTCCGCGCCACGAAATTCTTGATTTCGCGATAGTCGTAGCCCAGCACCACGACCGGAACATCCAGCCCGGCCTGCTTCACCTGGCTCGCCAACTGCGCTGCGTTCATGTCGCCGACGGTTAGGTTGGTCACGATCAGGTTGAATTGCTTTGAGCGGGCCAGTTCCGCCGCCTCGGCGCAAGACGATACGTGCGTGATTCCGGGAATGGTCTGCGGCGTGAGATCGAGCGATTGGTCGATGAGCAACTCGTTGAGCCGTCCGTCTTCGCGCAGAATGAAAGAATCGTAGAAGCTGGAGACGAGAAGAATGTTATGCACCTTGAAGGGCATCAGGTTCTCGAAGCCTTCAAAGCGCTCCTCCGCGTCCATCACGATCTCGGGTTCGGGCGCGCGCCGGACGTTCATGGGGATATCTTAGCCGTTATTCGCCTGCAAACTTCACACAGAACCATGGTTCCACAAAGTCGATCCCGACGACGTGCCCTGCGTTGCCGAAGGCGGTGATGCAGACCACCGGCGGGAGTGATCGGTTTCGGTGCATTCGTCACGGGCGGGCGTGTCGTAGATCACAGATAGCGGTACACTGCTCTTGTTGTACTAATGCGGAGAGCGTCGCCATGTGCCTGGCCATACCCGGTAAAATCCTCGAGATTCAGGAACTGGGCCCTTTGCGGGCGGCTCGCGTGCAGTTCGGCGGAATTGTGCGCCAGGTATCGCTCAGCTTTGTCCCTGAGGCCGGACTGGGCGACTATGTGATGGTCCACGTTGGCTTTGCCATTAGCCGCGTGGATGCGGCCGAAGCCGAGCGCACCTACAAGCTTCTCGAAGAAATGGGAGCGCTCGAGGCGGAATTGCCGCCAGCCGAAGCGTAGCCGGTCGCACGAGCTTCGGAAACTGCGGTGGGGTTGCGGCTTATGAAATATCTTGACGAATACCGCGACCATCGCATCGCCCGCGCCCTCGCAGCGGAGATCGTCCAGGCAACCACCCGCCCCTGGGTGCTGATGGAAATCTGCGGCGGCCAGACCCACACCATCATGCGCTACGGCATCGACGAACTGTTGCCGCGCAATATTGAAATCGTGCATGGCCCCGGCTGCCCTGTCTGTGTCACGCCGCTTGAAACCGTGGACAAAGCCATTGCCCTGGCGCTGCGGCCGGACGTCATCCTGGTTTCCTACGGAGACATGCTGCGGGTGCCGGGATCGCATTCCGACCTGTTTCGCGCCAAAGCCCAAGGCGCGGACGTTCGTATCGCTTACTCGCCGACCGAAGCAGTGAAGATTGCGCGCGCAAATCCTGAGCGTAAAGTCGTGTTTCTGGCGATTGGTTTCGAGACCACAGCTCCCGCCAACGCCATGGCCGCGTGGCAAGCCAAGCGCGAGGGCCTCGCCAACTTTTCCATGCTGGTTTCGCACGTGCTCGTGCCGCCGGCCATTCGTGCCCTGATGGTTTCGAGCAGCAACCGGGTGCAGGGTTTCATTGCACCGGGACATGTCTGCACCGTGATGGGCTGCAAGGAGTATGAGTCGCTGGTCCACGATTTTCGCGTGCCGATTGTGGTTGGCGGCTTCGAGCCCGTGGACATTCTGGAAGCTGTCCTCATGCTGGTCCGGCAACTCGAAGCAGACGAAGCCAAACTCGAGAATCAATATGTACGGTCAGTGAGCTACCAGGGCAACATCCCGGCGCAAGAGATCATGGCTGAGGTCTTTGAGATTGCCGACCAAAAGTGGCGCGGCATTGGACCGATTCCGCAGAGTGGTTTGCGTTTGAGCAGCGAATACGCCGCCTATGACGCTGATCGGGTTTTCGACTTGGGCGAGATTACGGTCGACGAGCCCGCCGAGTGCATCAGCGCCCAGGTCTTGCAGGGACTGAAGAAGCCGACGGATTGTCCCGCGTTTGGCATGCGTTGCACCCCGGAAAATCCATTAGGCGCGCCCATGGTCTCGAGCGAAGGCGCATGTGCCGCCTACTATCACTATCGGCGCCACGCGGTTGCGAAATAGGAGAGAGCGTGTCCACGAAAACGCCGGTCGACATCAATTTGCAGTTCAGTTGCCCCACGCCTCTGCCGGCCAGGGACACAATCCTGCTCGGCCACGGCAGCGGCGGCAAGTTGAGCGCCGAGTTGATTCGCGACATCTTCCTGCCCGCGTTCCAGAATCCCTCGCTGGCGCGCTTAGATGACCAGGCGATCGTCAACGTAAACGGACAGCGTCTGGCCATCACCACCGATTCTTTCGTGGTCAAGCCGTTGTTCTTTCCCGGCGGAGACATTGGCTCTTTAGCGGTCCACGGAACGATCAACGATTTGGCGATGGGCGGAGCGACTCCGATGTTCTTAAGCGCCGCCTTCATCATCGAAGAAGGTTTCTCGATGGACGAACTCCGGCGGGTGGTCAATTCGCTCCGTCGTGCCGCCGCGGAAGCAGGGGTGCACGTCGTCACCGGCGATACCAAGGTCGTCGAAAAAGGGAAAGGCGACGGACTCTTCATCAACACCACCGGAATCGGTTTGGTTCCAGAGGGAGTCGATCTTTCCGCCGACCGTGCCCGTCCCGGCGACAAGGTGCTGCTGAGCGGCTCCATCGGCGATCACGGCATCGCGATTCTGGCGCAGCGCGAGGGGCTCGAATTTGAGACCACAATTCAAAGCGATAGCGCCGCGTTGCACGCCCTTGTGGCCCGCATGCTTGGCGTGTCGTCGAATGATAATCCCGGCATTCGCTGCATGCGCGATCCCACGCGCGGCGGCGTCTCCAGCACGCTGAATGAAATCGCCGAGCGTTCGCAGGTTGGCATTGAACTGGAAGAGAGTTCGCTCCCCATTCACGAGGAGGTTCGCGGCGCGTGCGAGTTGCTGGGACTGGATCCTCTGTATGTTGCCAACGAAGGCAAACTGCTCGCCATCGTGGCGCCCGAGGCCGCCGACGCCGTACTCGGGGCGATGCGAGGTCATCCTCTCGGAGCCGAGGCACAGATCATCGGCACGGTACAAATAGAGAACCCGGGCCTGGTGACGATGCGCACGCCGCTGGGCACGACCCGAGTCGTAGACATGCTGGCCGGCGACCAACTGCCGCGCATCTGCTAGGAAGACTATGCACGAGATGGGAATCGCCAATTCGGTGCTCGATGCCGTCAGAACCGAGATGAAGCGCTATCCCCAATCGTATCCGTGCAAGATTGGCGTCCGAATCGGCGAAATGGCAGCGATCGACCCGGAGGCGTTGCGCTTCTGTTTCGAAGCCATGATTCACGAGACCGATCTGGCGTCGCTGGAACTGGCAATCGAGATCTGTCCGCGCCGCCATCGCTGTTCAGGCTGCGGACATGAGTTCGTTGTGCGCGCGTACGATTCCCGTTGTCCGCAATGCGCGAGTCTCGCGACCATCTGCGTCGGCGGAGATGAACTGGAATTGGCTTACCTGGAGGTAGAAGAGTATGGATCGAGTACCGTTGGAGCGAAAAGTACTGAGTGAGAACGACCGCATCGCGGCCGAGTTGCGCGCCCGTTTTCAAGAACACGGAGTCTTGTGCCTGAACATCATCAGTTCTCCCGGTTCCGGCAAAACCACTTTGCTGGAGCGTACCCTCGCCGCCCTGACCCAGCGCGACCGCGTGGCCGTTTTGACTGGCGATATCCAGACGGAAAACGATGCCAACCGTCTCAAACGATTTCATTTTCCGGTAAAGCAGATCACCACCGGCGGCACTTGCCACCTCGATGCGCGCATGATCGAACGACACTTGGCGGACTGGAAGCTCGAAGACCTCGATCTTTTGTTCATCGAGAACGTCGGCAATCTGGTTTGTCCATCCAGCTACGATCTCGGCGAGGCGGCCAAGGTCGTGGTCTTGAGCGTGACCGAAGGCGAAGACAAACCGTTGAAATATCCTTCGATATTCTTCAAGTCCGATCTGCTCATACTGAGCAAAATCGATTTGCTTCCCTACGTTCCGTTTGAGATCAACGCGGCGGCGGAAAATGCCCGCAAGGTCCATCCGGGAATGGAGATTGTGAAAGTGTCATGCCAGACCGGAGACGGTTTGCAGGAATGGATGAACTGGCTGGGGGAACGACGCAAAGCGCACAAAGCGCTGATGGAGACTGCGAGTCGATGAATGTCGGACCTGCCCATGGAAATCCGGCGCCAGATCGAAGTTTCCGGCATCGTGCAGGGCGTCGGATTCCGCCCGTATGTCTATCGTCTCGCGACTAGCCGCCAACTTCGAGGTACGATCCGCAATACCTCCGCCGGAGTCACCATTGAAATTCAAGGGCCGCCAGAAATAGTGCAAGAGTTCGTTCTGCGCCTGCCCGCCGAAGCGCCTCCGCTCGCCCGCATCACCAGCTTGACCGTCCACGACGTGCCCTGTAATGGCGACCGCGAGTTCTCCATCGTTCATAGTCACGAGGGCGAAGAGGTTCGCACCCTGATTTCCCCGGACGTCGCGGTCTGTCCCGATTGCCTGCGCGAAATGTTCGATGCGAATGACCGCAGGTATCGCTATCCGTTCATCAATTGCACCAATTGCGGACCGCGCTTCACCATCATTCGCGACATCCCTTACGACCGGCCAAGCACATCGATGGCTGCGTTTCCCATGTGTCCCGCATGTCTGGCGGAATATGAAAATCCGCTCGACCGTCGTTTTCACGCCCAGCCGAATGCCTGCTGGGAGTGCGGACCGCGCGTGGAACTCTGGGATCAGTCCGGGCGCAACCTCTCATGCGCCGATCCTATCGCGGAAGCCGTTGCCCAACTCCGCGCAGGATTGGTCGTGGCCGTCAAAGGGTTGGGCGGATTTCATCTGGCGGTCGACGCCATGAACTCCACCGCAATCGACCGCTTGCGCCAACGAAAGCAACGGGTCGAGAAGCCCTTTGCCGTGTTGGTTCCCGATTTGCAAACCGCCGAAGAACTTTGCCAGTTGGAGGACGCAGGACGGTCGGTTTTGCAATCGATCCAGCGCCCAATCGTTTTGCTTCCGAAAAAGACTCCGAGCCTGATTCCCGACGCGGTTGCGCCCTTCAATCGTAACCTCGGAATTTTCCTGCCCTACACTCCTTTGCATTACCTGCTGCTCGCGGAGGGCGAATTCACCGCACTGGTCATGACCAGCGGCAACCTGAGCGAAGAGCCGATCGCCATCGACAATCGTGAGGCGGTCAGTCGCCTCCACGGTCTTGCCGATTCCTTCCTCGTCCATAACCGCGACATCTTGCTGCGCTGCGACGATTCGGTGGTGCGCGTCACCGGAGGAGTCCCGCGCCAGTTGCGGCGCTCGCGCGGATTCGTTCCCGTGCCGGTGTTTCTGAAAGACGATCCAACCGCGGACAATCAGCCCTCGGTGCTGGCCGTTGGCGGCGAGCTGAAGAACACCATCTGTCTCACCAAAGGAACC
>Ga0187847_10002984_pt1 | contig 13226 bp, 14 predicted proteins | sample June2016WEW_4_10_FD_132458 | JGI IMG/M metagenome (GOLD analysis project Ga0187847, IMG submission 132458) | Peatland microbial communities from SPRUCE experiment site at the Marcell Experimental Forest, Minnesota, USA - June2016WEW_4_10 | ecosystem: Environmental > Terrestrial > Soil >...
GCCCATGCGCCCCAGCAATTCGATCATCGTCGTGACGTCCTGCAAGTGCGGAACGTTCGCAACCGTGACCGGTCCGTCGGCGAGCAGGCATCCGGCGAGGATCGGCAGCGTCGCGTTTTTGGAGCCGGAGATGCGAATCTCGCCCTCGAGCGCGATACCGCCCTGGATCTGTAATTTATCCATCAGCGCTTGGCCGCTTCAGCAAATTCTTCGGGCGTGAACACCTGCAGGCCTAAGGCGTGGATCTCATTGCCGACGGCCGGCCCCAGCGCCGCATAGACGAGCTGGTGGCGTTGCACGGCCCGTTTGCCGGCAAACGCGGGCGAGACGACCGTGGCCTCGAAATGAACGTTGTCGGGGCTCGTGACCGTGGCCGCGCTGCCGGCGACGCCCGCTTGGATCAGCGCCGCTACCTGCTGTGGATTCATTTCATGTCCTCAAATGGGGCTAGTGTACAAAGAAAGCAGGCAGCGGCCCAATCGGCGCAATTCGCGCGGTCGCGGTATCATTCAACGATGGACAGCGCCTTAACCGACGAGAACCTCGTGGATGTCGCTCGCCAGGCGCTCAATGTGGAAATCGAGGGCCTGCGGGCCCAGCTGCCCCGCCTGGGCGCGGAGTTTGCGCGAGCTTGCCATATTTGCCTCGATTGCCGCGGTCGTATCGTGGTCACCGGCATGGGCAAATCCGGCCACATCGCCGGCAAGATCGCGGCCACGCTCGCGAGCACCGGTACGCCGTCGTTCTTCGTGCACCCGGGTGAAGCGAGCCACGGGGACATCGGCATGATCACGCGCGACGATGCCGTACTCGCTCTGTCGAATTCCGGGGAAACTGAAGAACTGCTCACGATCACTCCGCTGATCAAGCGCTTAGGGGTGCCCTTGGTCGCAATGACCGGCAATCCGAACTCCGCACTCGCGCGGCTCGCCACGGTGCATCTGGATATCGGTGTGCCCGCCGAGGCCTGCCCCTTGAATTTGGCGCCGACCGCCAGCACGACGGCCGCGCTCGGCGTCGGCGACGCGCTCGCGGTCGCCTTGCTGCAAGCGCGCGGATTCACCGAGGAGGACTTCGCGCGTTCACACCCGGCGGGCCAGCTGGGCCGGCGCCTGCTGCTGCACGTCAGGGACGTCATGCGCACCGGCAAGGACGTGCCCAAGGTGTTCGCCGACACGCCGCTGTCCGCGGGGCTGCTCGAAGTGACGCGCAAGGGTCTCGGCATGACCGCGGTCGTCGATGCCGACGATCGCGTGATCGGCATCTTCACCGATGGCGACTTGCGCCGCGCGCTCGATCGCGCCGCCGATGTGCGCACGACCGCGATGCATGAGCTCATGACCCGACACGCCAAGACGATTCAGGCGACGATGCTCGCAGCCGAAGCAGTCCATCTCATGGAGGAATTTCGGATCACCTCCTTGCTCGTCGTCGACGCCGACGATCGCGTCGTCGGCGCACTCAACGTCCACGATCTGATGCGCGCGGGTGTGGTTTGAACGCGCGCAAGGCCACCGCGCTCGAGAAGATCGAACTGCTGGTGCTCGACGTCGACGGCGTGCTCACCGACGGCAGCCTGTATTTCGGCGCGCGCGGCGAGACCTTCAAGGTGTTCAATGTGCGCGACGGCCACGGCATCAAGCTGCTGCTCGGGCAGGGACTGCAGATTGCGGCGGTCAGCGGGCGCCGATCCGCGGCGGTCACCGCTCGCATGCGCGAACTCGGCGTGCGGCACGTCGTGCAAGGCTGCAAGGACAAGGTGCAGGCGCTGCGCGATCTGTGCAAGCGCCTCGACCTCGATCCTCTCGCCTGCGCCTGCATCGTCGACGACACCGTCGATTTGCCGTTGATGTCCGCGGTCGGCTACGCCGCGGCCGTTGCAGACGCGCACCCGCTCGTGCTCGCAGCGGCGCATTGGGTCGCGAAGGCACCCGGCGGACGCGGCGCGGTGCGGGAACTCTGCGACGCGCTGCTGCGCGCGCGCGCGCGCGGCCGCTAGATGTCGTTTCGAATTTTGACGATACTCGCGGTGATTGCCCTGGCGGTCATCACGTGGATATTGAGCCATCCCGGTCCGGCGTCCGACCAGAGCGCCACGAAGGCGGCCGACAGTCCGGGCTATTATCTCAAGAATGCGATCCTCACCGATTATGACGCGGCGGGCGATCCCTCCATCAAGATCGAGGCGGAACGCATCGACCAAATCGGCCACAGCAACGAGGTCGCGCTGATCAACGTGCAGGTCAATTATCAGGTGCCCGGCGGCCAGTCCTGGGTGATGTTCGGCGACACGGCGCGCGTGCAACCCGGCGGAAAGGTCGTCGACATCAGCGGCAATGTGCGGCTGCAGGGCGTCGACCCGCTGCACCCGGGCGTCGCGACGGTGCGCACCGACACCTTGAGCTACGACGTGACCGACGCGGTGGCGAGCACGAAAAGCGACGTGCGCATCGATTTCGGACAGCACACCTTGACTGCGCGCGGCCTGGTTGCGAACTTGAAGGAGCGCACGGTGCGCCTGGAGTCACGAGTCAATGGCCGCTTCCTGCCGTAACCGCCTCGTGCTGATCTGTCTGCTTGCCGGCGCGCAAGGCGCGCCGGCCAAGGAGGCCCCGACCACGCAGCTGCCGATTTCGCTCGACGCGCAATCGACCGAGGTCGACTACCAGCACAACGAGATGACCTTTCGCAAGGTCAAGATCTCGCAGGGCGGCATGTCGGTGTCGGCCGATCAAGCGCAAGCAAACGGCCAGTCGACGAACTTGAATTTCGAGGACAGCCATTGGGTGTTCAAGGGCAACGTGAAGATTGCGACCGACCAGGGACAGCTCGCATCCGATGAGGCCGACGTCACCTTCGTGAAGAACTTGCTCGCGAAAGCGATCATCACGGGCAAGCCGGCGGTCTTCGAGCAGCGCAATCCGCAGAACGGCAAGCCGGTGCACGGCCACGCCAACGTCATCGAATACGATGTCGCCAAGTCCACGGTGCTGCTCTCGAGCGGCGCCTGGATCAGCAACGGCCCGGACGAGATTCACGGCGAGAGCCTCAAATACAATATGCTCGAGAAGAAGATGATCGCCGACCCCGGCGAGCAGAATTCGCAGCGCGTTCACATCACGATCACGCCGCCGCCGCCGAATCCCAAACCATGAGCCTGCTGCGTGCCTTGAACCTCGCCAAAAGCTACAAGTCGCGGCAGGTGCTGCGCGATTTGTCGCTGCAAGTCGCAAGCGGCGAGGTGGTCGGCCTGTTGGGGCCGAACGGCGCCGGCAAAACCACGGCCTTTTACATGATCGTCGGTCTGACGCCCTGCGAACACGGGGAGATCATGTTGGACGGTCGCGACATCGGGCGCCTGCCGATGCACCGCAGGGCGCAGCTGGGCTTAGGCTATCTGCCACAGGAGCCGTCGGTGTTTCGCCGATTGTCGGTCGAGGACAACATTCTTGCGATTTTGGAAACCCGCCCCAAGATCGATTCTGCAGCGCGCCACGAGCGCCTGGAAGAGCTGCTCGAGGAGTTGCATATCGGCCACGTGCGCCAAAGCTTAGGGATGAGCCTCTCGGGCGGCGAGCGGCGGCGCGTCGAAATCGCGCGCGCGCTGGCCGCCGATCCGCGGTTCATCCTGTTGGATGAGCCGTTTGCCGGTGTCGACCCTCTATCGGTCGGCGATATCCAGCGCATAATCAAGCACTTGTCCGGCAAAGGCATTGGCGTGCTGATAACCGATCATAATGTCCGGGAGACGCTCGGCATTTGCGAGCGCGCTTATATCGTGAGCCAAGGAGTCGTGATTGCAGCCGGATCTGCGGAACAGATTCTTGCTAACCCACAGGTTCGTGAGGTGTACTTGGGTCAGGATTTCAAACTGTAGGCTCTGGTACCTTAGAACATTATGATGAAGCCGAGTCTGCAGCTTCGGATTGGCCAGCAGCTGACGATGACGCCGCAGCTGCAGCAGGCTATCCGCCTATTGCAGCTGCCCGCACTCGATCTGCAAGCCCATGTGCGCGAGACCCTCGAAACCAATGTGATGCTCGAGGCCGAGGAGGATCTCGGTGAGGGCGTCGCCGTCGAGGCCGCGCGCGAATCCGAAGAAGCCAGCGCGCCGCGCGAGGAGTATTCGGAGCTCGACGGGCATTCCACGGCGGCCGCCGACCAGCGCGAGGAACCCGAAGTCGAAATCGCCGACGAAGCCTGGGGCGAGCAGACGACCGGGCCTGCCGACACGGCATGGTCGGGCGACGACGATCGCAGCGGCGATTTCAGCGACCGGCATGTGGAAACGCTGCAGGAACAGCTGATCGAGCAGCTCGAGCTTGCGCACTTGTCCGCGATCGATTTGGCGATTGCGCGCGTGATTGCCGATGCGATCTCGGATGACGGCTACCTGCTCGATGATCTCGCCAACATTCGCGCGAGCCTGCTGCCCGAAATCGATGTGCCGCTCTCCGAGGTCGAGCGCGTGCTCTCCATCGTGCAGAGCTTGGAGCCCGCGGGCGTCGGTGCGCGAAACTTGAGCGAGTGCATCGCGCTTCAGCTGCAACAACTCGACCCCTCATCGCCGGCCCGTGACATTGCGATCCGTGTCGCGCTCGAGCATCTGGACCTCGTCGCCGGCCAACAGCTCGCGCTGTTGCGGCGGCAGCTGCGCTGCAGCGAAGCCGAACTCGAGATGGCACTCGCGCTGGTGCGCTCCTGCCACCCGCGGCCCGGCAGCGCGGTCAGCTCCGGACAGGCCGAGTACGTGATACCCGACGTCTTCGTGCGTCGCACCGAACACGGCTGGACCGTCGAGGTCAATCAGGCGACCGTTCCGCGCGTGCGCGTCAATCAAACCTATGCGAACCTGGTTTCGAGGTCCCCGGACCACGCGATGCTGCGCACACAGCTGCAAGAAGCGCGTTGGCTGATGCGCAGCCTCGAGATCCGCAGCGAGACGCTCGTCAAGGTGGCCCGCTGCATCGTGCAGCGCCAGGCGAGCTTTTTCGAGCGCGGTGAAGAGGCAATGGAGCCTTTGATACTAAAGGACGTCGCGGAGGCCGTGGAAATGCACGAGTCGACGATATCGCGCGTAACGACCTCGAAGTACATGCACACGCCGAGGGGCGTATTCGAGTTCCGATATTTTTTCTCGAGCCACGTCGCGGCTGCCGATGGCACCGAAATGTCCTCGACCGCGATACGCGCGAAGATCCGCAAACTGATCACTCACGAAAATTCGGAGAATCCGCTCAGCGACGCTAAGCTCGCGGAGATTTTGTCGAGCGAGGGCATTCCGGTGGCACGCCGGACCGTCGCGAAGTATCGAGAGGGGATGCAGATTGCCCCATCGAATGAACGCAAGCGGGCAGCCGCTCGTGCGTCCTAGGAACCTTAAGTTGCTTGGAGGTATTTCATGCAGATCGATCTCAGCGGCCACCATGTGGAAATCACACCCGCGCTGCGCGGCTATGTGTCCAAGAAATTCGAAAAGATCTCTCGTCATTTCGAGCAACTGATAGACGTCCACTGCATTCTCACGGTCGAAAAATTGCGCCACAAGGCGGAGGCCACGCTGATGTTGCGCGGCAATAAGATCTACGCCGACGCGATCGACGGCGACATGTACGCCGCGATCGATGCGCTCGCCGACAAGCTGGATCGCTGCGTGAAGAAGCACAAGGAAAAATCCGGCGATCATCATGCCGACGAGGTGATCAAGGCGCGCCTTTCTTGAACCTTGGGGCACGGTGGCGACGCGCGGGCCGTGCATGCGCCTGATCATCGTCAGCGGCCTGTCGGGCTCCGGCAAGAGCGTGGCCTTGCACATGCTCGAGGACATCGACTACTACTGCGTCGACAACATTCCGGCGGCGCTGCTCAAGCCGCTGATTTCTCACACCGTCCGCGGCAGCGGGGACACTTACCCGCGTACCGCGGTCGGCCTCGACGCCCGCAACCGCGCCAACGAGATCGAAACGGTCCCCGACCTCGTCGACGAGTTGCGTCGCAGCGGCATCAGCTGCGATGTTCTATACCTGCATGCGAGCGACGAAGTGCTGCTCAAACGCTATGCGGAGACGCGGCGCAAACATCCGCTGGTTTCCAACGGCGTGAGCTTGCGCGAGGCGATCGCCTCGGAGCAGCGGCTGCTCGAACCGATCATCAAGACCGCGGATCTGGTCATCGACACCTCGAACATGGGCGTTCACGCGCTGCGCGAACTGATCCGCGACCGCATCGACCGGCGCCTCGAGGGGCGGCTCTCGCTGATGTTCGAGTCGTTCGGCTTCAAGCACGGAATTCCGGGCGACGCCGATTTCGTTTTCGACGTGCGCAGCCTGCCGAACCCCTATTGGGAGCATTCGCTGCGTTCACTGACCGGGCGCGATGCCCCCGTCGCGCAATATCTCGCGAGCCATGCGAGCGTGGGCGCGATGATCGCGGATCTCAGGGAATTCCTCGCCAAGCGAATCCCCGAGTTCGCATCGGCGAACCGGGGCTATTTGACGATCGCGATCGGCTGTACGGGCGGCCAACACCGCTCGGTCTACATCGCCGAGCAGCTTGCGGCGCATTTTCGCGCGATCTACCCGCAGGTGATGACGCGCCACGACGCGCTGGGTACGGGCTGATTCGCTACCTCAACGCATCGATCGCCTCGTCGAGGCCCGCGAGGTTGAGCGGATACATGCGCTCCTCGAGCAACTCGCGCGTCATTTCGATCGACGGCACCCGCGGCCAGTGAGCCTTGTCCTGAGGATTGATCCAGGCGAATTTCGGGTAGGCCTTGAGCAGACGCTGCAGCCAAACCTGGCCGGGCTGCGCATTCCAGTGGTCGATGCTGCCGCCTACTTCGCTGATTTCATACGGGCTCATGGTCGCATCGCCGACCAGAATCAACTTGTAGTCTGAGCCGTAGGTGCGGGTGATCTCGAGCGTACTCGTCGCGGCGTCGCGCAGCCGGTTGTCGCGCCACAGGCTCTCGTAGATGAAATTATGGAAATAGAACTGTTCGAGATGCTTGAATTCGCCGCGCGCGGCCGAGAAAAGTTCTTCGCAAACGCGCACGTGCGGGTCCATCGATCCGCCGACGTCGAGCAGCAGCAGCACTTTGACGACATTGTGGCGCTCCGGGACCATCTTGATGTCGAGCCATCCGGCGGCGCGCGCGGTCGCATCGATCGTATCGCCGAGCGCGAACTCGGTGGGCGCGCCGCGCCGCGCAAAGCGCCTCAAGCGCCGCAGCGCCAACTTCATGTTGCGCGTGCCGAGTTCGACGTCGTCGGCGAGATTCGCGAATGCGCGCTGGTCCCAGACCTTGACGGCGCTGCGATTGGCGCCCTCCTGCTGCCCGATGCGCACGCCCTGCGGGTTGTATCCGTAGGCGCCGTAAGGCGAGGTGCCGGCCGTGCCGATCCACTTGCTGCCGCCTTGATGCCTGCCCTGCTGCTCCTCGAGCCGCTTCCTCAAGGTCTCCATGAGCGCCTCCCAGCCGCCCTGCGCCGTGATCAGCGCCTTTTCCTGCTCGCTGAGCACCTTATCGACGAGTTTCTCGAGCCACTCGGCCGGCAGTGCGCGCGACAGCACCGCAATCACGTCCTGCACGCCCTCGAAGTGCTTGGCAAACGCACGGTCGAATCGATCGTAGTGACCCTCGTCCTTGACGAGGCAGGTACGCGAGAGCACGTAGAACGACTCCGAGGTCTGTCCGCCGACTCCGGCCTTCAAGGCTTCGAGCAGGGTCAGGAACTCCGGGATCGTCGCCGGTACACCGGCTTCGCGCAGCCCGAAGAAAAATCTAACGAGCATTCCTTCTACCCAGAAACAGCAGCTGTTCGAACAGGTGCACGTCCTGCTCGTTCTTGAGCAGCGCGCCGTAGAGCGGCGGAATCAACTTGCGCGGATCGTCGCCGCGCAGCTGCTCCGGCGCAATGTCCTCGGCGAGGATCAGCTTGATCCAGTCGAGGAACTCGGAGGTCGACGGCTTTTTCTTCAAGCCCGGCGTGTCGCGCACCTTGAAGAACATCGTGAGCGCTTCGTGCAGCAGCTCGCGCTTCAAGCCGGGGAAATGCACGTCGACGATTTTCGTCATCGTCGCTTCGTCCGGAAAGCGAATGTAATGAAAGAAGCAGCGCCGCAAGAATGCGTCCGGCAGCTCCTTCTCGTCGTTGCTCGTGATCACGATCAGCGGCCGGTGCTTGGCGACCACGGTCTCGCGCGTCTCGTAGACGAAGAACTCCATGCGATCGAGCTCGCGCAGCAGATCGTTGGGAAACTCGATGTCGGCCTTGTCGATTTCGTCGATCAGTACGACGGGGCGCACCTCGCAGTCGAAGGCCTCCCAGAGCGTGCCTTTGACGATGTAATTGCGGATGTCCTTGACGCGCGGATCACCGAGCTGCGAGTCCCGGAGGCGCGACACGGCGTCGTACTCGTAGAGGCCCTGCTGCGCCTTGGTCGTCGACTTGATGTGCCACTCGTAGAGCGGCATCCCTAAGGACCGGGCGATTTCCGCTGCGAGCAGCGTCTTGCCGGTCCCCGGCTCGCCCTTGATCAGCAGCGGCCGCGACAACACCATCGCGGCCTTGACCGCGACGTTGAGCTCCTCGGTCGCGATGTAGCGGTCGGTGCCTCGAAATTCCGTGCTCACCCCATCACTGCGCCGTGACTTGCAGGATCTGCATCGAATTGGTGCCGCCCGATACGCCGCTCAATGCGCCCTTGGTCAGGATCACGAGGTCACCCTCCTTGACGAGACTCAATTTGAGCAATTGGCGAAAAATCGAATGATAGAATTCCTTCGATGAGCTGTCGATGTCCTCATAGGCGACCGGATAGACGCCGCGGTACAGCGTTACGCGGTGCCGAGTGATTTCCTGGCGCGTGAACGCGTAGATCGGAATGTCGGTGCGCACACGCGACATCCACAGCGTCGTGGTGCCCGATTCGGTCAAGGCCACGATCGCCTTGACGTTGAGGTGGTTCGCCGTGAACATCACCGCGGCCGCGATCGCCTCGTCGGTGTGTCCGAAGTGCCCGGTGTTGCGTTGCCGGATGCGCACGTGCGCGTCCTGGTACTTCTCCGCGCCGAGGATGATCTGCGACATCGCCTCGATGACCTTGGTCGGGTGTTTGCCGGAGGCGGTCTCGGCCGAGAGCATGACCGCATCGGTGCCGTCCATGACCGCATTGGCGACGTCCGACACCTCGGCACGCGTCGGAATCGTGTTGACGATCATCGACTCCATCATCTGCGTCGCCGTGATCACGACCTTGTTCTGGTGGCGCGACTCCTGAATGATCTGCTTCTGCAGGCCGGCGAGTTCGGCATATCCCATTTCGACGCCGAGGTCGCCGCGCGCGACCATGATCGCGTCGCTCGCGCGTACCACCTGCTCGAGATTGTCGATCGCCTCGGCGCGCTCGATCTTGGCGCACAGCAGCCCGTGGCCTCCGGCCTCGCGCAGCAAGGCGCGCGCTTCGTTCATGTCGGCCGCATCGCGCGGAAACGAGATCCCGAGAAAATCGACCTTGAGTGCAGCGGCGGTGCGGATGTCCTCCCGATCCTTGTCGGTGAGCGCGCCCGCGGACAGGCCGCCGCCTTGGCGGTTGATGCCCTTGTTGTTGCCGAGCTCGCCGCCGACCAGCACGCGCGTGCTGATCCGCGGGCCGTCGATTTTCTCGACTTGCAGGCTGATCTGGCCGTCGTTGAGCAGCAATACGTCGCCGATGTGCACGTCGGTCGGCAATTTCTTGTAGGCGATGCCGACGGCCTTGTCGGTGCCGGCATCGACTGCAAGCGAGGCGTCCAAGGCGAATGCCGCGCCGTCGGCGAGCTGCACCTTGCCGTCGACGAAGCGGTCGACACGGATCTTCGGGCCCTGAAGGTCGCCGAGGATCCCGATGTAGCGGCCGGCAGTTTCAGCGGCCTGCCGCACCAGGGCGACCCGGCGTGCATGGTCGGCGGCCTGGCCGTGCGAAAAATTCAATCTCACGACATCCACGCCCGCGCGCACGATGTCGGCGAGCACCTTGGGATCATCCGTGGCGGGACCTAGCGTGGCGACGATTTTCGTGCGCCGTAATAAGGAACTCATGCTGCTCTCTGCTCCAAGATCTCAACCGCAGGGAGTTTCTTGCCTTCGACGAATTCCAGAAACGCGCCGCCGCCGGTAGATATGTATGAAATACTGTCCTCGATCTTATATTTCTCGATCGCCGCGAGCGTATCACCGCCGCCCGCCAATGAAAACGCCTTGCTGCGCGCGATCGCGTTCGCAATCGTACGCGTGCCCTCTCCGAACTGCTCGAACTCGAACACGCCGACCGGCCCGTTCCAGAGGATCGTGCCCGCCGCGGCCAGAATCCGGCTGAACTGGTCGGCCGAGTCGGGACCGATGTCGAGGATCATTTCGTCGTCGGCGACCTTTCCGACGGGTTTGACGTCGGCTTCGGCCTTGGCCGAAAACTCCTTCGCGACGACCACGTCGGTCGGCATCGGGATATCGATGCCGCGTTGGTGCGCCTGATCCATGAGCCGCTTGGCGATATCGAGCATGTTCGGCTCGTACAGCGACTTGCCGACCCGGAACCCGAGTGCGGCGAGGAAGGTGTTGGTGATGCCGCCGCCGACGATCAAGCCGTCGACTTTTGCGAGCAGGGACTCGAGCACGGTGAGCTTGGTCGAGACTTTCGAGCCGGCGACGATCGCAATCAGCGGCCGTGCGGGCTTCTCGAGCGCGGTTTCGAGCGCGGTCAGCTCGCTGACCAGCAATGGCCCGGCGCAGGCGATCTTTGCAAATTTCGCGACACCATGGGTGCTCGCCTCGGCGCGGTGCGCCGTGCCGAACGCATCCATGACGTAGACATCGCAGAGGTCCGCCATCTTCTTCGCGAGCTCGTCGGAGTTCTTTTTCTCGCCCTTGTTGAACCGCACGTTCTCCAAGAGCACGACAGAGCCCGGAGCGACGTCGACGCCCGCGAGCCAGTCGCGCTTGAGAGCCACCGGTACGCCGAGCAACTCCGCCAGACGCCTGGCAACCGGCGCGAGCGAGAACTCTTCGTTGAACTGCCCCTCTTCGGGTCGGCCGAGATGCGACATCACGAGCACGCGCGCCTTCACTTCGAGGGCTGCGCGTATCGTCGGCAGCGCCGCGCGTATCCGCGCATCACTGCTCACGACGCCTGCGCTGATCGGCACGTTCAGATCTTCGCGGATGAGCACACGCTTGCCGGCCAGGTCGACCTCGGCCATTCTGATGATCTTCACGAATCAACTCCCAAGCAGGGTCATTTCGCCCTTGACCATGCCAGCGTCGTGTCCAGCATGCGATTCGAGAAACCCCACTCGTTGTCGTACCAAGCGCAAGCCTTCACCAGCGTGCCTTCGATGACCTTGGTGAGCGTCGCATCGTAGGTCGAGGACGCCGGATCGTGATTGAAGTCCACGGAAACCAGCGGTTGATCATTGTACGCGAGTACTCCTTTCAGAGGCCCGTTCGCCGCCGCCTTGATGAGCGCGTTGATTTCGTCGACGCTCGTCTTGCGAGCGGCATTGAAACTCAAATCGACCAGCGAGACGTTGATCGTCGGCACTCGAATAGCAAAGCCGTCGAGCTTGCCTTTGAGCTCCGGCAGCACCAGACCGACCGCCGCCGCCGCGCCGGTCTTGGTCGGGATCATCGACATGGTCGCCGAGCGCGCACGGCGCAGGTCGGAATGGTAGACGTCGGTGAGCACCTGATCGTTGGTGTAGGAATGTATCGTCGTCATCACGCCCGCGAGAATCCCGACGTTGTCATGCAAAACCTTGGCGAGCGGCGCCAGGCAGTTGGTCGTGCACGACGCGTTTGAAATCACCGTATCGCTCGCCTTGAGAATCTGGTGATTCACGCCGTAGACGATCGTCGCGTCGACATCGTCGCCGCCGGGCGCGGAGATCACGACTTTCTTGGCGCCCGCCGCGAGGTGAGCGGAGGCCTTGGCCTTGCTCGTGAACAGGCCGGTGCACTCGAGCACGAAGTCGGCGCCGAGTTCGCCCCACGGCAACTTCGACGGATCGCGCTGGGCAACCACGCGGATGCGATCGCCGTTCACGACCATCGAGTCGCCGTCGACGTGGACCTCGCCCCCGAAACGGCCGTGCGCGGTATCGTAGCGCGTCAAATGCGCATTGGTGTTCGCATCGCCGAGATCGTTGATCGCCACGATTTGGATCGCACCCTTGTGTGCGCCCTCGTAAAGCGCTCGCAAAATGTTGCGTCCGATGCGCCCATAGCCATTGATGCCTACTTTGATTGCCATCTTCGATTTAAACCCCTCGAGTCTGGTATTGGATGAACGTCAGCCGGCGAGCGCAGCGCCGATCGCTTTGACCACATTATCGGTGGTGAACCCGTAGGCCTGGAACAGATCCTTGGCCGGCGCCGACGCGCCGTAATGATCGATCCCCACGACCTGGCCGTGCGGACCGACGTAGCGCCACCACGACGCGCGCACACCGGCTTCAACCGCGACTCGGCGCGTCACGGCGTCGGGCAGAACGCTCTGCTTGTAGGCTTCGTCCTGACGCTCGAACGTGTTCGTGCTCGGCATCGAGACGAGCCGGACCCGCCTGCCCGTGGCCGCGACCTTGCGCACCGCTTCGGCGGCGATTCCGACCTCGGAGCCGGTCGCAATCACGATCGCCTCGGGCGGCCCGTCGCTGTCGATGAGCACGTAGGCGCCGCGCGCGATCGCGGCCATTTGCGCCGCGCTGCGCGCTTGATGAACCACGGATTGGCGCGTGAACACCAGGCACGAAGGACCGTCGTGGTTCTCGATCGCCGTGCGCCATGCCACCGCGGTCTCGACACCATCGCAGGGACGCCAGACGTCGAGGTTCGGAATGATGCGCAGGCTCGCAACGTGCTCGATCGGCTGATGCGTGGGTCCGTCTTCGCCGAGGCCGATCGAGTCGTGCGTATAGACGAAGATCACGCCGAGATGCATCAGTGCAGCCATGCGCACCGCGTTGCGCGCGTAATCCGAGAACGTCAGAAAGGTCGCGCCATAGGCAATGAAGCCGCCATGACACGCGATGCCGTTCATGATCGCCGACATGCCGAATTCGCGGACGCCGTAATGCATATAGTTGCCGGCCGGCTGTGCGGGCGTGAGCACGACCGAATCCTTGCGCCAGGTACCGTTCGACGGCGTGAGGTCCGCCGACCCGCCGAGCAGTTCCGGCAAACTCGGGC
>Ga0187847_10002985_pt1 | contig 13223 bp, 22 predicted proteins | sample June2016WEW_4_10_FD_132458 | JGI IMG/M metagenome (GOLD analysis project Ga0187847, IMG submission 132458) | Peatland microbial communities from SPRUCE experiment site at the Marcell Experimental Forest, Minnesota, USA - June2016WEW_4_10 | ecosystem: Environmental > Terrestrial > Soil >...
AATGTTGAGCAGTCACCAAGTAGGCCACCGTTGTAATCTGTCGCCAGATGTGAAGGAACTTTGTTCCTCTGGTGGCGCAGCCGTATATTCGTATACCGGAAAAGCTTAGCTCATCCACTCGCTGCGCCACATCTACTTTTTGAACGGTGTTCACACAGCAAGTCAAGTAACTCGGTCGCGGTTGCCGACGCGACCTGCCGCTTGAACCGTGGGCGGCAGCCGAGCAGGAGCAGCTTATGAGCGCGATTATCATTTCTTTCGGTCTCCTGATTGCACTATTCACGATCCTGCTGCTCTACAGGACGCGCAGGCTGAATCCACAGATCGCCCGATACGGATCACAAAGGATGTGCCCAGCTTGCGGCTTGATCACATCTCGGCTCAGGGCATGTTGCTTGGAGTGTGGCAAGTCTCTCTTATAGAAATGAAGCGTGACCCCGATTCTCGAAGTCAGCGAAGCCTTGATCGTCAGAAGTCAGAAGCATGAAAAATGACGGGGATGTCAGATGCTAGTTGCAGAGAAAACAGTCGTCGCTTTGTCGTGGGTTTCCGTGAGAGACAGACTTCCATTTAATGGTCACGAGTGTGTTCTTATCTGCCGTAACCCGAATTCCAATGAGCTTAAAAGAGCGATTGGGTGTCGGCTTCATGGGAAATGGGAAATTGAGGATTGTGCACTGGTGAATTGCGATGTCTGTGCGTGGCTAAAACTCCCTTCAACTCCTTCCGATATCTAACGGCTTGTGTTGTGGAGCGAGATGCTTCCAAATGACCACTGAAGCATTTCCCCGGGAAGGGCTGTGGCTTACAATTTGTGCAGGTTCCTCGCCATCTGCGAAAGTTCAGCCCGTTTTTCTTTGTGCTGGTTCGAAAACTTGGCCATCGGGCAATCGAGCCCAGTCCGCCCAGATCAATTATCACCAGCGATCAGCAGCCACAAAAGATTGATTCCCGCCGTCGGCATGACGCTGTTAAGTTCCCATGCGTATACGATCGTGGTACACGCTGCTTCTTAGCTGCTCCTCAGATTTTCGCTTCCTGATCTTCTCAAAGTAGCATTCCGCGTGGACGGCCTTTCCGTCTTCCTTCACATTGAAATCTTCAGGTGAGATGGGTTTGCCACAGATGGCGCACTTGGTTTTTGGCGATTTATCTTCAGACACGGGGTTGGCCTCGCTGATGAACGGCGCGAATCTGGACGCTCCTGGAGGAAGAGGAGGGAGGGCAGCTACAAAAAGGCATACTCTCATTCCAATAATGGGGCTGAGCAATATTGCGCACAAGCCCACCCGCAAAACTGTTCACTTTTGACCAGTCTTCCGCTTGGCCGTGACCTATCTTGTCTGTCAACCAGCCTTGGCCAGCCTTGGAGGAGTCATGGAAGACTTCGCCGAGTTGATGCAAAGGCTACTTGAAATCCAAAGTGGCGAAACACAAAGAAGCTCAAAGCTGATCGCGGAAGATGAGCGATTGATGAGTTGTCTGCAGAAGAAACATCTGGCAGGAAAGCCCACACAAACCATAAAGCTGAACGAAGAATAGCCTAGAGCGGGGCTTTTCTTAAAGCGTTCCTTGCTGTCGTTGTGCGCCCACTGAGTTCATTGAAAGAGAAAGGCCGTTGGCCCATGCCTGGGCTAGACGCGCTGACGCGATCCGCTTGATGTAACAGTCCCCGTGCATAGCCAGACCGAAGTCCAGAATCTTGGCGCACCCGCGTCGCCGAAACTGGTTCAGCCAAGCGAAGGTCCGTTCAACCACCCATCGCCATCGCCCCAGTCCGCTGCCATGTTCAAGCGTCAAAGTATCTGGTACGCAAGCTGGCGCTGAGCCTGCTGGCCTCATCGGGAGCTTCCGCGGAGACTGCTTTGGAGAACTCTCACATTGCGATCCGCAAGGACCGAGAAGCCGTGCTCCGCTTGATGAATTCAACGGGCCGTTTGGTCGTCGACCGCTTATTGGGTTCGACCGCGGCCATGACACTGTGCTCCAGCGTCTCTAATTCCTCCGCTCTTATCTTGGATTTGAGTTCCTCGGTCAGAGCGCGCGTACGTTGACCAAGCTCGCTTAAGAGCGTCTAACAAAACCTCCACCACTTCAGCTTGAGTGCCCTCAGTGCAGCTTCGCGTACTCCGCTTTGGCTTGCTTCAGGATGGGGATGTCGGGGTCAGCGTCTTTCCAGAGGTTCAGGAAGTCTTCGTACGCAGATTTGGCCTTGGTCTTATCGCCTGCCATCGCATAGGCACGACCGATTTGCAGGTGAGCCAGTGATCCCGTCACAAAGTTCACCACGATTCCTCTATGATCCATCACTTTCTGGAACTCAGTCGTTGCGTCATTGCCATTGTGCGCCAGCAGGTAGGCTTGTCCGCGCACGTACGCTGGGTACAGATAACTGATGAACGTTGCGGCCCCACCCAGTTCGTAGGGAGCGGCAGCTTCCAGATCCACAAGTGCCTGGGATGAGTTGCCCTTGCTGATTTCGATGGAGGCGTTGATGGTCGGCAGCCAGTAGAGCTTCAGGAAGGTGTTGGTCGGGTAGCTCTTCTCCAGTTCCTCGGCGAGGGCTTTGGCTCGCGGAACATCGCCGATGCGAGCCAGCGTCAGCGCTGCTACCACTTTGGCATCCCGCCCCGGAGATAGCGCCAAAGCCGCCGTGACTCCTTGTCTCGCAAATGCAGTGTTGCCCGACTCTGCTTCGCGCAGCGCAGCATTTAACTGCCAGAAAGCCGATATTTCTTTGGAATCAGCGCGGACGGCGGAATCCACAGCTCGGCGTGAGAAGTCCCGCGCCCTTTTCAACCGCCCGTAGTAAGCCTCGGTATCAGATTGCTTCGAGAGCAACTGGTCTTCGTCTCCCGGTTTGCCCGCACTCCAAGCTACCTGCTCCTGCATCTGGGGGGCATCTGCCCGCAGAAAAGCAAGATAGTAGATGTTCTCGCGTAACCATCCGCTATCTAGCCTACGTGCGAGGGCCTGATCAAAGGTAACTCTGGCGTCGTCCAGCCGGTTCAGGCAAAGATAGGCTGCCCCTAGATTCGCATAGCTGATGACATGGTCAGACGCAAGCCGCGTGCCTTCCTGAAATTCTGTAAGAGCTCTGTCATATTGCCCCACATTGAAATAGTTCGCGCCCAAGTTGTGGTGAGGAACGGGATCACGAGGGTAGTTTGTTATCCACAGTTCGTAGGTCTGGGCCTCTTTGTCCACCTCTCCCGCCGCACGAAAATAGGCGGCAGAGATACGCAGTTTCTCCCGTTCAGTGACTAGGTCGCGCAATTGGTATGCTTGGGTGGCATATTCTAGTGCGAGCGACGGTTGACTGAGATTGCTGTAGATTACCGCCAAACCGGCATACGCCATGGGAAAGTTGGGGTCGAGTTCGATGGCCCGCTTGAAGAATGGAATGCTGGGTGCGTCTCCTTTTCTACTTTTTACAGTCATAGCCATGCTGTAGGTTTTTAGGGCTTCGAGGGAGGATGTCGTAGCTTCAATAGGAACATCAAACTTCTGCACCGAGGGCAGCGATTCCCCTAGCTTGGTGCGCAAGCCGAAAGAGGCTCGACTCAGAGCCTTGAGAACATCTTCCTTGCTGGTGGCCTCGACCTGCTCTTTGGCCAAGGTGTCGTCCGTGCCGCACGCAACGGCATTCAGGTCAAACAAGTAATGGCTGCCCAAGCTGGAGATAGTCCCACCCACTACCACCTTGCTGCCCGTACGGAGACAAAGCTCTTGTCCGACGTCCGCCGTGACATGTTCGTTTGCTGGACGTCCCATCATTTGCAAAGTCGCACTGATTTTTCGGTCCGAAAGCACATTCAGGAACGGCGACTGGCCCAGCTCCACAGCCAGCGCCTGCTTCAGTGCATCGTCGAACACTGCATCGCCCGTGCTGTTGGCAAAATCGGCGAGAACGACCGTGTCCTTCTCGGTTAGGCGCCTGGTTTGACGCGCGCGATGCAGCCCAATATAAGCGGCGCCGAGCAAGATAGCGAGTAGTCCGGCGCCGAGCAGCCACCTGCGCGGCAAGACTGGCAGCGGCCCAGCTCGGGTGACTTGTTGTTGTTGGGCCGTATCCGATACAGTGCCGGGATCTTCGCGGGCGCGCAGGTTTTGCGGATCTAACCCAGCAGCACCTAGGACGGCCTGCCCTAATTCCTCGCCGGAGAAAATCGGTGCGTCGGCTGACGGCTCAGCCCTTTCCGCTACAACTTCGACCGGGCCGATGAAGCGGTAGCCTACACGAGGCAACGTCTCGATGTAGCGTGGTGTCTCGGCGGAGTCGCAAAGCACTTGCCGGAGCTTCTTAACCGAAGTGTTGAGACCGTGCTCGAAGTCGACGAAGGTATTCGCCGGCCAAAGCTTCTCGTTGATCTCATCCCGGGTCACAACCTCGCCGGCGCGATCCAGCAACTCTTCCAAGACGAGGTAAGGCTGACCGCGAAGTTTTATTCTCGTCCCGCCCTTGAAAAGCTCCCGCGCAGCCGTGTGTACTTCGAACGGGCCGAAGCGATATTTTCTCCCAAGCTCTCCCACAAAGCCCCCCGCAGTAAGGGCCCCACATCCATTGCTCGGGATTCTACCACTGCCCACGAATTTCCGGGCCCAAATAAGAAATTGCTAGTGATCCAGTTGCCGGGTGAGTTCAGCAAGTAACTGCCGATATTTCATAGGGTTAACAACTCACTTGCAACTCATCAGCATTTCACCATCTGTGCATTGCGCTCATTTCATTTGTGGATGATTGTCGCATTTGGATTTGTGATCTGTATCACCTTGATCTGTGATCTGTGCAAACAGAATCGCAGAATAGAAGGAGAATTGTATGAAAAAAAGTAGTATCGTTTCTCTGTTTGTTCTGTGGGTATTGTCGTTGTGCCCGAGCGTCGGCTATGCGCAAGCGTCAAAGCACCCTGCGCTGACCGTCAAAGTTCCTTTCGAGTTTGTAGTCGGAAACCAAACCTTCCCGGCGGGAACGTACAAGTTCCGATCCTTGCTCAACTCCGTCCCCAACAAAGACAACATCGAAGTGCTCGAAGTCCGTAGCACGGAGGGACGGCTGTACCACGCCGTCGTAACGGATGTGGTTGGCAGCTACGAGCCCGACCAACCCAAGCTGGTGTTCACCCGCAGTGGCGGGCGCACTTTCTTGTCCGAGGTTTGGGAGCCGGGGAAACAGGCTGGCTGCCAGCTTCGCGGCCATGAAGGCTATACGCAGGCAGCGGAGAGCGAAGATGACAAACTGACTCTGACGGCGTCAAGAACCGACTTGCGCTAAAGAGCATCGGTGGCGACATAAGCTTTGGTCGCCGGCAGAGCCGTAAACGCATCCTCTCAAGGGCTGCGCCCTCGGCCCATGAGCCGGTTTGTCCTACTTTTGCGGTAGAAGCAGAGTTGCGGGATTCCCAACCGGGAAAAAGAGAGGCCTGCTTATGGCTGCGAATACGATCCCCACCACTGAATTGAAGGTCAATACGGAGAAAACCGCGAATGAAAGTTGCGTGCCCGTCACGCTGAAACAGCGGTTTGGGAAGCTGCTGCGCGAGATGTTCGAAGGACACGAAGAATACCTTGGGGTGACGCCGGATTAACGAGTTCTTCTCTGTCCCGAACTTGTCATGTGCTCTTCGACAGTCACAGTCCCGATCTCTAGCGACTTTCCGCCGATGCGATGCTTCAACGTGATGCCGTCAAGAAATTCCATCACGATAAAGACGCAGCACGAGCTTCACGTCGAAAGCGTTCCAATGACTGTGGGTCCTGGGCCATGTCTTCGGCCAGAAATTTCAGAGCGACAAAGCGACCGATCAGGCGTGCCTGTTAACCGCAAAGCCGCTCAGAGCCTACCCACAGTTGAGCCAGATCTCTGAGATTATGTTTGTATTTTCGCGTTACCAAGTATTCCTTCCCACCTTTTAAACGCAGCCTGTACTCCCCCGTCGGTAAAGGTTGGATCTCCTCCACGGCCGAAATGTTCACGATGACCGAGCGGTGGATGCGAATAAAACCGTAGGATTTGAGCTTCTCCGCCATGGACGAGAGGGACTCGTGCACCAAATAGGGATTACGTTGGTGTCGCAACGAAACGTAATTACCTTCGGCTTGCACTGCCAAGATGTCGGCTAAATCCAAGAGTAGGATGCTACCCTTTGCCTTGAACGCGATTCGTGGCGCCTGTCGTTTTGCTATAACCTCCAACTGCCGCAAGATTCGCATGAGGTTGGCAGCATCAACTCCGATTACCGGAAGCAATGATGTGTCTGCAGCTTCGCAGAACTCGTCTGCTGTCGATTCAAGAGCGTAATCTCGTCTACTCTTGGTGGAGCAAATCGTAGCTCCCCGCGGTGGGCTAGCCGAAACCTCCCCATTAGCGTGAGCAACTTGTTGCACAAACATCTCATGTGCAATGGCCTTCTGATCCTGAATCTCGCGGGCGCTCATGATGGAACCCCTTGCTCTCTCGTTTCGACTTCCTGCTACCTGAAGTGAGATTGACGAGTGCACTGCTTCTAAATGAAATGCTCCTACACAACCGGAGCAGCGGATCCGTCTGACCACCTGCCCACGAGAACGATAAACACGTAGATCGGTTGAGCGCCTTTGAATTGTGGATTCAGCATGACCGGTGATTTCGGCAGATCGGCACCCCACGCCTTGCCTTCCAGTGGAGGCGCATAAAACGTCAAGTGGCCCTCTGGACTGAGTAGCAGGATTATTCTCCCTGTCTTGATCGCAATCCTCGATTTATTCATCAAACTCAGCACCTGGATCGGCCGGCCCATAGGTTACTTCTGCCCAGTGCTTACTGCTGACGGAAAGCTAGATTGTGCGCCGAAATAACACTCAATAGATTCCAACTTTCCGTTCTTGATTCGGAGATACTCCACGTTCCGGAACGATTTACCGTTCTTTGTGTGGCAAAGATACTTCACAAAAGCATCCTCCGCGCCAGTGGTGATCCGCTCCAGGTCAAAGTGTCCAATGAAATCAATCTGTGTGTCCCAGCATTGCGCTTTGAAAGTGCTCTTGCTGATGTGGTCGTCGCCGGCCGCGCTCGTAAAGGTGAAGTTGTCGGCGAGCAGGATATTGAACGTGCCCAAATCTTTCTTTTCCCACGCCGCGTACCACTTACGGATGATCTCCTCGTTCGTTAAGTCATGCCCTTCCAATGTGCTGGCCCTTGCCAGTCCCGGTAGGGTCACCGCACCAACCAGCGCGCAGGCTCCCGTTACGAGCAGATTCCTGCGCGACATTGTGATCCTTGTCATTTGTTCGTTCTCCTTTTCATGATGTAGTTTGAAACGCTTAGCCCGATCGCGATGCTAACTGTCCAGGCATACGAAACGGTTGGTATGTATCAGTGTCAACTACCTCCGTCCGTAGGGGTCGATGCGGTCAGCCCCGCTTGTAGTTGTCCGGCGGCCGAAGAGACCTCAGCCAGCCCACGATATTTCTGATTCCCACGTTCCACACCTTCGCATCCTGAGCATTCTTTGCCAACACTTCGTAGCCTTCGACCATCGCGATCAGAAAGCTCGCAGTCTCTTCCGGAACCAAGTCGCGGCGCACTGTTCCCTGCGACTGCCCCCTCCGCAAAGCCATGGCAATGCCTTCTTGCCAGGCATGGAAGATTCTCTCCAATCGCTTGCGGAATTGTTCGTCGAGCTGAGACATTTCCTGTGCCAAATTAACCAGGGGACAACCGCCCTTTACGTCTTTTGGCCGATGTGGTATCGCCCGTACAATGCCGATCAAACTATCGATAGGGTCCCTGTCCTTGCTCCGTTGCAGAGGAAGCATCCACCTGTCACGGGTGAGTTTTGCGACGATCTCTTCGATAATGGCATATCCCAGAGCGTCCTTGCTTTCGAAATGGTAGTAGAGCGCTCCCTTGGTGACATTGGTGGCGGCCAGAATTGTATCAATCCCGGCACTCTGGAAGCCGTATCTGTAAACCTCCCGAAAGGCCGCTTGCAGCAAGTGTTCCCGCGTGCGCTCAGGATCACGGGTCCTTCGCGGGCTGCCGTTACTGACAGACATACCGACAAGTATGTATGTTAAGGGGATCGAAAGTCAATCGACCTTGGTCGGCCTGAACCTTTGCTGCTCGGCGTCTCGAATTTCGTAACCTCCCGCCGATGTGTACCAAAAAATGGAGAAATATTCGCTCTAGCCGTTTCGGGTCCGTCTCAGGAGGTTGTTAGTCCGCCACTCTGGCTCGAAATCTGAAATGTTTGGACTGTCGTGTCACGTAATCGTTGTGAACGTGGAACACCACATGCTTCCTCAGTTGGCACTCAGCAGGAATTTGTGAAGTTGTGAGTCGATTCTGCTCTCAATTGCGCATGAACTGTCCGAGCGCCGACAGGAAGACATTCCTGTCCCTCCATTTCAGCTAGTCGCGCTCTTTGAGCGATGTGTCTTATGCCCGACCGCTTGCGCCACTGCGTAGAATGCCCGGAATGTTCCACTCGATACCTGATTGGGTTCAGTCCGTATCAAAACGGTTCGTACCTCGCATCTTTTTTGACTGAGTCTTCCGAAGAATATCAGTTGTTTTGTTCTTGTCGGCGGCCGCGGATTTGCAGCCGGTGGGGCTGGAACGATCTCAAAACTTACTCCGTCTCGACTGGAGCTTATGTTCGCGGCTATGGCAGGCCTGAGGAGGTTTGGCTATTGAGACCAAATACGGACCGAGAGAGAGGCTCACTCAATCTGAACCTGGCAGAGGGAAGAAAGAAAGACAAATGAAACTACTTTTTCCGAGAGCTCTCACATTGCTATCCGCAAGGACCGAGAAGCCGTGCTCCGCTTGATGAATTCCACGGGCCGCTTGGAGGTCGACCGCCTGTTGTGTTCGACCACCGCCATAACACTGTGCTCCAGAGTCTCCAGTTCCTCCGCCCTTATCTTGGATTTGAGTTCCTCGGTCAGGGCGCGAGTACGTTGCCGAAGCTCACTGGAATTTTCCTCAGCCATTCTCAAAGTTCGTCACCTCCGAGAAGTCAACCTTCGTCCAAGCAATTCTTGAGTGATGCCATGCCCGCCTCTTCCTGCATTCGCCCCGCGCCCCGGACACACATCCCTCCGGTCCGCTTGCGTCTTCGCACGTTAACTCATGAGTCCATAGAGGTTACCCGGAAGGTAGGGCACTTTTGCAGTCGCCATACAATAACCCGATTCGCGTCCGGACGGAGTATGATCGGGGCCTATGGCGATACCAGTCGCTCGATCTCGCAAACGCGGAAACCCCAACTGGGGGCGTCCCATTCCGCTTGCCCCGGGGCTCCCCACTGAATTCGAACTGCGGGTCAGGCAACTGCAGCTCACGGCGGAGTTGTATATCTCGTCGCGTGAGCTACGCGCCTGGTGTGAGCAAAACAGGAATCGGCGCTATGTCCCAGAATTGCTCCTTAAGGCATGGGGCATTACCGTGGATGCATCCTTCAGCGACGCCGCGTGACCACGCTGGGGTCTTGAATGCTGGCTGTACTCGTCCCCTGGCATGCGTTTGAGCACGGGACAGTCCGCCGTATCAGGTCCACAACATCTATCCGAGGTGCGCCTGGCTCAGGCAATTCGCCGCGCACTTCTCTTAGGATGCTCACGCAGGATTCTTTCGATGTGCACCTGTAATTCATCTGCCATGCTCTTTTTGGCGTCTTCGAAGCTACTGCCACTGACCGTGACCGAAAGACTTTTACATAGCCCCTTCCAGCCATCATCTTCCGACCAGAAATCGCAGTCAATGGGTACGCTCGCGGTTACCTGTAGCTTCACTACTTGAGAAGTCATGATGAACTCACTTGAATCTTGGTGTAATTCGCATCGCGCAGCGGCGATTCTCGTCCTGCGGCATTTCTCGCGACCATTGTAACGCCTTCCGACGCGATGGCTCCAACACCGGAAATGGATTTTCACGGGGTTAGGCAAATCACGACCTGCCCGACCTCCCCTGTCCCTTTAGGAGTCCTTCGCCAGCCAGGTTGCCTGCGCGTCTTCCTCGGTTGCCAGTTAAACCATCGAGAGGCATAAATAGAAAACGCAGATCCAGCAAATGCTCGACAATCTGTAGCAGGTTCGCGGGCGACTCGCTCTTGGACACAAACGCATCTACCCATTTCAGAGCGCTCTCTGGTAGCCCATCATCTGCGGACAGCAGACCGATTGGAACATCGGGTTGGCCGGCTTTCATGTGCTCTGCGACGACATCCCCATTCATTCCGGGCATGTGATAGTCGAGTAGCACCAAATCCACGGGATGCGAGGCAAACAATCGCAAAGCGTCCGCGCCGCTGGTGGCGACCAAGACCCTGCACCCAGCTTCCTCCAACAGCATCTTGCGACCTTCAAGTCCGTTCCATTCGTCATCGACACACAGGATTAGAGATCTTCTCGGCATGGCACTCCTCCGATTTTTCGCCGGGCAAGCACATGGAGAACTTGCCTTGGCGTCGTTTTCCGGAGCAGCGCCTCGATGTTCCGAGCACGATCTGTACCAAACTCGCAGAGCACAGCAGGGGCGAACCTTGGGTCTGAAAGGAACTTGGGAGTGTAAACACTACGTTGTCCATGCCAAGAAGTCCATCCAGTCTCCCGGATAAAAAAAGCAACGCGCATAGCCCCGATTCGCGTGGCGTGCAGAGCTAACAGTTGCTGCCGCAGTGTCAGGTTTTCGAGGATTTGCTGCCCGGCTATGAGACTGATTCGCGATTCGATACGAAGAGATCGAGGTAAAGGACGTGCATAGCCCGATGGAAAGAGAAGTTCCGTTACTGTCCGAATCTGAGGCCAACATACTGTTTTTTCTCGCGGACCTGTCGAATCGCAATCGCCAACTCTTGCGGAGCATCTGACTTGAGCAAGTAGCCGCGTGCGCCCGCACGTAAACCTTCCCTAACCATCGGCAGAAGGTCGTGTTCGCTCAACAGAAGTATTTCTGCGGAAGGCGCAACACTCTTTATCTGCCGGGTCACTTCTAGTCCGTTCATGTCAGGCAGGTTGATGTCCAAAAGAATTACATCCGGTTGCAGTTCTCCAGCTTTGCTGATTGCTCCCACTCCGTTTACGGATTGGTGGACGATCGCAAATTCAGTGTACGAGCTCAGCAAAGAGGCCAGAGTCTGCCTGATTGCCGCACTGTCGTCTACGAGAAGAATACGAATTGCTGGGAGGGTCACCTTTCCTTTAACTCCTGCTCTCTTCATGGGGCGAATCGAACAGAACAAGCAATGCACATTCGATCCATCTTGAATTGTGCGGCACTATACGCAAACTTCACGATATGTGCGCGCCCCCCTGTTCCGAGCACGATCTGTACCAAACTCGCAAAGCACAGCCCTAATAGATCGCTAAAGAAAGTGGGAATGTAGACACTACCTGGTAACGACGGACAACGAAACAGTAAGAACAACGCCTTGGCGAGTAACAGAAGCGTCTTCCGGGCATGGAAATGTGCGATGCCGCCATTCCCTATCAACACTTGCGGGCATTGCGCATCTGACCATCAGCATAAAACGTACCCGTGGTTCTAGAAACGCGTCTTTGAGCGGGGATTTCGTATGCCTGTCAGGTCGGTGATAGTCGTTGATGACAACCCGCTCGTTCGTCAGGCGGTTTGCGAACTCTTCACCCGCGAGGGAGACTTTGACGTATGCGGAGAGGCTGAAAACGGAAGGGAGGCAATCGAAAAGGCTCAACTGCTCCGCCCCAACTTAATTGTGACGGACCTTTCAATGCCGGTCATGAACGGATTGGAAGAAACCCGTGTAATCAAGAAGCTCATGCCCGCTGTACCGGTGATTATTTTCACTGCTCACAGCGATCCGTGAGACGCGCGAGCTCGCTGCGTCGCATGCCGGTGGCGTAAAGCGTCATCAGCAGCGTCCGTCGAAACAGGTTCCCGGCCGCGTTGATCAAACGCGAAACTTCTTCCCGGCTCAGCACCGTTCGCAGCCGGCGCCGATCCTGAGGGTAAGGCAAGAAATCGCGGAACTGATGACGCTTGAGAGTCTTGACGAAGAAGAACCGCAGCGCCGCCACTTGGTTGACCACGCTACCCGGCGTTAGCTTGCGCTCTCGCAGCAGATAGGCTTGGTAGGTTCGAAGCTCGTTGAGGCCGAGCCGATCGGGAGGCTTGCCAAAATACTTGGCGAACTCGGTGACGACCTGCAGGTAATTGCGCGTCGTGATCGTAGGGTAGTTGTGCCGCTGGAGTTCCTCCAGCATCATCTTGCGCAAACGGGTCACAGGAGTCTCCTTTCTCTGTGACCCACACTATGTCAGCTACCTCAACCCTTCGGGTTCACCCCACGCGTAGCGTCCGCCGCACCAGCGGCTTAGTCCTTGTCGGCAATGCGGAAGTTATCCGTTTAGCGAGGGAAAAACTTTGAATGACGAGAACATCGGGAGGTGAGGTCAGCGCAGATTCTCCACGAGGTAAAGATCGGACATCCTGGGAAAGCGAAATCGCGCGTTATCAGGTGCCCAGTCATGGACAATGGCTGCGGCGCGCTATGGAGGAGTTCGATAGCTCCGGCGACAGCGCTCACGCGAAAGGAGAAAAGCAACCGCGATCACCCCCTACAAACCAACTTCCCATTACTGATCGCGATAAGCGCGTATCAGATTACTTCCGAGTGGCCGATCAGCCATCCAGAATCGGGCTGCGACTGTGATGCGCAACGGTTGCAACCACGTGCAGTTGCGAGAATAGCCATTCTATTAGTCGGGACACAGTGCTTCTGAAAGTGTAGACTGTTCCAGAAATTCTCAATCGCCCGGCAGTATTTGAGCGGCGAATACTTTCTTCTTGTCCGCGATACGGATTTGACAAGCCCGCTTCCGAATCATGAATCCGCCTGGAGAGGAATCTCTCGCAATGTTTTTTCGTCTCTGCCGTCTGTGCGCTCTATTTGCCGTTCTCGTTCCTGCATCTTTGCTTGCGCAGTCCCCCAGGCAAACCATTGTCGGCTGGCAGATGCAGGACTCCGCAAAAGTCGAGGTCGCGGGTTCCATCGTTTCGACCACCAGCTTTAATCCTCAGAGTTGGTATGCCGCGACCGTGCCCGGTACCGTGCTCACCACACTGGTCAATGACGGCGTTTACCCGGAACCGTTGTATGGCGAGAACATGCGCGCTATCCCGGAGAGCCTGAACAAAACCAGCTATTGGTACCGCACAACCTTCACCGTGCCTGCGGCCTACAAAGGCCGTCATACCTGGC
>Ga0187847_10002986_pt1 | contig 13216 bp, 6 predicted proteins | sample June2016WEW_4_10_FD_132458 | JGI IMG/M metagenome (GOLD analysis project Ga0187847, IMG submission 132458) | Peatland microbial communities from SPRUCE experiment site at the Marcell Experimental Forest, Minnesota, USA - June2016WEW_4_10 | ecosystem: Environmental > Terrestrial > Soil > Wetlands...
TATGGCCAGGCTTGGTATAGGCCGACACGACGATCAACGGAGTGCGCGTGCCGTCGCCGAAGAAGTCGACCGGCTGCACATAGCCCGAGTCGTAGTAGCCGCCGCCTTCATCGAACGTGATGAATATCGCGGTTTCCTTCGCATGGGGCGAGGCCTGTACCTGGTCGACGATTTTCTTGACGAAGCCCTCGAACAAATCGAGTTTCGAGGATGCCGGGTGCCCGTCGACATAGCCGCTCGGCTTGACAATCGAGACCGCGGGCAATTCATTGCCGGCAATGTCGGCATAGAGCTGCACCGAATCCTGGAGATGCGCCGCGACTTGATCCGGATTCGACATGATCGAGGTGTCGTACTGGAACGGATTGCAAATGCTGCAGTATTCGTCGGCGGCCGGTCCATTGGTGCCGTAATTGAGCTGGTACGGATCGTCGAGGTAATCGTTCCATTGGTCGCCGTAGTACTTCCATGATATTTGGTGATCGTTGAGGTCGTCGCCGATGCTCGGCGTCGAAGACGGCGGAACCGTGAACGGTGTGTTCGCGGGGTTCTGATCGATGAACGCGTTTTTGCCGTTGCCGAACCAGCCCGGATTGTAGTTGTTCAGCAAGTAGTAATGGCCGCGCTCGCAGCGCGGATCGATCGGTCGCGGCAGGGACTTCAGATATTGCAGGATCGGGCCGACGCCGGGTTGGCTCGCGTCCGAGCAATCGCTGTAGGATCCGCCGCCGTAGGCCGCGGAAGGCGCATAGGGCGGCGGATGGTGCGAGTTGTTGCTCGAGCCGTAGCCGTCTTGGATGTACCAGTTGTTGGTGCCCATTGCCGGATTGGGATTCTCGATCTCGCTCTGCGGAGGCACCGCCGGATGGCCCGCAGCGTCGCTGAACCAGATCGCGTCGGCGTGGCCGAACATGATGTGATTGGCGCCGGTGCCGCCGTTGACCGATTGATGGAAGTTGTCGCTCATCGCGTAGCGGTCCGCGAGGCTCTTGAGATAAGGCACATCTCCCTTGAGGACATTGTAGAAGCCGAGCGCGGTCGAGCCCTCGCCGGTCGTGGCGCCGCCCTGCCTGTAGTCGGTGCTGAAACCGGCGGGCTGTGCGAGGCCGTTCGCGCCCGCACCCACGGTCACCTCGACCCAGGAGAACAAATTGGCGCTGCAGCCCGACGGATTGTCGCGGACCGCGAGCGCCGCATTGCAATCCAATTGCTGCCACATCTGGTAGAAGCGGTGGACCGGGTTCGCGGCATACGCGTCGTAGTTGAACGTGCTGCCGTTCGTCAATTGAAACGGGCCGGCGCGCAGGGCGTCGACATCGGTGATGCGCCGATCCGGTGTGTTCTTCTCCTCGAGCGTGCCGCCGCTGATCAGATCCTCGTAATAGCCCATGTCGGCCAAGCCGCTTTCCGATCGCTTGGCACACTCGAGCGCCGAAATCGCCGGCGTCGTCGCGCAGGGATTGCTGCCGGAGAAGTAGCCGTTCGCGCCGCTTGGGCCCCCAACGAGCGGCGCGGGCAATAGATCCTTGGGGAATTGCAGCTGCGGCGGGTTCAGCAGGAACGCATCGCGGAGCCCGAGATCGGAAGCCGCGAGCTGATGCGCTTTGTTGAAATTCGGGCCGGGAACCGCATTCTTGTTCGCATCGAGTGTCACGATGCCTTGCGACAGCAGGTTATTGATCGTTTCGCCGCGCTTCGGCACGTAAGTCGCGAACACGTGATCGAAGCTGCGGTTTTCACCGATGATCACGATCACGTGCTTGATCGGCGTGCGCGCAGCCCCAAGTCCGGCGGCGCGGGGGTTCGGCGCCGGCGCCGCGGCGGCCGCGCCGGCCGACATCTGCAGCAACAGCGCAACGCCCAATACAGCACGCATCTCATGCAACATTCGAGAAACGATTCCAGCAATACCCATTGAATCTCCTCCCCTTGGATTGATATTCGCGCAACGAGCCTCAGCGCGGTGCCTGATCGCTCGCGGCGTGAAGCGGTTCGACGCGTATCGTGCCCATCATGCCGCCGTCCTCGTGCTCGAGCAGGTGGCAGTGATAGACGAACGTACCGACCGTGTTGGGATCCCGAAAGTCCATGCGCAGGCGCACGCTCGGGTATTGCAGCATTCGGCCGTTGAAGAACGGCACATTGACCGTGTCGCGTAGAAACGGCTCATTGACCGGCAGTCCGGACCAGTCCATGAGTAAAAAGTGGATCTGGTGAATGTGAAATGCATGTAGCTCGGTCGACCGATTCTCGATGATCCAGTCTTCGACGTCGCCTTGCTTGACGACGATATCGGGAACCGTCGACGCTGGATCGAACGGCGCCGGCGTTTGCCCGTCGACCGTCAGATAAAACGCCGTCGCGCTGTTCGGGTTGTGCGGATCTTCGAGCCTTTCGGAGAAATACAATTTGCGGACCCGCGCCGGCCTCACCTCGCCGAGCCACGCCAGCCTCGGCGCCGGCAGCGGCGCATGCGAGGTGGGCAGCGTCGAGCGCGGCGCGAGCGCGTCCGGCGAGGCGATGATCGATGCGAGCGCGCGATTCGGATCGTTCTCTCCCCCCTGTCCGGTGTCGACGCTGCGCGTCACGAGCAGGCCCTGCACGCCGCTCGGCGGTGCGTCGACGATGAATTCCGCGCGTGCACCCGGCGGTATCCCGATGTGATCGACCCAGGTGACGGGTGGGGGTCCTTCGGCCGCGGTACCCGGAACGCCGTCGAGTGCGACGATGCCGAGCGGCTGCGGCGTGCGCTCGAACAATACCGCGAGATTCAAGTAGGTGATTGCGGATGCATTGAGAACGCGCCAAAGCTGCCGTTGACCCGGCTGCATTGTAATGCGTGCCGGCGGATAGTCCGGATACGGCACCGGTACGAAATTGATCGACAGATCCTTGGCCGGCTTGCCGAAGCCGGTGCCGTTGTTGGCCGCGTCGCCGTCGCGGTCGATCAGCATCTTGGGTACGACCGGCTCCGATTTCGAAGGCGGTGCGTCGGGGTTCAGCAGATCCTGATCACGGACCACGAGCACGCGTTCCGGCAAGCCGGCGACCGCCGGATTGGCGCGTTCGATGCCCTCGATGATCAGTGCGCCCGAGGCCCCGCCCGACACCTGTTTGCTGCTGAAGCCGTGGATGTGTGGATGGTACCAATAGAGTCCCGGCGGCTCATTGTCGGGAACCCGGAAGTGATATTCGAACGGCGCGTCGCCCGGTTGGATCGAGGTTTTCAGTACCTCGTCCTGGTGGCACAGCGGCGGCACGCTCAGGCCGTGAAAGTGCAGGTTCGTCGAGGTCGCGCTCATCGCGCCGCTGCGACAAGGGTCGGACGGCGCTTGCGAGCCGGGCGCAGCGCCGGAGCCGAGCGTCATCGCGTTTTTGAGCCGCAAGATCAACCGGTCGCCCGCATGCAGTCGCAGAGTCGGGGACTGCGTGCCGTCCGGCAGCACATAGCAGTAACGCGTGGAACCGTCGCGCTGCGCCTGGCTGCGGATCGCGAGATCGAGCGCCAAGATGCCGTTGCGGCTGCGCAGGTCCTTAGGCTCGGGTACGTCGCTGCCCGGCGGCGGCCGTGTGCAGGCATCGAGCGCCGCGACCGCCGCCGGGGCGGCCCAGCCGATCAGACTCAAGCCGCAAGCCAAGGCGCAGAAGCGCCGCCTGACGGGTCTTCCTGAATGGGTTTGGGGGTTCGACATGGCTGGTCCGCGGCGCTGTGTTCGATCGGCAAATGCCCCGCTTCGAGTCACGACTGCAGCATATTTTCCAGTCGTTACCGGCGCGTGACAAAACGCCGCAAGCCCTGGAAATTGCATGCCGGACAGCCTGCAGATTGCGGCTATTCCTGTAGACAACGGCGGCTCAAACAGGATATGAGTTGAACATGAAATCCGGCGTATTCCAATGATGCCACGGGCATTTACGTGCGTATTATGTGCCGAGACCGGCGATGGCAATGTCTAGCCGCACCCTGCTGCGGCGCTATTCCCTGACCTGGATTTTGCGCGGCGATGGCGAGGCGATGCCCGTGTGGACGGGCTACGTATTTGCGATCGTGCTGGTCGGATTGGCACTGGCGCTGCGCGTTGCGATCTTACCCGCCGGCGGCGGTTATGCGTTTCTCACATTTTATCCGGCCGTCGTCGCAACCGCACTGCTGCTCGGTGCCGGACCCGCACTGTTGGCGCTCGCGCTCAGTGCCTGTATTGCCGAATACGCGTTCATGCCGCCGTTCTGGTCGTTCGTGCTTCGAGAGGATCAGGTCGTCCCGCTCGCCGTGTTCATTGCAGCCGGCGGGCTCACCTGTGCGCTCGCCTATGAGTTGCAGCGGGCCGCCTCCGAGCTGCGGGAGAGCGGCGAGGCGCTGCGCGCGATCAACAAGCGCGTGCTTGCGTCGGATGCGGCGCTGCGCACGACGGAGCAGCGCCTCCGCACCGTGACCAAGAGCGTGCCCGCGATGATCGGCTACTGGAATCGCGAGCTGCGCTGTGAGTTTGCCAACGACGCCTATTTTGAATGGTTCGGGCTGCCGCCGGAACGCGTCATCGGCATGACTTTGCGGGCGCTGCTCGGCGAGGATCTGTTTCGACTCAACGAGCCGTACGCGCTCGCGGCGCTCGCGGGGCGGGCTCAACGCTTCGAGCGCATGCTCGTCAAACCCGACGGGAAGCGCGGATTCACCGACGCAAGCTACGTGCCCGATATCGACGCAAGCGGAATCGTTCACGGCTTCTTCGTGTTGGTCGCCGACGTGACGCCATCACACGAGTCCTACGAGCGGATTCGCGAGCTGGCTCGGCGGCTCGAAACCGCGCGAGAGCAGGAGCGCCGATCCATCGCACTCGCGCTTCATGAGGGCATCGCGCAGGACTTGTTCGCCGCGCGGCTGACCATCGATCAATTGAAATCTCGTTGGCGTGATGTGCCGGGGGTTGCCCAAGCCTGCGATGAGATCTCGGATGCGCTCGTCAAGTGCGTCGCGGAGACACGGCAGGTCGCGAACGACCTGCGTCCTTCGGCGCTGCCCCATTCCTCGTTGCTCGCGACTCTCAAAGCCCATGCGCGTTTCTTCGGCGAGCGGTCGGGACTTCACATCGAGGTCGCCGAGATCGCACCTTTTCCGGCGCTACCCGAGGCGACGGCGCTGCTTTATTTCCGCGCCGCGCAGGAACTGCTGAGCAACGTTGCGCGCCACGCAAGGGCAAAGAAGGTCGGGATCGTGCTGCGCGCCGATGCCGAGCACATCACGATGCAAATCAGCGATGACGGTGTCGGGATTGCCGACGGCGCGGTCGACAAGCCGGGCTCGCTCGGCCTGCTGGGAATTCGCGAGCGATTCGCGGTTCTCGGCGGCACTCTCTGCGTGCAGCGAGGCGCAAGCGCCGGCACCGTGGTCACGATCGATCTTCCCGCCGGGAGCTTGGCAGTCCAGGAACTGTGACGGAGTCGACAAAACGCGGACCCTTGGCCTGCGACCGTGATCGCGTCTAAAGCACGCGCATCTGCGACACGCGTCAAAGTGTGCAAATTTGCTGCACCGCTGTCAGCTTCGCGCAAGATTCGCGCGTTACGCTGCTGCACATGGATAATTTAGCACTGACGAGTATGCCGCTGACGCCGGTTCGCCGCGTCGCAGTCGGACTTCGCGGCTTCACGATGATCGAATTGCTCATGGCGATTGCCGTCGCCTCGATCATGCTCGTGATTGCGGTGCCCTCGTATCGGTACGTCACGAACTCCAACCGGATCGCGAGCGAGATCAATGGTCTGCTCGGCGACCTGCAGTTCGCGCGCGCCGAGGCGATCAAGGAAGGCGTGCCTGTCACGGTGTGTATTTCCACCGATAGCGCGACTTGCGCCAACAGTACGGTGCAGTGGAATAGCGGCTGGATCGTGATTCAGACTGCGGGCACTCCGCCGCTGCGGGTACAGGCCCCGTTCTCGAGTACCGATAACTTCTTCGGCCCGGCCGGCTTCTTTCAGGTTCAATTCAATCGCGAGGGGTATGCGGTCGGCATGCCGAATGGCATCACCTTGATCACCTTGCATGATGCGACCGACACGACCGCCTGGACGCGTTGCCTCGCGATCAATTTCTCGGGCCAAATGAGCTCGGAACTCGTCAATACCACGAACATCAACGGCCCCACTTGCTCATGAGCATCACCGTCATGATTCGCCGCATCACTTGCCGATCCGCGCCGCCGCACGTGCGCGGCTTCACGCTGCTCGAAGTCATGGTGGCGCTCGTGATCACCTCGATCGGGCTGCTCGGCATCGCCAAAATTCAAGCGCTGGCTTATGCGAGCACCGGTAGCGCGGGCATGCGATCGCTGGTCGCGATTCAGGCGACGGGGCTCGGCGCGGCGATGCATGCCGACCGCGGCTACTGGTCGGCGGGCACGGCGCCGCTCACGACGACGATCCAGGGTCCCGTGATCACCAGTACCGATACGACGCTGAGCACGCCCGCGACCTGCTACAACGTCAACACACCCCCCGCAGCCTGCAGCGTCGCCACCATGGCTGCGTACGATCTGCAGACCTATGCGAATGCGCTCAACGCGATGCTCGGCAATTCGAATCCCCTCACGACGATCACTTGTACGATCGGGACGGGTGGCGCGCCGAATAATTGCACGATCGGCGTGACCTGGAGCGAGAAGGCGGTGTCCATCAACACGCAAAGCGTGAACACGACCAACGCGGCGACGTTCGCGCCGACCTACACCCTGTACGTGACGCCATAAACCATGCATAGCGCGCACCCCCAAGTTCTTCGTCGACAGACTCAGCGAGGTTTCACGCTGATCGAGCTCATGATCGCGCTGTTGATCGGCGTGTTCCTGTTGGGCGCGCTGCTCACGATCGTTCAGGCCAACAAACAAGTGTTCGTCGGTCAGAACCTGGCCGCGCAATTGCAAGACGACGAGCGCATGGCGATGACGATGATGACCGACGTGATCGAGTCCGCGGGCTACTATACGAACCCGTACTTGAACAGCAATCCCTTCACCACGCCAACCCTGTCGTTTAACCTCACCGGGGCAGGGGCGACGCCGTGGCCGTCGCCGCTACAATTCATTTCCGGTATCTATAACGCAGCGCCGCCCGGCGATCAGATCACGGTGCTCACCTGGACCGATACCTTGCCTCCCAATGGCAGCGCCAGCGAGGCGAACATCCTCAACTGCAGCGGCTTGGGCAATCAAACCGGCGGCCCGCTTGCGGTAGCCGAAACCTTCGAGGTCTTGAACGGCCAGCTCATCTGCATCATGAACGGCACGCAGTACACGCTCGTCGGGGATGCCAACGTGAGCGTCCACAGCCTGAACGTGCTCTACGGCGTCAAAACCAGTGCGACAGCCGGCAACAACGTCGATACCTACATGACGGCGACGCAGGTCGGCACGCTGCCGAATCCTTGGACCCAGGTCATCTCCGTGCTCGTCACATTGACGTTCACCAATCCCGCCTATGCGACCGGCCAGGGACCGCAGTACGTGAGCATTCAGCGTGTCATCGGCCTCATGAACCAAACGGGCCCTGTCATATGATCGATCACCGAAACACCACACGCGGCGCCCAGCGCGGCATCGTGCTCATTTCGAGCCTGCTGCTGTTGATGGTCGTCACGATCATCGCGCTCAGCATGTTCCGCAGTTTCGGCATGCAGGAAAAGATCGCCGGCAACATGCGCGAGAAGCAGCGCGCGTTTCAAGGCGCGGTGTCCGCGCAGGAATTCGCGGAAAATTGGCTGATCAACAATACCAATGCCTCGACCGGCGTCTGCACCGGTCCGCTCAGCGCCAATAACGGCGGTGCCGGTCAGATTTGTTCCGTACCGCTGTCGCAAGCGGTGGCCGCTCCCGGCGGCGACGTGACCGTGCTGCCATGGAAATATCCGGACGGCACCCTGATCGGCGTCACCTATCTGCCGAACGGCATGGTCGTCGGCGCGCAGGCGGCTATCACCGCGAGCGAACCCGGCACGTATGTGGGCACCTACTACGGATTGCCGACCTTTTACATCGCCGATTTGGGTTTGTCGACCAGCAGCCTGATTCAAGGTGAAATCTACCAGATCGATGCGGTCTCATACGGCGCCGCCAATACCACGGCTGCGATCGTCGAGAGCACCTATGCCGTTTCCTCCTCCTCCAACTGTAAGACCTGCAACCCATGAACACTAAATTTTTGGCCGCGGTTCTTGTCATGCTGCTCGGCGCGTCAGCCGCGAGCCCGAGCTTCGCGCAAGTCAGCTTCGAAGAGGACTTCACGGGTGCGGGAAACAGCCTCAATTGGTACTTTGTATTGGGCGCCTGCCTGACCGCGGGTACCTCCACATCGCAAGTCAGCCCCGGCACCATTCCCAGCTGCAATAGCATTCTGCCGACCTACTACAACACGGCCGCGAATGCCGATCCCTACCTCGACGGCGGCGAAAACGGCTTCCTCGGAGGATCGACCGCACCGGCGAGCCTGTCCGCACAGCAGCCCGATGCCCTCGGCTACGGCGCGCTGCGCTTCACGAACGGCTCGGTCGGCGGCCATTACGGGCACAATGAGCGCGGCGCCATTCTCTCGGCCACGACCTTTCCGACGAACGCGGGCATCCAGGTCACGTTCAAGACGATCACCTACCACGGCGACTCGGGCGGTGCGGGCGGCGACGGCGCGGACGGCATCAGCTTCTTCCTCCAGGACGGCAGCAAAACACCCGGACTCGGCGCCTTCGGCGGCAGCCTTGCTTACTCTTGTTCGAACAACAACGCGCCCTACGACGGCTTGACGGGCGGCTACATCGGTCTCGGTATCGATGAGTACGGCAACTTTCTCAACGGTACCAATTTGATGCCCGGCTATACCGGCACCAATGTCGCGAGCGGCGACAACTCGGCCTACGGATACGGCTACAAGCCGGGCCGCATCGGCGTGCGCGGTGGCGGCAGTGTGTCGTGGGCGGCCTTGACGGCGGCTTACGGCGTGAACCCGGGTAATTCGAGCCTGCCGTATTATCCGGCATCGCTCACGACCTCTTGCATCACCGTGGGCGGCGTCTACAACTCAGCGACCAATAGTTGCATCAACATCTGCTCAGGCGGCTATTCCTATGACGCCACGACCGGAGTCTGCAACAAGGCCTGCAACACGGGCTCGACCTACGATCCCACGACCGACCAGTGCAATTCCTGCACGAGCGTTGCCGGCACCTATAACACCACGACGCAGCTGTGTAACAACACCAATGCGTGCGCGACCGGATCGACCTATTACGGAGCCACCACCAGCTGCGATTCCTGCCCGGCGGCGGGCTACGCGACCGGCACCTATAGCGCCGGGACCTGTACCAAGAGTTGTCCGACCGGGTATGCCTATAGCGGCACCGGGACGGGTTATTGCTATCCCACGGGCGACCCGACCGCCGGAAATCCGCTCTACTATTGCCCGGCCGGCAACGTGATCACCGGTACGACGTGCTATCCGACCGGCAGCGTCTATGCCGCGGGATACTATTGCCCCACCGGCGACACGATCAACGGTACCTACTGCTACACGACCGGGCTCTCCTACTCCGCGGGACACTACTGCGCTTCCGGGCAGACGATCACCGGCACGAATTGCTATCCGACCGGCGACTCTATCTCCGGGACCAACTATTGTCCCTCCGGCCAAACGATCAATGGCGCTGTCTGCTATCCGAGCAGCGACTCGCACGCAGGTAATTATTATTGTGCTTCCGGACAAACGATCACCGGCACGAATTGCTATCCCACCGGCGACTCCTTCACCGGAACCAACTACTGTCCTTCGGGGCAAACGATCAGCACGACCTACTGCTACCCGACCGGCGACTCGCACGCCGGCAACTACTATTGCGGCACCGGTTTGACGGCCACCGGGACTTCTTGCTATCCGACCGGTGACTCAAACACGGGCACCAACTACTGCCCCTCGGGACAGACGATCAGCGGTACCTCCTGCTACCCGACCGGCTCCGTGATCAGTGGCACCAATTACTGCCCCTCGGGGGATGCGATCAGCGGTACCTACTGCTATCCGACCGGCTCGGTCTACAGCACCGGCTACTATTGTCCTTCCGGCAGCGCGATCAATGGTGCGTTCTGCTATCCGAGCGGCGACTCCTATAGCGCGGGCTACTATTGTGGTACCGGGCTGACGATCAGCGGTACCTCGTGCTATCCGACCGGCGACGTCTACCTTGCGGGATACTACTGCCCGAGCGGCGACACGGTGGAGGGCAGCAGCACGCCACGCTACTGCTGTCCGTCAGCAGACACCTATAGCAGCGTCACGGGCAAGTGCTCGAACGGCACCACGGCGCCTGCCGCAACCGCTGCGACGGGTGCGACCGCTGCGACCGCCGCGACCGTCGCGCCTGCCGCGACCGCCATGACCGCGGCGACCGCGATGAGCGCCGCAACTGCGATGCCCGCGGCGACCGCGATGCCCGCGGCGATCGCAATGCCGGCGGCGACTGCGATGCCCGCCGCGCTCGTTGCGCCGTCTGCAACCGCGGTTTTCGCGGCCACCGCCGCGCTCGGCGCGACCACCGTGCCGGCCAATCAGGCAGCGACGCTGATCACGAGTCCGGTGGCGACCAACCCGACGACGGCTGCGCCCACGACCAGCACGAACTTCGACTCGCTGTACGCGGTTCAGAATACCTGTCGGACCGGCAACCTCTATAACTACAGCGTGGAAACTGCACCGACCAGCGCGGGCCCTGCGGTCATCAACACCGTGAACCCGGCGAATACCGCCAATATCTTGGACTACGCGCCGATTCCGGGTGCCTATAAAGAGATCACGAGCTTTCAGATCGCCGCCGAAGGCGCGGCCACGCGCGCCCAGGCGACGCCGATTTTCTACACGGTCAAGATCACGAAGGACGGCCTCTTGAGTCTGTCCTACAGCGAGGGTGGCGGCGCCTATTCCTCGCTGATCAAGAACCAGTCGATCCTTTCCTCGAACGGCCCGCTGCCCGCGAGCTTCCGAATCGGGTTTGCCGGTTCGGACGGCGGTGCGTCGAACGTCCACGAGATCATGTGCTTCAAGGCCGTGTCCGCCAATACGTCGGGCAGCTCGGCGTCGGTCAACCAAAAAGAGTCGGCGAGAGTCGAAGGTACGACCCAGGCCTACTTTGCGTATTACAATCCGAACGACTGGACCGGTACGGTGACCGCCAACTACCTGCTCCAAAACAACGGTGTGATCAGCGTGAGCTCCACGGCCAATTGGGATGCCCAATGCGTGTTGAGCGGCACCCCCTCGGGTACGACCGCGTCCGGCGGCGGATGCTTGAACACCGGCGTGCCGGGCCCGACCAACGCGACGCCCGCGGCGACCAGCCGCGTGATGTTGACCTGGGACACGGTCAATAACGTCCCGATCCCGTTCGAATGGGCGAATCTCAACAGCGCCCAGCAAGCGATGCTCGATTTCAATGATGCGACGCAGACGGCGCTGCGGCTGAATTATCTGCGCGGCGATCAGACCAATGAGGTCAACTCGCAGGGCGTAGGGCTTTACCGCCAGCGCGACGGCATCCTCGGCGACATCGTCGATTCGAGCCCTGCCTGGGTTGGCCCGCCCTCGTCGTCGTTCTCTCAGTTGTGGGTGGATCGGCTCTATCCGGGTACCTCGATGCCGGAAAACTCCGGGACGCAGAACTATCAGCAATTCATCACCGCACAGCAGACCCGTCTCAACGTCGTCTATGTCGGCGCCAACGACGGATTCCTGCACGGATTCCGCACCGGCAGTTTCGATGTCAACGGCAATTTCGTCGGCACCGGATCGACGCCCAACGACGGCCAGGAGGTTATCGCCTACATGCCGGGAACCACGCTCGCGAGCGCGGCGACCTCGACCGCTCTCGGTGGCTGCACGAACAACATGAACACGCAAACGGTCGTGCAGAACATCCACGGCGTGACTCCGGCCGTCACTGCGACTCCTCCGGCGGTCAGCTATCCGGAATGCATCGAGAACACGCTCGATTATTCCGATCCCCAATACGGGCATAACTTCTTCGTCGATGCGACGCCGGGAACGGGCGATTTGTTCTTCGGCGGCACGTGGCACACGTGGCTCGTCGGCGGACTGGGCGCCGGCGGCAACGCGATTTACGCGCTCGATATCACGAACCCGACGAACTTCAGCGAGACCGCTGCGTCCAGCGTCGTCATCGGCGAGTGGAATCCCGCGACGATCAGCTGCTCGAACTCCTCGGGCGGTGCCAATGGCGGGACCGCTTGCGGCAACAATCTCGGCAACACGTTCGGGACGCCGGTGATTCGGCGGCTACACAACGGCAATTGGGCCGCGATTTTCGGCAACGGCTTCGGCAGCCAGTCGGGCGACGCGGGTATCTACGTGATGTCGATCGACATCAATTCCGGCGCACAGTCGTTCTATTACCTCAGCACCAACACTGCGGGCCAGAACAACGGCATCGCTTACGTATCGGCGATCGACCTCGACGGCGATCATGTCAGCGATTACGTTTATGCGGGCGACCTGCTCGGCAACGTCTGGCGGTTCGACCTCACGAGCAACACGGCGTCGTCATGGGCCGGGCCGAGTGCGCCGATGTTCACGACGCAAGCCGGGCAACCGATCACGACGTCGGTGCTCGGGATCTCGACCACATTGACGAGCGTCTTGCCGCGCTTGATGATCGAGTTCGGCACCGGCCAGCGCACCCAGCTCACCAATCAGGGTCCCGCGCAGTACGCGCCCGCGGCCCAATCCCTCTATGGGATTTGGGACTGGAACATGAGCGCCTGGAATACGCTGTCGCCGTCGTCGAGTTACGCAAGTCTCACTACCGCCGCAACGGGGCTCGCCAGCCCGTACACGGCGACCGCCGTGGACTTGACCGCACAAACCTTGACGGCGAATCCCGCCAACAGCGACGTGGATGGCACGAACGTCACGATCTGTTGGCAGGGCGATCCAACCTGTACGACTACCGGCACGCTCGGCTGGTACGCGAATCTCGTCAACAATACGGCGGCGACCACGAGTCCGCCCGCAGCCGCGGTTTACGAGCAGATCATCTACAGTCCGGTGTTCGTGCAGGGCGCGCTCGTCGTCAATTCGACGGTTCCCGCGGGCAATATCCCGAGCACTTGCGAAAACAATACGGATCAGGGCTACACCTATGCGCTTGCGGTCGCGAATGGCGGTGTGTTCA
>Ga0187847_10002987_pt1 | contig 13211 bp, 11 predicted proteins | sample June2016WEW_4_10_FD_132458 | JGI IMG/M metagenome (GOLD analysis project Ga0187847, IMG submission 132458) | Peatland microbial communities from SPRUCE experiment site at the Marcell Experimental Forest, Minnesota, USA - June2016WEW_4_10 | ecosystem: Environmental > Terrestrial > Soil >...
CAAAACCCTCCCTGCTTGAGAAGAAGCCTGTCGATCGCACCTCCGAGATCGCCGCGCGGGCCTATGAACTCTACCAGCAGAGGGTCCACGGCGAGAGCCAACAGGATCAGGACTGGCTTGAAGCGGAACGAGAGACACGCGGCAACCATGCGGCCGAGAAGAAGGTTGCGTAGAAGCCCGCGCAACAGCGAAGGAACAGGATGACGATCGATTCAAACGACTACCGTGTGCCGCCGGACAAGAAGGTCGACCTCAGCGAATGGCCGACGACGGTCGCCCCCTATTGCAAGTCGAAGAAACAGTTCAAGGAGCTTCTGCACCAGCACATGGAGAAGCTGAGCGCGCTACAGCAGCTTCATTACGCGTCCAACTGCCACGCGCTGTTGCTGATCTTCCAGGGTATGGACGGCGCTGGCAAAGACGGCGCCATCCGGCACGTGATGTCAGGCGTCAATCCGGAAGGCTGCGAAGTCTTCAGCTTCAAACAACCGAGCTCCGAAGAACTCGAACATGATTTCCTCTGGCGCACTACATGCCGCCTTCCCGAGCGCGGCCGGATCGGCATCTTCAACCGTTCCTATTACGAGGAAGTGCTGGTCGTCCGAGTGCATCCGGAGATTCTCCGCAGCCAGGGGCTCCCCGAGGAGTTGCGCGACGAGAAGAACATTTGGGGGCAGAGATACGGCTCAATCGTAGACCTGGAGAAGCACCTTCATCGTAACGGCACGCGGACTGTCAAGATATTCCTCCATCTTTCTTACGAAGAGCAACGAAAGCGATTTCTTGAGCGCATCGATGAACCGGACAAGAACTGGAAGTTCAGCACCTCCGACATTCACGAAAGGAAATACTGGAAGCAGTACATGAAGGCCTATGAGGATTGCTTTCATGCGACAAGCACTCATCATGCGCCATGGTACGTGGTGCCAGCCGACGATAAGGAGAATGCGCGGCTGATTGTCTCGCAAATCGTTTTGGATGCGCTGGGAGAACTCAAGATGGCCTACCCAAAAACCACCGAAGAGCGCCGCGTCGAATTGCAATCGATCAAAAAGCTGCTAACGAAATGACGCCGGAGACACATCGCAGGCAGTCTCGATAAACCAGATGTCCTAAAATCCCCACCGCGCTGTTATCAGTTGCGAAGAAATGGAAAGGAACAGTCATTATGGCCACCTCTGAACTCCCCATCAAGGTTGAAAAGGCAGACGCGCCTCAATCGTTCAGCAAGAACTTCGATCAGTTTAGCAATTCGTCCGGATTCATCTTCGACGTTAGTCTGTCGACCGCGATTGCGGCAGATGGCAAAGTTGAAGCACAAGCTTCAGCACCCGACGGGCCGCTTTCGCCGGAGATGCTCGATAAGATGAATCGCTACTGGCGCGCAGCGAACTATCTGTGCATCGGACAGATCTATCTGTTCGAAAACCCGCTGCTTCGCGAACCTCTCAAAGCGGAACAGATCAAACCAAGACTGCTTGGTCATTGGGGAACCTCGCCGGGACAAAACCTTATTTACATCCATCTGAATCGCCTCATCAAAGAGCACGATGCGGACCTTATTTACATTTCTGGTCCGGGACACGGAGGCCCTTCGCTGAACGCCTGCTCTTATCTGGAAGGCTCGTACACTGAAGTCCATCCCGAGATCACGCTGAATGAAGATGGCCTGCGGCTGATGTTCCGAAAGTTCTCGACGCCGGGCGGGGTGCCCAGCCATTGTGGACCGCACGTCCCGAATTCCATGCACGAGGGTGGAGAACTCGGCTACTCGCTGGTTCACGCATTCGGCGCAGCCTTCGACAATCCGGACCTGATCGTTGCCTGCGTCATCGGGGACGGCGAATCCGAGACGTGTCCGCTTGAAGGCAGTTGGAAGTCGGTCAACTTCCTCAACCCCGTCCGGGATGGTGCTGTCCTTCCGATCCTGCATCTCAACGGCTACAAGATCTCCGGGCCAACCGCTCAGGGGCGTACCAGCGACGTGGACCTGAAGGCTCTTTATGTAGGACGCGGCTACAAGCCCTATTTTGTCGAGGGAAACGATCCCGAGGTCGTGCACCAACTCCTGGCTGGCGCACTAGACGATTGCTACGCAGAGATTCGGGCAATTCAAAAGGAAGCCCGCGCGAGTGGATTCAAGAAACAGCCCGTCTGGCCAATGATCATCTTTCGCACACCTAAGGGATGGACCTGCCCCAAGGAAGTGGATGGAATCCCGGTCGAAGGCACTTTCCGCGCGCACCAGGTACCGCTCGCGACCGTCCGCGAAAACCCGGAGCATCTCAGGATTCTTGAAGCTTGGATGCGGAGCTATAAGCCCGAGGAACTCTTCGACGACAATGGTAGGTTCATTCAGGAACTGGCGGCCCTCGCGCCCTCTGGGAATCGCCGCATGGGAGGCAACCCTCATGTGAACGGCGGACGGTCCCTGGTCACACTCGCTCTTCCTGACTTCACGAGTTATGCACTGGAAATCCCCGGACCTGGACGGGTTCTTGCCGAAGCCCCGCGCAAACTTGGCGATTTCTTTCGAGACATCTTCAAGATGAATCTGACAAACTTCCGCATGTTCTGCCCCGATGAAACAAACTCCAATCGGTTGAACTCCATCTTCGAGGCAACCAAGCGCTGTTCAATGGCCGAAATTGTCTCTATCGATGACAAACTCGGACCAGATGGCCGCGTGCTGGAAGTATTGAGCGAACATCTCTGCGAGGGATGGCTTGAAGGATACCTGCTTACAGGCCGGCACGGCATGTGGTCTTCTTATGAGGCTTTCGCTCAGGTTGTCGATTCAATGGTGACGCAACACGCCAAGTGGCTGGAGCAATGCCACGAGTATGCATGGCGCAAACCGATCGCATCGTTGAATGTTCTGCTCACAAGTCATGCATGGCGAAACGATCACAATGGATTCAGCCACCAGGCCACAGGTTTCGTTGATAACGCTCTTGCACGCAGAAGCGATACCATTCGCGTGTACTATCCGCCAGACAGCAATTGCCTTTTGAGCGTCTTCGATCATTGCCTGCGCAGCAGGAATTACGTCAACATCGTAACTTGTGGCAAGCAGCCCCAGCTCCAGTGGTTGAACATGGACGAGGCTTTGGAGCACTGCTCGCGCGGGGCATCGACATGGAAGTTTGCAACCAACGATGAAGGCGGGGAGCCGGATGTTGTGCTGGCCTGCGCCGGCGACGTGCCGACCATTGAGATCTGCGCGGCCTCCTGGCTCCTGCAAAAGTATGTGCCCGGCATCAAGGTGCGGGTTGTCAATGTCGTGGACTTGATGACACTGATGTACCCAGACAAACACCCGCATGGAATGGATGAGATGTCCTTCAATGCACTCTTCACCGAAAATGCGCCGGTCATCTTTGCCTTCCATAATAATCGGTGGCTTATTCACACCCTGGTTCATGGGCGTGCCAATGAAGGCCGCTTCCATGTGCATGGTTATATGGATTACGGAACCACCACCACTCCATTCGACATGGTCGTGCTGAATGAGATGAGCCGCTTTCACCTCGCGCTGGATGCGCTTAAGCATGTGCCGAGGCTTCGTTCGCAGGCTGCTACCGCAGTCGATCTGTTTGGCAAAAAGCTCGAAGAACATCACGACTACATCCGCCAGCACCTGGAGGATATGCCCGAGATCAGGAACTGGCAATGGACGGCCGACTTCAGTGAAACGACTGCGCCTGCACCAATGGCAAAGGGCCATCCGGGCAAGGCGCTATTCACTGACAGCTAGATGACTGGGCAGCGAAAGAGCAGAGGCCAGTGGGCACACGGAGGCCTCTGCTTCCTTGCCTGTGTGCCAGGAGGATGGATTGAGCGAATCAGCGACTGTAAAGACCCCACCCAATGAAGAGGGCGTTGACGCACTGACCGAGTTGGCGCTTAACCTGCACTGGTCCTGGAACCATGCCGCGGACGACTTGTGGAAAGACCTCGATGCAGATCTTTGGGCGGCCACACAGAATCCTTGGGTCCTCTTGCAAACTGTTTCGAAAGACAAGATCAACGCATCGCTGGCAGAGCCAGTGTTTCGCCAGCGTCTCGACGATTTGCTTCGCCTAAACCGAGAGGCATACAACTCTGAAGCATGGTTTCAGCACAAGCATCCAGACAAGACTTTCACGACGGTCGCCTACTTCAGCATGGAGTTTATGTTGAGCGAGGCGCTGCCCATCTATTCAGGTGGGCTTGGCAACGTAGCGGGCGACCAGATGAAGGCGGCAAGCGACCTTGGTGTTCCAGTTGTGGGCGTTGGGCTGCTCTATGGTCAAGGATATTTCCGTCAGGACTTCGATTCGGAAGGCCGGCAACAAGCACTCTATCCTGTCAATGATCCTGGCCAGTTGCCCATCAGGCCGCTGCGGCAGAAAAACGGAGAATGGCTGCGGCTGCAAATCCACCTGTCGGGAGCACTGATCTGGCTCCGCTGCTGGGAGGTCTCTGTTGGAAGGACAAAGCTATATCTGCTTGACACAAACGACTTCGCCAATACTGCCGCGCATCGGGGAATCACCAGTGAACTCTATGGTGGCGATGCGGAGATGCGGCTGAAGCAGGAGATCATTCTCGGGATTGGTGGATGGCGCTTGTTGCGGGCGCTCGGTTTGCAGCCCGAAGTCTGCCATCTCAATGAAGGCCATGCGGCGTTTGCGGTGCTCGAACGGGCGCACTGCTTTATGGAGGATCATGCAAAACCGTTCGATCTAGCTCTGGCAGTTACGCGGGCCGGAAATATCTTTACGACACATACCGCGGTCGCCGCTGGATTCGATCGCTTTGACCCGCAGCTCATCCGGCAGTATCTTGACCACTATGCGCAGGATGAACTTCGCATCTCGCTCGACGATCTGCTGAAGATCGGAAGGCAAAACCCCAGCGACAATCGAGAGCCCTTCAATATGGCCTATCTTGCTCTCCGTGGCAGCGGCCGCGTGAATGGCGTGAGCAAGCTTCACGGTGAAGTGAGCCGGCTGATATTCCAGCCGCTTTTTCCGCATTGGCCCCAGGCAGAGGTCCCCATTGGCTCAGTGACCAATGGCATTCATGTGCCGACCTGGGACTCGGTTGAGGCCGATGCGCTGTGGACTACAGCTTGCGGCAAAAAGCGTTGGCGCGGAGATCGCGCCGTCGAAGACGACATCCGGAACCTCACCGATGAACATATCTGGCAGATGCGGTCCAAGGAGCGAAAGACTCTGATTGACCGGTTGCGTAGACGGTACTCCCGTCAGCTCGCTTCAGAAGGCGGAGACCCATTGGATGCAAATAATATATTCGACGGAAATACACTAACTCTCGGATTTGCACGGCGCTTTGCGACATATAAGCGTCCCGATCTTCTCCTGCTTGATTCTGAGCGGCTAATACGACTTCTCACCAACCCTCAGCGGCCGGTACAAATGATTCTTGCCGGCAAGGCACACCCTCAGGATTTGCCTGGACAGGACTTGATCAAGAAGTGGAAAGACTTCATCTGGCGACCGGAAGTTCGTTCGAGAGTCGTCTTTCTAAGCGACTACGACATGATGCTGGCACAACACATGGTTCACGGAATTGATCTATGGATCAATACACCGCGCCGTCCGTGGGAGGCTTGCGGAACAAGCGGGATGAAGGTTCTTGTGAACGGTGGCTTGAATCTATCGGAGTTGGACGGATGGTGGGCTGAGGCTTACTCCCCTGAAGTGGGATGGGCCATCGGTGACGGCAAAGAGCATGGAGACGACCCTGCCTGGGATCGTACTGAGGCAGAAGCCGTGTATGCCGCATTGGAGAATGAAGTCGTTCCAGAGTTCTATGAGCGGAATGAAAAGGGCCTTCCGCTGAAGTGGCTGAGACGTGTCCGCGAGAGTATGGCGCGACTGACTTCGGAGTTTTCAGCAACGCGAGCCATTCATGAGTACACTGAAAATCACTATCTGCCCGCTGCTTCCGGTTATCGCGAGCGCGCGGCCGGAGATAGCGCGCTTGGCGTAACTTTGCTCCACTGGCAGCAGGAGATAGATCGGCATTGGAGCGCGGCGCACTTTGGTCCTGTAAGAATCGAGACGCACGACGGTCAGCATTTCTTTCAGGTCGAAGTCTCTCCGGGTACCCTCACTCAGGATCAACTGCAAGTCGAGATCTACGCCGACTCAATTCAGGAAGGCAAACCTGTTTCCGAAGTTATGACCGCATCCGAACCTCGCGCAGATTTACCTGGTGCGTTCATCTATTCGGCTCAAGTGCCCGCAACTCGTCCAGCGAGCGACTACACTGTGCGCATCATTCCCCGTCATCCCAACGCATCTGTGCCTCTCGAAGCGGAGCAGATCCTTTGGCAATGCTGATCTACTCCACAGACGAGAAGTTCCTTGCCATCTGCCCCTGATTCATTGAGCCGGAGACAAATGCGTCTGCGCCGGATTGTCATCTAGATAGGACGTGCTGCTGGGGTTATGCCAGCCGCCGTCCGCAGCGATTATCGCACCTGCCTCTTTGGGACCCCAGGTGTGTCGCTTGTAAGGGCGGACCCGGTTGTGGGCTTTGAGGACGGGATCGACCACCGTCCAAGCGGCTTCCACCGCATCTTCCCGCGTGAAGAGTGCGCCGTCGCCGGCCATGGCATCGCCCAAAAGCCTCTCGTAGGGAGTTTCGCCACCTGGCCGTTCTTCTGACAAATAGAGCTCTCGCTGCTCTCCAACGAAGTCCTTTCCCGCAAGCTTGACGCGAGCCGCAAGGGCTACGGCCGAGTTGGGCGAGAGCCGAAAGCGAACGTAGTTAAACCGGCCGGTCACGGATTCCGCGTCAGCGAAAAGCCTCTGCGGAGGCCGCTTTAGCTCCACCAGAATCTCGGTCGCCGTGGCCGCCAGATATTTACCGGAGCGCAAATACCAGGGCACACCGTCCCAGCGCCACGAATCTATGAACAGGCGCAGAGCGCAGAAGGTCTCCACATCGGAGCGCCTCGCCACATCTGGCTCCAAGCGGTAGCCGGCATACTGACCGCGCACCACGTCATCGGCCCTTAGTGGACGCATGGCTTTGAAGACCTTGGCCTTCTCGTTGTGCACGGCTCCGAAGTCCCTGCCCGCGGGCGGCTCCATGGCAAGGAGTGCGACGACCTGGAAAAGGTGATTTTGTATCACGTCGCGCAGGCAGCCGGCGGTTTCGTAAAACGCGCCGCGCTTCCCCACTCCGAAATCCTCGGATAAGGTGATCTGGACGCTAGCCACGTAATTGCGGTTCCAGATCGGCTCCAGAAACGAATTCGCAAAGCGGAAGTAGAGAATATTCATGATCGCTTCTTTTCCGAGGAAGTGATCGATACGGAAGATTGAGTCTTCAGGGAAGACTGAATGCGCGACCTGGTTGAGTTTCCGTGCGGAGGCTAGGTCGCGCCCGAACGGCTTTTCGACAATGACACGCGCATCTTCGGCCAACTTCGCGGCGCCTAGCCCTCTAATCACCGTTTCAAAAAGCGAAGGCGGAATCGCAAGATAATGTGCCGGACGCCGCGCGTTACCGAGCGTCTCTTTGATCGCTGAGAAGGTGTTGCTGTCTTTGTAATCGCCGCTCACATACTTGAGCAGGGAGAGAAGATGTTGAAGCGCGCGTTTGTTATCGACTCCGCCCGTGCGCTCAATGCTATCCGCCACACGCTTGTGCAAACGCTCCAGACTCCACTTTGGGAAGGCGACGCCTATCACCGGAACTTCGAGCGCGCCTCGCTTTACCATTGCATAGAGCGCCGGAAAGATCATCTTGTGGGCCAGATCGCCCGTCACACCGAAGATCACCAGCGCGTCCGACTGAGATTTGGGCATCACGCGCCTGCCTTGCCGGCAGCGGCCTTTTCGTCATGACCGCCGAACTGAAACCGAAGGGCCGACAACACCTTTTCGGCGAAGTCGTCCTCGCCGCGCGAACTGAAACGTTCGTAGAGAGCGGCGCTGAGAACGGGAGCAGGAACCGATTCGTCGATGGCCGCGGCAATTGTCCAGCGTCCTTCCCCCGAATCCGACACGCGGCCAGCGAACTTCGCCAGGTCCGGGCTATCAAGCAGAGAGAGTGCAGCAAGGTCCAGCAGCCACGAAGAGATGACGCTGCCACGACGCCAGACCTCAGCAATATCTGCAATGTTCAGGTCATACAAGTAGTGCTCCGGGTTGCGCAACGGTGTTGTCTCGGCGTCCGCAGTGCGTTGTTGCTTACCTACGTTGGCATGGCGCAGGATATTCAGTCCCTCCGCATATGCGGCCATCATGCCGTACTCAATGCCGTTGTGGACCATCTTGACGAAATGACCCGCACCACTGGGACCGCAGTGGAGATAGCCGTGTTCGGCCGTGCCGCGTACTTTCTCCCGGCCGGGTGTGCGGGGCGCGGAATCGATGCTGGGGGCAAGAGCGGAAAAGATAGGGTCCATGCGCTGGACGACGGCACCATCGCCGCCGATCATCAGGCAGTATCCTCGCTCCGAGCCCCAGACCCCGCCACTGGTCCCGGCGTCCACATAGTGAATACCCATCGGCTTTAGCTTGGCAGCGCGGCGAATGTCATCGTGGTAGTACGAATTCCCGCCATCGATGAGCACGTCGCCGGCTTCGAGGAATGGAATAAGAGCCTCGAGCGTTGAATCGACCACGGCGGCCGGTACCATCAACCAGACGGCGCAAGGCACTTTCAGCTTGCTCGCAAAATCTTCAAGCGAATTCGCCCCAACCGCGCCCTCTTTGACGAGCACCTGCACGGCTTCCGAATGAAGGTCATAGACGACGCATTGGTGGCCAGCCCGCAGAAGGCTCCGCACCATGTTGGTCCCCATTCGGCCCAGCCCGATCATGCCCAATTCCATGTGTTTTCCTTTCTGCGGAAAAAGCGCCGAAACGGTTGAAACTCCAGTTCACAAACAGGTTGAACTTATAACCCTATGCCGACTCATAGACGACATAGCCACGCGGCGGCGCGTGAAACTCACTGCGATACAACGCACATGTGATCGGACGATTCAACATGCTGGCTTGCGTCCTTCCGTGCTCAACTGGCGGCGATGATCCAGGCATGTGCCTGCGCTGTCGCCGACAGCGGAAACAACTTCACCGGGCAGGGCATGAGAAAGCCAAATATCCGCATCATTTTTGCGATCCAGTTCACGTCAGTGACCACCGCGACGCGCTCCCAGCGCGTGGGATGTTCCACCCCAATCTTCAAGTCCTCCCAGATAGCACCTGGGTTGTAGCCGGTGAAATCCGCAGAGGTCTGGTAGAAAAGCCGGATCTTGTCGTGCCGTTTAAGCGCTTCGAGAATGGCCGGAACAAGAATCCCGTCGTAATCCTCTTTTGTGACCTGTCCCGTGCAGGAGAGCGCTACGACATTGTCGGGAAAATTCTTCAGAATCTCGATCATGGAGCGTTCTCCATCGCGCTTGCTAAGCTCCATTTTCCTGCCTATACCCGAAGGAACCGCATCGCACCATTGAATTCTAAAGGATGACCGAACTGCCTCCTGTTCATTTTTGACCTGTCTCAATGAAGCAGTGCCCTTGATAGTATTCACAGCGGCTCCCGCGTCAGATGGTCCTGGCCACTGCAATCGAGAATCCTCCGATGAATTGAACACGGTAGATTCTGGATTTACGGAGCCTGAACAGGAAACGAGCAGGTCCAAATGAAATCGCAAACGTTGAGAGATACCGCACAGGCCCTTGTCGCAGCCGACAAGGGCCTGCTAGCGATGGATGAAAGCAACCCAACGTGCAACAAACGTTTTGCCCAGTTGGGGATTCCGCAGACCGTCGAAGCTCGACGCGCCTACCGCGAATTGATCGTGACCACTCCAGAGCTAGGTGAGTGCATCAGCGGCGCGATTCTCTTCGACGAGACGATCCGTCAGCAAAAGAGCGACGGCACTCCATTTGTCAAAGTCCTCATTGACGCGGGAATCATTCCTGGAATCAAAGTGGATGCGGGCGCCAAGGACTTGGCCACGCATCCCGGCGAAAAGGTGACCGAAGGTCTGGATGGATTGCGCGACCGCCTTGCTGAATACGTCCGCATGGGCGCCCGGTTTGCCAAATGGCGTGCAGTCATCACCATTGCCGACGGGATTCCCAGTTGGGGTTGCATACATGCTAACGCACATGCTCTGGCACGCTATGCGGCGCTGTGCCAGGAATCTGGTCTCGTCCCTGTCGTTGAGCCTGAAGTGCTGATGGATGGCTACCATACGCTGAACCAGTGTTGAGAAGTAACGGACAAAGTGCTGCGAACTGTCTTCGGCGAGCTGTTTGCGCAGCGGGTCACGCTGGAAGGAATGATCCTGAAGCCCAATATGGTTGTTCCAGGATCGGCCTGCCCCAAGCAGGAATCTATTGATGAACTAGCCGACGCGACTGTCAATTGTCTCTTGCGGGCCGTCCCCGCTGCCGTTCCGGCGATTGCGTTCTTGTCAGGCGGCCAATCCGCAGAACTTGCCTCGGCGCGTTTGAATGCAATGAATGCGAGATTCAAGTCGCGGTTGCCCTGGGCGTTGGCATTTTCATTTGCCCGCGCCATCCAGCAGCCGGCCTTGGAGCTTTGGAAGGGCCAGGAGGCCAATGTATTGGCGGCACAGCAGGCTTTGATTCACCGCGCACGCTGCAACCAGGCTGCGCGCCGCGGTGAATACTCCCAGGCGATGGAACAGAGTTGACCGGATGCATCCAAACAGTGCTGTGACCTTTTTGGAAATCGAGCTGCCCGAATCGTCCTAAACCGGTCTATAACGAGAGAGCCGTCGTGGCCGGGAACTTCAATTGAAATTCCACAAATACGGAGGTGAACAAATGGTGAAAAAGCTGATTGTCTTTGACCTCGACGGAACGCTCGCCGCAAGCAAATCATCTCTTGATGCAGAAATGTCATCACTACTGCATGACCTGCTCGGTGTCGTCAAGGTTGCGATCATCTCCGGAGGCGCTTGGCTACAGTTTGAAAAGCAGGTGCTCTCCAATCTTCCGCAGGACGGATCTCTGACGAAGCTATCGATTCTTCCAACCTGTGGAACAGAATTCTTTCAATACACTGGGGAGTGGAAGAAGCTCTATTCGGAAGATCTTACCGCGGAGGAAAAACAGAAGATCGTCAGTTCCCTGAAAAAGGCCGTCGAAGACGCAGGCTTCTCCGTCGAAAAGAAGTGGGGAGGGACCATTGAGGATCGTGGAAGCCAGGTAACGTATTCCGCATTGGGCCAGCAGGCGCCGTTGGAAGAGAAAGAGAAATGGGATGCGAATTTCTTTAAGCGGAAGAAGATCGAAGCAATCCTCGACACTCTGATTCCAGAGTTTTCGGTGCGGCTCGGTGGCGCGACATCCATTGATGTCACTAAGCCCGGCATCGACAAAGCTTACGGGATCAAAAAGCTGCAAGAGACTCTTGGCATTTCTGTGAAAGAGATGATCTACGTGGGAGATGCTTTGTTTGTGGGAGGGAACGATTATCCGGCTGAACAGGCGGGTGTCATTTCCATTCCGGTTCGAGGTCCCAATGAGACCAAGCGGGTGATCGAAGCGATCATCGCTTGCTTGGACGACGGTGACCGGGCGCGAACCTTTAAGGTGCCAAGTACGACTCTTTGAGGAGTTGAGATGAGCGAATTCAAGCTGCGCCGCCTGGGGATGTTGATGGAGCCGGAACCCGGCAATCCCCTGGAAGTTGAAGGCGTCCTGAATCCAGCAGCCGCTCGCGGGCCTGATGGAGAACTCTATCTCTTTCCGCGGCTGGTCGCGAAAGGAAATTACTCGCGCATAGGGATTGCGCGGGTGCAATTCAATGAATCCGGCGATCCGGTTGGCGCCGAGAGGCTCGGCATTGCGTTGGAGCCGGAGGCCGAATATGAGCATCGGCCCGACGGCAGCGGTGGCTGTGAGGATCCCCGCGTTACGTTTGTGGAACCGCTCCAACGCTACATCATGTCCTACACGGCATTTTCGCCCGAGGGTCCAAGGATCGCCCTGGCCCTGTCGGAGGATCTCTTCCACTGGAAGCGTCTCGGCTTGGCAACCTACGCTCATTGGCACGGCATTGAATTGGGCAACGTGGATGACAAAGATGCCAGCCTATTCCCTGTCGCAATTCCTAACTCCTCCGGGAAACTGGAACTGGGGATGCTCCACCGTCCGCTTTTTCCGGGCACTCGTCCAGAGGAGACCGCTTGTCATCCAACGACCCGTGAGGTTGATCTCGATCTGGAGAGCATCTGGATTTCCTATTGCCCGCCGGTCTTAAAAGGCCGTGAACCAGATCGCCTGGGTCAGTTCACCTCTCATCACAGACTGGCAACCCCAGTCTCGCCCTGGGAGCGGCTCAAAATAGGCGCTGGAACCCCGCCCATCTTAACCAAACACGGCTGGATGATTGTTTACCACGGTGTCAGCGAAGCGGCAGGTGCAGGAAACGACGGGCATCACCTGTGCTACTCGGCCGGGGTGATGGTGCTCTCAAAGCAGCATCCGCGCGTGGTCCGTTATCGCTCGGTTGAGCCGGTGTTGACGCCGGTGCTTCCGCAAGAACGCGACGGAATCGTCGCCAATGTTGTGTTTCCCACCGGCATCGACAGGCGCAACGACCTTGGCCGGCCGGATCGTTTCGACGTCTATTACGGGATGGCCGACAACCGGATTGGTGTGGCGCGTCTTGACTTGCCGGATCACCTACCGGCAGGCGCAGATGCCGACTCTCCGGCTGCAAAGGTTTAAGTGAGGAATTCAAATCTCGAAGGTCCCTCGGACCTTGTCAAAGGCAGGATATTTGATGAAGAAAACGGCGGAGATCCTTTGCGCTTTTCTGGATATTGGCGGTGTCTTTCGACATCAGCAAAGTCGACCGCGTCGTCAACGAGGAAGTCCGGCTTGGATTGCTCAAGATCACTGCACGCAGCAATGGCCTATTCTGGGCGCGAGCATCTTAGGTGAACGGGCGGGAGAAACGATCACACAGATTACTGTTGCCATGTGCTACGGACTAAAGGGAGAGGAGATCCCCCGGCTCTGCCGGGGTGGCAGTAGAAGTTTGACATTTACGGGAGTCAGTCTTTAAGCCTGGCTTCGGAGGATGTCCCGGCTGTAGTTGAAAGTTGAGCGGCGGTTCAGCCTGATTCTGAAAGAATCGGGTTGTCACACCTTGAAGGGAGAACCGCCGTGAAGAAACCGTACCATACGATAGGCACGC
>Ga0187847_10002988_pt1 | contig 13210 bp, 9 predicted proteins | sample June2016WEW_4_10_FD_132458 | JGI IMG/M metagenome (GOLD analysis project Ga0187847, IMG submission 132458) | Peatland microbial communities from SPRUCE experiment site at the Marcell Experimental Forest, Minnesota, USA - June2016WEW_4_10 | ecosystem: Environmental > Terrestrial > Soil > Wetlands...
AGGTATCGCCGGCAGCGCCGCAGCAAGAGGACCCTCCTGTCCAGGGGGAGCAGCAATCTGCGAGCAGCAAATCCGGGTCACCAGACATGACCCCTGTACCGGCGGGAAGGGTGGAGTATCCTGACGCGCCTGATTCTCAAAGTGGACAAACTTCGAATTCGCAGTCCACCGTCGAACCGCAGCAGAGCGGCGATGGGAAACCACTTGGCACTGCCGCAGCCCCTTGTTCGAAACCTTCAGGAGTTACCGGTTCCAGGCCGGCCGGTGTGGCAATAGCTCCAGCGAAGCAGAGGCGCGTGCGGGCTATTTTCATCAGTGTTGGAGTAGTAGCGGCCGCGGCGATCGCTATAGGAACGGTTGCAGCGCTCTCGCACGGAAGCCCTAGCCGTCCCTGACTAGCCTTTTACGTATTGTTGTTCCAGTTTAAGAAGACGGAGCCACGGTCATGCAGAATCGCCAGCAGAAACGGCAAAGCAAGATTGTGACCTTCTCGGGGATTGATGGCGCTGGAAAGAGTACCCAGATTCAATCCCTTCAGCGCGGATTGGAGGAGGCTGGTCTGCATGTGGAACTAGTGGCATTCTGGGAAGATGTAGCAAGGCTCAAACGCATCAGAGAAGGGGTAGGACATTCGATCTTTAAGGGCGACAAAGGGGTTGGTTCTCCTTCAGCGCCCATCAATCGGCGCGATAAGAATGTCAGATCGTCGCCAATGACCGTAGTACGTGTGGTCCTCTATTTCATCGACGCCATCTCGACCTGGTGTGCGGTGAGGAAGGCATTGCGCACGAATGCAGATTTCGTGATTTGTGACCGGTATATCTATGACGAGATGGCCAATCTGTCGCTACGCAATCCGTTGCTTCGAGCCTACGTACGGCTGCTTCTGAAGCTGGTTCCTAAGCCGGATATCAGTTATCTGCTGGATGCAGATCCCAAGCACGCTCGCGCCCGGAAACCGGAATATCCGCTGGATTTTCTCGCATTCAATCGCCAGTCCTATTTGAATTTGAGCAAAATGGTAGATCGGATGATCGTTGTGTCGGCGCTTCCGGTGGATGAAGTGAAACGGATCGTCCTTCAAAACGCATTCAGCTTGTTTCAGATAGAAAGTGCGGGAGTCTGCGAAGACGGAGAGCCGCGAATTCTTGTAGGGTAAGACGACTTGTGGCGACATCGCATCCAACATATTTAGGTGCTGGCTGTCTTTTCGTTCGTTGGCTCTCAAACCGCATGAAGAAAGGCCGCGAGAATGCTACGCAAGACTAACAAGTGGTATTGCGTCCTAATCATCCTTCTGTTATTTGGGACTGCGGTTTATGTCCCCGCGGCTTATGGGGCTTCTTGTACCACGCAATCCCAAATGAGTGCTTCGCAGCGGGAAGCACTGTCAGGCGCTGCGCGGACGATGCTCATCCAAATGCAGAATGGCGACGTCCAGGCGTTACAGGCGAATACTGTTCCCGCGGTTGCAGCCGATTTTAGCGGAATCGCGACGTCAGTCCAAAACCTAAAGCCCCTCGTTCAGAAGGCTACTCTCACCATAGACAATCTGTATATTCTCGATGCCTCTACTGAGGCTGCGGGCACGTCGCGCATCGACTTCTTTTGTGGGGAGCCGGTTGTCGCTCTGAATTTCAGCGACATACCTCCAGGAACCTATGCGTTGGCAATCGGTCATGCTACGGGCGTCCCGCAGCCGCAACAAATATCGCTCGTCCTGTCGAAAGGGGCGCAGGATAAGTGGATGTTCGCTGGACTATTCAGCAAGCCGATGGTCCTGGTGGGTCATGATGGTCTCTGGTATTGGACATCAGCCAGAAAATACGCAACGCAGAACATGAATTGGGACGCCTGGTTCTATTATCGGATCGCAACCTACCTTGTGAATCCGATTGATCTGCTCTCCAGTTCCAATCTCGAGAAAATACAACACGAGACTGATAAGGTGAAGCCCGCCAATGTTCCAGGTTCTAGCCCGGTAGCCCTGTCCGCGGGTGGCGCCACTTATTCGGTGACGGCCATTGATACTACGTCCACGTTCGGGGCACTGGATCTGGATGTGCATTATCAACCCGACCCGACCCAGGCATCGCAGCTTCGAGATCCCCCGACGGCGCGCAAGCAAGTTGTGGATGTGATGTCCGCTCTTTTGGAGCAATATCCTGAACTGCGTCAAGCTTTTCACGGGATCTGGGTGCACGCGGACCAAGGAGCCATGTCTTTGTTTGCGTTGGAATTGCCGATGGATGGGATCGACGGCCACTCTGTCAATTTGCAGCCCGCTGCCCACTGACTTTGATCTAACCGGCCTTTACTCTCTTTGATTCACGAGCGGCTTCGACGCGCTCTTTCAACAGCGTTTTTGCCTTTTCCAATTTCGCTCTTCTCGGGGCGCTCAGATTCTTCCCGGCTCGATTGATGAAAAAGGTGAGCATTCTCATTCCCGATCCCGGACCTTTGGGTGAGACCCTTTTTGAGTCCAGCGTGCGAGCAATTGTCGCAGGGTCCTTAGTAAATAACCCTTGGGGTGGATCTGTGGACACGGTCTTTACTTTACCCGACCATTTCCTTGCCGTCCGAGCCATCTAATTGTGCCTCCTCCATAGGGAAAAACGATCGCTATCCGTGCCTCTTGAAATATTGCACCTCGCGCTCGTGTTGCTTTGCCTTTTCAAGGGTTGAAAACGTTCCTAGGTTCCGTCGTTTGCCCGTCGTCGCTTCCCTCTTTCGAGAGTACAAGCGAAATTGACCGGATTTGAGTTTGCGTATCATCTGGGACTAGATGCATTTTCGAATTCGTGTGTCGCCTCGAACCGAAAACGATTCCAACTCTACAACGCCTGATAGAACACATCCGCTGTTGCTTTGTTTGCGCCACCGGCCTCAAGAGCCTGGCAGCATTCGTAAGCGATCTGGAGAGTCTCTTCCGCAGGAATCACTACGCCTGAATTGGAGAGCTTGCCGTCGAAAGGCGTCCCTCTACATCAATCAGCGCGCGGTTCTGCTCGGGGTCCATCTCAAGTCCGCACCAGCGAAGGCCGTCGCAGACCCTCTGTCGCACCAACGCCGTGTTTTCAGCGATGCCTCCGCCGAAGATCACAGCGTGCGCACCGCCGAGCGCTGCAAGGTAAGCTCCGACAGCTTTCAGAACTCGATAAGAGAACATTTCCATTGCGAGCCGGACGCGCTCTTCCGTGTCGTAGTCGAGCATGAGAATCCGTGTGTCGAGCGACTTGCCTGAGACGCCCAATAATCCTGATTTCTTTTCCAAGATCTCCATAACATCTGCCGGGTCCAGATGTTCTTGCTGCATGAGAAATGCCACTAGAGATGGGTCGACATCACCAGAACGGGTTCCCATCATCAGCCCTTCAAGAGGCGTGAGGCCCATGGTATTGTCAACCGACTTCCCCCCGGCAATTGCTGTTACCGAACAGCCGCTTTCTAGATGCATCGTAACGAGATTCAGTTTGTCAGACGATTCATTCACAATTGCCGCATAGCGCTCCATGAGATAACGATGGGAGATGCCGTGGAAGCCGTAGCGGCGGATGTCATGCTTTTGTGACAGCTCGTATGGAATCGGGTAGTACCGCGCCTTAGGCGGAATCGTAGTGTGAAATGCGGTATCGAAGACGGCGTAGAGTGGCACATCGTGAAACTGGCGCCGCAATGGGGGAACGATTTCAAGCGAACGCCGGTTATGTAGCGGAGCCCATTTTGTGAGTTCACGGATCGCACTCTCCACTTCCGAAGTCATTGCGGTTGGCTTGGTGAATCCCGAACCGCCATGTACGACGCGAATGCCGACACAATTCACATCACGCAAATTCCACTGCAGCCCCGCACTCGTCGCCCGCGAATCGAACCATGTGAGGATGCTCGTTGCCGCTTCCGCCAAGTCTTTCGCAGCGATTGGTTCGGAATGGGCAATTCTTTTCCCGTCGTAGACGGAGAGTTTCGGCTGTTTGCCTATGCCTTCTACGATGATTTCGATCAGCTTTGTGCTTCCCGAAGCTGACCGCTGTTTCGCGCTACAAGACACGATTCCGGCTTTGAGGGAGTTGCTGCCGGGATTGAATACGAGGACATTCATCTGGATGAGTCTCCGATTGGTAGGTCCGATCCGATTGGTATGCCGGGCGGAAAGGTTCTGAGAGCTCAATGAATGCTGGATGACCTAACCGAACTCGCGCACGGAGTCACGCAAGGTCATCACGGCAATCTTCGCCCGGTTCGGCTCTTGCCTGACGTCTAGGTTTGCTTAACCGCAACATGCTTAGAAGCCGCTGTCCAGGCGGAGGTTGTAGGACAGAAGATTGAGCGATCTACGGCAACGCGGCAGGTGCATTCAAAAGACCTCTTGTCGCGCTGCGTTCGCGATGGAAGTATACACGGTCGTATCTCAAAGTGGCGCGAAGGCACGAATCGGTCGGCACCGAGGCTGCAAATGGAAAACTCTGGTTATCGACCGCGCATCCCATTGAATTGCAAAATGGTTTGCGATTCTGGCTAAAACCGGACCGGGCAATGTGTACACAATCTAACGATGGCCAGAACAGCAGGGCGCATTCCACCCGATAACTCGTCGGGTACCGTGCAAGTCAACCACTCCTGGTTCACCTATGGCGACTCGTATTAACACGACTTCTAAGGCATCCGCATTGGTCGAACAACAACTGGCACGCTGCGCGACTTTCATCTCACTGCGGAGCCGAGTGGAAATGGGAGAAAGTCTCGGTCTAGCCAGAAACTGCCATTCGTGGTTCAGAAACATGCGGCCTCTAGGTCATGTATCGCTCACGCATGGTGAGATTGGTGAGTGCATTGGCACATGCCGGGAATCCGTCACGCGTATTCTTGGCGACATGCAGCGCCGGCAAATCGTAAACCTGCGCGGGTCAATCTTGACAGTTACGAATCGCTCCGCGTTAGAAGATTGTGCAGGCGTATGAAACACTGTATAGATTCCGAATTCATGGCGTGGCGCAAGCAAAGTTTACCGCGTCATTAGTTTCGCCAGAGCCCTTGTATTTCGCGACCTTCGGATACGCACACAATGGACGGGTCATTACGGCTTGTCTCGAACCGTCCTTGCCAACTGAATACTTCGTCGCAACCAGGCCTTCGTCCGGTGATCCCTTTTCCACCCAATCCTGGAGAGAATCGAAAAGTCCGTACTTGGGCCCCTTTGCGGTTTCCATGCCAAATTGTCCAAGCGCGCTTGCACCAGGTCCCCCACTGCAGTGCTCCATTCCCGGAACCATATATAGCCGCGCGAACGAGTCCACTTCCTTTTCGCCCATTTTCTCTTCCACCCTCTCGTAATAGGTCACCGAGTTCCAGGGAGAAATCGCAGGGTCATTCCAGCCGTGATATAGAATCAGCTTCCCCCCACGTGCCGCAAAGCGGTTCAAGTCAGGATCTGTTGCATCCAGGTCCGCCGCCTCCTTTTCTCTCGACTCCCGCAGCAACGAGTTGATATTCGCCGTCAACACATTCCATTTCGGATCACCCGTGACCATGTAGCGAAAGTAATTCTGAACGAACTGCGACGATAGGGATGCCCCGGGATCTTCACCAACGACCCACTCCTTCCACGCCATTTCATCCCCCATGGAAAATCCGGGAAATACGACATTCCCTTCGGCGTCCCTCGTACCCGCGTACAAAGCCTTGAGTGCATCGACTTGTTGCTGCGTCAAGCAATCCAGCGCCTCACCATTTTTGCAAAGCAGTATTTCTGGATCAAAACGGCACTCCCTCGGATCCCCGATGATCCCGTCCTTCACGCCATCCAACGCGTCGCATGCGGCGAGCGAAGCCTTCTCAATTGCAGAAAGTTTCCTGTCAGGGATGTAGGCCTTGGGATCGCCGATGAGACTTTGCATTGCTCCTGCTCCGGCGGCAAGCATCGTCGACCACGCATTTGCCGGTGCGCCCGCAAGTATTCCGTCGTAGTCCTCGGGAAATCGCTGGGCTTCCATCAGCGCTTCCCGCCCGCCGTCGGAACACGCATCGAAATATGCCTTCTCCTGACTTTTCCCGTAGTAGATCGTGAGAATCTGCTTCGCTCGCAAAGTCGTAAGGTGTACGGCCCGCCATCCAAAATCCTTCACTTTTTCCGGGTGCCCGAACGCCCAACTTGCATCCGTTCCTTCCGCCTGGTGTCCGGCATCCGAACCAGCCACGGCGAATCCGCGCCTTAAGTAGGCGGCGAATTGGTCGTACCAGATCGACCCCGCGAAACCGCCATTCCCACTTCCCAACAAACGCGCGTTCCATCCCTGCAGAGGCATCCACACTTCGAAACGGATCTCCGAGTCACTCGTAGGCAGCAGCACCCCGGCGACACGACAGAACGGGGGCAAATCGCGCAGCGGCGCTCCAGCGCCGGCAATCTCCAACACGCCCGATGCCACAGGTTCCGCGAGAGTGATGGTCGTGTCGTCGAGTTTTAGGTTTTTCAGACCAGTGCAGTCGGCAGCGAGCAGAAAAGAGGATTGCGCCCCAAGCAAACAAACAAGTGCCCACCGGAGTCGAACCATTGGATTCCACACCTTTCTTCATCGGATCTTTGGATGTTCGCAATTCTACGTAATCACTATAAACAGCGTTGCCACGAATCGGGCGCCCCAATTGGTCGGATTTCTAATTTTCGAGGGCTGTTGTTTTGTATTCGAAGGCAGACTCTCTGACTCTCTAGTGGATGAGTCGTATCCTCTGTGCTCACCCACGGATCGATTTCCTCTGCAGTCACGAAGCCCAGCCGGACAGCGGCCTCCGCAGGCCCTACGTCTTGCGGTAGGAGATGAGCTAAATCTTCGCTGCTGATTCAAGTCAACTGACGGCCTCTTGGGCTGAGGCGTCACTTTCTTTCATTGAGCCAGATTTCGCCGAGCCGCTCGATCAATTCCTTGCGCATCTGTTTGTACTTAGCGCTTCTTTGCCCCTTCAAGGCAACGATTTGTGTGCGCTCCAACATCATGGACAACTCCGGATCGGAGTTGCCATGGTGCTTCAGATAACGATGAACGAGCCATGGTTCCTGGATGAATTGCGCCGCAAACTCTGGCCAATCCGCGAGCGTCCCCAGCTTATGATCCCAGAGCAAATAGCCTGCCAGAGCGCCCAGCGCAGTCTTTGGTCGCTCTGGATCGACTGGAAAGGACCATGCCTGGTTCCAGGGCATGACTTCATGAGTAGGCATGGGCCGCGCGATCCCGTATCCCTGTCCGTGATCCGCGCCAAGGATTGTCGCGGCTTCGATCAATCCCTCGTCCTCGAGACCCTCAACTGTAACCTGGGCGCCGAAGCCCTGCGCCAGAAGCGTCAGGTGGTAGATGAACTCCAGCGCTCGCACCGGCCTCTTGAGTGTGCCGCGCACCAGCGCCTGATCGATCTTCACCCGATCGCTTGGAAGGCGATCCATACGCATAAGCGAGCTGTGTCCTGAGCCCAGGTCGTCTTGTGCAATCCGGATACCCGCCTCTTGAAACTCCGCAATACGAGCATCCCGTTTGCCGATATCAAGTGACTCTTTCGTCTCCAATATCTCCAATGCCAATACAGTGGGAGATACGTTCCAGCGGGACAGGATCTCGAAAACACTGTCGCGATAGGCGTCCTGGGTGAGTCCGTCGGGCGGAAGATTGAGTGCCACGAGCAGCTCGAGCTTTGGGTTCAGATCACGCCACATTCGCACGTCTCTGCAGACCTGCTCCAGGCCGAGCCGAAACAGACGCAACAGGCCGGCTTTACCAAATGCCGAGAGGAAGGCTGCCGGAGCAATCAACTGTCCCCCTTTGTCACGGAGTCGCGCCAGTGCTTCCAGGCTATCCAGTTTTCCGCTACGCAGGTCGATGATGGGCTGATAGAGCATCTCGACCGCACCATCTTCAAGGATTTGTCTGAATGCGTTGCGCAGATCGGAAGGGATGACGGCGGTTTGTTCCAGCCTTAGGATGGCGTGGCCCATGGTTTGCTGTATATGCCGAAGCATGACGACACGGGTGACCGCGCTGAAGAATCCAGGCCAACCGCTGTACAGGCTTAGGATCGCGAAGGGCTGTCCCGACTCATCGAGCAGGGGAACAGCAGCGGATGAGCGGAATCCGCGCATTTTGGCTTCAGCGCGCCATGGGTGCATCGTCGCTTCGACTTCAAATGAATCGTTGATTTGGATTTGCGCGGAACGCCAGGCGCGCCCGGACGGACCGTTTCCGGCAATCGAGGCTGCTTCAGTCTCGAATAGTGGAACGCGCTTGAGACGCAAGGACTCGGCATAGCGTGAGCCTTCCTCGCCGCTCTCCGCCTCGATTTGCATGACCCCTTGTGCGTCGGGTCGCGAGAGGAGGCAAGCCGATATGCCATCGAAATTTCCCAAAGATTGCAAACTGTTTCGCAACAAATCGGCGAGATTGCCCGCCTTCTGGATGGCGTCATCCAACGCTGTCTGCAGGGATCCAATCTTGACGGCAAATCGCGTATGAATCGCAGTCTGTCCCTCGATGTCGAGTTGCAATCGCTGGTGAATCGCCGCTCTGAGTTCGTCGCGTTGCTGAGCACTCAAAACCGCGGCACTCAGGATCTCTTCGACTTTGCTGTGATAGAGGTGATAAGCCTCCATGAGCATGGGCACGCTGACACCCACCATTTCGTGTACCCAACCCACATACAGCGCTCTTTCGTATTGGACCTGCGGGCTTGTGCCGCGAGAGAAAAGCGACTGCAGGTGCTGCAGCTGCCTGGATTTAAGCTGATCCAATTCCTCCAAGCCGAGGCGAGACAAAATCGCCCCGCTTTCAGGTCGATTGCTCAGCTGCGTGTAGAATGAATAGACAAAATCATGGATCTCGTTGTCCAGGGTCTGTTCCATTAACCGCTGAAGAAGCTCATCGATGTGCGCGCTATAGGACTCAGCGAAGTCCGCGAAGTAGGCGGGCGATGGGAAAGCATCTTTCGTGATGGGCCTGCTTGTAGTCATTTGCACTGCTGCCCGTCCGGCGTGCTGGGAAATGAACAGACCTGATCTTGGCCCTTCGCAGCTGAGTCACCGATCAATATACCCTCAGTTATATGTGCTGAATATATCGAACTTACTGGAATCCTTCTGTAATGGATTGGGCTGTTAACCAGGAGGGATCAAATCGGGTACGGTCTGTATATTAAGTAGTAAACAAATAGCGTGCAAGAAACCAGATTCAGTGGGTGAACCGCAGAATTACATCCAGCGGATTGGCGTTGGAGATTATGTCGTGAAACATCCTTAGAAACATTGAGCTAGCTTCAGACCAAGGGGGTTGAAGCTAGCTCGGCACGATGTAGAACAAGGCTCGGCAAATCTGTTACGCAAGAGCCTGCGGTACCGCCTCCTCCCAACGACCCTGTGCCTTCAGAATAAGTTCCACAACCTCGCGGGCCGCCCCGCGACCCGCGAGTCGGCGAGTCGTGAAGTGGCAGATTGCCGCCAACTCGGGTGCCCCATCAGCCACACAGACGGCCAATCCGGCTCGTCGCGCCAGAGGAATGTCGGGCAGGTCGTCGCCCATGTAGGCGACCTCTTCCTCGGTCACCCCTGCTTTTTGCATGCACTCTTCGAAGGCCTCGGTTTTCTTCGCCTGTCCCAGATAGACAAAGGTGACTTTCAGCTCTTCAGCACGCTTGGCAACGGCCGGTGAAGAGCGGCCGGTGATGAAACCAGTCTGAATCCCCATCGTATGGGCCAGCGAAAGACCCTGCCCATCGTGCGCATTGAAGACCTTCATTTCGGATACGGAGGGCGTCCCCGATCCGTCAGGGGCAGTCGTCGAGATCAGACAGACGCCGCCATCGGTCAACGTGCCGTCCACATCCATCAGGAAGAGTTTGATCTTACGAGCACGGGCTAGCACATCGGGCGAAGCGAGATGCGCAAGATCGATGTCGGGCATGTGCGGCGCTCCTATTCTCTTTTGATAATGAAAACCGTTTTATCATCGATGCGGTCGGGCTCACCAGCCTGCATCAGCCGATCGTCATTCCGCAAAGCATATTCCAGAATCGCATTGCAGATCTCCTTTGCCGGCTTTTGCTTGTTTTCCCGGAAAATCTGTTCGATCACTTGTCCTTCCACCTCATCGTCACCGTCATAGACTCCATCCGTGTAAAGGAAAATGACGTCCCCTCTATTCATCAAGGTGATTTCATCTGAGTCAAAGGACGTCATCTGGCTTTTGCGCAGCGTGATGGAAACATACCTGTTCCGGTCAGGATGGTCTTCTGGAATCTCGAGCCCGAGCGAAGGGAACTGCAACATGCGGGCCCATCCAATCTCCATGAACTTTCCGTATTCCGCGGAGAAGACAAGCGGTGGCGGATGGCCGAAGCTTACAAAGCGAAAGAGCCCGTCCGGACGCACCTCGCCATACACCATGGTGGCTATCTCACGAGAGCTATCCTCCGAGTCGAAACCCAGTGCGTTTCTCGCAGTAACAGACTGTGCGAGCCGGAGGTTAATGATCTCGAAGACATCTGCCGTCGTTCTTCCGTTGGAGTCGAGTTCGCACAGCATTGCAGTATGGAATGTGTCATGCACCGTCGACGCAATTTTGGCCGCGATGCTGCCATGTCCCTGGGCATCGACCAACAGAACTCCCGCAGTGGTATAGAGTTCGTGCAGGTTCTCAGCGATCCTCACTTGCTCTGAGCTCTTGGCCTTCCTATATTGGTCAGCATCGGCCGACGTGTAGTCCGGCCTGGATTGCAGCCACAGCAAATGAATATCAACCGCGTTTTGCGGTTTTGAGCCTTCGAGAAGCGGTTCCAGGTACGTCTTTGAGAGTTTGTTCGCGCGCTCTATACGAGCATCGATGTTATAGCGCTGCTGAAAGTTGATGTACTCAAAGAGATCCCCGTCTGCATTCGCCGCAGGAATTGAGTTCCCGTACATCTCGATTCCAGGCAAATGGGGGATCGCACCCTCTACTGGCTTAAGTCTCTTACGGAGATACTCATCGAGAGTCGACGACACGACGGCTCCATTTCCATTCGCACCCATGACGAGATACCCTCAGGCAGCAGAATAAATGGGGAATCAGGTGGACAGGGAATCCAAAGGAATCGTGCCCTGAACATTAGGTACCCGATGCCAGTATGCGGGATCTAACGACGCGCCGGAAACAGGGCGTCGAAGATCCGGCCCAAAATCCGGCGAAGGGACTTCTTGGAGAGGTTTTCGGGTTCAAAGTGGCTTTCGAGCATCAGACTCGAGACAATCGGTCCCAGTGCTAAGAGTGCCAGATCGTTATCAAACCTCCGATCCTTGGTGAGGCGTCCGAACACACTCTCATAGATCGCATCATCATTCGTTGCCTTTGACATTTCGAAGGCTTTTCGGAGCCGTTCTTTCGAGTCGGGGTGGCGGAGTGCGAAGCGCCTGAATTCGACCGTCACATCTTCTTCGATCGCTATCTCATGGCACTGCAGCAATCCGCCATCCATACCGGTATCAGCACAGCCAATGCCGGCCAATGATCGCTTGCTCGGCTCCAGCAGTTGGGGGATACGCAGGCGATTGTACTTGCCTTTATCAGTGCGTTCTTTGTCCTTGGAGTGATCGTTGCGCCTTCTGGTTCCACTCCCATTCCTAATGAAACGACCGCTGCCGGAAGAAATAGCAACTTCACAGGGAATGCACTAACATCGGTTTTGCTTTCAGGAAGGCTCAAAAGGCAAACTCCAACGAAGTGGGAAAGGTAAACGGAAAGATGACGGAACCAATGTTCAGAAAGCTCCTTACTCTCTCGGTTGTATGGATGACCACACTGTTCTCCGGCGCTTGGGCGTGTGCTCAGTTCCCTGAAATGTCGCAGCCTCAGCACCACCCATGGTCCGATTCGAACCTTTCGCCCGATCAACGCGCCGACCTGGTGATCAAGGAATTGACATTGGACGAGAAGATCCAGCTGGTGCACGGTCTTGGTTGGCAGGCCATGTTCATGGCGCCGGAATCGGGCCCTGGAACGCGGGCAATCTCGGCCGGTGGCTTCATTCCCGGGGTCCCACGCTTGGGCATCCCCGATTTGCAAATGTCCGATTCAGTGGAAGGCATTTCAGGGGCGGGCGCCAATGGCCGCTATGCGACTGCACTGCCTTCGGCAGAGGCGATGGCAGCGGCATGGGACCCCGCGCTCTCGTATGAGATTGGCACCATGATCGGCAATGAACTTCGATCGCTCGGGTTCAATATGTCGCTGGGTTCCGGTATCAATCTGATTCGCGAACCGCGCGATGGCCGCACGTTTGAATACAAGGGCGAAGATCCATTGCTAGCCGGAACCTTGGCGGGACAGGAACTCAAAGCGGAAAAGGAGCTACACCTCATCACCGATGTGAAGCACTTCGCCGTGAACGACCAGGATGATGGTCGTACCACAGTCAACTCGGTGATTGGCAAGCGCGCGATGCGTGAAAGCGATCTTCTCGCTTTTCAGATTGCTTTGAAGGACTCAGGCGCGGGTGCGGTGATGTGCTCGTACAACAAGATCAACGGCACCTATGCCTGTGAAAACGAGTACACGCTGTGCGTGCTTAAGAAGGACTTCGGATTCAAGGGATTTGTCGTCTCCGATTGGGGCGCAACACAGAGCACGGTGAAGGCCGCGTTGGCAGGTCTCGACATTGAGATGCCAGGCAACGATTCCTTTGGCGAGCCATTGAAAAAGGCCGTGGAAAGTGGTGAAGTGCCGATGGGGCGGCTCAACGACATGGTGCACCGCATTCTTCGCACGGAATTTGATTCGGGCATCGTTGACAATCCTCGGCGGCCGCAATCTCCAGATGTAATGAAGGGCTTTCAAGTCGCGCAAAAGGTGGAAGAGAGGGGAGCTGTGCTGTTGAAGAATGATCGCAGTCTGCTGCCTCTTAGCGCAGTTTCGATAAAATCCATCGCAGTTATTGGTGGGCACGCGGACGTGGGAGTCATGTCGGGAGGAGGATCTTCGCAGGTGTCTCCGGCCGGCGGAAACGCCGTTCCTCCACCTCCGGAGCTGGCAAACAATCCGTTGGCCATCTTCATGATGTCCGTGTACCACCGGTCGGCTCCACTCCAGGGCATTCGTGAAAAGGCCACGCACGCTGTGGTGCAATTCGATCCGGGAACCGATCCGGCGTCGGCTGCGGCCCTCGCCAAATCGTCCCAGGTTGCAATCGTGTTTGCGGTTCAGCA
>Ga0187847_10002989_pt1 | contig 13205 bp, 13 predicted proteins | sample June2016WEW_4_10_FD_132458 | JGI IMG/M metagenome (GOLD analysis project Ga0187847, IMG submission 132458) | Peatland microbial communities from SPRUCE experiment site at the Marcell Experimental Forest, Minnesota, USA - June2016WEW_4_10 | ecosystem: Environmental > Terrestrial > Soil >...
AAAATGTACTAACCCAATGATTATAACATATTCAGCTTGGGTTTATTTAACAAGTTATTCTAGCAGTACTGTTATTTTCAGTTGCCCTGGCGCAAACTCAGGTTATCAGTTTTATGTCAATAGTAGCACTGGTAAGTTACAATTTGACATTAAAGGCACTCTCGGTATTGGAACTTCTTCCGGTGTCGTTCCTCAAAATGTGTGGTCCCATGTTGCTGTAACATATAATAACGTCACGGGCGTTGCGATATTTTATATCAATGGTATTAGCGCCGGAACAGCTACACATACTTATAGTGGTACGGTAAGCACAACTGAGTATATCGGTAATTACGGCGGCACACGGCAACAATTTCTACTTAACGATGCTCGTATTTACAATAGGGTGCTTCCCAACGGTGAAATAAACGCGATTTACCATCAGGCTTTGTCCTATCAGCAAGGACAGCCCGAAGGTGAAATGCCGGCGCTATATGTTGCGCCGGCATTACGTAGGCTTCGCTCAATGGTAACTAGCTAAAATGGCAGATACAAGCGACATTGAAATTGCACTAGCAGCGCTAATTAGTGCATCGGTTTACCCAAATAGCACTAGCAGCCCATCTATTGCTGGCGCGACTGTTTCGGGCGCTAGCGTCACGATTAGCTGGAGAGGCGATAACGGCAGGCGGCGATGAGTCAGTTAGACGCCATACTCAAACAATTCGGCGCGTTACAAGACCGCCTTTCGGAAATTGAGCAGCGGAAGGAACGCCACTTTCGTTTCGGCACAACGAGCGAGATAGACCCAATAAATAAGCTCGTTAGGTCTGTAACGGGCGTCGGCGCGGACGGCAAGACGACGCAACTTTCGCCTTGGATGCCCTACATGCAAATGGCGGGTTTCCGCAAGCATCATTCTATGCTGTCGCCGCCGACTGGGACTGACCAAGCGGGCGCGGCCCCTTCGGGAGACGGATCAAGCGGCGGCGCGACTTCGCAGAATAACACCGGCCAGCAGTTAATGATGATTTCGACTGATGGCGACTTTAATCAGATGTTCGCTATCCCTTTCACTTGGTCTAACGCTAATCCCGCGCCGTCGAACGATCCGAAAAAGGATGTTGACGAGCGGACTGATCCGAGCGCGCCTACGCAGCGTTCAGTTTGGTGGCAAAAGGCGGGCGACGTTCAACAACAAGTCGTAAAGACGAAGTGGCATGTTACGCAAGCAAACCACCACCATCGGGTAGGGGATAGCCGCGATGGCGCTGATTCTTTACAGCAAGAGCTAAAGCCACAGCAGCAAAATGCGCAAGACCAAGTCCATTATGGGGATTTGGACTCGAATGGCGATCAGGGCGGAAATGGTTATACAAAAAGCATTCTTAATGATAAGCATAAGATAACAGTTCATCCCCAAAAAGGCGTGCAGGCGGGCGTAAATTTCCAGCAAACGCAGCAAAGCACGCCGGGGCCGGGGACCGATACAGGAACAACTCATAAGAGCTTGTGGGATTTAGTTGCTGGAATAGTTCATAGCGTGCAAGGCGGATTGCACAAGCATTCGCTTAACCCGACAACCGGAATATTGAGCAGTGTTGAGAATGCTTTACATACTCATTCGTTAAGCAAATTAACCGGGATAATTAGCAGTGTGCAGAATGCTTTGCATACATCAAAAATTGACCCGACCTCCGGCATTTTGCATAGTGTTTTTGGGGGAGCGCACACTATAAACTTGGGGTCTGCTGGAATTAATCTAACTTCCGCCTTGCAAGTGCAAACGAACGCTCCATTAACAATTATCGATAAATTGCTTAAAGTCGATGGACTTACGAGTTTGCTCGGCGGTTTAGGGACCGGAGCGGTTACAATCGCGCCAGACGCAGATGGCGGATTTGCTAACGTCTCGATGGGATTAGGCGTGCAAGGTGGATTGACTACCGACACTCTTAGCCCCTTGCTGCAAAATTTCGCGAATGATGCGGCGGCAATCGCCGGCGGCGTGCAAGGCGGGCAGCTTTATCGCAATGGTAATTTGGTTATGATCCTAGTCGGAACGGTGGGTGCGCCTGCTTCTTTTGGTATGGCTGGTAGTGATGCTACATTGGAAATGGTTGAGGGATAATCATGGCGAGACGCGGCGCGATAAGTATTGGCATTGACCGTATTAGCGGCAAAAGTATCGCGGATTGGGACGATGTATGCCAGTGCATGTTTGTGATCTTTACAACTATGCTCGGAACGCGCGTCATGCGCCGCACGTTCGGCTCGGCGGTTCCGGGGCTGCTGGGCAGGAACCTAACGCCTTCAACATTATTGAATTTCTATGTTGCGATTGTTACTGCTGTTACGCTTTGGGAACCTAGACTTTTGATAACAAATTTCATAATCCCGACACCGCAGAATTCGCCAGCGACCATGCGCGCCGGACATATAGCGTTTCAAATTGTTGGTTTCTACAGACCGCGCGCGTTGCTCGGGGATATGACCACTGAGCCTATACCACGGATGATGAATATTGTATTTCCGTTTGACGGCCAAAATGGTCCGACACTAACGGCGGGAGGCTAACATTACGAGATTCACCGCCAGCGCTTTAGATTTATCTACATTATCGGCGGCTCCGCTGTTCGATGTTATTTCGTTTGAGTCTATCCGCGCGGCGCGTATGGCTGATTTAAAGGCGAGATTGACCGCAGCCGGTTGGGGCTACAATGTAGACAGTTTAGAAACCGATCCTGGGGCGTATTTACAAGAGTCATCCGGCTATCGTGAGATGCTTACACAGCAAGCCATAAATTCGTCGGTTTGCAATGTGTTGCTTGCTTTCGCGCAAGGGCAATACCTAGATCGTTTGGGAGACGATCAAGGAACGGCACGGATGCCGGGAGAAAATGATGACAGATACAGAGGCAGGGTGCAACTCGCGCCCGAGGCATACAGTGCCACAGGAACAGCCGGCGGTTACATATATTATGGGATGCAAGCAGATGTTACTATTGCTGACGTGGGATGTGCTATCCTTAACCGTGGTTTACCTAGTGTTATGGTCCAACTCACTGTAATGAGCGATGGGAGCGACGGTAACAATGGAGTCCCCTCGCAAACGCTGATTAATGAAGTGTATTCGGCGGTTTATGCGGAGGATGTTAAGTTGTTGACTGATACAATTAGCGTTGTTCCGGCTGTTGCGGTTCCGTATTATGTAGTGGCAACGCTGAATATTTTGCCGGGGCCTGATCCGGCAATCGTTAAAGCGGCGGCGCTTGCCTCGCTCGCCACAGTAGCAGCAGCCTACCACCGTCTCGTGCTAGGGGTGCCGCGCAGCGCGCTGATAGCCGCTCTATCGGTCGCGGGCGTTGATTCTGTGATTATGACATCTCCAGCAGCGGATGTTAATACTTCGATTAATGGCTTTGGGCAACTTATGGGTTCGACTATAAGCATAAGTATAATTGACGTGTTTCCGCCATCGGAGGTGGGTCCATTTTGACAACGCAGCTAGTCCCCACATACGTCCCTGGAATAAATACGCCAGAGACAAACTGGGGCGACGCCGCTTCACTATTGCCGCCGAATGAGACGGTTTTAGACCACGCGCAAGAGATGACGGACGCGGAGCGCTATCCGCTGCCCTTCGGCGCGGCGATCCGCGCTAAAGACCCATATAACTGTGATATTCGCTTGTTGCCTTTCCTTGCGTGGGAACGCAATGTTGGAGTTTGGCAAACTGAATGGGATAATGCGAAAAAGCGATATGTTACAGCTATCGCTACTCCCATGCACAAAATGCAGGGAACGAAGACTGGTATCGAGCAATACGTCAATATAGCTGGTGGAAAAGTAATTGACATTGTTGCTCCACCGTCCCTAGCGTTTCCTGGGCGGTCTATGACAGACGCGGAACGCGCGGCATGGCTCGCGACATTCCAGCAGCTTCGTTCATATGAATACGCGCTTCCCGGCTTTTCGCAACTCACGATTTTCCTTACTACCCAAAAGATAGTCGCATTAGACGGCAGCGACAATTACAGCGGAGGTCTGCCTGGGACGCCTGCTGGACCTGTGCAGACTACGCCCACTGGTAAATTTTATCCGGTTCCTGATCAGGCTTGCTTGCCTTATTTGGATTTATCGCCATATCTTGGGAATAAAACCTATATTTATAACCCGGACGGAACGAATTATGAAATTGATACATATACACAAGAAACACCGGGCGCGGATGGAGAAGTAACATTATACGAACAGGCGGTTTTGCCCGATACGATGAAAGATGCGCTTTTCTTAAACAATTTTACGGTTGATGCTAAGTTACAGCTTGCTAATCCGGGCACTTCGCCGTGGTTAATATACAACGGACAGGCCGGGTATTTTTTGACGGCTTTGGACTTTATGGTTAAGCGCGTCGTTACGACACTGAGCGATATGGCCGACTACGGCTCGGACAACCTTATTTATACCAGCGTTCCCGTTACTCCGGGCCTCGCGCCGATCACGATTAAGCCAGAATTAGTGATGCAGGAATATCCAGAAAGCATGGGAGATACGGTTCTTAATACATTTCCGCTTATGGCTAATGGTATGTGTTTTGTGGTGAACGAGCGGCCCGGTTACTTCCTGACGGAAGACATGAGCCGTTATCACCTGTATCAATTGCTTTATTTGTATAATCCGCAGCCTGGGGCCGCGCCGCCGAAGATGCCGCCTGATGCTAGGTGTTTTCTCGATAATACCTACATATGGTTTCCCGCGTATACAGCTTTGGTGCGTGCTGAAATCTTCTCGACGTTGCCCAGATGCGCGCTTAACGTAGCGTTTACGAGCGGCTATCTCGTTGATCCAGATATGTCCTTAATGTGGGATGTCGTTGAGTCGGTTAGAGCGGCGAAATCAGCGCGTGACCTTATATTGGTTGATACGCGAACATATGATATAGCAACCCCCGATGTTGCGTTGCTATGCGGAGCAATAATATGTGGGCAGGCTGTTCCGATCCTTAATGTATAGCGCTTACGCGCAATCGAGATAACCTTTGGAGAGTATCATGGCTGGTGAGAACCTTGTCTTGTTTCGCGCGGACCAGCAGTTGACTTCTGACGATTTAAATAACGTCGAATCATATACAACGCAAACCCTTGTCGATATTTTTTCTGACGCTGTTACTCCTAATCAGGCATATGCAGGGCTCGCGGTTGCGCAGTCTGGCCCGACTTCGGTTGTCGTTGGTATTGGGCGTTATTATTCTGGGGGACAAGCTTATGCGAATACGCAAACTCAAACTTTTCCGCTGATTGCGGGGCTTCCCGTTGTTGCGCAAAAAATTGCCACTGTTTGTTGCTGGGGAGTATGGCAGCAAACCGGAGTAGTTCCGCGCGCTTTTGTCGTGAACGCGGACACTGGGCAATTTCAGCCCCAGAATGTGGCAATGGAAAATTCAGCGGTAGCCCAGTTTTCTGTGGTTTACGGCGCGGAAAGCGCCGCCCCGACACGCGGCGCGATCCCTTCGGGCGTCATCGCTATCTGCGACATCCTGCTTTCGCCTTCGGGCGTCGTCAGCATAACGATGGACGCAACCTACGCGATCAGTTCCCTAGCCGCTCTTTCGCTAGACATCGCCGCGATTGAGTCCTGGGAAAGCAATGTAGGATCGCAGATTAACACGCTAACCACAGAAATCGCCATCCTAAAGGCGCTAATCCCGACCAATCTCGCCCAAACGCTGGCGGCCCTTGCCGCGCAAATGATGACAATGATGAATCAAATTTCGCAGCTTGCGGCTTCGCTCGCTGCAATTCCGAAGTGGAGTTTTTGTGATAGATTTATAAACGCAAGCGATGCCTATCCGGCAGGCGCGGGATATGCTTGCGTAATTGAAGATGGGCTGAGGTTCCCTCCCGGCTCCGGCGCGGATGTTGAAACAGGCATAAGCCTCCTAAATCCACTTTCCGCGCTGGTAATTACGACTAATAACATAACGCTACCAGCTTATGTCCCGGTCGCGCGTTACACTTCCTGCCCAATCGGATCAGTCGATGTTATCTCTGTAAGGTTCGGTTTCTCGGGGTTTGAGATATTTGAGAAATCAATCACAATCGGGCCAACTCTGGCCTATTGCATGTTGGGGTCTTTCCCGGTAGTTTCGCCAACTTGCACGCAACGGTATCATTCGCGAACATCCGTCCGATATGGAGACAAATATGCCAGCCCTTGCTCGGGCCCATCGAAAACGACCGCAATTGCCAATGCTTGCGCATCCAATGTTGTAGCGAATCAGTCTTCCACGCAAGGTCTAGCGGAAATAGCGCGTCGCCCGTCGCTAACGCATTTGCAATGCAATCGTAGCGGCGGTGAGCCTTATACCTTGTCATGGCCGAATTTTTGGAACAAGTGCGATCCGACGAAATTGACGAGCGACCGCAAGAATGGTTGCTTCAAGGATAAATATGAAGACCCATACTGGGATGCTGTCACGACCACTTACAGCAATTCCGGCTCTTGCCTTGCGCACACCTTCCTTAACCAAAATAGCGGCTGGCTTACGCACATTAAACTTTTCCCGCGCGACATCCCAAGCTCAGGCAGTCTGCAAATAAGCATCATTGAGTGCGATCCAACAACCCTCGCACCTAATCACCAAAAGGTCGTCAGCACAACCTCTGTCCCGATTGGGAATGTCGTCGGCGGCGCGCTCGGCACGCTAATCCCCTTGACACCTTGCTTTCTATCGGCGGGCGTTCATTATGGCATAATGGTTAGCACTCCAGGCAACTTCTCATTCTATTGCATTGGAACTACTGAAATCGCCTCTTATGGGTATATTCCGGGCGTATTATGGTATTATGATGTCACTTCAGTCTGGATTGCCGCTGCTTCGCAGACGCCGTTGTTTGTGCAAGTCTTTATGGCACAATTCACAAGCAACCAGTATCAAGTGCAAATGCAACCAGCATCACTTTCGGGCGGCATTTCCGCGATCCGCATAACTTCGGCTGGATATACGCCTGCCGGAACTAGCTTGTCTTGGCAAGCTCAAGTCGGCGGCACATGGATACCATTGGATTCAACTCAGATAACCGCGTTCCAGACCAATCCAGCGCTCGTTCCTATCCGCGCGGTGTTTACTGGAACTTCGGATGTTATGCCTTCGCTCGACTTGACGCAGGCGGAAATGGAACTGAGCCTTACGGCGACCGCTTTGGACTTCTGGAGCCTTTCGCGCACGCTAGGCGCTAACACGACTAGCATAAAGCTGGACCTATACATTCAGCAATGGGACCCTGCCCATCACACTTATACCGCTAAAGTCCATGTCGGCGGAACAGCGACAAATCCAAGCTCGACAGTCGATACGCCTGATCCGCAAACGCCGACCACTATTAAGCGTGAGTTTACGTTTGTCGTGTCTTCGACCGCCTCGTTCCAATATGAGCTGATCGCTACTGCCTCGGCAGGAAACGGGTTCCCGCTTGCGCAAGAATGTTGGGACTTCACGTATTGAGTCTATATACTAAGTAGACTAATAGGAGGCGAAAATCGACCAAACGCAAGTCTACCAATTCCAAGATAACATAACGCCTCTAAATGCGGATCAGTTGAATCTGAGAATGCTCGACATTAACGCCCGCCTCGGGACACTTGAGGCGGGCCTCCCCGCGCTAAATGAGGCGCTTGCGTCGGTCGTCGCGGTCGGCTTAGAACGAATTAATCAGGCATTGTTGCCAGCCTTTAACCAGATAACCCAAATCCAAGAGCTAGGTTTCAATTCCGCTCCTATCGCTCCCGCCACGAATGTCGTATTCACTTTAGGCGGCCAAGTTATCCTAATTTCGCAAACGCAAGCTGAATTCTTCGTTCCCGCGCCTTGGGTTGTTTTAGTTAGAGAGGCAAACGCCACAGACTATTGCATCGCGCAAGTGAACTCGTATAATTCCACTTCTGGCGCGTTGAATCTTACCATAACAAGCCAATCAGGTAATTCTGGCACTTATTCGGATGTTATCGTTGAGGGATGTCCGGGCGGGGCGCTCGCGGCGATTAGCGCGCGGGGAGATATTCTTTCCGCTCAAATAACTATTGCTGCTAATTTGGCGACTATTAACGCAGCTTTGGCGATTGTTGAAGCGGACACGACATACATCGAGGGCATTGCCGCCGCAGGCCCAGTTACTTCTGTTAATGGAATAACAGGCGCGGTAACGGGCGTCGAAGTAACCACGCACAAAAACGCACCTAGTGGATATGCCGGGCTCGGATCAACATCGCAAGTCGCCGCCGCGCAATTGCCGATTGGACTAGCGAATGGCGTTTGTGGGTTAGATGGAACTGCTAAAGTCTCAACGACCAATCTTCCGGCATCAGTTAACAATTGTATGCAATACCAAGGAACATGGAACGCCGCCACTAATGTTCCCGCGCTTGCTTCGGGAGCTGGAACGCAGGGACAAGCCTACAAGGTATCGGCGTTTGGCACGACAGTATTGGATGGAAATACATATTGGAACATAGGAGACTTCGCGGTTTTTAACGGAACTACATGGGATAAGTTCTTCGGACCAAATAATAATGATCTTTCTATAACGAATTCACAGGTGGGAAACTGGACTTTGCAAGCGTCCGATATAGGCGGTATAGTCGAATATAATACCACTTCGTCCTTCAATGTTACAATTCCGCCTGACTCCAGTTTAGCCGCTCCGGTAGGGACAAAGATTATTGTTATTAACCATGGAACAGGCGCAATTTCAATAGTTAAGGGAACGGGTGTTAGCCTGTTGAACGCGGTAACGTCACCATCCACAAGTTCATCGCAGCCATTAACGCTCTACAAAAAAGCCACGAATTCGTGGGGAGCTTATAAATAATAGGAGCGAAAAATGACTACCACCGCAAACCTAAACATTATGGGACAAGTTATTGAGATTGATAATTTGGCCGCTGTCACGGTGTCCGCGCCCATTGACGATGGAACATCGACAGGAACTTTTATTCGGGCAGTTAAGTTTTTCGGCGGCGCGTTGGGCGTTAATGGAGCGCCAATCCTGGAAGTTGACATAAGAAGCCAAACGCTAACAAATCTCGAAATAGTCACGCCCAATCTGCAATTCTAGGAGCGAGCCATGTTGAATCAGAAAGCTAATGTCGGTGGCCATACCGGGCGGCGCGGTGTCGTTAAAAGTAAGGCCCCTGTGCGAAAAATCAGCCACCTTTTGCGAACGCAGTTAAACGCGAAACATGCGCGGTCACCTATCTCCCCTCCAGTTATAACGCCTCCCGACATCGCGACTATCGACACGAAGGCGTTTTATATGGTCCGCTTGAATAAGGCTGTCGATGCTGGAAAACAGGTTATCGCGAAAGGCGTTAACACGAAGGTTTCTGGGCTTGTTCTCGCACATATTGTGACGAATGCACCTACGCTTATGGTCGCATGGATTAAAATGCGCTGAGATAACTCGCGCTTAACCTTAACATGGAGTAACGCAAATGACCGAACCGACATTCGGCATCGAATTTTTGATAAACGATAGCGGTCCGTTGCTCCCTGTCTATGGGGACTTTTCCGTTGTCGGGCTTGTCTTGCCTTCGAACGATGCAAACAACACCGTGTTCCCGCTTAACACTCCAGTGGATGTTAATTCGGGCGATCCTGCCACTCTCGCGGCGGCGGGAACGGGCGACTTGTATATGGCTCTGCTTGCTATCAATGCACAGCTTGTTAATCTGCAAGGCTCCGCACGCTGTGTCGTTGTGCGCGTTCCGCAAGGCGGTAATACCGCTGAAACCACCGCGAACATTATCGGCAACGCGAACGCTTCGACTGGCATTTATGCCCTATTGACCGCGCCCGCGCTGCTAGGTGTTACGCCGCGCCTTATCGGCGCTCCGGGTTACACCGGAGAGTTCACTTTTTCCGGTGGAACGACTGGCGTTACGCGTGTTGCGTATTCTGGAAATGTCGGCGGCGGCGCGATGACGCTTGCCTCTCCCGCCTATATTACTGGATGGCAGCCGGGCGTTTATGAAGTAGTTTGCGTCGGCGGCACAACCAGCGCGAACGCCGCCGCGAAAGCGGGCGGCAATCTAGGAACCGGCACGCTGGGCACGTTGTCGTCTGGCGCGACCACGACTAATGGAGTTTGGCGCGTCGTTTGTTACGCTCCCGCGACTGGTGGCGGCGCTTTCGAAGTTTATACGCCTGCTGGAGTGATTGAAGGAATTGCGACGGTCGGGACGCCATATGTTGGCGCTGGTGGTCTTCAATTCACGATTTCCGCTGGCAGCTCGGATTTTGTCGTTAATGATGAATTCGATGTTGCTGTTTCCGAGGCGGTTCCGCACACTGGCGGCGTTTTCTCGGTAACTGATCCGTTCGGCAATCAGTTGTCGCAAGCTACGGTTGGGCAAGCTTACGCGAACCAGATCGCGTTTACGATTGCTTATTCAACCCCTGACTATCAAATTGGCGATAGTTTCGCCGTAACGGTCGCGGTAACGGGTGGCCAATTGCTTGCTAATCCGTTGTGCGCGGCGCTGCCTCCTGTTTTGGAAGCGCTTATGGCGTGCGCGATTGTCGGTGGGCCGGGCACTAATCTCACGGACAGCCTGAATTGGCAAATGACGCTTAACAGCAAGCGACTTATTCCGGTCGATGATCCTGTTATCATCGAAAATCTTGCGGGAACTGGCATCCAGTATCAGGATGTCGCCGCGCAAGCGCTCGGTATCGCTGTTGCTGTTGATTTCGCGCATGTCGGCTTCCCCTTCTGGTCCTTCGCAAATCAACCAATCCAAGGAATTATTGGAACGAAGCGAGTGGACTCGTTCTCGCTGTTGGATGGAGCGACGACTGGGCAGGAATATCTGGCTGGTGGTATCGGGATTGTGGCTCGTGGCAACCATGCTGATACGTCGCTTACCGACAGTGGATGGGCGCTGATTTGCTTTAACAATGCAAGTTCCGATCCGTATTGGACGTTGCTCAATAAGGTGAGAGGGCGCGACTTCCTCCACCTTGCGCTTTTGAAAGCCATTCGCACGTTCCTGGGTGACTACAATATCACTCCGCATAGTGTGCAAGCGGTTTTGAATCAAATGGGCGCGGTTTGTTCGAGCCTTGTGCAGATGGACTGTTCAATTGGATATGCGGTCGGATTTGACAGTAGCGTGAATAGTCCTGAGATGTTGCGCGCTGGTAGCTTCCGCGTTTATGTTAATAACGAGGAACCGAGCCCTGTGCTTGTCGTGACCGTCGATAGTGGTTTGGACTTTAATGCGCTGGTTTCTGAGGTCGCGACGCTGGGTAGTATCATGCCGCAAACTGGCCAGATCGGCTTGCAATAACCATATACCGCTGATAAATTCGTGCTATAATAGAGCATGAATTACCAGAAAATCTACTTCCAACTAATGGGGCGCGCGAGAAATCGCGCGCCCGATGCTGTAGGAAAAGGGAAGGGCGTTGGACATCATGCAATACCTGAATGTATAGGCGGACCTGATGATAATTGGAATAGATACGAAGATCGCGCGTCTTGAGGGCAAGCTTGATTTGGTGCTTTCGAAGCTGGAGAGCGTCGGCGAGAAAATCACTAGCTCAGAAGACCATAGACGAGAAGATGGTCGATCAATCCGTGCAAACCAGTGGGCAATTGGCGTGGGTTTGGCCGTCCTAATGGTAGCTCTGGTCGCCCTATTCCCCGTATTTTTTGGAATAGGCACGCAGTTGAGAGACATGGTGGATCGCGCCGTGGAGACTGCCGTTACAGGCCCAAAGACAAAATGAGCTTAATATCCATTTAAGGTAGTGGTCAGTTTGAAATTTTCGCCGCCCTTTCTAAAATTTGGATAATGGTCTCAATGGCCGCGCAAAATTCGTCAAGTTGGACCGCTTTCAGTTGCGTCTTCCCCGAGATAACTGCTTGCAGATGATTTGAGAGGGGAGCGTTTAACTCCCGGAGCCTATCCAGCGCGCGGTTGACGTTATCGAGCGCCTGCACTCTATCGCCCATACAATGCTCCTTAGGTAATGCGAGCGAAGCGGCGCATGTGCATCCGCATTGTAAAGTTCTGGCGCTCGACACAGGACATGCTGACATGCGCCAGATCAAATGATCGCTACTGCCTCCGTCTGGTGAGACGGCCCTCAGACCCTTGCATATATATATGGCGTGCCTCGTGTCAGATTAGGTCGCCTTCGCGCAAAAGAACGCAGGGCCGCAGAAAGAGCGGCACAACAGGAGTAACAATCATGGCAAGCTACGTCTATATTTGCGAGGCCGCGAACATTTTTGTAGGCGACGCGGGACCGAATAATGACAAAAGCCTGATTCTCGAATCAGTCAAACTCCCTGATCTTGAGGAAAACACCGTCGCCTTCCATCCGGGCGGCTCGTATGGAGCGTTGGAGATTGGCGGGCTTGGACTGAAAGAACTCATGGTAGAATTTAAGACCGTTGGCTGCGATCCCCAAACGCTCGCGAACTTCGGCGTCTTCGGCGTTGCTTCAACTAACTACACGATCTATGGCGCATTCCGCAGCAAGCAGGATAATTCTTTGGTGCAACTTAAAGCCATGATAACCGGGCGAATGAAGAAAGTCACTCCAGACAGCTATAAGCGCGGTGACTTGTTCGGTGAGACTTTCCAAATCTCGGAAGTGATTCACTATGAGCTGGACTTTAATGGAGCACAGCTTTACTTCTATGACTTCTTCACGCAGTCTTGGGCAGTGAATGGCGTCTCGATGACGGCGGCGGTTAACACTATGCTCGGCCTCGCTGCCACGTAATACTATCTACAACTCAAAATAAAAAGGAGCCTACCGTGCAGCTTAAATTCCCCCTAACATTTAACGGCGCACCTTTAAACGAACTCACTTTTCACCGCGCGAGAGTGAAGGAAATTAAGGCAATAAACACCGCCTTCGAATTGAATCAGTTTGAAGGTGGAATGACAGCGTTGTCGCTTTTGTGTGGCGTTGATCGCAAAACGCTGGATGATCTCGATTACGAAGATATGGTCGCCGCCATGGAAGAAATGAAAAGTTTTTTGCCACAGCCAGTTCCGCCGACTGCCGGTTGATCGTCGCGGATATAGCCCACGTTCTGCATACGCCGATCAATGTTCTGGAAGATATGGAATTCGAGGAACTGTTACTTTATCATGAAGAGGCTCGCCGCATAGTCGAGCAAACGAATGGTGAATAAATGTGAGCATCC
>Ga0187847_10002992_pt1 | contig 13200 bp, 13 predicted proteins | sample June2016WEW_4_10_FD_132458 | JGI IMG/M metagenome (GOLD analysis project Ga0187847, IMG submission 132458) | Peatland microbial communities from SPRUCE experiment site at the Marcell Experimental Forest, Minnesota, USA - June2016WEW_4_10 | ecosystem: Environmental > Terrestrial > Soil >...
ACGGCGCGAATGCTGTCAGCGGAACTTCGGACCAGAACAGCAGCGGAGGTCCGCAATCGCAGGCGATCTCGGCGACTTATTCGGTTTCATCCAACGGACGAGTGGTCGTGACCGAGAGCGGCGCTCCGATTCTGTATCTCTATATAGTGTCAGCCTCGCAGGCCGTTGCCCTGCCGGTGAGCTCGACTCAGAATCCGGACACCGCGCCCAGACTGATCGATTTTCATCAGTGACCTCATAGATACTGCAAATTGTGGACCGGTGGCTTCTGGCTGCCGGTCCGTTTCATTTTGCGCATAAATCGTCTTTCGGATTGTTGGTTGCGGTCAGTTTGAAATCTTTAGCAGTTTGAAATCTTTAGATTGTGTGGTGACGGGCCTCTGGCCCGTCCTGACGGGGCAGAGCCCCGTCACCATACGAATTCCGCAAGTCCGACTGCATTGCAGTCAGACAGGGATTCACTGCATACTTTGGGCCATGGCAGAAATTATCAGAACGGAAAGTCCTGTGCTCTCTGGCACGCACATTCGCCTCGAACCGCTCGACCTGCGCCACGTCGACGGCCTGGTTGCGGCCGCCGCGGTAGATCGCTCGCTTTACCAGTGGAGTCCTGTGCCGCAGGGCAGGGCCGAGGCCATCCGCTATGTGGAAACCGCGCTGGCTGGCCGGGATGCGGGTAACGCCGTGCCGTTTGCGACCGTGCGTTTGGTTGACGGTCTCATCATCGGGTCTACGCGCTTCTTTGATCTGGAGTTCTGGGCATGGCCGCCGGGCCATGCGCGGCGCGGGCGGGTTCTGCCAGATGCCTGCGAGATCGGCTATACGTGGCTGACGCGCGCAGCTATCCGGACGGCAGCCAACACCGAAGCCAAGCTGCTGATGCTGACGCATGCCTTTGAAACCTGGGAGGTGCTCCGCGTTTGCCTGCACACAGACGCGCGCAACCAGCGCTCGCGCGCGGCCATCGAACGCATCGGCGGGAAGTTCGAAGGAATTCTGCGGGCGCACCGGATGGCCGCCGATTTCATCGCCCGCGACTCGGCGCGCTTTTCGATTGTGGCGGCGGAGTGGCCGGAGGTAAAACCACGGCTGACGAAACTGCTGGAACAGGAGTAACGAGCACGTCACTGGTGGCGAACTGATAAAATCAAATTTCGTCATGTCGGCATCTTCCCAGCTCATTCAGATCGACGTTGGCCCCAGGATCCATAGCCCGAAGCCCGCATGGCTCAAGGCTAAGGCTCCGGTGGGCGATAACTTTCACAATCTGAAGAAGCTGGCGCGCGGGCTGGGCTTGCATACGGTTTGCGAATCGGCGCAATGCCCGAATATTGGAGAATGCTGGCACCATCACACTGCGACTTTCATGCTGCTGGGCGATATCTGCACCCGGCGCTGCGGATTTTGCGCGGTGCCTAAGGGGCGTCCGGAGGCCATCGATTGGGACGAGCCTCGGCGTGTTGCCGAAGCGGTCGCAACGCTGGGGCTGCGGCATGCGGTTGTGACCAGCGTGAACCGCGACGACGATAATGTTGGCGGCGCCAGGATTTTTGCCGAGACCATTCGCCAGATTCGCACGCTGGTGCCGGAGTGCCGGGTCGAGGTGCTGATTCCCGACTTCCAGGGCCTCGAAGAACCGTTGCGCATCGTGCTCAATGCCAAGCCCAACGTGCTCAACCACAATACGGAGACGGTTCCCCGGTTGTATCGCGCAGTGCGGTCGGGCGCTCGCTACCAGCGCACGCTCGATCTGCTGGCAAACGCCAAACAATGGGCTCCGGCAACGGTTACCAAGAGTGGCGTGATGGTTGGAATCGGAGAAGAAACTGGTGAACTGATCGAGGTCTTTCGCGACCTGGGCGAGCGCGGCGTCGATATTCTGACGGTTGGGCAGTATCTGCGTCCGTCAAAAGATCATCTGCCGATGACGCGCTATTACACTCCGGCTGAGTTTGTTTCGCTGAAAGAAGAGGCGCTGAAATTTGGATTCAAGCACGTTGAGTCGGGTCCGCTGGTGCGGTCGAGTTATCATGCGCACGAGCAGGCGGAGGTGGCGGCGGGGTAGCGCTCTTCGTCGTTCGCTTTTCGCCGTTCGCAAATGCGAGTTGGCGCTGCTTGACAATTTAGGCCGGGCTTGCGAAGGACGAACAGCGAAGGACGAGCAGCGAACGACCGCTCGCTACCGCCTCAGAAAACTTTCACGTGGAACGTCAGATACTTCTTGGGATCTTCCCGGATCGCCTTCACCAGTTCGCGCGTCTCCACCAGCATCTGATTGCTGTTGTTGTAGAGGCCCGGATCCTTGAACAGCATTCCGGCCGTGCCTTCTCCCTTTTCCAGGCGTTCGGAAAGTGCGGCCAGGTTGTTGATCGTGGTCTGCAGCCTGTCGGCAAATTCCTGATCGTGTGAAAACTTGCCGAGCGCGCCCTTGCCGGCATTGATGTCGTCGGTCATCTGGCGAACGTTGGCGATTGTCTTGTTGGCATTGTCAAAGAGCACCGGATCTTTGAGCAGTTTGCCGGCCGTGCCCTTCCCCTGCTGCAATTCGTCCACGATCACATTCACCTTGTCGATGGCGGCCATCGCTTTCTTGTACGCTTCATCGCTGGTAAGCAGCGGGCCGATGGAACCCTTTCCGCTCTGAAGATCGTCCACCAGTCCCTTGAATTCAACCACCGTCGCGTTGAGCTGATCGTACAACACGGGACTATAGATCACTTTGCCGATGGATCCCTGGCCGCTTTCGATGAAGGCCATGATGCGATCCACACGCTTCAGCAGCGTGTCAATGTTCTGCAGTGTGCCCTGGCTGGCGCGCACCACATCCTCAAGCGCGGGCGCTTCGCGGGTTGCGAGCGTGTCGCCGTCGGTCGCCTCCGGACCCTTCGCCGACGAACTTTCGACATCGACGTAGGTTTCGCCCAGAATTCCGGCGGTGCTCAACATCGTCACCGAATCTTTGCGCAGATTGAAAGCGTACTTGGTGCTGACCTTCATGGTGACTTCGACGGGCGTCTGGGGCTTGTCTCGGACGATGTGGACGGACTTCACGTTGCCAATGTCTACTCCCGCCAGACGCACGGGCGCTCCTTCGCGCAGGCCTTGAGCGTTATCGAAGTAGGAGTGGAGGACGATCTTGTGGGTGAACCATCCGCCGGTGCCGCTCATGAGGAAAATCAGGATGGCGAGCGTGACGCTCGCGGCCACGACCGTGAGTCCCACTCGGAGTTGCGACCACTTCAGCTGCTTCTGGCTAGGCAAGTTAGTCAGTAGACGACAGAACATAATAGCAAACGATCCACAATTTCAATGACCCGAAATTTCAATGACCCGAATTTGGGATGAGTCCGATCTGCGGATCTGGGCTGCCCAATGGCGCACGGCGGACTGCGAGGATGTCCATGCGAGCGCTCTTCGGGCCGAGGACTAGCCCGGCGACGAACGCGGTTCGGCGGCGAGGAACCGGTTGCGCAAAAAAAGCCCCCACTCCTCGGCGTCTGATGCGAAGGAGTGGGAGCCTGTTGTGCGAGACTACCGGTTGATATCGCCCGGTTCGAGCGCCGGTTTAGCTACGTCCCTCGTGCTTCTCGGGCTTCTCCTGTTTGGCTGGTTTGGCAGGTTTTTGCTGCTTCTCCTGCTTGGACGGCTTGGAGTTCTCGTGGGACGATCTTTGACTCCGATTCTCCGTCGCGCTGCTATGCCTTTCGTTGCTGCGGGCTTCGTTGCTCCGGGCTTCGTTGCTTCGGGCTTCGCTATTTTCAGGTCGGGCCGCAGGACGGTCTGTGCGAGCGTTATTTCGAACCGCCTCGTTCCGGGCCGGCTCATTTCGAACTGTCTCACCGCGATTGCCACCCGAGGCGCGAGCCTCTTGCGGTGACATCTTCGGCTCGTGGTAAGCCGCTCCAGCCTCGCGAGCCTTAACGACGTTGCGTCCCGAGAATTCGCCCGGCCTGCCCGTGGCGGCAATGGCTGGACGCCCGTGATTCTCGGATGCAAACAGCTGCTTGTTCTGGCTGGCCGCGTGTTCATGTTCGGTCTGGGCTGCCAGCGGCGCGGTATGCGACTCGTGCGCGTAAGCTTCTTCTTGCGCAGTCGGCCGCGCCTCAATACCGCCTGGGCCGTTGAAGGCCACATGCGTGTTATTCACCACGACCGTCCTGCTGTAGACGTTGGTCACGCTATGCACGTCCACATGCATCACCTCGCGGTTGTAGAAGAATGCGCCGCCTCTCCACTCTCCGCCAGCAAAGCCCACGCCGCCGTATCCGAAGCCGTAGTTAATTCCACCGTAGAAGCCGACATGCGGGCCCCAGTAGCCAGCGTGCCAGCCATAGAAGCCGCCGGCAAAGCCCCAGTAGCCCGGCGTCCAGAGCAAGCCTACCGGCGCGACTACCCATGTGCCGGGAACCCAGTAATATCCGCCGACGTCATTCCAAGCCCAATAACCCGGCGTCCACAAATAGCCGGCACCGGGACAAATAGGTTGCTCGTATACCGGCAGCGCCGGCGGGCCAATGCGCACCGAGATGCCAATCCCGATCTGCGCGGATGATGTCGTTGACAGTGACAGCAGCGAAACCGCCAACATCAGAATGCCTAATACCAATCCTCGAACGGAGCGATTCATTTTCATTGCCTCTCTCTTTTTGAGTGTCGCTATTTGACTCAGACCGGTAACCCCGGCCGCATTACGATTCGGCTATGTAAACCCAGAACCTTTGCGCATGTTGCGAGCAGGTGGAAAGTTATTTTGAATCACGAGGATGGGCCCTCCAACCGCAGCGGCGATGGCAGGAGCTTAATTCTCCAGAATGACGTGGGCCAGGGCCTGCTCGGACGTGTGGGTCAGCGAAAGCGCGATGTTCTTCGCGCCTAGACTGGCGGCGATGGCCGCAGCCTGACCGTGAAATTGCAGCGTGGGACGCTGCCCTTTCGCCCGCACCACTTCGATATCGCGCCAGCGGACGCCGCGACTCCATCCTGTGCCGAGCGCTTTCATGCCGGCTTCCTTGGCCGCGAAGCGCGCGGCGTAGCTTTCACACCTATTCGCTTTGCGTTCGCAATAACGGACTTCGCCGTCGGTGAAGATGCGGCGAAGAAAACGGTCGCCGAAGCGCTCGATGCTTTCGCGGATGCGGGGAACTTCGGCGATGTCTACTCCAGTGCCGATGATCATGGAGACATTGTGGATTGGTAATTTGTAATTTGCAATTTTGGCCCGCACGAGGCGCGTCGATTAGTCGATTTAGAAAAGTTCATCGCCCCGGTAGATCAGTTGCCCTTCGATCACTCTGGCTTCGGGTAAAAGTTCATGACGGCGAGGTGGGCCTTCCGCATCGATATGAAGGACTTCGTGCCCATGCGCCACCAGCCAATCCGAAACGATCATGCGATGGCAGCGAAAGTAAACACGCTCGGCGCACATGTACGCGGTTCGCGAGGCACCCGCCAGCAGCAGCAAATCAGCCATGGCGCTTTCAAACTCGGGCGTCAGCGTGTAGTCGGCGTAGTTGCGAAAGCTGGCGTTGCGCAGCGCGGTATGGGGAGAATCTTTGCCGGTCGCCTTGCGGTATCCGCCCAGCGCTTTCATCCAGACATAACGGATGCCGTGCTGCGGCAGCGAAGCTTCCAGCGCCTCGCGGTTGAAGTGCGGCAGTCGGCGCGACGCGGGGAAGGCGCGGATATCCACCAGCGTCTCGATGCCGTGCGCCTTCAGGGCTGACACCAGTTCATCGAGGGTGCGTGTGGAGTGGCCGATGGTGGAGAGGGTTGGCAAGCAGCTCCCGGCTGGATCAAGCCTCAGGATAGAGATGCCAGCGCCGTGGCCAGCGCCGCATCTTGCTCCGCGAAAACCGTTCGGAGATCAAGCAGGACCCGCCCTTCTTCGACGCGCGCGATTATGGGCGGAAGGCTGGCGCGGAGACGGGCGCTGAGCTCGTCCGCGCTCAAATTGGCATGGGTGAGCGCGACCAGGCGAGTCGGCAAGACGGCCGATGGGGCGGCGCCGCCTCCGATTACGGATTCACCGTCGAGTAGTTCGAGCTTGAGTTGCTTCAGCTGATCCGATTTCATCGCGGAAACGATTGCTTCGGCGCGGCGCGTGATCTCATCTTTCGACAGGCGCATCATGCGCAGTACGGGGACGGCGTCGTGATCGCGTTTCACATACGCGAGCAGCGTGGCCTCGAGCGCGGCGTAGGTTAGCTTATCGACGCGCAGGGCGCGGAAAAGCGAGTTCGAGCGCATGCGCTTGACCAGATCGGCGCGGCCGCTGATCAATCCAGCTTGCGGTCCGCCGAGAAGCTTGTCGCCACTGTAAGTGACGACGTCCAGGCCGGTGCTGAGGCTGTCGAGCACGCCCGGTTCGCCGGTGATGCCGACCGAACGCAGATCAAACAAGGCGCCGCTGCCCAGATCTTCCATCAGCGGCAGGTGGCGGCGGTGGGCCAGTGCGACCAGTTCATCGAGCGCGGGCTGCTCGGTGAATCCGGTGATTTCGAAGTTCGAGCGATGCACGCGCAGCAGGAGCCGCGTGCGTTCGTTGATGGCCCGTTCGTAGTCGGCGACGCGCGTGCGATTGGTGGTGCCGACTTCGCGCAGGGTGGCATGTGACTTCGACATCACGTCGGGGATGCGGAAAGAGCCGCCGATTTCCACCAGTTCTCCCCGGGAGACGATGACTTCGCCGCCTTCGGCCAGGGAGTTTAACGCGAGCAGCACGGCCGCGGCGTTGTTATTGACAACAATGGTTGAGATGGCAGCTGAGTCAGAGGCTGACATCGCCGCCTCGCTGTGCTCGGCTGGGGCCAGTCCTGAGCGAAGTCGGGCGAGTGCGTCCGTCCCCACGTGATTGGAAAGGAGCTTTTGGAACAGGCGATCGACGTGGACGTCGCGTTTGCCCCGCTCGCCGGTTAGCAGATCGTACTCGAGATTGGAGTAGACGTTGGCGGTGGCGCGGATATGGTCTAGAGCAGCGGCAGCCAGTGGCGCGCGCCCCAGATTGGTGTGGAGAAGCACGCCGGTGGCATTGATCAGCGGCCGCAATGAATTACTCAGCGACTGGCGGAGTTGACGTTCGACGGCGCCACACAGGCCGCTGAGGGCCAGATCTAACGACTTTTCGTCCAGCGACTTTTCGTCCAGCGATTTTTCGTCCAACGACTTTTCGTCCAGCGACTTTTCGTCCATGCCGCTGCCGTCGGCCTGGCTTTCGGCAATTTCCTCGCGCAGTCGCGCGAGCACAACACGGATGCTTTCGGCTACGGCCGTGTGGCCCTCGCACTCGATCAGGGCCCGCATGTCGGGATGACGGAGCAGTTCGTCCGTCGAGGGCAGCTTTTGAAAAAGCGCGGATTTGCTGGTGGCGGACACTGGGGGCGATTATGCCACAACAACAGTTGCCAGTTCCCAGACGCCAGTAGAAAACCCGCCGTCCAACGCCAAAACCGACCACCCGGCAAAATTGCAGGCCTTTCCGGCAACTGGCAACTGGCTACAGGGTGTGCAGGTAGGCCAGCAGGTCTTGGACTTGCTGGTCGTTCATAACCCGGTTGAAGCCTTCCATTTTGGCGCGGCCAAATTTGATGATGTCGGTCATGCGTTCGTCGTTGGCGGGCAATCCGCTCAGGGACAGATATTGCTTTTTGAAGACGCCTTTCAGGCTGGGGCCCTTCTTGCCCCGTGACGAATAGGGCTCATGGCAGCGGTCGCAATAGTTGTCGTAGAGTTTTCTGCCGGCTGCCTGCTGCGGATTGAGGCCGAGTTCGGCATCGGACTGGCGGCGCTCGACATCGCATCCGGCTAGTGTCATGAGCGCGAGAAGTACGAGGGAGACACGGAGGGGAGAAATCGAATTCAATATGTTCATGATCGCGGTGTCGCGTGCAAGCACGCAAAGGTAGGATAATACGGAAGTGATGGGCGTTGTCGTCAAACGCATTTACGAGACCCCATCCGCGGCGGATGGAGTACGCGTGCTGGTCGATCGCTTGTGGCCGCGGGGGCTCACGAAAGAAGCGGCGGCGGTCAAGCTCTGGCTGCGGGACCTGGCGCCTTCGGACGAGTTGCGGCGATGGTTTCATGCCAGTCCTGAGGGCTGGCGTGCGTTCCAGAAGCGTTATCTCAAGGAACTTAGAGGCGAGGCCGCTTCAGCTGCGGTGGAGAAACTGCATGATCTTGCGGAAGGCAGGCGGCGTGTCACGCTGCTCTACGCCTCGCGAAACGAAGATTACAACAACGCGACCGTGCTGAAAGAGTTGCTGGAAGGAATGCCTAAGCCTCCGTCGAGTGTTGGACGCGGCGTGGCTGGACGCGCGCGGATTCGAAAAGCAAAGAGCCAGTAACCAGTTGCCAGTAAGACAGTGGATCGTTATTGCCACCTTCCAACCTTTTTATTCAGTGCCGAGTTTTTTCCTGCGTACTGGGTATCGGCAACTGGGTATACTGCCGCTCCAACTATAATTTCCCAGTCATGTCCAGTCCCGCCCCCGATAAGAAAATCGAGAAACAAATCGAAGCTCTGCGCGAAAAGATTCGGCACCACGAATATCGCTATTACGTGCTGGACGATCCGGAGATTTCGGACGCTGACTTTGACGCGCTGATGAACGAGCTTAAGCGCCTTGAGGCGGAGCACCCGGAAACCATCACGCCGGATTCGCCTACGCAGCGCGTGGGCGGCAAGCCGCGCGAGGGATTCGTTAAGGCCAAACATTCCTCACCCATGCTCTCGCTCGACAACGCTTACTCCGAGGACGAGCTGCGCGACTGGGAGCGGCGGGTGCATGAACTGAGCGGGCGCACCGACCTCGAATACATGTGCGAATTAAAACTGGATGGAATGTCGCTGGCGCTCGTCTACAGCGAGGGACGGCTGGAACGCGGCATCACTCGCGGCGATGGCAACATCGGCGAAGACGTCACCTTGAATGTACGGACGGTGCGGTCGATCCCCCTGTCGATTCCCAAAGACAAGCTAAAGAGGGCTGGGATACCCCCCGATTTTGAGGTGCGCGGCGAAATGCTGATGCCGCTGGCCGCTTTTCGCAAATTGAATGAAGAGCGAGAACGGCAGGGATTGCCCGTGTTCGCGAACCCGCGCAACTTTACGGCCGGTACGGTGCGGCAGCTCGAACCTTCGATCACAGCGCAGCGCCGCATGGATTACTTCGCCTACATGCTGCTCCAGGATGGGCAAACTTTTTTCGACCGGCAATCGAAAACGATGGATGCTCTGGAGGCGGCGGGCTTCAAGGTGAATCCGAATCGCAAGCTGGCGAAAAATCTCGATGAGGCGTGGAAGTTTATTCAGAGCTGGGAAGCGAAGCGCGATTCGCTGCCTTATGAAATCGACGGGATCGTGATCAAGGTGGACCGGACGGCTTGGCAGCGGGAACTGGGCTTCACCGGCAAGGCTCCGCGGTGGGCGATTGCTTATAAGTTCGCGGCGCGGGGCGCGGTGACGCAGATCGAAGACATCGTTCCTCAGGTTGGGCGCACCGGGAAGCTGACACCGGTGGCGTGGCTGAAGCCGGTTCCGATCGGCGGGACCATGGTTTCGCGCGCCACACTCCACAACATGGATTTTATCGAGCAACTCGGAGTGAAGATCGGCGATTGGGTCGAGGTGGAGCGCGGCGGCGATGTGATTCCAAAGGTGGTGAAGGTGGTCGAGGATGCCGGACCGAATAGTGCCCACCCGCGCGGGCACAAGCAGTTTGCTATGCCTGAGCATTGTCCGGTATGCGGCGGCAATGTGGTGCGAACGCCGGGCGAGGCGGACCACCGCTGCGTGAACGCGAATTGTCCGGCGAAACTGCAGGGAACGATTCTGCATTTTGCCTCGCGCCACGTGATGAATATCGACGGCCTGGGCGAGGCACTCGTGAATCAGCTCACCGAACACGGCCTGGTTAAGAATGTTGCCGATCTCTACAAGCTGACGAAAGACGATCTCCTCGAGCTCGAGCGCATGGGCGAAAAATCTGCGGAGAACGTGCTGGCAGAGATCGCGGCCTCAAAGAAGTTGCCGCTGGAGCGCGTTATTTATGGGCTCGGGATACGGTTTGTGGGCGAGCGCACGGCGCAGTTTCTGGCGGAACATTTCGGGTCGCTCGACGCGATCATGAAGGCGAGCGCGGAAGAGCTTGAGCAAGTCAACGAAGTGGGGCCGCGGATCGCGGAGAGCATCGTCGAGTTTTTCGCCGATGAACATAATCGCAAGCTGGTAGGCGATCTGCGCAAGTCGGGATTGACATTCACCGGGCAGAAAAAAGAAAAGGGCACGAAGCTGGCGGGAAAGACGTTCGTGCTGACGGGCACGCTGGCGCGGCACACGCGCGACGAGGCGAAGAAGATGATTGAAGATGCGGGCGGGCGCGTCTCCGGGTCGGTGAGCAAGAAGACGGATTACGTGGTGGCCGGGAGCGATGCAGGATCGAAGCTGGATAAGGCCCGGGAGTTGGGGGTCAGCGTGATTGGAGAAGAGGAGTTGGAGGGGTTGGCGGGCTAAGTCCGGGGACTTCCAAGGACGGTCAGTTGCGCTGCACTGATGCGATCTTCCCAAAAGCTACCAGCCCTCCGCCAACCAGGCCGCTGAAAATCGCCTGCAGAGCCTGTGGTGATTCGGGCGCGCTGGTTTCGACAAAGCACTCCATCACTGTAAAAAGCGACGAGGCCACGAATCTTGTCGTGACTACCTGGTATAGATTGAGGCCGGCGGGAATATCCCGGAAAAGTTTTGCTCGCAACGCGAGCGACTCCTCTATGCGTTGTTCGAAGCGCTCCAATAATATTCTGGGCGCGCCGCCCGCGGCCGGTCCCATCAGGGCTTTGTAGATCCGCGGCATCGCCTGCACGTGCGCCAGGAGTGCGGAGGCGTCGAGAGGGCATGGATCCTGCGGCTTGAGGGCAAGCATGGGAGCTACCGTCCGGTTGAACTGCGACCGCAGCAGATCGTCTTTGGAGGAATAGTGGGCATAGAAGGTGGCGCGTCCGACGCCTGCTTTTCTGGTAATGTCGCTGACGCGGATGTTGCCATAAGCGCGGCGGTGAAGAAGATCGACGAATGCCGCGTCGAGTTGCCGGCGCGTTTGAACGGCTCGCCGGTCCTGCTTAAGATTGGCCCGATTTTCGCGGTCGTTTTCGCGGTTATCCGAGACACTTGCAGATTTGTGTTTGGTAAGTGCCATTCGTCCACTTTTTCAGTTGTACGGTGGTGCGAACCTTTATAGCATCGGCGCCATGACGCCTGCTTCTCCCGCCCAACCGATTCGCAGGATTCTTGCCGCGGCCCTGCTGATTTTCCCGTGTGTCTTTATTGCCGTTTTCATAATGCACTTTCGCCACCTCGCGAAATTTTTGGACTGTCACCTGTCTTATGTTCCTGCGCCGCCGGAGCGCGTGGTCGCTGCGTTGATCGCTGGGCACAACCGCACGCCGTTAATCCACGATCCTCACATGGTTGCTTATCTGGCGCTTCCCGTAATATCGCTGTGCGCCTTTGCGCTGTATCTGCTCGGCCGGGACACGCGGCCGGTCGCGAGCGCAATCGCCATGATGACGACCATCGCGGGCACAATCTACATGGGTGGTGTGTTTGGCATGTGGACGGCATTCTACCGGGGGCTCGGCTCGGTTGATCCGGCAAATCTGGTGGGAGCCACTGCGACATTCACTGCGATGACGGCTCCGCATGGCGCCTTTCTGGTAACCACCTCGCTTGCCAAGCTGGTCATGGTCGGCCTTGGCGCGCAAGCGCTCACCCTTCTCGGCACCCGCGTGACGCCGGCCTGGCCGGTCGTAAGCATCGTTTTGGGATGTTCGATATTCCTTGTATTTTGGGATCTCGATAACTGGATGTTGATTGGAGCCGTTCTGATTCTCGTTGGTTTTCTTCCCATGAGAAAAGCGCTGCTTGAGGGCGGGGCCGCGCCGTGATTGGCTGGACGGGGCGGAGCCCAGTCACCACACAGCTAACCGCCCCCGAAATTTCACCTGCTCGATAGGCCCTCGCTACTTTTTGGCGGTCGGCGGCAATATTCCATTCTGCCGCAGATACATGGCGGCTTCGGCGTAGTGGTCGGCCCAATTGCTGGCGATTCCCAGGGCAAATCTGGCGCGCGAGAGTTGTTGGCCGCCCAAGCCTGCGGTCATTTCGCCTAGTCTGGAGTCATCCATCTTTGACAACGCATCGGCACAGAAATCGAACGAGGCTTTGAGCGCTGTGACTAGCTTGTCTTTTGTATCCGTGTCTTTTACCTCTTCAGCTTTGGGAGCCGGGACAGCTGCGGCGTTGCTGCACAATCCGTAGTTCGCCTCGACCATATGGGCTACGAGATGGCCAAATGTTATCTGCTCTGCCGATGGCTTGTAGCTGAATTTATCGGCCGGCATGGCTTCCACGGCTGCAATAGTATTTTTCTGGCGGCTGGGCATGATGTCGCGGAGCGCGGTGCTGACCGGATTCTTGGTTTGCGCCGGCGCGGTTGGCGCACTCGTCGTTTGCGCAATCGTCGTTTGGGCAATCGTCGTTTGGGCAATCGCTGAAGCTGCTAGCAAAAGTAAGGTTGGGAGCACGAGAGTCTTCTTCATTTTTATTCTCCTGGGGCGCTCAGAAGCATAGCGCGTGAGCGGAGCTTTGCGCCAGCCAGTCCACGGCAACAGTTTTCATACAACAGGTAGAAGACCATGTGGTGGCGGGGCTTTGCCCCGCCAGGACGGGCCGGAGCCCCGTCACCACACCGGCAAGACCTATACACACGATGGCTTGCGCTATCCTATTAGCATGCACGCGCATGGCGGACACGGGCATGCTCATTTTCCAGCAAAAGGCGCAGGACGGGTGCTGCGCATCTCCCTTGCCGTCACCATGCTGTACGTCATCCTGCTGGTGGTGGCCGGGTTTCGCGCGCACTCGCTCGCCTTGCTTTCCGAGGCAGGACATAACCTCTCCGACTTCCTGGCGCTGCTGTTGTCGTTGGTCGCGGTATTTCTCGAAGGCCGTCCGCCGAGCGCCACCAAGACCTATGGCTACAGGCGCGCTGGAGTGCTGGCCGCGCTCGTGAACGCGCTGTCGCTGGTGGCGGTTTCGTTCCTCATTTTCTATGAGGCATTCCGGCGTTTGCAGCATCCTGAACAGGTTCGCGCCGTGGTGATGATCTGGGTGGCGGCGGCGGGCGTGGTGATGAACGGCGTAATCGC
>Ga0187847_10002993_pt1 | contig 13200 bp, 16 predicted proteins | sample June2016WEW_4_10_FD_132458 | JGI IMG/M metagenome (GOLD analysis project Ga0187847, IMG submission 132458) | Peatland microbial communities from SPRUCE experiment site at the Marcell Experimental Forest, Minnesota, USA - June2016WEW_4_10 | ecosystem: Environmental > Terrestrial > Soil >...
ACCCGTTCAGTGAGCAAAAAATGGATCGCGGAAGCGTACGACCTTAAGGCAAGGCCGTTCAGCATCTATTTCCTGCGATCCAGGCCGCTTTCTGCGGGTACCAGCTCGCTATGACCTCTTCCGATTCCCCCACGCGGTGACCGCATTGAACTAAGCTTCAAGAAGAACGCCCGTATTCGAGTTGCATTCGCTAAGCCATGTGCTTACATATACATATGGGAATAGCCAGCCGAACCTGGCAGCAGAAGGCACAACCTACGAATTCATTAATGTAGGTTGCAATACGCTGAAAGGCCGAATAAGTGAGATCAGCGCAAATGGCTCTATCTTGCTATACCATTGATTGTATTAACGTTAAATGGTAGGCACGACTGGATTCGAACCAGCGACCTCTTCCGTGTCAAGGAAGCGCTCTAACCAACTGAGCTACGCGCCTGCAATGCAACTTCAGGTAGTCTATCAGGATCGGGGCGACGGGAAAAGACGCGCGGGAGGCGCCCGCCATGCTGTACGATCATTTGTTGCCCTCTTAACCCCCCATGGACGACATTGCCAACGTACGATTTCATCGATTCCGCACCGCTCCCAACCTGCTCACGCTGTTGCGCATCTGTCTGGCGCCGTTCCTGGTGGCCACCATCCTGGAGCGCCAATTCGCGCTGGGCTTCACGCTCTTCGTGGCCGCGGGACTGACCGACGCGCTGGACGGCCTGCTGGCCCGGCTCCTGAAGCAGCGCACCATGCTGGGCGCCTACCTCGACCCGGTGGCCGACAAGCTGCTGCTGAGCACGCTCTTCCTGGTGCTCATGCACATGTCGCTGATGCCGGTCACGGTGACGGTGCTTGTCTTCGGCAGGGACGTGGGCATCCTGGTGGTTGCGGCTATTCTGTATGCGGCCACGGGCCGGCGCGAGTTCAGCCCCAGCATCTTCAGCAAGGCGAATACGGTGGCCCAAGTGACCGCTGTAGCCGCCGTGCTGCTGCTTCAACTGACGCAGGCCCACTGGGTGGTGGTGTTTCGCGCGGTGGCGCTCGACGCCACGATCGGGCTGACCGTCGCCTCGGGGCTGCATTACGCGTGGAGCGCGTCCAGACGCGTAGGCGCTCAGGCCGCCGACAATCACGGCGCGCGCTAAACATCTTGAAGCCAAGGCTGTCAGAGGTCGCTTGCGGCTTCCTCTGTCTCGGCGGACTCTTCAATCTCCATGTCGCGGAACTCCTCGGAGTCAAAGACTTCGCCACAATCCAGGCACTCGACAAACTCCGCGTCTTCGTGCCGGGAGACGATGCGTACTTTCGGGTGTTTGCAGAGGGTCGCCATCGCTCCTGGTATCGGTGAAATAAACTCCTCTTTCCGCCAAATTGTAGCGACATTCCCGCCATTTTGAAACTGGTTTCCGATGAATTATTTTTCCAAAGGTACTTTTCGGGCTGCGGCGGAGAAAATTCGGCCAGGACTTGAAATCCCGACAGAAACGGTCGTATACTGAATACGGACCAAAGAAGTCGGATATGCCATGCTCAAACTGACCAAGAAAGCGGATTACGGCCTGATGGCGCTCAAGTACCTTGCCGAGCACCCAGAGATGCCCGCGCTCAGCGCCAAAGACGTGGCCGACGCCTACGGAATTCCGGCCCAACTGCTGGCCAAGATCCTGCAGCAGTTGACTAAATCCGGGCTGTTGCGTTCGCACGCCGGCATGAACGGCGGGTACGCGCTGGCCAGGGAAGCGCGCCAGATTTCGGCCTACGAGGTGATTCTTTCCATCGACGGGCCGTTTTTCATCACCTCCTGCTTCAAGGGCAAATCGGGGTGCGAGCTGACACCGAGCTGCACCATCAAAGAGCCGTTGGCGCGGGTAAACGAGACCATCGCCGGAGTTCTGAAGAGCATCAGCATTCAGGACCTGGCAGAACACGAACATCCCGCGGCGCGAGCACACCATGCGCAGTCGTTGGTTGCATTGACGTTGTAAGAAGCGGGGCTAACGCCGCTATCGGAGGAATGGAGATCGGAATGAGTACAGTTGCCAGTCAAGTCGAAGCGCCAGCCGGCGTAAGTTTGCCAATCTATATGGATAACCACGCCACCAGCCCGCTCGATCCGCGAGTTCTGGAGGCGATGCTGCCTTACTTCACCTCGAAGTTCGGCAACGCGGCCAGCCGCAATCATTCCTTTGGATGGGAGGCCGAGCAGGCCGTCGAGACCGCGCGCGAGCAGATTGCGCGGCTGATCGGAGCCACCGCGAAGGAGATCATCTTCACCTCCGGCGCCACCGAGAGCAACAATCTGGCCATCAAGGGCATTGCCGAAATGTACCGCGAGCGCGGCAACCACATCATCACCCAGGTCACCGAGCACAAGGCGATCCTCGACACCTGCAAGCGCTTGGAGAAGCACGGCTACCGCGTGACGTATCTGCCGGTCAAGGCCGACGGGCTGATCGATCTCGATGACCTCAAGCGGGCTATCGACGAAAAGACCATCCTGGTTTCGATCATGGCGGCCAACAACGAGATCGGTGTGCTTCAGCCGATCCGCGAAATCGGCAAGCTCTGCCACGAGAAGGGCGTCATCTTCCATACGGACGCGGTGCAGGCGGTGGGCAAGGTTCCGGTCAACGTGATCGCCGACAACATCGACGTGCTCTCGCTCTCCGGCCACAAGATCTACGGCCCCAAGGGCGTGGGCGCTCTCTATGTGCGCCGGCGCAATCCGCGCGTGCAGATCGCGGCGCAGATCGACGGCGGCGGCCACGAGCGCGGCATGAGGTCAGGCACGCTGAACGTGCCCGGCATCGTCGGCCTGGGCAAGGCCTGCGAGATCGCCTATGAGGAGATGGACTCCGAAGCGGCTTATCTGCGCGGCCTGCGCGACCGGCTGAAGAACAAGCTCGAATCCGAACTCGACTACATTCACGTGAACGGCTCGATGGAACACAGATTGCCCGGCAACCTGAACGTCAGTTTTGTTTACGTCGAGGGCGAGTCGCTGCTGATGGGCATCAACGACGTTGCCGTCTCCAGCGGTTCTGCCTGCACCTCGGCCACACTGGAGCCTTCGTATGTGCTGAAGGCGCTGGGACTGGGCGACGATGTGGCCCACAGCTCGATTCGTTTCGGACTCGGCCGCTTCAACACCCAGGCCGAAGTGGACTACGTCGCTGCCAAGGTCATCGACATTGTCAAGCACCTGCGCCAGCTTTCACCGCTCTACGAGATGGTGCTGGAAGGCATTGACCTGACCAAGATTCAATGGGCAGCGCACTAATGCTAGTTGTCAGGGATCAGTTGTCAGTGCCGATGGGCCGGCGACAAACAACTGAAAACTGGCGACTGACAACTGACAACTGTTTTACGCGGCTTCCCCCGCAGAAGGAGCAACACATGGCATACAGCGACAAGGTAATCGATCACTACAACAACCCCCGCAATGTGGGCCAACTGGACAAGAGCTCGACGGAAGTGGGCACCGGTCTGGTTGGCGCGCCGGAGTGCGGCGACGTGATGCGGCTGCAAATCCGCGTAAACCCCGAAACCCAGGTCATCGAAGAGGCCAAGTTCAAGACCTTCGGATGCGGCTCGGCGATCGCCAGTTCATCGCTGGCCACCGAGTGGATCAAGGGCCGGACCGTCGACGACGCGCTGGCTATCAAGAACACCGACATCGTGAAGGAACTGTCGTTGCCGCCAGTGAAGATTCACTGTTCTGTGCTGGCCGAGGATGCGATTCGCGCGGCCATCGGCGACTGGAAAAAGAAGAACGGCGCGGCGGAGACGGTTGAGGCTGCCAGTGTTTCGGTGGCATAGTAAGCTTGACTGACTGGAGCGAAATTCCTTTCGGAAATGGAGATTTGCAAGAATGAAGATTCAGCGCGTGTGGGGGGTGTTTAATCGCTACTTCCGCAGTCGGCGCATGGCTTTGTTCTATGCGCGCTTTGGCGTGACCGAACAGACGCGGATTCTCGATATCGGAGGCTGTTCCCCCATATGGATGATGATGGAAGTGCGGCCGAAGCTTCTGCTGGTCAACGTCAAGCCAGAAGAGAATTGCCCGCTGCCGCAGGTGATTGCCGATGGCTGCAAGCTGCCGTTTGGCGATGGCGAATTTGACATCGCATTCAGCAACTCAGTGATTGAGCATGTGGGAGATACAGACGCGCAACTGGCATTTGCGAACGAAGTGAGGCGCGTGGCGCGTCATTATTGGGTGCAGACGCCGAATCGCTGGTTTCCAATCGAGCCGCATTATGTTGCTCCATTCATTCATTGGTTCCCGAAGTCGTGGCGGCTGCGGCTGGCGCGCTACACGGTCTGGGGATTGCTAACGAAACCGACGCCGGAGCGTTGTCGCAGGATGGTGGACAGTATCTGGCTGCTTGGGCCGCGGGAGATGAAAAAGTTGTTTCCCGGCGCGGTTCTGATCCGAGAACGCTTCGCCGGTCTGTCAAAGTCCCTTATCGTGACCGGATAGCCTGGAATCGGTTCACAACGCATCTGTTGAAGAGGCGATCATGTCGAAGATGGTGACAATCGAAGCGAAGCCCGCGGATGGGGCCTTTGCCGCGCCGCTGCAACCTAGCGCGCCGCAGGTGCCCGCAGGCGGAGTTGGCGCCACCAATGGCAGCTTGCAGGTGACGGACCGGGCCGTCAAGCGCATCCGCGCGGCCATGGCCAAGGAAGGCGTATCCGCCGAAGAGGGCGGGCTGCGCCTGGGCGTGATGGGCGGCGGCTGCTCGGGGCTTTCGTACTCGATCAAGTTTGACACGCGGCCCCGCGAGCGCGACCGCATCTATGAATTTGGCGGCGTGAGGGTCTTCGTCGATCCAAAATCGTTTTTGTATCTGCACGGCATGACGCTCGACTACGAAGAGACGCTGATGCGGCAGGGATTCAACTTCATCAATCCGAACTCCAAGCACTCCTGCGGCTGCGGTTCGTCCTTCTCCTAGCAGACTTCAGATTCGCAAGTGTGCAGCCATGTTCAAGGTCTTCGATTCCGCGGTTCCCGTTGCCTGTTGGTCCTGCTCCATCGGCCACAACGACTCCACGCTTTTCTGCCCGCATTGCAGCAAGATTCAACCCCCGCCGGGCGGCGATTATTTTTCCGTCTTCGGCCTCGCGCCGAAGCTCAATCTGGACCTGCCCGAGCTGGAGCACGAGTTTCACCGCCTCAGCCGCAAACTGCACCCCGACCGCTTTGCCCGCGCGCTGGAAAACGAGAAGCAGTGGAGCCTGGCCGACACGGCGCTGCTCAACGACGCCTATCGCACCCTCAGAGATCCGTTGCGCCGCACTGAATACCTGCTCAAGCTGGAAGGCGCGGAGATTGGCGAAGAGCACAGCGGCAAGGATCGAAAAGACCCATCGCGCGTTCCCGCCGATCTGCTCGAAGAAGTTTTTGAGTTGAACATGCAGCTCGAAGAGATGCGCGCCTCGCGCGCAATCGGCGACGACGACCAGGAGCTGCAAGCCAGCCTGGCCGCGGCCAAGGAAAAATTCGACGGCATGATGGGCGCTGTGGACGAGGATCTGCGCGCCGAGTGGGATGCGTGGGACGAGGGCGATAACGCAACCCGCGGCTCCGCGCAGAGACGAATGGTGGCCCTGCTCGACCGCCGGCGCTACCTCAGTAATCTGGTCCGCGACGTGAACGAAGTTCTGGGAGCATAGAAGACAAGCATGGCGGAATTGAACTCGATTGGCCGCGTTGTCGGAATCGACTTAGGAACCACTAACTCCCTGGTCGCTTATATGGAAGGCGACCGGCCGGTGGTGATTCCCGGCGTGGACGGCTTGAATCTGGTGCCGTCGGTGGTGGCGCTCGATCCCATCTCAACCGAAGGCGGACGCCCCACGGTTACCGTGGGCAACAGCGCGCGCAAGGCGCTGATCCAAACTCCGGAGCGGGTTATCTATTCGGTAAAACGGCTGATGGGCCGCGGCCTCGCCGAAATTAAGAGCGAACTTAAACTTTTTCCCTTCCACCTGGCCGAAGACGTGGAAGAAGGCGAGGTCCCGCGCATTCAGTTGGGCGAACTGCGCTTTACTGCGCCGGAGATTTCCGCCTACATTCTGCGCCAGCTCAAGCGCAACGCGGAGCGATTTTTCGGCGCTCCCGTCACGCAGGCCGTCATCACCGTGCCCGCCTACTTCAACGACGCGCAGCGCCAAGCCACCAAGGATGCTGGGCGCATGGCCGGCCTTGAAGTGCTTCGCCTGGTGAATGAACCCACCGCGGCGGCTCTCGCCTACGGCCTCGACCGCGCCAAAGAGGGGACGATTGCTGTTTATGATCTGGGCGGCGGAACCTTTGACATTTCGATCCTCAAACTGCGCGACGGCATCTTCGAAGTGCAGTCCACTAACGGCGACACGCACCTGGGCGGCGACGACATCGACAACCTGCTGCTGGCCATTGCTCTCGACGAGATTCACGCCGAGCACGGCGTGGATTTGCGCCTGCATCCGGGCGCGGTGCAGGCCGTGCGCAAGGCCGCCATCGACGTCAAGATTCGCCTCTCCAACGAGGACGATGCGCGCTTTGACATTGAGTTGCCCAACGGCGACCGCTACCAGCGCGAGATTCCGCGCGCCGTCTTCGAGATACTCATCGAGCCTGTGCTGGCGCGCACGGCCGGCCCTTGCAAGCAGGCGCTGGCCGACGCCGGCCTCACCCCCGAACAGATTGACGAAGTGGTGCTGGTGGGCGGCTCAACGCGCATTCCAGTTGTGCGCCAACTCGTGGATGATCTCTTTCATCTCGCGGCGCGCGGCAAGAAGCCCCACATCGAACTCAATCCCGACGAGGTGGTGGCGCTCGGCGCGGCGGTGCAGGCCGACATCCTGGCCGGCGCATCCAAGTCCACCGAAGAGATGCTGCTGCTCGACGTAACGCCGCTCTCACTGGGCATCGAGGCGCTGGGCGGCGCGGTCGCGCGCATCATCCAGCGCAACTCCACCATTCCCGCCTCGGCCACAGAGCACTTCACAACGGGCGTGGACGGGCAGACCAATGTCGCCATACACGTCGTGCAGGGCGAGAGGGAACTGGCCGCCGATTGCCGCTCCTTGGCGCGCTTTGACCTCAAGAACATTCCGCCGATGAGCGCCGGATTGCCGCGTATCGAGGTCAAGTTTCTCATTGACGCCGACGGAATCCTGAAGGTCTCCGCGCGCGAGCAGCGGAGCGGGCAAGCGGCGAAGATTGAAGTGAAGCCAACCTATGGCTTGACTGACGAGCAGGTCGAGAGCATGATTCTCGATTCCTTCGACCACGCGGAAGAGGACTTTGCCAAGCGACTGCTGATCGAGACGCGCAACGAGGCGGAGACGATTCTTGCCGCGGTTGAGCGCGCGCCGCAAAGCCCGGCATGGGCGCTGTTGACCGCGAACGAGCAGACTGCCATCGCGCTGGCTCGCGACTACTTGATCAAAGCCAAACAAACGGAGGACTCCGCCGCCATCCGCGAGGCAACGCTGATCCTCGACCACGCCACGCGGCGCTTTGCCGAGCTGATGATGGAAGCGGCCGTCTCCAGCGCCCTGCGCGGCAAGACCATGAACGCCGCCGGCGAGGAGTTGGCCGAGGCCGTCACCGCGCCCCACGCCATGGCGCCTGCGGAGTTCAAATAAACGCGGAGTTTGAAAGTTGTCCGAAGACTGAGAAAGAGACGTGTTCTATGAGTGAACCAACCGAAAAAAACATTCCCGCCGAGAAGCTGGTCCGCGTGACCTTTGAACCCGAAGGCAAGACCGTCGAGTTCGAGTTCGGCACAATGCCTTACGAACACCACGGCAAGCCGATGTCGTTTCTCGACGTTGCCGAAAACCACGATGTCTTCCTCGATCACGCCTGCGGAGGCGTCTGCGCCTGCACCACCTGCCACCTGTGGATCAAAGATCAGGCGGGCATCAGCGAAGCCGACGACGACGAGATCGACCGCATGGACATGGCCGCCGACCAGCAGTTGAACTCGCGCCTGGGCTGCCAGGCAGTCATCACCCGTCCGGGCAACTACGTAGTAGAGATTCCCAAGTGGAACCGCAACTACGTCTCCGAAGGCAAGCCGCTGACCTTGGCCGAAGAAAAGTGAGGAGACCTGTGATGCCCCGCGAGATTCACTGGACCGACGCCGAAGAGATCGGCATTCAACTGCAAGAGAAGTTTCCCGGCCTCGATCCGTTGACCGTGCGCTTCACCGACCTGCACCGCTACGTGACGGAGTTGGAAGGCTTCGCCGACGATCCAGCCAAGTCCAACGAGCCGCGCCTGGAGGCCATTCAAATGGCCTGGCACGAAGAGTTCGAGGACGCGCAGGGGTAGATTTGCCCGCCGTTTACTTAGAGGAATTCGACCGAAAACCCGCTTTGACGAGCGGCGTCCGCGAGACGCTGGTCCGCAGTTACGAAGACATAGCCTTGCGGATTGTGTTCACACGCCTCGAGGGCCACAGACAACTGGAGCGCATCGGCGGTGCGGAGTGGAAAAAGCTCAAGCACTAAACAGGCATCGACTGCAATACTCGCAGATGAGCCGGCGGAAATCCAGTCTCGAACGATATATCGAGCCAATTCCTTGCCGGCAAGGAACTGGTCATGGGATATCTGACCCATCCTTTCAAGCCGGGTCAATCCGCTTATCATTTCCACCTGAGTTGCCCACCATGAGACGACTCCATAGCTTTCGTAAAGAGCGCTTGCCCGCGTCGTCTGTATCTGCGGAACGCAGAGAGGGACAAGTGCACTTGAGTCCCAATAGGCGACCGGCTGACTCATCGACCGTCCCGCTCCTCGCGCCACACCTGGTCCATCACTTCACGCGAGATCAGCTTCGTGCCGGTAGGCGCGGGCCATGGTTTCCCTAAAACGCGAGGTTTCAACGGGGGAGTGAGAATGCCCTTGGCGATCAGCCGGCGTTCCCGTTCACCATACTCGTCGACTTGTCCAGGGGCAACCAGCCGGGCGACGGGCGTATTCCGGTCAAAGATCAGCACCTCCTCGCCATTCTTGACGAAAGCAATGTGGGCGCTGAGCTTTGCCTTCAATTCGCTGATCTTGGCAGTCCGCATAGACTCACTTTACCACAACATGACCAACTTAGTCATGTTCTTTCATTCCGCTCATAATCCTCCCACTCGCTCCAGCCAAACGCCCCTTCAAAGTGCTGGAACTCCTTCTTCTTCCTCGGCACCAGATAGACGCTGAGCACATCGAAGCGCACCGGCGGCGGCGTCCTCTGCGGCAACTGGCGAACGTACTGGCGGGCCAGGCGGCGAAGCGTGTTGCGTTTGTGGGAATCCACGGCGATCTCGGCCGGTGAGGCGTCGCGGGCGGTGCGCGTCTTGACTTCGACAAAACACAGCATCGGGCCTTGCCAGGCAATCAGGTCCACGTCGCCCGGAGCTCCGCCCGAGGACCAGCGCCGCGCCACCACCGTGTATCCCTTGCGGCACAGATGGAAGAGAGCCGCCGTCTCGCCGTCGATGCCGGTGGCCAGATGGGCAGGCAGAGCCTCAGCCTGCCCGCGTTTCCGCGCCGCCCAAGCCAGACTGGCCAGCGCCCGCTCCTCGCAGCCGATCCGCATCCGCGCCATCCATCCCATGGCAATCCATTCTCAACTGAATTGCCGAAAGGCGCAAATCCGGCCTTCCCGGCAGCAACGCCGCGGACGTTTGTAACCGGAGATCGGCTTGCCGGGCCAAGGCTGAACTCCCATTTCACGCCCGCGCAAATCGCGCCGCGGAACCGCGCACTTTGATTGAGCGTACTATCATGCAGGGCTTCCGCAACGGAAGCCCCGCATCTACGGCTTCCAGATTTTAGGTCCGAATGGAAGTCCCGCTTCCCCACGAAAGACAAGGTACTTCCAAGGATATGCAATGCGGAAGCTATTGCTGTTTGTAAGTGTCGCCGCTGGGACGGTCCAGTTGACATGCGCCACTCAGGCACAGCAAGTCAAGACCGACTCCGGCGCGATCACCGGGGTGCGCGAAAGCGGCTTGAGGGTCTACAAAGGCATCCCCTTCGCAGCCCCGCCGCTGGGCGACTTGCGCTGGCGTCCACCGGCGCGCGCCGCGTCCTGGGCGGGCACGCGCAAGGCTGACGCCTTTGCGCCGGCCTGTATGCAAACAGGCGTGTCGATGCCCGGCGAGACGCCGCCCGCGGTCAGCGAAGATTGTCTCTACCTCAACATCTGGACGCCGGCCCGCAGTGCGCGGGAACGCCTTCCAGTCCTCGTCTGGATCTACGGCGGCGGCTGGATCAACGGGTCGTCTTCCATGCCCTTGTATTGGGGTGACCGTCTCGCCCGCAAAGGCGTCATCGTGGTCACCATCGCGTACCGGGTTGGCCCGCTGGGCTTTCTTGCGCTTCCCGAGCTGACGCGCGAATCCCCGCATCAGTCTTCCGGGAATTATGGCCTGATGGATCAGATCGCCGCCCTCGAATGGGTGCAGCGAAACATTGCGGCCTTTGGCGGCGACCCGCAGCGCGTGATTATCGCCGGTCAATCCGCCGGCGCCATGTCGGTCAGCATACTGATGGCTTCGCCGCGGGCCAAAGACTTGTTTCAGCGCGCCATTGGCGAAAGCGGCGGCCTGTTTGAGCCGCTCCAGCTTGCGCCCAAATACCTGCTCGCCAACGCGGAGCAGGACGGGGAAAAGTATGCGGCGTCGCTCGGCGCGGCGTCGCTGAAAGAGTTGCGCCGTCTTCCGGCGAACCTGCTCACGGGCAACGCCGGGGGAATCGTCCACCCGGTGATCGAGCCTTATCTGCTTCCCCTTTCGCCCTATGAAGCCTTCGCTGCCGGGCAACAGAGCGACGTTCCGCTGCTTCTGGGCTCGAACGCCGAAGAGGCGCGTTCGCTGGTGGATGTAACCCATGCAACGGCGCCCAACTTCGACAGCGACATCGAGCAGAGCTACGGCAAGCTGCCGGCTCCGCTCCTGGCTGCTTACCCGCACTCGACCGGCGAAGAAGCGCGCCAGGCTCGGCTCAACCTGGAGCGCGATCTCCGCTTCGGTTGGGACATGTGGGCCTTGGCAAGGTTGCAAGCCGCCGGCGGGCACGCTCCCGTCTACTATTACTCGTTCCGGCAGCAGCCGCCGTTCCCCGCCGGCTCAGTCTACGAGGGCTGGGGCGCCAGCCACTACGCCGAGCTCTGGTATACCTTCGACCATCTGGACCAGTCTCCTTGGAAATGGACTGAGGCGGACCGGAAGCTGGCCGAAGAGATGTCAAGCTATTGGGTCAACTTCGCCAAGTCGGGCGACCCGAACGGCCCAGGCCTTCCCGCTTGGCCGGCCTTCACCCCTGCGGAGGGCAAGGTCGTTTATCTCGGCTCTCCGATTACGGTTGGCGGCGTGGCGAGCCTCGACACATTGCAAGTCTTCGACGCCGTTTACACCATGGTGCGCGGCAAGCCGTTTGGCGAGCGTTAACCTGCGCTCGCGATGGGATTGCCGCAAGTTTCGGGAAGTGTCGCAACGCCGCTCCGGGTAGGATGGAATCAGCGCCATGGCGAATTCCGCGACCCAGACGAATCACCCGAATAAGAAAGCCTCCACAGTCTCGATCGTGCTGTCGTTTGCCCTCGTCTACTTCTTTTGGGGCTCGACCTACACGGCCATTCGCATTGGCGCGGCCGAGATGCCGGCCCATCTGCTGGCTGGAACGCGCTTCCTGATTGCTGGCTCGATTCTGCTGGCTTGGTGCCGCTGGCGCGGCCTGCGCATCTTCTGGCCGCCCCAAACGATGCTGGCGCTGGGCCTGATCGGATTCTTCCTGCTGAGCGTGAGCAACGTCTCGCTGGTCTACGCCGAGAAGACCGTGCCCAGCGGCTTCGCTTCGCTGGTGCTGGCCGTGATTCCCCTATTTGCCGCGCTGGCCGAGATGCTGCTGCCGGGCGGCGAACCGCTTTCGGCGCGCGGCTGGCTGGGCATGGCGCTGGGCTTTGCCGGCCTGGCTGCGCTGCTATGGCCCTCGTTGCGCACCGGCCTGGCCGGAGACCACGCCCGCCTCGTCGCCCTTGCGGTGCTGCTATTTGGGGCGCTGGCCTGGACTGTGGGCAGCCTGCTTGCTCGCCACGCGCGGCTGCCGGTGAACTGCTTTGTGGCCGCGGCTTGGCAGATGCTGTTGGCGGGCGCCTTCTCGACCGTGGCGGGAACGGCGCTCGGCCAGTGGCCCGACTTCCACGTGAATCTCGCTTCGGTCGGCTCGCTCGCCTGGCTGATTACCGGCGGATCGCTGGTGGGCTACTCCGCCTACATCTATCTGCTCGAACACGTGCCGGTGGCCAAGGTCGCATCGTATGCTTATGTCAACCCGGTCGTCGCGGTGTTGCTGGGCGTATTCCTGCTCCACGAACGGCCGGAGAGCTCTGAGTTTGCCGGCATGGTCGGCATTGTGGTGGCTGTCTTCCTGCTCACCTCGGCGCAGGTCAGGGCCAAAGGCAAGCCGCTGCCCATCGAGTTGCTGGAGACGCTGCCGCCGGAGTAATCGCGGAACTCGTGGCCGCGCGTACCGGGATTTTGACAACCCAGAATTTCATCGACAAGGAGGACATCAATATGCTCAGACTTCTGGCTCACTGGCTGTTAAGCGCGGTTGCCCTGCTGCTTGTCTCCAATTTCGTGCGCGGCTTCGAGGTGCGCGGACTGGGACCGGCGCTCGTGGCCGCGCTGGTCATCGGACTGCTCAACGCGACGGTCGGCCTCTTCCTGAAGATCGTCACCTTCCCCATCAGCATTCTCACGCTCGGCCTCTTCCTGCTGGTCATCAACGGATTGATGATCCTGCTGGCATCGAACCTCGTCTCCGGCTTTTATGTGCGCGGATTCGGCCCAGCCTTCTGGGGCGCGGCAGTGCTGGCCCTGCTCGGGATGCTCATTCGCGCGATCACAAAGCAGGCATAAGGCACGACCTTGAGGCATCCTCACGGATCGTGTACGGAGCCGGATACCCCATCCTTGCTGTCATCCTGAGCAAGCGCTGCGAGTCGAAGAACCTGCTTCTTGGAGTTTCCGGTGCAAAGGCGGGCAACCACAAGCCTTCTCTGAACCTGCCTTTTCCTAGTCCCTAGAGAATTTTAGTAAATAATGTAGACTGTCGTTGGCGAGACTCTGCGGCGAACACGGATATGGGGAAACCCCTTGGGGATGATTTGCGCTGTAAGTTGCTCTTCGCCTACGATCAAGGCGA